>ENA-UESP01000053-UESP01000053.1-human-gut-metagenome-genome-assembly--contig:-NODE-53-length-86976-cov-8.476139_pt1 | contig 86976 bp, 69 predicted proteins | sample MGYA00243003_ERZ508004 | MGnify/ENA primary metagenome ERZ508004 (study PRJEB26167, sample SAMN06115443) | human gut metagenome | host: Homo sapiens | place: China:Henan | collected 2015-07-29 | study...
TAGGAGAAGGGTTCGGATTTTTTGTATTCTTTGGAAAACAGAATGAATCCCTTGCTTCCATCGAAAAACGTCCTAGACCTTATCACAAAAAAGCACGACAGACCACTGTAAGAGTGCCGTAAGGCAGAAAGGACACAAACATGAAGTACGATGAAAGAGCTTGCAAATTCAACATGGACACCGGCTGCGTGGAGCTGCTACTCCGGGATGGGAGAATGATCTCCATTGACTGCACCGGGGTCGAGGATGAATTGGACGTGACCATGGCGCAGAGGACGGAACTGGACTACCTCATCTACAACGATCCGCTGGGCTATGCCGATTTGATTCTGAACGGTGACTCGGAGAAATATTTGAAGAATGTGTCCGGTAGTCGTACACTAGAAGATTGAAAAGTAATTGTCTGTCGAACAAAAATGTTAGGCAGACAATTTTTTTTCATAGATTTAGAAGTACTGTCAGTTCCAACCATACAAAAACGTTGGGTTCAACAGGTGAATCTTTGCACCGGAAAAATCAAGGATCTTCTCATCGCGCATCCGGCACAGCTCACGGGAAAGAGCACTGCGGTCCACACAGAGGAAATCTGCCAGTTCTGTCCGGGTGTAGGGCAGACTGTAACAGCCTTTTTCATCGGGTGTCAAGGTTTGAAGATAAATCTTCAGACGATCTCGAAGCCGTTTTTGTGCTAAAATACGCACTTTGGTGTTAAAAAAGAGAAGCTGCTGCGCCATATCCTGCATAAGATTTGCTGTGACTTGCATCCGGCAGGGACAGGTCAGCGTCTTCTGTGACATCAATGCGCTGAAATCCAGCTGCATTACGGTACAGTCCGAACTGGCACGCAGACAGACCGGACTTGCCGTCCAGCCAGTACAGGCCAGTTCTGCACCAAATACTTCTCCGGGACAAAAACGGCAGATGCTGATTTGATTGCCATTTTCATCATACAAAAATTCTTCCATCGTGCCATCCAGCAGAACACCCGTATTGTGGCTCTGCTCACCCAGCTCGACGATGTGCGCACCACGAGGATATTCACGGACAGTCGCATTCAAGCAACTAAGGACTTCCCTATATTTTCGTGGTTGGATGCCGTTTAACATGCCGCATTGCTGTAAAATTGAATAATATTGCTCCATCTTAAAATTTACTTTGCCGTTGCCATAACAACGGACACTCCGAGGTAGTTGTGTTAAACTCTTGGTTAGAGGTGCCTAATTAAAAGGCATCATTATTATACGGTATAAAGTTTGAAATGTCAAACCCTATAACGTTCAGGGTTGATATCGAAGGAGTGACACAATGCTTTCGTTGGGAATGGATATCGGTACATCAACGGTCAAATTGGTGCTGTTGAAAAATCAAGAAATTGAAAAGCAGTGGATGGCGGTGCATCACGGCAGCCCTTTTGTCTGCCTGAAAAAAGGCCTTTCCACGTTGGAACTGGCAATGGATACTCCGTTTTTACTCTGCGTGACCGGCAGCAATACGGAGGCTTTGTTAGAGCGTGATTCAACCATTCCCTCTTTGGGCGACATTCCAGCCATCGTCGAGGGTGTGCGCCGATTGATTCCGCAGGCGGGCTCGGTCATCGAAATCGGCAGTCAGGGGGCGCGGTTCATCACAGATCTACAGAGCCGCGCACCGCAGTTTTCGGTCAATGAACATTGCGCAGGCGGCACAGGCTCATTCTTTGAAGACCAGATGTCCCGTGTGGGCTGCAAGCTGGAGGATTACTCTTCTCTGGTAAAGCAGGCACAGAGTGTCCCCCGCCTTTCCGGTCGGTGTGCCGTCTTTGCCAAAACAGATATCATCCACCGTCAACAGGAAGGAGCTACTACGCCGGATATTCTTCTGGGTCTGTGCTATGCGATGATCCGCAACTATAAAGCTACCATCGTGCGGCGGCTGCCGATCTGTAAACCTGTGGTATTCTGCGGTGGTGTTACCTGCAATGCAGGCGTGATCCGAGCCATCCGGGATGTGTTCGGGTTGAGTGAGAAAGAACTCATCGTTCCGGAGTTTGCCCGATATGAAGCGGCTCTTGGTGCTGCACGCAAAGCATCCGGCTCGTTCACGTTACGTCAACTGAATGATTCTCTGGACCGTACACTAACAACACACCACATGGTCGGAACATTGCCCAAACTGGAACTGCGCTCCGGCACGAGCCTTGCGGAGCCAAACGCTACCAAGATTATTCCAGAAAGTGGCTGCGCATTGGGCATCGACATCGGTTCTACCAGTACCGATCTTGTTCTGGTCGGTGCTGACGGTGAACTGGTAGACTTTCAATATCTGCGTACCGCAGGTGACCCGGAAGGAGCTGTCCGCAAAGGCCTTGCAAGTATTCGTCAGCGGTTTGGTGATATCCGGTTCACCGCAGTCGGTGTGACCGGTTCAGGACGAGAGCGCGTCGGCAAACGCATCGGAGCAGATGCTGTCCGGGATGAGATCACTGCGCAAGCCAAGGGAGCTGCTCATTGGGTGCCGGAAGTCGATACCGTGTTTGAAATCGGCGGACAGGATAGCAAATACATCAGCATCCAGAACGGTGAAGTTGTGGATTTTCAGATGAACAAGATCTGCGCTGCCGGTACCGGTTCTTTTGTGGAAGAACAAGCTGCCCGTATGGGCATCCCACTGGCGGAGTTTGGCCCATTAGCCTTATCCTCTGAACATCCGGCATCCTTGGGAGAACGGTGCACGGTGTTTATCGAAACGGCCATTGCGTCCGCTTCCGCTGAAGGTATTTCACGGGCGGATATTGCCGCAGGCCTTTGTCACTCCATCGTACAGAACTATCTGCATAAAGTTGTTGGTTCTAAACCTGTGGGGCAGCACATCGTTTTGCAGGGCGGTGTCGATTACAACCCCGGCATTGTGGCGGCATTCCAATCCGCATACGGCGACCGCGTACAGGTCAGCCCGGTCTTTTCCATCAGTGGTGCGTATGGAGCGGCTTTGCTGGCACAGGAAGCTGTGGGCGACGCACCCAGCCGATTTGTGGGATTTGACAGCCCGGCAAAGGACGCAGAGGACAGACGCAGTGCGGAGATTCAGAAGAATATTGACTTCTACAAGCAGGCAGACAAACTGCTTTTGGAGGGTTACACTGGCAAACGTGACCAACGTAAAAAGACCGTAGGTGTGCCTTTTGCGTTGATGATTCACAAGTTCTTCCCGATGGCGAATGCCTTTTTTACCTCGTTGGGCTTCAATGTCGTCCTGACTGACCCCACCAGTGAGGAAACGATCCGGCTGGCTCAGCAGACCGCACAAGGGGAGACCTGCTACCCGGTCAAACTTATTTACGGCCATATGCAGCAGCTCATCGACCAAAAAGTAGATTATATCTTCCTGCCCACCATCCACACGATGAAGCACGAAAAGAGCCGTGTGAAACACAACTACGGCTGCGTCTATATGCAGACGGCAGCCGCATCCATTGCCAAAGCTCTGGACATTGAGAGCAAGGGCATTACTCTGCTCAGTCCGGTATTCGATCTCGATTTTGGGCAGGAAGCTATGGCATCTGCAATGCTGGGACTGAGCAAGATCTTAGGAATCCCGAAACCGTTTTGTGCCAAAGCTCTGCTCAGTGGTGCCATGGCGGTGCGCCGCCATACCGCCGCCGTAGAAAAACAGGGCAAAGCTCTGCTGGCTACCCTGAGACCGGACGATAAAGTGTTGGTACTCATCACCCGAAACTACGGCGTTTCCGATCCCATTCTGAATATGGGCATTCCGGAACTGCTGTTGGAGCGGGGCTACAAGGTCATTACGCTGAGCCACCTGCCCGGTCATGCGCTGGACATCTCCGATGAATACGATAATCTTTATTATCCGTTCGGGCAGCATATCCTGTCCGGAGCAAAGCTGATTGCTCACCACCCGAACCTCTACGCTGTCTACCTGACGAACCACGGCTGCGGCCCGGACACCATGCTCTCACACCTGTTCAAGCAGGAGATGGGCGATAAACCCTACCTGCAAATCGAAGTGGATGAGCATTTTTCCAATGTGGGTGTCATCACTCGCATTGAAGCGTTCCTGAACAGCTTGCAACACCGCCCGGCGGTGGCTCTGCCGACAGATTTCAACATCGAGCAGGTCGATATTCACCCCTGTCGTCTGGCACAGACACCATCCCCCAATGTGCCACTCTATCTTCCGGCGATGGGTGCTTATACGCCCTATCTGGCCGCATATTTCAAACAGCAAGGGGCAGACCCCTACGAGCTGCCGCACCTGACGGACGATATTCTGAGCCTTGGCCGAGCGGAGACGAGTGCAAAAGAATACCTGCCTTTCCCGGCACTGCTGGGCAGTATCCTTGCTGAGCGTAAAAACGACCACGCACATGCGCAGTTCCTAATTCCGCAGACGCAGGGTGCGGAGGCAGACGGTCAGTACGCCCGTGTCATCCGTGCTGTGTTGGACCGCAGAAAAGAGCAGAATGCTCAACTTATCAGCCCAATGCTGGAAACACTGCCCGAAATGGCGCAGAACTGTGACGCACTCTTCCGCGCACTGTTGGCGGGAGATATCCTCTATGCTGCTCCGGCAGATAAACGTGCAGACATTTCGGCACAGTGGGATGCTCTGCCTGGCTGGGAGCAGCTGCACACAGCGGCGAGAGAGATCGGAGCACTTTTCACCAAAGGCCGCCGCATTGCCGCTGTTGGTACGCCGCTCTGCCTGACAGAACTGGACAGCGGCGTACTTGCCGCGCTGGAAGCCGAAGGCGAACAGGTGCTTCGCGCCTCACTCAGCGAGGCACTCTGGTTTCTGTGGAAAGACAATTTGGATGAAAACAAACCATCGGCTGGTTGGCTTGACCAGATGCAGAGGCAGATGCAGACCCTTGGGAATGAACTTGGATCGCACAGTGCCTTTGCGGAAGACGCTGAAACACTGTTCCTCATTGCGGACTCTGCCTTGCCGAATTTTTCAGGCGGGAACGGTCGATATCGGTACGCCAAGGCCGTGGAGCTTTCTAACCGTACCAATGCAGTGCTGACCCTTGCACCCCGGTATGAAAATACAGCGATGATTCTGGATATGCGCGGCCTGCACGATGCCTGTCGGGCTCCACTATTCCAGCTTTCTCTTGATAACGACTGGGATGAAACTGCATGGAGCCGCCTGCGTTCGTTCCTCTACTACTGCTGAATCTGGCAGACGCAAAGAACCCGTCCGGTACGTCCGGACGGGTTCTTTGCGTCTGTTATGAAACAGAAAATCGCTTATTCGATGACCAGCAGCAGGCTCATCTTGAATTTGCCCTGTGCGGTAACGCTGTGCAGGCCGTTCTTATCGAAGCGGAAGCTCTCGCCTGCGTTCAGCTCGTAATCCTTGCCCTCATAGCCAATAATGGCCTTGCCTTCGAGGGCGGTCAGGATGGCATTGCCGGGAGCGCGGTGCGGAGTCAGGCCGGTGCCCTCGTCAAAAGCCATCAGGACAAATTTCATGTTGTCTGCATGAGCGATGTTCAGATTGGCGATGCTGCCCTCTTCATAAGAAATGAGGTTCTTCAGTTCGGTGGGCTGGCCTGCCTTGATGATGTTGTTCATGGTAAAATTCTCCTTTTTCAAAATGATTTCAGTATAGATCATTCCACTGTCGGTTTTTGTGCCGCACAGTGTTTTCGGCGGTACATACAGCACTTCTCCGGGTTTGACAGACACTTCCTGCCCATCGACTCCCAGAAGAAACTTGCCGTTTCCCTCACCACCCAGATAAAGAGTGGTGCAGTCATAGTATTCCGGGGTAATAGAAGTGCCTGCGCCCAAGGAAAACCATGTTACCGGCACTCCATAGCCCAGTCCGGAAGGACGGGAAACGGTCATAGCATCCCGGATCGGGCGAACCTGGGAAAGTGTAAAAGGGACATTGTTCATACAGCAGTTTCCTCCCGCAGAGCAACCGGAACGATGCTGCGCACCGACCGCCCCTGATAATGCAGTTCATCCACCAGCACCTGAACATCAAAAGAATACGAGATGTTCTCCTCGTTCAAGATCTCCGCAGCCGGACCGTAGAAAAATTCGCCTTTGCGGTTCAGCATCAGGGCCTCGTCCGCCACGCTCATGGCATTGGTGGGATAGTGGGTATTCATGATGGCACTGATGCCGGATTCGTGGGCCAGTCGCTCCACCATATTCAGCACTAAGATCTGATTGTGGAAATCCAGACCGGTTTCCGGCTCGTCCAGAATGATGAGCTTCGGCTCATTGATGAGGGCACGGGCGATGAGCACCATTTGCAGTTCACCGCCGCTCATCCGGTTGCAGTCCTTGTTGGCAAGGCGGGTGATCCCCACCCGTTCCATCATGGCTTCCGCCATTTCGATTTCCTCTTTGCCGGGCTGCTGAAAGGTCCCAAGATGTGCACTGCGCCCCAGCAGAACCATTTCCAGACCGGTGTAGGAAAAAGCGAAGCCGCGGGACTGTGGAATGTAGGAGATGGTACTCCAGACATCCTTCGGCTTGAGGGTGTGGAGATCCTTCCCATAAAATAGGGTTTTTCCGCTGTGCCATGGCAGCAGACCGATCATGCACTTGAGCAGGGTGGTTTTACCAATGCCGTTTGGTCCAAGAATTGCAAGGATGTGTCCTTCTTCCAGACGCAAATTGATATTTTCGAGAATCACAGGCTGCTTCGGGTAGCCGAAGCAACCGTTCTGCACTTCCAAGATCATTGCAGGTTGCTCCTTGTTTTATTCAGCAGAGAAATAAATGCCGGCGCACCGATGATAGCGGTGAGGATGGAAAGAGGCAGCTCGATAATGCTGATGCTGCGGGACAGGGTATCGATCAGGATCATAAAGCTGGCTCCCAGACTGAGACTGAGGGGCACCACATAACGGTTGTTGCTTCCTACCAGCATCCGGGATGCGTGCGGGATCAGCAGACCGATCCAGCCCACCTGACCGCACATGGAAACGGCTGAAGCCGTGACCAGCGTAGATGCAACAATGAACAGCATTCGGGTCTGCTTGATGTTGATGCCGCTGGCACGAGCCTCGTCATCACTCAGTGAAAGGATGTTCAGCCGCCAGCGCAGCAGATAGATGATGATGATTCCCGCAACGATAAGTGGGCAGCCAATCAGGATCTTTTGGTAACTGGCACTGGTAAAGCTGCCCAGGAGCCAGTAGGTGATCTCCGGCAGCTTGTCCTGCGGATCGGCAGTATATTTCAACAGCGAACCCAGTGCGTTGAACAGAGAGGATGCAATCGTACCGGCCAGCACCAGATAAACCATAGAATGCCCATCACTCTTGCCTGCGATTTTCAGAGTAAAACAGACGGAGATCAGGCCAAAGGCCAAGGCGATGAGCTGCGTTTCCAGAATACTGCAAGACAGGATAATAGCAAGAATTGCACCCACACAGGTGCCGCTGGTTACACCCAAAATATCCGGCGTGGCAAGCGGATTAGAAAACAGGGACTGAAAGGTGTTGCCCGCACAGGTCAGTCCTGCACCTACGATGATGGCCATGAGGATGCGCGGCAGACGCAGGTTGATGACGATGGAATAGTTCTGCACATTGGCCGCGCTGCCGCCGGTCAGAGCTGTGCGCAGGGCGGTCAGCACTTCCCCGACCGGGACATTCATGCGTCCGAAGCACAGGCAGATTACTGAGGTGGTCAACGGCAGTGCCAGCATCAGCAGGATAGCCAGCGGGGTAAAGCGGCCTTTTTTGATCCAGATGGTGTCCTTCATCAGTACAGCAGCATTTCCTCCAGCTCGTCATCGGTCACATCATAGCCATACCAGGTCTTGTAGTATTCCTTGATGGTATCGCCCAGCGGGTAATCTGCGAAAGCGTCCGGGTAGGTGTTGCAGGCCAGCCATGCCAGTACCAGCGGGGCATCCGGGTTCGGGGTGAACCAGTTCCACATACCGAGGGTGGTGTTGTACACGCGGCCGTTCTGCACGGCGGTCAGCGTGGAGAAGTCGGCACCATCCACGTTGCCGGAAAGCACATTCTCCGTGCGCAGGGGCTGCAGGCCGGGGCCATCGAGGAAGAGGATGTCCGGATCCCAGCTGTAGACCTGTTCCATGCTGGTCTGGGCAAAACCGGTGGCTTCCAGCGCTTTGTCGGTCACGCCCAGGTGCTTCATCCAGTAGGTACCGAAAGTGCCGTTTCCGGAGACCTGCGGCACACCGTCCGAGTACTTCCACAGGATCAGGGCGCTGGGGCGGTCGCTCTCAGGAATATCCGCAATGCGGGCTTCCACATCGGCCATGATCTCATCACCGGCAGCAACAAAGGCTTCGGTCTTGTCCGGCTCGTTGAAGATCTGTTCCAGCAGCTTCAGCCACTCTTCGTAACGCTCAATGGGATCGGCCTCCGTAGATGCGCCCACGGTAGCGAAACCGATGGAGGGGATTCCGCTGGCCTTCAGGATTTCGGCATGGGAGGAGTTGCCCGCATTGTACAGGATAACATCGGGATTCAGCTTCATGATCTCCTCGATGTTCAGGTCGCTCTGAGCATAGACCGTATCACTGGACTCCAGAAGCTCCGGGGCGATATTCTTCAATACCGTGTCAGAAATGACCGACTTGAAAGAGCCGCAGTAACCCACGATGTAGGGAGCACTGCCCTCAAAATAAGCCATGTAGGTGGACAGGATTGGAATCTGGTCGATGACGACACGGGTGACCTTATTAGGCACTTCTACTTCGTTGCCGCCGTGGTCTACGACGGTATGGGTACCGGTCTCATCCATAGATGCGGCAGAGGAAGTTGCTTCGCTGGATACAGCGGAAGAAGCCACAGAAGAAGCCGTGCTGCTGGAAGAAGAACCGCAGGCGGCCAGAACACCGGCTGCACTTACAGCAGCCATAGCGGTGATAAACGAACGACGGGAAATTTTTTTCATGGAAAACTCCTTTGATAAATCAATGGTTCTTTGATTGTGGCAGTTAGTTAGTAATAACCAACCGCAGAGCATTTTATCAAATTCACTTTCCTTTGTCGGTTGCTATGGCAACGGCAGTGCAAATTTATGTGATGGTAAAAATAGCCACAAAAACAGGGTGCGCCCCTGAATAGGACGCACCCTGCCATCGCAATTCACGATTTGATTCGTTGATAACAACCGTGAATAGCCCATCGGGGCAGTGCTGACGATTCTGGCGGCAGGCATCGTGGTGCCTGCTTTGCCCTATCTGCTCAGCTTTGCCGCCGGAGCCATGCTGTATGTGGTGGTGGAGGAACTGATCCCGGAAATGTCGCAGGGGCAGCACTCCAACGTCGGCACGGTATTTTTCGCGGTGGGCTTCAGCGTGATGATGGTGCTGGACGTGGCACTGGGGTGACGGTTGGAGCCCTCGAAGGCGAAATCTTTTTCGGAATCTCCGAAAATGCCTAAACTCCTTGACAGAGGAGACAGCAGGGCGTATTATTTTGGCAGAAGGACCGCTGAGAAGCGGCTTTTTATAGAACAGAAAGTTAGCTTTACCTAACTCATAACTCTGCCCTATACGAAGAAATAGATCTCTTCTATTTACAGGTGGAAAATAAATAGAGAAGGAGCGTATCAGGATGAAGATCTACCATTTTGGTGCAGAGGATGCCCCGGTGCTGTTGCTGCTGCCGGGCACCTGTTGCCATTGGAAAAGCAATTTCGGTGCGGTGATCCCGCTTCTGGCTGACAGCTTCCGGGTGCTGTGCGTCAGCTATGATGGCTTTGATGAGACTGAACAGACCGAATTTCCCACCATGCTGGAGGAGACCGAAAAGATCGAGGCCTACCTCAAGACCCACTGCGGCGGTCACATCCGGGCAGCCTACGGCTGTTCTCTGGGCGGTTCCTTCGTGGGGCTGCTGGCGGCACGGCAGAACATCCACATGGACTGTGGCATTCTGGGCAGCTCCGATCTGGATCAGGCATCGCCGCTGGCGGCAAGATTGCAGACTGATTTTCTGCTGCCATTGATCTACCCTGTGGTGCGGGACGGAAAGTTCAAGGCAAAATTTCTACAAAAGCGTCTGGATAAGCGTGCCAGAGAGTCGGGGGATTATGTCAAAGCCTTTCTGAAAATGTTCGGTGAGGCCCGCCCTTATGTGACCATGCAGAGCTGTAAAAATCAGTTCTACTCCGATCTTATCACTCCGCTGCCGGATAAGATCCATGTGCCCGGTACCGAGATCCATATTTTTTACGCCCTGAAAATGGGCGCAAAATATCGTGCCCGGTATCGGCGGCATTTTGCACATCCTGTTCTCCATGAGCAGAACTTGCAGCACGAGGAATTGCTGGCCTGTCACCCGGAGCAGTGGGCGCATCTGGTAAAAAGCATTGCATTGTGAACGGTAAAACGTATCTGGAGCAAGCAGGATTTTGTAAGATCCAGAACCACAAAAATAAAAAGGGCTGGCTGTGCATCCGTAACGTATAAGGTTGATATTGGGTGTGCCGTTCTCCCTGCATGGATTTCCTGCCCCCTTCCGGCGGCGTTTTCCGGCTCTCCCTTACGAGGTCATGGCCGTGTATCCCATCCAGACGGTCATGCGGTTTTCAAGGTGCGGTGCTGGATTTGGCAATAAAAAATCGCCACACAACAACCTGAACCTGACCATCCCTTCCGGGATGGCCTTGGTTCGGGTTTGCTATGTAGCGATCAGAAAGTCAAAAACTTGCTCCGGCTCCTTCAGGAGCCGAGCTGGAACTCTAAGTAAATATGTTATATTAAATTGTTGGGATAGATTACCACAAAAAACGAGCCGTGTCAACGTGAACTTGTCGGGGCAAGGCCCCTCCATCTTGCTACGCAAGACCGTTCTGTCGCTTAAAAGCCCCACTGGGGCTTTCATTGCTCCGCTTCGCTTCGCAAACGCGAACTTTTGAGAACACGCCACTTTCGGCAGCTTGCAAGAAAAGACAAGAAAAACTTTGGCGAAAAGAGAGAACCGGACAGCTCGTTTTACTTATTTGTTTTTTACCAACAGCGCCTGATAGGGTTCCAGTTCCACATCCGCCAACCAGACGGAAGTGCCCTCCGGGGTGTGATACTCGCCGCCCAGAGCGTCCAGACTGGCTCCTGCCGGGTACTCGGTAAAGTTGAACAGTCCCACCAGCGTTTCCTCGCCGCGCTTGCGCACCAGCGCCAGCACGCCGGGGTTGTGGCTGTCCCATGTGGTCACCCACGCATCCGGGGCAAAGCAGGGGTCTGCCCGCATTTGGCGCAGCTGCTCCATACCCTGCCACAGCTGGTTTTGCAGTGTGCCCTTTCGGGTGCGCTGCTTTGCATCCTCCCAGTTGAATTTGCTGCGGTGCAGATTGCGGCTGTCCTCCACACGGTCGGGGTCGTTTTTGTAATCCCAGCCGTTGCGCTGTGCAATTTCATCCCCGCAGTTCAGCATGGGGAAGCCCTGCAAAAAGGCCATGGCAGTGTGCAGCAAAAGGTCACGCTTTACCGCGTAGTCCAGTGCAATTTTATCGCCCTTTTCCAGTGCCTGTTCGATACCGCACAGGCTGGCAGTGGTGCCGCAGCTCCGGGCATCGCCGGTGGCAGGGTCGTAATTGTACAGCTCGCCCTTTGCCCAGCTGCCGGGGAAATTACCCTCGTAGAAGTGGTACAGATATTCTTTATGTTTCTGTGGGTCGATGCCGAGTCGCTTCTCCACGGCTTCATCCAGACCCCAGCCGATATCATCGTGGCAGCGCAGATAGTTCACGAACCAGCAGTTGTCCGGCAGGGCGTGGAGGGCGTCCAGCTGCGCTTTCAGCAGCCGGGTATCCCGGCTGGCAAGGGCACCCCACAGGTTGACCATGGTGGATACGTTGTAGAGCATGTGGCATTCCGGTTTTTCCGGGGTGCCGAAGTAAGCAGCCAGCTCCTTGGGAGCCATGACCACCTCGCCCTTGAGGATGACCGCCGGACAGACTACTTCCAGAACCATGCGCAGCATCCGCACGATGGTATGCACCTGGGGCAGGTTGCGGCAGGTGGTGCCCAGCTGCTTCCAGATATAGGGCACGGCATCAATGCGGAACACTTCCACACCGAGATTTGCCAGATGCAGGATGCTCTTGGTCATGTCCACGAACACCGCCGGGTTTGCGTAGTTCAGATCCCACTGGTAGTCATGGAAGGTGGTCAGCACCCACTTGTGCATCTCCTCGCACCAGGTAAAGTTGCCGGGTGCGGTGTTGGGGAACACCTGCGGAACGGTCTGCTCGTACTGGTCGGGGATGGTGCGGTCCTCGTAGAGGTGGTAATAGGCCTGAAACCACGGGTCGCCTGCCTTTGCCGCCATGGCCCAGCGGTGGGTGCTGGCGGTGTGGTTCATGACAAAATCCAGACACAGGCTGATACCTGCCTTGCGCAGTTCACGAGTCAGGTTTTCGAGGTCTTTGTTGGTGCCAAGGGCCGGGTCTACGGTGTCGAAATCCTCCACCGCATAGCCGCCATCGTTGTGGGGGTGTGGCATCTGCAGCAGGGGCATCAGGTGCAGATAGGTCAGCTTCTGCTCCTTCAGGTAGGGCAGCTTCTTTGCCAGCTCTTTCAAGTTCCCGGCAAAGAGGTCGGTGTACATGGTCATGCCGAACATATTGCCCCGCTTGTACCACTCCGGGTCGGCAGAGCGTGCCTTGTCCAGTGTTTTCAGCTCAGCGCTGCGGGCGTTGTAGGCTTCTGCCATCTCCCGCTCCAGAACTTCCAGCCCTTCCCGGTTGTGGTACAGTTCCATGAACAGCCATTCCAGCTCGTCCTTGTGCTTGGCAAACCGGGACGCAAATTCCTGTTTTGCTGCCATAGGTCAGCCCTCCACTTCCGCAAGGGTGGGCATGGCGGGAATCGCGCCGTGGCGGCTGGTGGTGATGCTGGCCGCTTTGTTGGCAAAGGCAAGAATGCCTTCCAGTTTGTCCACCGTCAGGGTGTCCAGCTCCTCCTTGCAGAGTTTGGACAGAGCCGCCCCAAAGAAGGTATCGCCTGCGCCGTTGGTGTCGCCCACCTTGCAGGGGACGCCAGCCACATGGCCAGTTTTCTCCCCAAAGCGGTAGAACACGCCGTTTGCACCCAAGGTGACGAAAATCAGCCGGATTCCGTTCTGTGCCAGTTGTGCCGTGCCACTTTCGCAGTCGGTGGTGCCGGTGAGCAGGGGCAGCTCTTCATCGGACACTTTCAGAATATCCACCAGCGGCAGGGGAGCTTTCATCTGGGCAATGGCATCCCCTTTGTTCTTCCAGAGGTTTGCACGGTAATTCGGGTCATAAGTGATGACAGCACCCAGCTTTTTGGCGCGGGCGGCGGCATTCAGCGTCGCGGTGCGGGAGGGGTCTGCGGTCAGGCTGACGGAACCGAAGTGGACGATTTTGGCAGCTTTCAGAGCGCCCTCCGAAATGTCCTCTTTGCTCAACATCACGTCAGCGTTGGCGCTGCGGTAGAAGCTGAAATCCCGCTCACCGGTGGCATCCACCGAGACCACTGCCATGGTGGTGGGGTGGTCTGCATCCACCGCCATGCCGGAAACGTCTACCTTGTTTTCTGCCAGAACCTCTTTCAGGTAGCGGCCAAAGGCGTCTGCACCCACCTTGCCAATAAAGGCGGTCTGTGCGCCCAGCCGGGCAGCAGCCACCGCCAGATTTGCCGGGGCGCCGCCGGGGTTTGCGGCAAACTGCGGGATGCCGCGTTCATCCTTGCCGGTCTGGGTCAGGTCGATCAAAACTTCACCAATCGTTAAAATGTCCATGCGTTTTCTCCTTATTTTTATCCTATAAGCTAAAACCCAACGATCACCGCTGGAACAGATAATGAATGTAAGCGGCTGCACGCTCCGGGTGCGGTGCATTCTGCACCACCCCAAGATAGACCTTGCCAGAAAAACTTGCCTGCCTGACAAACGGCGTGTCCGAAATATCCAGCACGGTCCCACCGGCGTTCAAACCCGACAGTGCATGGAAAGACGCATCCAGCGTCCGCAGATCGAGAAAATAATCATCTGCCAACAGTCGATCCCGTGCATATTCGTCCATCAGAACAACATCTAACCGCTGGGCACTGACTGCGCCCAGCAGCTTCATCTCCGAAGCATATACATACTGCTCCTCTGCGCGTTCGCTTTCGCTGAGCAGCAAGCCGGACAGCAGATCGACCTGTTGCTTTTTGGTCAGACCCTGCGCCTCGGCAAAGCCGGTGGTAAGCTGTTCCGTCAGATCAGACCCGGCAGTGATGTTTACCAGACCAAGGTAAAGCACATCCTCTTTTTTCGTCACATGACGGTAGGCTGCATACCCGAGGATATAGACGACGATGAGCACGATCGCAATGGGCAGCTTGTAATATGCCCAGATGTGCTCCCACTTTTTGCGCCCATGGAGGGAGCGGAGCGTATCCCGGTCAGTTTTTGTCATGGTCGTATTCCTCGTGTACTGCATCGGGGTCTCCACCGATCAGATAGAGGATCCGAAGCATCAGAAAGGAGCAGAGCATGGCGCAAAAGCCCATGCCCAGCAGGAATGCAGGCGTGAACACAAACACGATGACGTACCCCATGATGCCATAGATCGCCGCCATCAGCAGGGTGCAAAACAGATACCGGACACCCACGAGAAACGCTGTTTTCAGGATGCCGAAAGTGGTGTTTTCAAACCGTGCCAGCAGAGGAAAGGCATACAGCAGAACGATGCCATACAGAACTGCCGCACCAATAAGCACTGCCGTGAGCAGCGTCCAGAAAATGTTTTCGCTCCACATTCGGCGCAGCACAAAGCCATCCGCAGCCAGGAAACTGCCGACTGCCAGCAGGATAAGCCAGAGTTTTGTGGCGGGCTTAAAATTTTCCCGGAACGCCTTAAAAAACATCCGGGTCAGACCATCGTCCCGATCTTCCGCCATTTTGAGTGTGACGTAGAACAAGGCGGTCGTAGAAGCCCCGATGGTAACGATGGGCAGGCTGCACACGAGCCATAAGATGTTCAGGTAAGCACTGTAAGTCAATTTCGTCAGCACAGCAAACAACGGCTTGTCCGTATTGCACAGGTCACGCATGGGGGTTCTCCTTTCGCTCAATCTCCTGTGGATTCGCGCAGGATCAGGTTGGTTTCCGTATAGACGGTGCGATAGTTCAGCGATGGCTCTTCGATGCGGGTCATAAGCAGATTGGCAGCGGTGTAGCCCATGATCTGTCCATGGATATGGATCGAAGTCAGACGGGGGGCAAAGTAGGAAGCCTCCTGACTGTCATCGAAGCCGCAGACCCAGATATCATCGGGAACCGAATACCCCAGCTCATTCAATGCCTTGACCAGATCCATGGCAACAAAGTCATTGGCGCAGACAAAGGCATCCGGCATCGTTTTGAACCGGCGTATGGTTTCGTACAGGGATACCGGATAGTTCTGCTGTCCAGATGGCATCGCACAGGTGCTCAGGCCTTCTGTCAGACCAAAGTGCTCCACTGCATCCTTATAAGCCATATAACGCTCAAAGAAAGACTGACAGTGGTTTTTATCCCCCGCAAAGCTGATGCGTTTTTTGCCGCGCTGGATCATGTGGGCCACCGCATTCTGGATCTCAATGCGGTTTTCCATATAAAGGCGATCGGCTTTAAGAGGAGGACGCATCTCCATCACAGGGGTGTCTACAAACAGCAGCGGAACATCCAGATCGCACAGCATCTGTGCGTAGTCATAGTCGAATATTTCAAAGCAGATGATGCCGGCTGTGCGCTGGATGTTGAGCGAAGATGGAAGTTTTTTCTCTTTCAGCTCTATGGGAGAAATGCGATGAATGGTCATGCCGCTGTGCAGATGGTCGATTTCCGACTGGAAACGATCCAGCATCATGGAGGAAAAGTGAGAGTTGCTCAGAAACCGGGTCGTCAGCATGGCGATCTCCCGTTTGTCACTCGGCAGAATGAAAGGCTCTGCTGCTTTTGCAGCGTCTTCCTGAAACAGCGGCAGATAGGCGAACTGCTTATAGCCCATTTCGGCGGCTTTGCGCAGGATCTTCTCCCGTGTGGCATCTGCCAGCACACCAGTGTTGTTGATGGCCTTTGAAACTGTGTTGCGGGAAAGCTGCAGCTCGTTTGCAATATCCTGAATGGTGACTTTGGTTGCCATAAGTCATCCTCTTTCTTTTATAGATAAAGTCTGGCGACGGATCTTATTCTTTATAACTCCAGTATAGTGCAAATGCACAAATTAGTCAAATGCAAAAATGCAAATCATCATTTTGCATATTTACGCACTTTCGAATTTGTGCATCTGTACAAATCCACAATAATTTTTGATGTATACCATAAATTATCGTTGACATTCGCTTTCATGCGTGGTATAAATGAATTACAGAGTTTTACATTTGCACAATCGAAGTGATGAAAACGTAAAATTCAAAGGTGCAAATGTAAAACACAAATCAAACGGCAAGCAAATCAAAAAGGAGGAGAATGATTCATGAAAGCAAAGACGGCCTCGCCGGAAACGGCTGTGCTGACAGCAGAACGCAAGCTGCACAACACATGGGTCTACATCAAACGGCATTGGCAGCTTTACCTGTTGTTCCTGCTGCCTGCCGTGGTGCTGACGCTGGTGTTCAAGTACGCTCCCATGGGCGGTGTGCTGATCGCGTTCCAGAAGTACAATCCTTTCAAGGGCATCTGGGGCAGCGAGTGGGTAGGCTTCAAAAACTTTACCCGCTTCATGTCCTCGCCGGACTTCCAGCGCTATCTGATCAACACCCTGAAGCTGAGCGTCTACGGTCTGCTGTGGGGCTTCCCGATCCCCATCCTGCTGGCATTCCTGCTCAACCGTATCGAGAGCAAGAAGATCAAGCAGAAGGTGCAGCTGGTGCTGTATATGCCCAACTTCATCTCGGTCATCGTGCTGTGCGGTATCGTCCGGGTGCTGCTGAGTGTCACCGGCCCGGTGAACGGTCTGCTTCACACCAGCATCAACTTCATGACGCTGCCGGAAGCGTTCCGCCCCATCTACATCATCAGCGGCATCTGGCAGGGTGCCGGCTGGGCATCCATCATGTACACCGCGTCCCTTTCTAACGCCAGCAAAGATCTGAAGGAAGCTGCGATGATCGACGGCGCAAACCTGATCCAGCAGATCATGACAGTGGAGTGGCCCGCCATTAAGGATATGGTCGTGATTCAGTTCATCCTGCAGGCAGGCAACATCATGAGCATCGGTTTTGAAAAAGCCTATGCCCTGCAAACCGACCTGAACCTGAACACTGCCGAGATCATTGCAACGTACGTTTATAAAAAGGGCCTGTTGGACGGCGATTACAGCTTTTCCACGGCAGTCGGTCTGTTCAACACCGTTGTCAACGTCATCCTGCTGATCGCAGTGAACAAGGTCGTTGCCAAAATGAACGATGGCAAGGGCTTGTAAGGAGGGGTTTACCATGGCAAAACAGAAAAAATCAAAAATGGCCCTCTACACCAGACAAGATAAGATCATCCTGTACTGCGGCTACGCACTTCTGGGCTTGTTCCTGCTGGCGATCATCGTTCCGATGATCTATATCGTCATCGCGTCCTTTATGGACCCGGTCACTCTGCAAAACAAGGGCATCTCCTTTGATTTCAGCAAGTGGAGTCTGGATGCTTACCAGCGTGTCGTTTCGGACAAGCAGATCTGGGTCGGCTTCAGGAACGCAGTACTTTACTCGATCATCTTCACCATCATCTCGGTAGCTGTGACGATGCTTGCCGCTTATCCCATGTCGCTGCCGGACTTCAAAGGCAAAGCGATCTTCAACACCTTGTTTGTGATCACGATGTTTTTCAGCGGCGGTCTGATCCCCACCTACCTGCTCATCAACAATCTGGGTCTGCTGGATTCCATGTGGGCGGTCATTCTGCCGGGAGCATTCAGCGTGTGGAACATGATCATTGCCCGTACCTATTATCAAGGCATCCCGCGTGAGCTGCGTGAAGCTGCGGATGTGGATGGAGCCAGCGAGATGCTTTACTTCTTCAAGATCCTGCTGCCCGTCTGTATGCCGGTGGTGGCAGTTCTGGCCCTGTGGCAGTTCGTGGCAATGTGGAACAGCTACTTTGACGCCATGATCTACCTGAACAGCGCATCGAAGCAGCCGCTGCAGCTGGTGCTGCGTTCCATCCTGATCCAGAGCCAGCCGGAATCCGGCATGATCGCAGATATCCAAAGCACTGCCGAACGTGCGAAGATGGCAGAGCTGCTCAAATATGCAACCATTATTATTTCCAGCCTGCCGCTGCTGGTGATGTATCCCTTCTTCCAGAAGTATTTTGATGCCGGCATCATGGCTGGTTCCATTAAAGGCTGAGGATATTCCAGAATTTTATAAGCAGGTACGCTCATCTGTTACACGAAAAAAGAAACATAAAAAAGGAGAAAATACCATGAAAAAGCTGATCTCTCGCCGCAACTTCCTCAAGGTCTGCGCTCTGGCAGGTTCTGCCGCTGCTCTGTCCGCCTGCGGCGGCAAATCCACCGGCAGCAGCAATTCCGCTGCCGCAGCTGTGGACGTAACCGGTGCCGTTACATTTCCGCTGTCCGAAAAGGTCACCTTTACCGGTATGACCAGCTTCCCTGTGGGCAGCGAACCCGAACCGAACAACCGCACCATCTTCAAGCGTCTGGAAGAGCAGACCAATGTGCACATCGACTGGACCGCCATCCAGTCCGACCAGTGGAGCGATAAGATCACCCTGAATATGTCCAACCCCAACACCCTGACGGATTTCGTTTTTACTGCTGATTTTACCGACAGCAATCTGCTGCGCTACGCAGATCAGGGTGTCATCCTCAATCTGGAAGACTACATTGACAACAATATGCCTAATCTCCAGAAGGTCTTTGAGCAGTACCCGGAGTACCGCACCATGTGCACTGACAGCGAGGGCCATATCTGGGCACTGCCCTGGATCGAGCAGCTCGGCTCCGAAAAGACCGCCATCCAGACCATTGGCAACATGAGCTTCATCAATACCAAGTGGCTGAACTTCCTCGGTCTGTCGATGCCCACCACAGTGGACGAGTTTGAGCAGGTGCTGATGGCATTCCGTGATAACGCCGCTTCGATCAAGGCCGAGTATGGCATTGATGGCGACATCATCCCCATGTCCTGCATCGTCAACAACGGCGATCAGGACCCCAGCATCCTCATCAATGGCTTTGGCGAAGGCTACGGCGACGCAGACAAAGACCGCCATATCGCCGTTACCAACGACCGGAAAGTCATCTGTGCCGCCACCCAGCAGGGCTACCGTGATGGTCTGGACTGGCTGCACAAGCTGTATGCCGAGCAGCTCATCGACCCGGAGTGCTTCACGCAGGAGTGGTCCACCTACGTTTCCAAGGGCAAGGCTGGCCGCTATGGTGTCTGCTTCAGCTGGGATGTTGCCAACATTGACAACCTGACCGACTGGGAGCCGCTGCCTGCCCTGACCGCCGATACCCGGAATATCACTCCGCAGAACGGCTCTTTCACCAGCGGCTTTGCCCGCGGCAGATGCGTTGTCACCGCAAAGGCGGCTAATCCTGCACTGGTTTGTGCATGGCTGGATCAGATGTACGCGCCCCTCCAGTCTCCGCAGAACAACTGGGGTACTTACGGCGATGCGGAAGGCTTTAATATTTTTGAACTGTCCACCAACGATAAGGGCGAGCCCATGCTGAAGCACGCTCCTCTGGGCGATGCTTCTCCCGTGGAAGTCCGTGAAGCGCAGTGTGTCAGTGGGCCTCTGGCGGTTCTGGATGATTACTATGGTGTATACGTTACCTGCCCGGACGATGCACAGTACCGTCTGGACTGGATCAAGGAGATCTACACCCCGGATATGAACAACGATTATGTCTATCCCAATGTCTTCATGAGCAACGAGGACACCGAGCAGGTCTCTAACCTGCAGGCAGATCTGCAGACCTACATGAATACGCAGAAGGCCAACTGGATCATGAACGGCACTACGGATGCAGAGTGGAACGAATATCTGAGCAAGCTGGAAGCCTACGGCCTGTCCGACTATCTGGGCATTATGCAGAAATATCTGGATGCTTACTACGCATAAGAATTCTTTCCTTTGGAGGATTCCATGAACGATCTGACTTTACAAAAAGCCCGCGCCTACGAGGCCGAGCACGGCGCAGCGATTTCCCCGGCGGAACGTCCTGCCTACCACATGACCCCCTATGTGGGCTGGCTGAACGACCCCAACGGCTTCTCTTATTATAAGGGGAAGTATCACCAGTTCTATCAGTATAATCCCTACGATGTGCGGTGGGCGCCCATGCACTGGGGCCACGCCGTCAGCTCTGACCTGCTGCACTGGGAGTATCTGCCCTGTGCGCTTGCCCCGGATTCCCCGGTAGACAATGGCCCCGGCTGCTTCTCCGGTTCTGCCACCGAGATGGACGACGGCAAGCAGCTGCTGATGTACACCAGCGTGGTGGCAGAAAAGCAGCCCAATGGGGAGATGCGGGACATCCAGACCCAGAGCATTGCCATTGGTGACGGTCTCAACTACGAAAAGCCTGCCTGCAACCCGGTGCTGACCCAGAAAGACCTGCCGGAGGGCTTCAGTAAGTTCGACTTCCGGGACCCCAAGATCTGGCGTGAGGCCGACGGCACCTACTCTGCCGTCACCGTCTGCCAGGCCGAGGACGGCAGCGGCGCAGCGGCACTGTTCCAGAGCAAGGACGGCTTCGACTGGCACTTTGTCACGGTGCTGGAACGCTGCAACAACCAGTACGGCAAAATGTGGGAGTGCCCGGACTTCTTCCCGCTGGATGGCAAGCAGGTCCTGATGCTGGGGCCCATGGAGATGCTACCCAAGGGCGAGTTCCACAACGGTCACAACGTGATTGCCTTCATCGGCAGCTACGACGAAGTCACCCACACTTTCACGAAAGAAAATGTGCAGCTGATGGACGGCGGCATCGACTTCTACGCCACCCAGACCACCCTTGCCCCGGATGGCCGCCGCATCATGACCGCATGGCTGCAGACCTGGTCGGACACCGAGGATAAGCCCCAGGGCTGCAAGTGGTTCGGGCAGACCATCTGCCCGCGGGAGCTGCACATCAAGGACGGACGCATTATTCAGATCCCGGTGCAGGAGCTGGATGCCGCTCACGGCAAGCGCACTTTCCACGAAAATGTAACGGTGCAAAGCGAAACTTCTCTGGAAGGCATCAAGGGCCGTGTGGCGGACCTGACCGTTACGGTGCAGCCCGGCGAATACCGTTCCTTTACCCTGAAGCTGGCCGCTGACGCAGACCATCACACCAGCCTGACCTACGACCCCTACACCTCGCAGCTGACGCTGGACCGCAGCTATGCCGGTTCCCGTGCCGACATCGTGCATACCCGCAGCTGCAAGGTTCGCAGCCAGAACGGTGCGCTCAAGCTCCGCATCCTGCTGGATAAAAACAGCGTTGAGGTGTTCGCCAACGATGGCGAGCAGACCATGACCGCATGGATCTACACCCCTCAGTCTGCCGACGGCATCACCTTTGCTGCCGATGGAAAAGCAACTGTTACGGTGGAACAGTTTGAACTGGATCTGTGACCTGATATTCCATTCATTTCTCCTTCATTGAATACAGCCCCACTTTGGCTTCTCCTTCGCCAAGGTGGGGCTGTGTTTGTTATGTCATTGATCTTCCAGTCTGCCGTGGTCGCAACCAAGCGAGAGATCATGTACAACAGGGCGTTCCCCGTCGGGAACGCCCTGCTTCTCTTTTCTGGGGGCATGATGAGCCTGCTCCAATTGCCATAGGAAAGCTCGCGTAAACTATTCGCCCAGATGCCAGATGTCGCGGTTGTACTCGGCAATGGTGCGGTCGGAGGAGAACATGCCCGCTTTGGCAATGTTCACAAGGCACTTGCGCCGCCAGCCCATGGGGTCGCAGGCGTAATCGCAGAGGGCCTGCCCCTTGCGCACGACGTATGCGTTGAAGTCCGGCAGGGTCTGGAACCAGTCCTTATGGATCAGTTCGTCGTGCAGGCGGGTCAGGTTTTCGGCATGACCCGCAGCCAGCATCTCCGGGCCGGTGAGGAAGCGGATGGCACGGCGGATGTTGGCATCGCCCTCCACCCACTGGGCCGGGTCGTAGTCGCCGACGGCATAGCGATGGATGACCTGATCGGAGGTCTGGCCGAAGATATAGATGTTCTCTTCCCCCACCTGCTGGCTGATCTCCACATTGGCACCGTCCATGGTGCCCAGGGTCAGCGCACCGTTCAGCATGAACTTCATGTTGCCGGTGCCGGAAGCCTCCTTGGAGGCAAGGCTGATCTGCTCGGACAGGTCGCAGGCCGGGATGAGCTTTTCGGCAGCGGTGACGTTGTAATTCTCCACAAAGACCACCTGCAGCCACCGAGACACCTCCGGGTCTGCGGCGATGACCTTAGACAGGGTCAGCAGGGCATGGATGATGTCCTTTGCGATGGTATAGGCTGGGGCCGCCTTGGCACCAAAGATGCTCACCAGCGGGACGGCAGGCAGATGCCCTGCCTTGATCTCGTGGTACTGATGGATGAGGTACAGCAGATTCAGCTGCTGGCGTTTATACTCGTGCAGACGCTTGGACTGGATATCGAACACGGCATGGGGGTTCACCGTTACCTTCTGGGTGCGCAGCAGCCACTCCGCCAAGGCCGCCTTGTTGGCTTTTTTCACGGCGGTCAGTTCGTTCAGCACGGTCTCGTCGTCGGCAAACGCCAGCAGCTTTTCCAGCTCGGCCGCGTCCTTGCGGAAACCGGAGCCGATGTGCTGTTCCAGCGTGGCGGTCAGGCGCGGGTCGCACTCCAGCAGCCAGCGGCGGAAAGTGATGCCGTTGGTCTTGTTGTTGAACTTTTCCGGGTACAGCTCATAGAAGCCGTGCAGCTCGGAATTTTTCAAGATCTCGGTGTGCAGCGCCGCCACGCCGTTGGTGGAGTGGGTGAAGTGGATATCCATGTGGGCCATGTGCACCCGGTCGTCTTTGTCGATGATGGCAAGGCTCTCCTCCTTGGTGCGGGTGCGGGCCAGAGCATCCAGCTTTTCGATAATGGGCATCAGCTGGGGAACAACGGCGTCCAGATAGGCGCGGGGCCACTTTTCCAGTGCTTCGGCCAGAATGGTGTGGTTGGTATAGGCGCAGGTCCTGGTGACGATCTCCACAGCTTCCTCAAATTCGATGCCCTTTTCGCCCAGCAGACGGATCAGCTCCGGGATGACCATGCTGGGGTGGGTGTCGTTGATCTGGATGGCGGCATAGTCGGCCAGATCGTGGTAATCGCAGCCCCGGGCGGCACACTCGGCCAGAATGAGCTGAGCACCGGCAGAGACCATCAGGTACTGCTGGTACACCCGCAGGCGGCGGCCTGCCTCATCGGAATCGTCCGGGTAGAGGAAGAGGGTCAGGTTCTTGTCGATGGCGGTCTTGTCGAAGGCAATGCCGTCGTGGACAATGCTCTCATCGATGGTGTCGAGGTCGAACAGGTTCAGGGTGTTGGTGCGGCCCTCGTAGCCGGTAACGGCCAGCTTGTACAGCCGGGCGGTGTACTCTTTGCCTGCCAGCTCCACCGGGTAGGTGATGTCGGTCTTTTCCGCCCAGCTGTGGGCGGTGAGCCACGGGTCGGGCTTTTCGTTCTGCACGCCGTCCTCAAAGGACTGGCGGAACAGGCCGAAGTGATACCGCAGGCCCACACCGTCGCCGGGCAGATTCAGCGTTGCCAGAGAGTCGAGGAAGCAGGCCTCCAGACGGCCCAGACCGCCGTTGCCCAGAGAGGGTTCCGGCTCCACCTCTTCGATATCGGAAAGGCTCTTGCCGGCGGCAGCCAGTGCATCGCGGGCTTCATCGTACAGCCCCAGATTGATGAGGTTGTTGGACAGCAGCTTGCCGATGAGAAATTCGGCGCTGATATAGTACAGCTTGCGTCCAGTGACCGGCTGCACATGGTCGGCGCTCTTCTGCCGCACAAGCTCCAGTAGTGCCAGATACAGCTCCTGATCGGTGCAGTCCACCAGTGGCTTGCCCGTGAGACTCTGTAACATTTCGGTAAAGCTCATAAATGCATCCTCCTTTGCTACGGAAAACAGGTTTGACATCTGTACTTCAAAATATATCACATAAAACAATCAAAATCTTGCCTAAAAAGTGCAAACTGTGGTACAATCCTATCATCAGGAGGTGAGACGATGCAAAATCAGGCATCTTTGCAGGAGACCAAGCAGCACGGTGCCGTGCGTTTCCCCTTTAATCTGTATCCCTGCGCCATTCCGGGGGATTTTCCACAGGTAGCGCTCCACTGGCAGGAGAGCATGGAGCTGGTCTTTGTCAAGCGGGGCATAGGACTGGTGCAGGTGGGCGCTGTGACCTGCCCGGCCCGCATGGGGGACATCTTTATTTTTACGCCCGGCACCCTCCACGCCCTGCGGCAGGCCGAGGGGCAGTGCATGGAATACGAAAATATCATCTTCGCGCTGGAGCTTCTGGGCGGCGCGGAAGACCTTTGCGCCGAGAAGTATCTGCTGCCGCTCCAAAGCGGGCGCTTGTCGCTGCAGGCACGTCTGACCCCGAACGACTTGTGCTACTTTCCGGCTGCTGCCTGCCTGCGGGAGGTGGAGGAAGCCAACCGCGCCAAGCTCCCCGGCTACGAGCTGCTGGTCAAGGGGGCGCTGCTGCGCTTCCTTTCCCTGCTCATTGCGCAGGGGAAGCAGCAGCTCCCCGCGGAAACAGCCGACACCCAGCGGCTGAAAGCCGTTCTGCAATGGCTCTCGGCCCATTATGCCGAGGTGCTCCGGGTCGCCGATGCCGCCGGGGTCTGCTCTTTCAGCGCCAGCCATTTCATGCGCTGGTTCCGGCAGATGACCGGGCAGAGCTTCGTTGCCTTTCTGAACGAATACCGCCTGAATGCCGCCGCCGAGGCGCTGCAGACCACGGACGAGACCGTCCTGACCATCGCCTCCCGGTGCGGATTCGAAAATCTCTCCTATTTCAACCGGGCGTTCAAGGCGCACTTCGGCATGACCCCGCGGGAATACCGAAAAAAATAAACAAAACGAGGCCGTTTCCGCTACTCTGGAAAAGAGAGGAAACGACCTCGTTTTTTGCGCATCAGATCTCCGGCGGCGGGCAGCAGCTCTCGCGTGGGATGAGCTTATGCGGCACGATGATCTTGGTTGCCAGAAGGTTCGGGTTCTCGATATGGTTGATGGTCTGGCTGGCGGCCTCCATGCCAAGCTGGTAGGGGTTGACGTCCACAGTGGTCAGCTGCGGGCTGGTGATGCGGGAGAACAGCGAGTTATTGAAAGACACGATGGACAGGTCTTTCGGGATGTGCAGCCCCAGTTTGCCGCAGAACTGTTCCAGTACCACAGCAAGAATATCATCGCTGACCAGCATGGCGGTGGGGCGGTCCGGTGCGGTGAGCAGGGCTTTCAGCGTTTCTTCGTAAGCATCGTTCAGGGTGCCGATCTCCACGCAGTCCTCTTCGCGGGGGGTGATGCCATGCTTGAGCAGAGACATCTGGTAACCGCGCTTCCGCTCTGCCGAAAACAGCATGGCATTGCTGACACCAAAATAGGCAATGCGGCGGTGGCCCATCTCATAGAGGTAGTCTGCGGCTTCCTCTCCGGCAAGGGCGTTGTCGTTGTCGATATAGATGGTCTGGTTGGCGGACTGTGCCGCTTTGCCCACAATGACGTGGAGCAGCCCTTCGCTGCGCAGATATGCCGCCACAGGACAGTCCTTTTTGGAGTAGAGCAGGATGAACCCATCTGCCTGCGCGTTGGCCACCATGCTCTGGATGGCGTCCAGAACCTCTGCGTCGTCCTGTCCGGTAATGACCGTGTTCACATACCGCCGCTGGTTGCAGAACTGCCCGATGCCGCGGATGATCTCCAGATGGAATGCATTCTCGTAGACGTCCCGCTGGGAGGAGGGGAGAATGATGCCGATGGTTTTGGAAAAAGCTTCTACTGGTTCGGCCTCAAAGTTCGGTTCATAGCCCAGCTGTGCCATGACGCGGCGCACCCGCTCCTTGGTGTCCCGGCTGATGGAAGGGCTGTCCTTGCAGGTGCGGGACACGGTGGAGGGGGAGACACCCGCTGCTGCGGCGACGTCCTTGATGGTAACTGCCATGATCTGTTCCTCCTGGATCGATATTGCTTCTATTGTAAAGCTGTCTGCACACAATGTCAATGTTTGCGCAAAGAGTTGCGCAAATCGTGCAATGCGACACTCTGCGTATCTTCAACAACTTTCACAAAGAATCCTTTGCTGCATTGTAGAAAACGCAGAAAGTTTATTTTTAACATAGAAAACTCTTGTAAAAATTGCGGAGTTGGATTATTCTTGTTGCGTAAAGTTGCGCAAGCACAATGCAACGCTTGCGTAAAACAACGCAAAAGGAATGAGGAGGAACATCATGACCACAACGAGATCTTCGATTGTTGTGACAGCACCCTTCAGCGGAACACTCGTCCCGCTGAGCGAAGTCCCGGATGAAACCTTTGCCAGCGGCGTTCTGGGCGAAGGCATCGCCATCGAGCCGTCCGACGGGTTGTTCCGCAGCCCGGTGGATGGCACCGTGGAGACCATCGCCGAAACGAAACACGCCATTGGCTTTGCGGCAGACAATGGGCTGGAGATTCTGGTCCATGTGGGTCTGGAGACCGTCAGCCTGAACGGCGAGGGCTTCGAGATCCTGGTCAAAGAGGGCGACCGGGTCAAGGCCGGTCAGCCTGTGGCCAAGGCAGACCTTGCGCTCATCCGGGAGCGGGGCCTGAAAACCATCACTTCCATCGTTCTGACCGGCGGCGCGGACGAGAAAGAGCTGCACTGTGCCGAGGGCCTTGCAACGGCAGGCAAGACGCCGGTGCTGACCCTGACGGCAAAAGAGGCACAGCCCGCTGAGGCAGCGGAAGCAGCACCTGCGGCCAAGGAGGCCAGCGCAGAGAAGCCGAAAAAGAAGGGCTTCATCAACTTCGACTTTTTGCAGAAGCTGGGCAAGGTGCTGATGACGGTCATCGCCGTCATGCCCGCTGCCGGTCTGATGATCAGTCTGGGCAAGCTGGTGCAGATGGGCGGCGGCGACATTGCGGCAGTCATGACCATCGGCACCACCATGGAGAACATCGGCTGGGCGGTCATCAACAATCTGCACATCCTGTTCGCCGTGGCCATCGGCGGCAGCTGGGCAAAGGAGCGCGCGGGCGGTGCGTTTGCCGCCGTGCTGGCATTTGCCCTGATCAACGTCATCACCGGCAACATCTTTGGCGTCACCAGCGCCATGCTGGAAGATCCCAATGCCGTGACCCATACCCTGTTCGGGCAGGAGATCGCCGTCAACGGCTACTTTACCTCTGTGCTGGGTGCTCCGGCGCTGAACATGGGCGTGTTCGTGGGCATCATCGCCGGTTTTGTGGGCGGCGTGGCATACAATAAATACTACAATTTCCGCAAGCTGCCGGATGCACTGGCCTTCTTCAACGGCAAGCGCTTCGTGCCCATGGTGGTCATCGGCTACTCGGTAGTCATTTCCATCGTGCTTTCGCTGTTCTGGCCTGTAGTCCAGACCGGCATCAACAACTTCGGCATCTGGATTGCCAACTCTTCCGAGACTTCTCCCGTTCTGGCTCCGTTCATCTATGGTACGCTGGAGCGTCTGCTGCTGCCTTTCGGCCTGCACCACATGCTGACCATCCCCATGAACTACACCTCTTTCGGCGGCACCTACACCATCGCCACCGGCGTCAACGCAGGCAGTCAGGTATTTGGTCAGGACCCGCTGTGGCTGGCATGGGCCAACGACCTCATCAACTTCAAGAAGGCCGGCGATATGGCTGCTTACAACAACCTGCTGGCTACCGTTACCCCCGCCCGCTTCAAAGTAGGCCAGATGATCGGTGCTACCGGTCTGCTGCTGGGCATCGCACTGGCCATGTACCGCCGTGTGGACGCCGACAAGCGTGCAAACTATAAGTCCATGTTCATCTCCACCGCACTGGCAGTGTTCCTGACCGGCGTCACCGAGCCGCTGGAATTCATGTTCATGTTCTGCGCCATGCCGCTGTACATCGTGTACGCACTGCTGCAGGGCTGCGCTTTCGCCATGGCAGGCATCATCCATCTGCGCCTGCACTCCTTCGGCAATCTGGAATTCATCACCCGCATCCCCATGTCCCTGCAGGCCGGTCTGGGCGGCGACATCATCAACTTTGTGCTCTGCGTGATCGCGTTCTTTGTCATCGGCTACTTCGTGGCCTACTTCATGATCGGCAAGCTCAAACTGGCAACGCCGGGCCGTCTGGGCAACTATACCGACGATAACGCGGACGATACCGCCGCCAAGACCGAGAAGAAGGCAGACAACGGTCAGGCCGAGCGCATCATCGCCCTGCTGGGCGGCCGGGAGAACATCGTGCTGGTGGACGCCTGCATGACCCGTCTGCGCGTTACCGTGAAGAATCCCGCCAAGGTGGCCGACCTTGCCGCGTGGAAAGCTGAGGGTGCCCTGAGCCTGCTGGTGAAAGGCGACGGCATTCAGGCTGTGTACGGCCCCAAGGCAGACGTTTTGAAATCTGACATCAACGATATTCTGTAAAAAACTATGAAACTATTGACTTTGAATACCCACAGCCTCATCGAGCCGGACTATGAGGCTAAGCGGGAGGCTTTTGTAGATTTCATCGCAGAGGAGCAGCCGGAGGTGTTCGCCCTGCAGGAGGTGAACCAGACGGCCTCCGCTCCGCTGCTGGGGGATGCTCCGGCGGGTTACTGTCCCTGCCCCGGCAATACGCTGCTGCTGAAAGCGGACAATCACGCCGCAGCAGTGGCCCGGATGCTGGAAGAACGGGGCGTGCATTATGATTGGAGCTGGCTCCCGGCAAAGGTCGGCTACGACAAGTACGATGAGGGGATGGCGGTGTTCAGCCGTGCCCCCATCACCGATGCCGAAAACCTGCTGTTGAGCAAAACAAGCGATTACAGCAACTGGAAGACCCGCCGTACGCTGGGCGTCTGTGCAGGAGATGTCTGGTATTATACGGTGCATCTGGGTTGGTGGAAGGATGAAGAAGAACCGTTCGCGGCCCAGTGGGAAAAGCTTTCGCAGGCGGCGGGAGCAAAGCAAACTGCCTTTCTGCTGGGGGACTTCAACAGCGAAGCCGACGTGCGGGGGGAAGGCTATGACCTCATCCTCCGCAGCGGCTGGCAGGATACCTACAGTATGGCACAGCAGCGGGACGATGGCTACACCGTCGTGGAAGCCATTGATGGCTGGCGGGATGCCCCGGATGCAGCGGCCAAAAAGCGCATCGACCAGATCTGGTGCTCCAAAGCGGTGCCCGTCAAAAGCAGCCGGGTCGTGTTCAACGGTCTGCGGGAGCCGCAGGTATCCGACCATGCAGGTATTTTGATCGAGTTATAAAGGAAGGAAAACGAAGATGCAGAGAAGTGCAGGCATTTTGCTGCCCATCAGCAGTCTGCCGTCCCCTTACGGCATCGGCTGCTTCTCGCAGGAAGCATACGACTTTGTGGATTGGCTCAAGGAAGCCGGGCAGACCTACTGGCAGATCCTGCCGCTGGGGGTGACAAGCTATGGCGACAGTCCCTACCAGAGCTTTTCCGCCTTTGCGGGCAACCCGTATTTCATCAGTCTGGACGCACTGGTGGAAGAAGGGGTGCTGACTGCCGCCGAATGCAAAAAGGCAAACTTCGGCCGCAAGGCAGACGACATCAACTACAGCCGCCTGTACACCGAGCGGGGCCGTCTGCTGCGGCTGGCTTACTCCCGCAGCGATATCGGCCACAACGAAGCGTTTGTGGCGTTCTGCGAGAAAAACAAGTGGTGGCTGGACGATTTCGCCCTGTTTATGGCGGTGAAAGACCGCTTTGAGGGCAAGCCGTGGATCGAGTGGGCCGAGGATATCCGCCTGCGCTGGCAGCCCGCCATGGACTACTACCGCCGGGAGCTGTACTTTGAGGTGGAGTACCACAAGTATCTCCAGTTCAAATTCGACGAACAGTGGCGCAGGCTGAAGGCCTATGCCAACAGCAAGGGCATCCGGATCATCGGCGATATCCCCATCTATGTGGCGCTGGATTCAGCCGACGCATGGGCAAACCCGGGGCTGTTCCAGCTGGATCAAGACAATCTGCCCACAGCGGTGGCGGGTGTTCCCCCGGATGGATTTTCACCCACCGGTCAGCTCTGGGGCAATCCGCTCTACCGCTGGGAAGCCCACCGCAAAACCGGCTATCAGTGGTGGATCACTCGTCTGTGGTACTGCTTCGAGCTGTACGACGTGGTGCGCATCGACCACTTCCGCGGCTTCGACGAGTATTTCTCCATTCCCTACGGCAGTGAGACCGCGGTGGAGGGCCACTGGGAGAAAGGCCCCGGCATTGAGCTGTTCCGCGCCGTGGAGCAGGCGCTGGGCAAGCGGGAGATCATTGCAGAGGATCTTGGCTACATGAGCGATACCGTGCGCCAGCTGGTGCGGGACAGCGGCTTCCCCGGCATGAAAGTGCTGGAATTTGCCTTTGACTCCCGCGACACCGGCAGTGCCAGCGACTACCTGCCCCACAATTACCCGGTGAACAGCGTGGCCTATACCGGCACCCACGACAACGAGACGTTGGTATCGTGGTATCGGACCGTCACGGACGCCGAACGCGCCATGGTGCGGGATTATCTGTACGACTACGCCACCCCGGAGGAGCAGCTCTATAAGAGCATGATCGCGCTGATCTTGCGCAGCGCGGCAGCGACCTGCATCATCCCCATGCAGGACTGGCTGGGGCTGGACAACTCCGCCCGCATCAACAAACCCTCCACCGTGGGCCAGAACTGGCGCTGGCGGCTGAAAAAGACCCAGCTGACCAAAAAGCTCCAAAAGGAGATCTGCCAGCTGACCACCCGCTACGGCCGGATGAACTGGGCGTAATCGTATAAAAATGAAAGAACGGGGCTGTTGCGTGTGCAACGGCCCCGTTTTGCATTTGCCATACAGCATAGGTGGCTGCTTTTTATATCCAGGATGGAACTTTTGCTTTTCTCAATACGTTCCGTAATCAAACTTTTTTCCGGTTCTGGGAGCGATACTCCGCGGGTGTGATGCCATACAGCCGCCGGAACGTTTTGAGGAAGCTGCTGTAATCCGGGAAGCCGCTCTCGGTGCAGGCGTTGAGGACGGAGACACCATCTTCCAGTGCTTTCCGGCAGTGCTGCATCCGCAGATGGGTCAGGTAGCTGTGGATGCTCTCCATAGTACACTCTTTAAACGCGCGGGAGAGGTGCTCCCGGCTGGCATAGAGCTCCTGGGCCAGCTTTACCGTGGTGAGGGTCGGGTCCTGATAGTGAGCTTGCAGGTAGGACACGGCACGCTGCACCAGAACGTTGGTGCTGCTGGGGGCCGTGGTCTGGCCGCTGCCGGTGGCCAGCGTGATGAGCAGCATCATCTCCGACACCTGGGCTTCAAAAACGATGTCACGCATCTGGGCTGGCAATTCCAGGCTCTGGGCCATCCGCACAAAAAGGCTCTGAAAATCCCACTTGTTGCAGACATCCGAGTCCAGCACGGTGATGCTGTGCATCCAGGCGGCGTTTTTCAGGTTTGCATTGCGGCGGCAGGCCTGCCAGAGGGCGTCGTCGATCTGGATGACCAGACGGTCAGAGTGGTCGTTATTAATATTGAAGATGCCGGCGTGGTAGATCTGAGCAGGGAAGTAGATGAGCTCGCCGACATGCACCAGATAAACACTGCCGTCGATGGAGTAACGCACGGTGCTGCCGCCGATGGGCAGCACCAGCTCATGGTAGGGATGGGAATGGACCACGGACTGGTCGTTTTTTTGGTTGGTATACCATGCCACCAGCAATCTTGTGTTGCGCAGCCCCATCCGTGCTTCCGCCTGTGTGAGGACATTATCGACATAATGCGTAACGCGCTCGATTTCCATAGCGATTCCACCTTTGTGAAAAATATCAGAAATGTGCTTTATCGTTGATTTTGGCTCTAGTATATCAGCTGATATCACAAATTGCAATATTTGAATCACAAAACCGCAAGAAAACGGATTGGAATTTTAGTATGATATGAGTGCAAGAAGACGACAAGAACAAAAATGACAAAACAGTGACAAAATTTTTGGTATATTTTACAAATGCAGCCGTCGTGTTTCGTGACGAACGGAAAGGAAGAGCTCATGCAGACTTCTAAAAATCATTTTGAAGCCAAAGTGATCTTTAACGATGAGACCATCCGCCGGATGTTCCGCACCGAGTTTTACACCTACGAGGGGATGCAGCGGCTGGTCTGGCTGGCCGTGGCATTTGCGCTGGTGATGCTGGCACTCTTCGTTCCCATCCCAACGGTGGTCAAGGTGCTCTGCCTGCTGGTGGGGTGCGCGATGTTCGCCATGCCGGATTTTCTAAGCCGGGTGGCGGCCGAGGGCGTCATCATGCAGCGGGGCGGGGCCGAGAGCACGGTCAGCTGCCGGATCAACGCAGGCGGCGTGGACGTGGAAAACGGTGCCCACATTCCGTTTGATAAGATCGACCGCCTGGTCGAGGACGACCAGTACTTCTACCTGTTCCAGAGCCGCCAGATGGCGGTGATGATCCCCAAAGGCAGCCTGCTGCCGGCGAACCCCGAGCGGTTTGCCAAGGTGCTTGCCAAAGAGACCGGCAAGGACTGGCAGCAGCCCAAGAGCCTGTGGGGCCTCAACCTGAAAGATCTGATCCAGATGGTGAAAGATCGGTTCCACCGCGGCGAGTCCTGACCGCTGCATTCCAAATTTGTTGTTTCACGGCCGACCGGCTGTGACGTGGTATACATACACAAGCAAGAAGAAGAAAGGAAATCCACTATGAAAATCTCTCGTAGACAGTTCGTTCAGGTCCTGGCAGTTGCAGGCGCTTCCGCTCTGCTCACCGCTTGCGGCGGCTCTTCCAACAACTCTGCAGCAGGCAGCACTGCTGCTTCCGGCGCGGCAGCTGCTGCAGGCGGCAGCTTCAACCTGAAGCTGGGCCACAACCTGGCTGAGGACCATGCTGTTCACATCCAGCTGACCAGCTTTGCGGAGCAGGTCAAGGAGAAGACCAACGGCACTGTCAACATCCAGATCATCCCCAACGGCACCCTGGGCAGCGAGTCTGATATGATCTCCCAGATCCAGGCCGGCGCTCTGGACATGGCTAAGGTCTCCGCTTCCACCCTGGGCAACTTCAGCGAGAAGTACAATGCTTTCTCCGTGCCTTATGTCTTCGATGACCAGACCCACTACTACACCTACATGGACAGCGATTCCGCACAGGCTGTCTTTGAGTCCACCGACGATCAGGGCTTCCGCGGCCTGACCTGGCTGGATTCCGGCGCTCGCTCTTTCTACACCAAGGCTACCGCCATCCGCACCCCGGCTGACCTGAAGGGCCTGAAGATCCGCACCATGGACAGCCAGATGGCAATCGACATGATGAACTGCCTGGGTGGCTCCGCTACCGTTATGGGCTACAGCGATATCTACACCGGTATGCAGCAGGGCGTTATCGATGGCGCTGAGAACAACGTCACCGCTCTGCGTGACCACGGCGACGTCACCAAGTACTACTGCTTCGACGAGCACACCCGCATCCCCGATATGGTCATCATCTCCTCCAACATCTGGAACCAGTTCTCTGACGATCAGAAGTCCGCTGTGACCGAGTGCGCCAAGGCTGCTACCGAGGAGTACAAGACCGCTTGGAAGAACTTCGAGGACGAGGTTTTGGACAAGGCTGTCAACCAGAACGGCGTCGAGCTGGTCAAGGACGTGGACATCGCAGCATTCCAGTCTGCTGTGCAGCCCATCTATGAGAATCTCAAGACCTCCAATCCGGAAACCTACGCCGTTGTGGAAGAGATCCGTGGGCAGGCATAAAAAGCAATGTTTGGTCCGCAGTAATTTCTTGATTTGCAATTGGAGATGTTCTTGTGAAAAAACTGGATAAAATTCTGGACAACGTCATGCGTTTCCTCATGGCAGTTGCCATGTTCGCTCTGCTGGCAGGCGGTACCTGGCAGATCGTCAGTCGCTGGATTCTGCGCAATCCCTCGACTTTTACCGATGAGTTCCTGCGCTACGTTCTGATCTGGGCTTCCATGATCGGTTCCGCATACTGCTTCTACAAAGACAAGCACCTGGCACTGGACCTGGTCAAGGGCCGTGCAAAGGGCGCGTTCAATGTCATTCTGAGCGTCTTCATCGAGGCTGCCATCGTCTTCTTCGTTGGCTATGTCTTCGTGTATGGCGGCTGGAAGCTGACCGCGAACGCTACCAACGTTTCCTCGGTCATGCGCATTCCCTTTAAGCTCCTGTATTCCATCCTGCCGATCTCCGGCATCTTCATCATTCTGGCCCGCGTGCTGAAGTATGTTGATCTGTTCCTGGAGAGCAAAAATAAGAAAGGAGAAAACGCATAATGGTTGCACAGGCTACGTTACTGCTGTTCGGCTCTTTCTTTGTGATGTTGCTGGCCGGTGTGCCTATCTCTGCAGGCATCGGCATCGCATCCATCTTCACGGCCCTGTTCAGCATGGACCCCGCGATTTTCGCACTGACCGCGGCACAGCGCTGCTTCTCCGGCATTGACTCTTTCTCTCTGCTGGCTCTGCCGTTCTTCTCTCTGGGCGGCAACATCATGAACAAGGGCGGCATTGCAAAGCGCCTTGTCCGTCTGGCCCGTCTGGCCGTTGGTAAGATGCCCGGTTACCTGGCTGCCACCAACGTTCTGGCCAACATGTTCTTCGGCGCCGTTTCCGGTTCTTCCGTTGCAGCTACTTCCGCAATGGGCTCCATCATGGCTCCTCTGGAGCTGGATGAGGGTTACGACCCCAACTACTCCGCGGCCGTCAACATCTGCTCGGCTCCTACCGGCATCCTGATCCCCCCGTCTGGTCCGTTGATCCTGTACTCCATCACCGCTGGCGGCGTTTCCGTTGCTGCTCTGTTCATGGGCGGCTATCTGCCCGGCATCCTGATGGGTCTGTGTGTCGCTGGTCTGGCTGTGTTCATCGCGGTCAAGAAAGGCTACAAGTCCTCGGACGTCAAGGATCCCGATCCCGCCATCAAGATCATCATTGATGCAGTGCCCTCTCTGCTGGCCGTCATCATCGTCATGGGCGGTATTCTGGCAGGCTTCTTCACCGCGACCGAGGCCGGCGTTGTCCTGTGCCTGTACTGCGGTCTGCTCTCCATCCTCTACAAAGAGATGACCCTGAAGAGCTTCTACAACCTGCTGGCTGACACCATGGAGAGCAGCGCTACCATCCTGTTCCTGATCGCCGCTTCCTCCATCATGTCTTACGTCATGAGCTACTCCGGCATCCCGGCTGCGATCAGCAACGCCCTGATGAGCGTTTCCAGCAACCGTTATGTCATCCTGCTGATCATGAACGTCTTCCTGCTGGTCATGGGCATGTTCCTGGATCTGACTCCTGCAGTCCTGATCTTCACCCCGATCTTCCTGCCCATCACCCGCAGCATCGGCATGAGCGATGTCCAGTTCGGTATCATGCTCATCATGAACCTGGGTATCGGCTCCGTCACTCCTCCCGTCGGCTCCTGCCTGTTCGTTGGCTGCGGCGTCGGCAAGGTCAAGATCGAGGGCGTTACCAAGTACATCGTGCCTCTGTTCGCCGCCATGGTCGTGGCACTGTTCCTGGTCACCTTTATCCCGGCCATCGCTCTGGTCGTGCCTTATCTGTGCGGCCTCGTCCCCAGCCTGGGCTGGACCATGTGAGATTGACTGCTCTGGGTTGAGCAACTGAATGTTTGCCCCCGTTTCTCTGAAGATAAGCTGCATCTGAGGGGGAATGGGGGCTTTTTGTATCCGAAACCACACCCCACAAAAATAAATGAGGAACTGCATTATGGAAATCTGCTCCCGTTTTACCGGCATGGAGCGCAAGGACGGCGCTTTCCTGCTGCACACCGACAACGCGGATGTCAAGGTCTGCTTCGTGACCGACGAGATCGTCCGTGTCCGCGCCAGCTTTGACCACGAGCTGGCCGAGGAATCCTACATCCTGATGACCACCGCCTGGGAAGACCGTATGGACGACCTGTTCAAGGGCGAGCGCACCCGCGTGGAGCCTTTTGCGGCTGAGGTCACCGAGGACGACAAGACCATCACTTTTGCCACCGGCAAGGTGACTCTGGTGGTCGAGAAGGACCCCATCAATTTCAAGCTGCTGTCCGCTGACGGCTCGGAGCTGTACAGCACCCTGCCCGGCAACCCCTTCGTCAAGGACTCCAACAACCGCGTTGTGGCTTACAGCCGGATGAAAGAGGACGACTGCTTCTACGGCTTTGGCGAGAAGACCGGCGAGCTGGACAAGAACAAGACGTTCCAGCGTGAGCGTGCTACCGACGCGATGGGCTACGATGCCGAGAAGATGGATACCCTCTACAAGCACATCCCCTTCTACATCCGTCTGGACCGTGACACCAAAAAGGCTGTCGGCGTGTTCTACCACAACTTCTACGAGTCCGTGTTCAACATGGGCCGCGAGAAGAGCAACTACTGGCCTCGCTACACCTACTTCCAGGCCGACGGCGGCGATCTGGACTGCTTCCTGATCGGCGGCGACACCATCGCCCGCGTTGTGGACAACTACACCCTGCTCACCGGCCGTCCGGCTCTGCTGCCCAAGCGTGCTCTGGGCTATCAGGGCTCCAGCATGTACTACCCCGAGCTGGAGAAAGACAGCGACGACGCTGTGCTGGGATTTGTTGACACCATCAAGGAAGAGGGCTTCCCCATTGATGGATTCCACCTGTCCAGCGGCTACACCAGCCAGAACAACAAGCGCTGTGTCTTTACCTGGAACACCGAGCGCTTCAAGGACCCCAGTGCTTACTTCCATGCCATGAACGAAAAGCACGCCCAGAACGTGCCCAACGTCAAGCCGGGCGTCCTGCTGTGCAACCCCCGCTTTGATGAGTTTAACGCCGACGATGTCTTTGTGAAAGACAGCAAGAACCCCGAGAACTACGGCGTTGGCAAATGGTGGGGCGGCGACGGCGCTTTCTGGGACTTCACCAAACCCGAGGGCCGTACAGCCTGGAAGAAGTACCTGACCGAGTCCATCATTGCCGTGGGCACCGATTCCGTCTGGAACGACAACTGCGAGTATGACAGTCTGATGGATAAGGACGACATCTGCGACTTTGACGGCAAGGGCGGCACCATCGCTCAGCTGAAGCCCATTATGAGCACCCTGATGTGCAAGGTGGGTGCAGACGCGGTTGTGGAACACAATGCCAAGGCTCGTCCCTATATGGTCTGCCGCAGCGGCAGTGCAGGCATCCAGCGCTACGCGCAGACCTGGTGCGGTGATAACTACACCAGCTGGAAGTCCCTGAAGTACAACATCCCCATCATCACCGGCATGGGCCTCTCCGGCCAGCCCAATGAGGGCGCGGATATCGGCGGCTTTGCAGGCCCCGCTCCCACCGAGGAGCTGTTCGTCCGCTGGGTGCAGCAGGGCATCTTCCAGGCCCGCTTCTCCATCCACTCCGCTTCCAACGATAACACCGTGACCGAGCCCTGGATGTTCCGTGGTTCTGCAGATCTCATTCGTGACGCGATCCTGCTGCGTTATCGCTTCACTCCGTATCTGTACAGTGCGGAGTACAACGCAAGCAAGACGGGTGCTCCCATCATGCGCGCTCTGGTCTACGATTTCCAGGACGACCCCAATGTCTACGAGGAGAGCTTCGAGTTCCTGTTCGGCCGTGACATCCTGGTGGCCAACGTCATCGAAGAGGGTGCCAAGACCCGCAAGGTCTACCTGCCCGCAGGCTGCAAGTGGTACGACTGGAGCGACAAGATGCGCTGCTACGAGGGCGGCCAGACCATCGAGATCCCCGTCACCATGGCAAGCATCCCCATGTTCATCCGGGAGGGCGCTGTCATCGCCATGGCGGATAACCAGCTGATGACCATGGAGGGGGACCACACCACCGACCTCCACCTCATCGTGGCTCCCAAGGGCACCGTTACCACCACTCTGTATGATGATGACGGCGTGACCAACGATTTCAAGAGCGGCGTCTTCCGCAAGACCACCATCACCACCACCGCCGGTGAGCGTGTCACCATGGACTTCACCTCTGAGGGCAGCTATGAGGACACCGTCAAGACCGTCAAGGTGGAGATGATCGCCAAGGAGAAGAGCCCGTTCTGGGTCACTCTGGACGGCCGCAAGATCGAGCACTTCCTCAACCGCCGCAAGTTCGACGAGGCTGCTGAGGGCTGGTACTACAGCCAGACCAAGAAAGCGGTCGAGGTCAAGTATGCAAACCCGGGCAAGGACTACAACCTGACCGTTTCGTTTGAGCAGTTCGACCTGATCGGCATGTAATAAAAAACAACACGGAGGAACCTGTTATGCTGCTTCGCAGTTTTGAATCCTTTGAAAAAACGGAGAATGGCTACCTCATCCACGGCGACGCTGCGGACGTAAAGCTGATCTTCATGACGGATGACATCATCCGTGTCCGCGTCCACTTCGACAAGGGCACCCCCATGGAGGAGGAGTCCTACACCCTGGTGACCACCGCATGGCCCGACCGCATGGACGACCTGCTCAAGGACGAGCGCACCCGCATCACCGCGCTGGATGTGCCCTGCACCGAGGATGAGAAGTGCCTGACCTTTGAGACCGCTCACGTTACCCTGAAGCTGTTCAAGAAGCCGTTCCATTTTGAGATGTACGACAAAGAGGGCAAGCTGCTGTATCAGGATCTGCGGGAGCGCGCGTTCGAGAAAGACCAGATCGGCCGCCTGACCCACTTCTCCAAGGTGGACCGCGAGTATGACCACTTCTTCGGCTTTGGAGAGAAGACCGGCCACCTGGACAAGAAAGGCCGCCGCCTGCGCATGTCCCCCAAGGACGCCATCGGCCACGACCCCGAGACCGGCGACCCGATGTACAAGCACATTCCGTTCTACATCCGTGTGAACGAGAAGGACCGCCGCCCCATCGGCCTGTTCTACCACAACTCCTATGACTGCGTCTTCGACCTGGGCGAGGAGCTGTCCGGTTACTGGGAGCGCTACTGCTACTACCAGACCGACGGCGGCGACATCGACCTGTTCCTGCTGGCTGGCCCCACCCTGCCGGATATCCTCAACGAGTACACCCTGCTGACCGGCCGCAGCGCTCTGCCCACCAAGCAGTCTCTGGGCTACTGCGCTTCCACCATGTACTACGCGGAGCTGGAAAAGAACTGCGATGAGGAGATCTACAAGGTCATCGACAAGCACGAGAAAGAGGGCATCCTCATCGACAACTTCTGGCTGGCTTCCGGCTATTCCAGCGGCGAAGAGGACAACCTGCGCTATGTGTTCAACTGGAACCACAAGCGCTTCCCGGACCCCAAGAAGTTCTTTGAGAACATGAATGCCCGCGGCATCAATGTCATCCCCAACCTGAAGCCGGGCATCCTGAAGCGTCACCCCTACATCGACCTGTTCGAGAAGAACGATGTCTTCATCAAGACCCCGGACGGCAAGGCTCCGTACTATGGCCGCTGGTGGGGCGGCGAGGGCCGCTTCTTCGACTTCACTGGTCCCAAGGGCCGTGAGACCTGGAAGCAGCTGCTGGAGGAGAACATCCTCAAGATGGGCACCAAGACTGTCTGGAACGACAACTGCGAGATGGACGGCGTGGAAGACCGCGATGCTCAGTGCGATTTCGAGGGCAAAAAGGGCACCATGGCTGAGCTGAAGATCCTCCACTCCAACCTGATGGCCTACACCGCCAAGCAGGCACTGGCCGATGTTTACCCCGGCGAGCGTCCCTACATCATCAACCGTGCAGGCTACGCTGGCATCCAGCGCTATGCACAGGTCTGGGGCGGCGATAACCTCACCGACTGGCGCACCGTCAAGTTCAACATTGCCACCATTCTGGGCATGGGCCTGTCCGGCTGCTCCAACATGGGCTGCGACATCGGCGGCTTTGCCGGCCCGGCTCCGGAGGCTGAGCTGCTGCTCCGCTGGCTGCAGAACGGCGTGCTCCAGCCCCGCTTCTGCCTGAACTCCGCCAACAACGACAACACCGTCACCCAGCCCTGGATGTATGAGGAGAACCTGCCCTACATCCGCGAGGCTTACAAGCTGCGTTACCGCCTGATGCCCACCCTGTACTCCCTGATGTACGAGAGCAACCAGGATGGTATGCCGGCATGGCGCCCGCTATTCCTGGAGTTCCCGGACGATCCCAAGTGCTACACCGACAAGAACCTGACCTTTATGTTCGGCAAGAGCATCCTGGTGGCAAACGTGGTGGAAAAGGGTGCAACCACCCGCACCATCTACCTGCCCGCCGGCTGCAAGTGGTACGATATGAGCGACAACCTGCGCGAGTATGAGGGCGGCCAGACCATCGAGATCCCGGTCACTCTGGCAAGCATCCCCATGTTCCTGCGCGGCAGCGCCATCGTGGCCACCAGCGAGGACGTCAAGCACATCCTCCGCGACACCATGCATCAGCTCGACCTTCTGGTCGCGGCCGAGACCGACACCAGCTTTGTGCTGTATGACGACGACGGCCACACCGAGGACTACAAGAACGGTGTCTACGCCAAGACCACCATCGACGTCAAGGCCGGCGACCGCACCGATATCCACTTCTCCACCGAGGGCACCTACGAGTCTCCCGTGGAGCGCATGACCATCAAGCTGGTCAGCAAGAAAAAGGGCGCGTTCTGGGCCAGCGTGGATGGCGAGCAGCTCACCCGGTACATCGTCCGCGATGGCTGGGAGGAAGCAGAGTCCGGCTGGTACTACAACCTGTCTGACCGCACCATCTGGGTCAAGTTCAACAAGCCTGCCAAGAAAGACTTCACCGTCACCATCTCGACCGAGAAGTTCGACCTCATCGGCATGGCTGAAGACTAAACCGCCACGTCCAATCTTCTTCTATAAACGGCCCGGGGCCTGTGGGAATTTTCCTGCAGGCCCCGGGCTGTTTTCTGTTGTCGGCAGTACATGGCCTGCCAGGGGGGAGGGAATGCACGGCTGAAATTAAACGAAACATTGCAATTTGTGACCGAAAAGCTAAGATTCTTTTCTGCGACTAAGAATCTTAACTGACGTATTATCATAATATTTTAAATCTTGATATATCAGTTAATATCACAAAATGCAAGATTTGCGTCACAGAAACAAACGAAAAAGAAAGCGCATCTTGTTATTATAAAGGCAGAGAAAATTGGTGCTTTTGGTTCTGCACAGCGGTTCGGGCTGTGTGAAAATATAGCAGATAAAAAGGAGAACGATCATGAAAATCACGCGTAGACAATTTGTACAGGCGATGGCGGCTGTTGGTGCTGCAGCAGCACTTGCCGCTTGCGGCGGCTCTTCCAACAACTCTGCAGCAGGCAGCACTGCTGCTTCCGGCGCGGCAGCTGCTGCAGGCGGCAGCTTCAACCTGAAGCTGGGCCACAACCTGGCTGAGGACCATGCTGTTCACATCCAGCTGACCAGCTTTGCGGAGCAGGTCAAGGAGAAGACCAACGGCACTGTCAACATCCAGATCATCCCCAACGGCACCCTGGGCAGCGAGTCTGATATGATCTCCCAGATCCAGGCCGGCGCTCTGGACATGGCTAAGGTCTCCGCTTCCACCCTGGGCAACTTCAGCGAGAAGTACAATGCTTTCTCCGTGCCTTATGTCTTCGATGACCAGACCCACTACTACACCTACATGGACAGCGATTCCGCACAGGCTGTCTTTGAGTCCACCGACGATCAGGGCTTCCGCGGCCTGACCTGGCTGGATTCCGGCGCTCGCTCTTTCTACACCAAGGCTACCGCCATCCGCACCCCGGCTGACCTGAAGGGCCTGAAGATCCGCACCATGGACAGCCAGATGGCAATCGACATGATGAACTGCCTGGGTGGCTCCGCTACCGTTATGGGCTACAGCGATATCTACACCGGTATGCAGCAGGGCGTTATCGATGGCGCTGAGAACAACGTCACCGCTCTGCGTGACCACGGCGACGTCACCAAGTACTACTGCTTCGACGAGCACACCCGCATCCCCGATATGGTCATCATCTCCTCCAACATCTGGAACCAGTTCTCTGACGATCAGAAGTCCGCTGTGACCGAGTGCGCCAAGGCTGCTACCGAGGAGTACAAGACCGCTTGGAAGAACTTCGAGGACGAGGTTTTGGACAAGGCTGTCAACCAGAACGGCGTCGAGCTGGTCAAGGACGTGGACATCGCAGCATTCCAGTCTGCTGTGCAGCCCATCTATGAGAATCTCAAGACCTCCAATCCGGAAACCTACGCCGTTGTGGAAGAGATCCGTGGGCAGGCATAAAAAGCAATGTTTGGTCCGCAGTAATTTCTTGATTTGCAATTGGAGATGTTCTTGTGAAAAAACTGGATAAAATTCTGGACAACGTCATGCGTTTCCTCATGGCAGTTGCCATGTTCGCTCTGCTGGCAGGCGGTACCTGGCAGATCGTCAGTCGCTGGATTCTGCGCAATCCCTCGACTTTTACCGATGAGTTCCTGCGCTACGTTCTGATCTGGGCTTCCATGATCGGTTCCGCATACTGCTTCTACAAAGACAAGCACCTGGCACTGGACCTGGTCAAGGGCCGTGCAAAGGGCGCGTTCAATGTCATTCTGAGCGTCTTCATCGAGGCTGCCATCGTCTTCTTCGTTGGCTATGTCTTCGTGTATGGCGGCTGGAAGCTGACCGCGAACGCTACCAACGTTTCCTCGGTCATGCGCATTCCCTTTAAGCTCCTGTATTCCATCCTGCCGATCTCCGGCATCTTCATCATTCTGGCCCGCGTGCTGAAGTATGTTGATCTGTTCCTGGAGAGCAAAAATAAGAAAGGAGAAAACGCATAATGGTTGCACAGGCTACGTTACTGCTGTTCGGCTCTTTCTTTGTGATGTTGCTGGCCGGTGTGCCTATCTCTGCAGGCATCGGCATCGCATCCATCTTCACGGCCCTGTTCAGCATGGACCCCGCGATTTTCGCACTGACCGCGGCACAGCGCTGCTTCTCCGGCATTGACTCTTTCTCTCTGCTGGCTCTGCCGTTCTTCTCTCTGGGCGGCAACATCATGAACAAGGGCGGCATTGCAAAGCGCCTTGTCCGTCTGGCCCGTCTGGCCGTTGGTAAGATGCCCGGTTACCTGGCTGCCACCAACGTTCTGGCCAACATGTTCTTCGGCGCCGTTTCCGGTTCTTCCGTTGCAGCTACTTCCGCAATGGGCTCCATCATGGCTCCTCTGGAGCTGGATGAGGGTTACGACCCCAACTACTCCGCGGCCGTCAACATCTGCTCGGCTCCTACCGGCATCCTGATCCCCCCGTCTGGTCCGTTGATCCTGTACTCCATCACCGCTGGCGGCGTTTCCGTTGCTGCTCTGTTCATGGGCGGCTATCTGCCCGGCATCCTGATGGGTCTGTGTGTCGCTGGTCTGGCTGTGTTCATCGCGGTCAAGAAAGGCTACAAGTCCTCGGACGTCAAGGATCCCGATCCCGCCATCAAGATCATCATTGATGCAGTGCCCTCTCTGCTGGCCGTCATCATCGTCATGGGCGGTATTCTGGCAGGCTTCTTCACCGCGACCGAGGCCGGCGTTGTCCTGTGCCTGTACTGCGGTCTGCTCTCCATCCTCTACAAAGAGATGACCCTGAAGAGCTTCTACAACCTGCTGGCTGACACCATGGAGAGCAGCGCTACCATCCTGTTCCTGATCGCCGCTTCCTCCATCATGTCTTACGTCATGAGCTACTCCGGCATCCCGGCTGCGATCAGCAACGCCCTGATGAGCGTTTCCAGCAACCGTTATGTCATCCTGCTGATCATGAACGTCTTCCTGCTGGTCATGGGCATGTTCCTGGATCTGACTCCTGCAGTCCTGATCTTCACCCCGATCTTCCTGCCCATCACCCGCAGCATCGGCATGAGCGATGTGCAGTTCGGTATCATGCTCATCATGAATATGGGCATCGGTTCTGTTACGCCTCCTGTTGGCTCCTGCCTGTTCGTCGGCTGCGGCGTCGGCAAGGTCAAGATCGAGGGCGTTACCAAGTACATCGTGCCGCTGTTTGCCTCCATGGTCGTGGCACTGTTCCTGGTTACTTTCATCCCTGCCATTTCTCTGATCATCCCGTACCTGTGTGGCCTGGTCCCAAGTGTAGGCTGGATGTTCTGATCATTCTGCGTTTCCCTTTTTCTTCTTCTCAAAAGAGCCGTGGCTCGTGGGAATCCTCCCATGGGCCACGGCTCTTGTTACATATTAAAAAATCAGTTTTCTGCTTCCCGCTTGAGCATCCGGCGCACCATGAACATGCAGTACAGCATGGCCAGGCCCCAGGCAAAGGGGTTGGAAAGGCAGATGCCAACATAGCCCAGGCCTGTTTTCACGGCCAGCAGGCCGCCCAGGCTGCGGCCGATGAGCTCGCCCACGCCGGAAATGATGGCCTGCACGCTGTAGCCCAGGCCCTGCAGCGTGTTGCGGAAGATCATCAGCAGGCCATGGAAGCAGAACAGCATACTCATAATGGCCAGGTACTGGATGGCTCCGGCGGTCACGGCGGGGTCTGCATCGCCCAGCACCAGCCCCACGGCGTAAGGCTTGACGAAGAAGATGACGACCCAGGCGGCCACGCAGTAGGTCAGCTGGATCGTGCAGCCGTCCTTGATGCCCTGCTTGATGCGGTCGGTGCGGTGGGCACCATGGTTCTGACCTACATAGGTGGCCATGGCCATGCCCACGCTCTCCATGGGCAGGGTGAACATCTGGCGGATCTTCTCACCGGCAGTCTGGGCGGCTACCGCGGTACTGCCCAGCAGGTTGATGGCGTCCTGCATGATGACGGCGCCAATGGCCGAGACGGAATACTCAAAGCCCATGGGAAAGCCGATGTAGGCCAGCCGCTTACAGTGCCCGGCGGAGAGCAGGCTGCTCTGACCCCGGAACGTGAGCTCCTCCTGCTTGGCCGTCCGGGTAAAGAACCAGAACGCGCACAGCCCGCCGCTGAGCAGCTGGCTGAGGACGGTGGCAAGGGCCGCGCCGTCCACGCCCATGCCCATGGAGACGATGAGCAGGTAATCCAGCCCGATGTTCAGCACGCTGGCCGCCAGCAGGAAATAGAACGGGTGCTGGGAGTCGCCCATGGCGCGGAGCACGCTGGAAGCGTAGTTGTACAGCACCGTGGCCGGGATGCCCAGGAAGAGGATCCGGATGTAAAGCACGGCGTCCGCGTACAGCTCTTCCGGCGTGTGGATGAGCTGAAGCAGCGGGCCCGCCATCAGGGTGGTGGAGATGGTGAACACCACGCTCAGCACCACGCAGAGCAGGGCACCGTTGAACAGGTATTTCCGCAGGCCGCCCTTATCCTTGGCACCGAACGTCTCGGCTACCGGGATGCCAAAGCCCACGCAGGCACCCTGCACAAAGCCCAGGATGAGGAAGTTGAGGGAGTAGGTGGTGCCTACCGCACCCAGTGCGTCGGTGCCCAGGCACCGGCCCACAATGACGGTGTCCGCAAAGCTGTACAGCTGCTGGAACAGGGTGCCCAGCACCAGCGGCAGCGCAAACCGCAAAATCTGGAACAACGGCTTGCCCACCGTAAGGTCCGTGGTGCCAGACTTGCGTTTTGAGGTCGTTTCCATAAAAAGAGACTCCTTATCTTAAAATGATTTGAGTATATTGTACCATGGAGATCCGGTGCGGCCAAACAGGTTTTTGTGATGGAAACCATGTTTTTTGTGATGTAGGCTTTACTTCCAACTTCTAGAGATTTGTGGTAATATAATCAATAAGAATAGAAAAGAGGGACGCGGATGCTCAGACAAAAGCCGGAACTGAATATCATCTACATCTCGGAGCGGATGCGGCACAGCCTGCAGCCCGTTGCCCGCAGCAGCCTGACGGCGGTGGTGGCTCCCATGGGCTACGGCAAGACCACCGCCATCAACTGGTACCTGCCCGGCATCCTGATGGGTCTGTGTGTCGCTGGTCTGGCCATTTTCATTGCGGTCAAGAAAGGCTACAAATCTTCTGACGTGAAAGACCCGGATCCCGCGATCAAAGTCATCATCGATGCAGTGCCCTCTCTGCCAGCTGACCACCCGCTATGGGCGGAAGAACTGGGTGTGACCGCTTTAAGGGGGATGGCAGCTTTTCCCCGGAAGCCAAATGGCGGGCCGATTCCGGCAGACTGCTGCAAAACGGAAAGGTAAAAGTATAACTTTTGTCGAAAAAGGGGTAAAAAACCGTAAACCGCTTGCGGAATGTGAAAGAAATGCGTATACTGAGCCTAGGTTCAAGCGAAAAACGACGCAAATCATCGGACGAAAGAGAAGAGGTATTCACATGAGAAATCTGTTCCGCAAACTGATCTCCGGCGTTGCTGCGGCTGCGCTGGCGATCAGCATCTTCCCGGCTGCGGCTTTTGCTGCGGGGAACGACCAGCAGACGCACATCACCATTCTCGGCACCTCGGATATGCACGGCAATCCGTGGGGCTACAGCTACGAGGACGACAAGGAGACCGCCAACAACGGCATGGCACGCCTGTACACCTACATCCAGCAGGTGCGGGCTGAGCAGCCCAATGTGGTGCTGGTGGATGCCGGTGACGACATTCAGGGCACGATCATGACCGACGACATCGCCAACAAGCGGCCGAATGAGGCGCATCCGGTGATCGCCGCCATGAACCAGATGGGCTACGATGCCATGACGCTTGGCAACCATGAGTTCAACTGGGGCATCCCGACCATGAAGACCATCCTCAGTCAGGCCAACTTCCCCGTGCTGGCAGCCAATGTCAAGGACGCCAGCGGCAATTTTGTGACCGGCGCAGGCTGGACCATCACCGAGCGGGATGGCGTGAAGATCGCCATCATCGGCGTGGTCACCCCCGATGTGCCCATCTGGGACGGCGGCAAGGCCGGCATCGAGGAATGCACCTATGAGGCCGCCAGCACCGCAGTCAAGGAAGCAATCCAGGCCATCAACGGGCAGGCCGACGTGATCGTGGTCTCCGCCCACATGGGTCTCTACGCCGAGTTTGATGAGGAAGGCGGCTCTGACTCCGCCCAGAAGATCCTCGACGACAACCCGGAAGTGGATGTCCTGCAGGTGGCACACAACCATGTGGTCGTCAAGCAGAAAGAGGGCAATGTGGTCATCGGCGGTGTGCGCAACAGCGGCCGTGACATCGCCCGTTTCGATCTGACGCTGGACGCCGACAAGAACATCGTGGACTCCTCGGTGGAGATCGTGGATATGACCGGTGTGACCCCCAGTGAGGAGCTGCGTGCCAACCCCGTGGTCGCAAAAGCCCATCAGGAGACCCGCGACTTCATCAAGGGCGGCACCGGTGCCGACGGCGAAAAGGGCAGTGCGCTTGGCTCTACCACCGCAAAGTTCCAGCCCACCAACGAGATCGCCGGTCTGCCCGAGGGCAAGCTGCGGGATACGGCCGTCATGGATCTCATCAACAAGGTGCAGCTGGAGAACTCCGGCGCGGACGTCTCCGCAGCAGCTCTCTTCAAGGACACCAGCGACCTGCCCAAGGGCGAGATCAACTACGGCAACATCTTCGATATCTACAAGTTTGACAACACCCTGTACCGTGTCCGCGTGACCGGTGCCGAGCTGAAAGCCTACATGGAGTGGTCCGCCGAGTGCTACAATCAGTGGGTGCCTGGCGACATCAACATCTCCTTTGACCCCGAATACCCCGGCTACCTCTACGATATGTTTGCCGGTGTGGACTATGAGATCGATCTGAGCCAGCCCAAGGGTCAGCGCATCAAGAATGTCATGTTCCACGGCGCACCGCTGCAGGACGACCAGACCCTGACGCTGGCGGTCAACAACTACCGCTACTCGTCCGCCCTGAAGAGTCAGGGCCTCGTGTCCGGCAAGAAGGAGTGGGAGTCCTCCAACTCCATTCGCGACATGATCGTGGCTTACTTTGCCGAGCATTCTCCGGTGGCTCCCGAAGTGGACAACAACTGGAAGATCGTGGGCGTGGATCTGCAGGAGACCAACCCCGACCGTGCGACCCTGATCGCGCTGGTCAATCAGGGCAAGATCGACGCCCCCTACAGCAAGAGCCTGAACCTGAACGACCCCGCTGTGCAGGAGATCCTGAACGATAAGAGCAACGCAGCTCTCCGCAACTGGAACCGGGTCAAGATGTTCTTCACCACCAAGTAAGTTCTGCAGATGCCTGCAATGCAGGCGTTCTGCCCCGAAAATCAAGGCTGCGGACCCCCCGCCGGAAACCGGCAGAGGCTCCGCGGCCTTTTTGTTTCCCGCAGAATTGAAGTCTGGGAAAAGTCTGATATAATAAAGACAAGAATGTCCGTCACAGAGCCGGTGCGGGGAGAAACAGCTTATGCCGAAATACAAAGGAAATCTGAATGCGGTCTACATCTCGGAGCGGATGCGGCACAGCCTGCAGCCCGTTGCCCGCAGCAGCCTGACGGCGGTGGTGGCTCCCATGGGCTACGGCAAGACCACCGCCATCAACTGGTACCTGAACGAGCGCGGCCGGGAGGGAGCCGCCGTGCTGCGGGTGAGCATCTACTCCGCCAACCGGGCCATCTTCTGGAAAAGCCTGCAAAAGGCGTTTGCGCAGGCCGGGCTGACCGTGCTGGAGGGGTACGAGTGCCCTACGGACGCCAGCGGCGCGGCCCTGCTGCTGGACGACCTCTGCACCGCGCTGGCCGGGGAGCGGGAGACCGATCTCTTTCTGGATGACTTCCACCTGCTCTGGAACACTGCAGGCCGCCCGGAGCCTGCCGCACTGCCCGCCTTTGCGGACGTGACAGACCCCGACACGGCCAAAGCGGCCCAGTGGTGCATGGAAGCAGGCTTCTTCCAGCCTCGTGAGGACGGCAATTTCAAGCCCGGCAAGCGCGTTTCCCGCTGGAAAGTGCTCCGCACCTATCAGCAAATCGTAAAATAACCTCTCAGGCACCGAGCGCAAGCGAGGATGACGGACAGGTTGAAGAAAGGCAGAGCCTCTGTGCACCACGCGCGGGGGCTCCGCCTTTTTCATGTGAAACAAACTTTTGCCTAAAAAACAAGCTTGAATACAACAAATTACCCTGCAAGCAGCCCGGAATTGACAGCTGAATAGTGATTTTTTGCGTCAACCGACCGGTTTGATGCAGTTTTTAATTGCCAATGGGGAAAGCACGGAAAATTTGCTTGACAAGAAATAAACTTTTGTAATAAAATAAAAATGAAATTCTATTTGAAAAGGAACCGGAGGCAGTTCACGCAATGGGAGCTGTGCCGGGTCTTCTTTTTTCTGGGATAAAAACCCCAACAACAGGAAAAAGGCGGAAACTATGGCAGAAAATTTGCAGGAATATTATAAGCGGATGGCGGAGGCCATTGACACCCAGCTGGAGCAGAAAGGGAAAGCCGCGCTGTTCTATCCCGTTGGAAGCGGCAGCGGGCGGATCGTCTGGGCGTGGATCAACGCTCACCCGGACGCGGCCGTGATCTGGGTGGTGCCCGGGGAGACCCGGCGCGGGATGCGGCTGGAAGAAGCCAAACGGATCGGCCAGGAGATCCCGCCGCGGGTGCAGCTGATCCACTGTGAGGACAATACACCGCAGCGCTGGCTGGAGCTGGCCAAGATCCGCCCGGCCTGCATCATCCTGGATGGCTCGCGGGAGTTTACGGCGTTTCCGTGTGGAGAGCGTGTCCGCTGGCTGCAGCGGTTCAGCCCGCAGGCGAAGCTGCTGGGCCTCATCGACACCGACCAGCCTGTCAGCTGCTGCCTGGCGGAAGCCATGTTTCAGGGGGCGGGCACGTTCTCCATTTCGCTGACGGAAGCGCTGGCCCGGGGCCTTGTCACGCCGCCTGCCGCGGATACCGTGCTCCTCTGGCCCGCCGAGACGGCGCTGGAAGAATTCCGCATCCAGATGAAGCAGTGGAACGCCGCGGGCGTCCCGGGCGTGGGCGAAAAAGTTTTCACCAATCTTCGCCGCGCGGTGGAAAAATGCGGCCCGGCGCTGCCCCGGCTGCGGGAGGCTCTGCCCAAGGGCAAGCAGCTGGTCCTGTGTGAGGACGCCGCTGCCATGCGGCGGGTGACGGAAAATCTGGAAGCCCTCTTCGGCCCGGACACAGAAGCCACCATCATGAAAGACGGCTGGGATCAGGAGATGGCCGTGCGGTTTGCGGCTTCCCCGGCACGGGGCGCGGGGGTGCTGGTCACCGTCAGCACCCCCGGCGGGCTGGCGCGGCTGGCCGGAATGGCGGGTGCCGTGCTGGTCCGCTCCACCGGGCTGGAACAGAACCACCGCCGGATGCTGGCCCGGGCACTGGCGCTCTGCGGGGACTCCGTCCCGCTGGTGGAGCTCAACATCTCATTTGCGGGCCTGCGCAATGCGGAGGACCTGGTGCAGGGAACGGAACAGGCCGGCGGCACTGCGTTCCCGCTGGAGGAGCCGTACCAGGCCTGCATCCGTCCGGCCCGCCAACTGCAGCGCCAACTGGACGCTCAGTGGGAGCAGGCCTTTGCAGCCGCCAAAGAGGCCGCCGCAAAAGGGGATATCAATGAGCTGCCCCGCGGCTTTACCACGGAAGCCGGCTTTGGGCTGGGCCGCTGGCTGGAGCTGCAGCGACAGATCCAGGCCGGGGAAAAGCCCGGCCGCCTGACCGCCGAGCAGGCCGCCCGGCTGGAAAAGCTGGGCATCGCCTGGAAACAGCGGATGGAGCAGGCCTGGGAGCGGGGCTATGCCGCAGCCCGGGAGTACCGCGGAGAATACGGGAACCTGATGGTGCCGGTCCGCTACCGGGATAAAAACGGTTTTGCCCTGGGCGAGTGGATCGTTTACAACCGTCAGCGGTTCCTCGGCAACAATCTGTCCACCGACCGTGCCGAGCGGCTGGAAGCACTGGGCATGGTGTGGGACACCGTGCAGGACATCTGGGAGCAGAGCTACTGCGCGGCTGTCCAGTATTGGCTCGACCACGGCACGCTGGAAGTGCCGGTCAAGTACACCACCCCGGAGGGCGTGGCTCTGGGCGTCTGGCTGGGCAGCCAGCGGGCCGCCTACAAGGCGGGCACCATCAAGCCGGTGCAGAAAGCCTGGCTGGAGGCGCTGGACGTGGACTGGACCAACCGCAACGACCGCAAGTGGCAGGCCGCTTATGATGCCGCCGCGCGGTATTATCAGGCCCATGGCGACCTGAACGTCCCCTCGGAGTACATCGACCCGGACGGCGTGCTGCTGGGCAAGTGGGTCAGCCGCCAGCGTTACGCCTGGCAGAACCCGGACCGCAGCAGCGCGCGCCTTACCCCGGAGCGCAAGGCTCTGCTGGACCAGCTGGGCATGGTGTGGCAGAAGCCGGATTCCTGGCAGCACCGCTATGAGCTGGCCGCTGCCTACAAGGCCGCCCAGGGCAGCCTGGAGCTCCCGGCCCAGTACCGCACGGAAGAAGGGATCTGGCTGGGCAGCTGGCTCAGCCGCCAGAAGCAGCTGCTCCAGAAAGGGGATAAGAGCCTGAGCGGTGAGCGGGTCAAAGCCCTGAAAGAGCTCTTCCGGGGCGAGCTGGAGCGCCGGAGCGGGGCTGTCCGCACCCGTGCCCGCTGCAGCGTGCGGGAGCGGAACTGGCTCAACAACTACCGCCATGCCAAGGCCTACGCCAAGCGCCGGGGAGATCTGCTGGTCCCTGCCAGCTATGTGGATGAAACGGGGTTCCGCCTTGGCGTCTGGATCTCCAACCTGAGGGCCGCCCGCAAGACGCGGCCTGACTCGTTCCAGGTCACGCCGGAGCATATCGCTATGCTGGACGAGATCGGGATGCAGTGGGACGCCCGGGAGGCCAAGTGGCAGTGCGCCCTCCGCCGGGCCGGGGAGTACCGCGCCGCCCACGGGGATCTGGCCGTACCCGTCAATTATAAAACGGAGGATGGCTTCTGCCTGGGCGACTGGATCCGCCGGATGCGGGAGAGCTATGCAGCCCATGACGCCCGACTGACCCCGGAGCGGGTGGAAAATCTCAGCGCCCTGGGCATGGTCTGGACACCGGCAGAGGGCTGAAAACCAATTGCATTTTTGGCGGGCTTGTGCTATACTAACCCCGTCTGAATAGAAAACAGCAGGTGCCTTTTGCCGCTTTCGGGCGGCGGAAAGGGTAAAAGAGAAGCGGGTGGGATTCCCGCGCGATCTCGTCACTGTGATAAGGGAGCTTTGCGGCGTTGGCGCGTTTTGCGCCGGTCACTGGGGGAACCTCCGGGAAGGCAGCCGCGGGCGCGGGCAGTTCTGCCCGTCCCTTTCAGCCAGGAAACCTGCCTGCTGTTGGTACGGGAGCAGATGCTCCAGATCACGAGGAATTGGTTGTACCGAAAAGCCCAGAAATAACAGGGGTCTTTTTGTTGTGCACTCCGCGCGGCAAAAGGGCCCTTTTTGTGTCCGGGCGTACCGCCTGTACCCTTTCTGTCAGAAGATCCGCACACAAGCAAAAACAGGAAAGGAACAAACTAGAACCATGCGTAAACTCAATTGGAAAAAGACCGTGGCAGTCTCCGCCGCTCTGGCGCTCTGCGTCGGCACCCTGGCAGGCTGCGGCAGCAGCGCTTCCAGCAGCACCGCCGCTTCCAGCAAGGCTGCATCCAGCACTGCCGCCAGCGAGGTGAGCAGCGAGGAGGCTGACGAAATGGCCGCAAAGAACGTGGCAGACCTGATCGACGCCATCTATGTGCAGGAGCGCAACGAGAACACCGACGAGCAGTGCAAGGCTGCCAAGGACGCCTGGGACGCTCTGACTGACGCCCAGAAAGAGCTGGTCGAGGGGGAAGAGGCTGATCCCGATTACTTTGGCCGCGACACCGGCGATGCTTCCAAGGATGACCCCCGCAATGAGGACAACATCGGCGACAACGAGCTGCTGGTGGTCAGCTTCGGCACCTCGTTCAACGACAGCCGCGTGAAAGACATCAAGGGCATCGAGGATGCTCTGCAGGCCGCTTACCCCGATTGGTCTGTCCGCCGTGCATTCACCGCTCAGATCATCATTAACCATGTCCAGGCTCGTGACGGCGAGAAGATCGACAACATGCAGCAGGCCATGGACCGTGCCGTTGCCAACGGCGTCAAGAATCTGGTCGTCCAGCCCACTCACCTGATGCACGGCGCTGAGTACGACGAGATGATGGAGATGATCGACGAGTACCGCGACAAGTTCGAGTCCGTCGCTGTGGCTGAGCCTCTGCTGGGTGAGGTCGGCGCTGACGCTACCGTGATCAACGAGGATAAGGAAGCGGTTGCCAAGGCTGTCACTGCCGAGGCGGTTGCCACTGCTGGTTACGACAGCGTAGAGGCTGCTGCCAAGGATGGCACTGCATTCGTCTTCATGGGCCACGGCACTTCTCACACCGCTAAAGTCAGCTACAGCCAGATGCAGACCGCCATGCAGACTCTGGGCTATGACAATGTCTTCATCGGCACTGTTGAGGGCGAGCCTGAGTCCACCTCCTGCGAGAATGTCATCGAGGCTGCCAAGGCTGCCGGTTACACCAAGGTCGTGCTCCGCCCGCTGATGGTCGTTGCCGGCGACCACGCCAACAACGATATGGCCGGTGCGGACGAGGACTCCTGGCTGAGCCAGTTTGAGGCTTCCGGTGCATTCGACTCTGTCGATTGCCAGATCGCAGGCCTGGGCGGGGTTGCTGACGTCCAGCAGCTCTACATTGCCCACACCAAGGCTGCCATCGACTCCCTGAACGGCTAAAATAGACCCGCGTTGCCCGGAAAGGGAGACCTTTTCGGGCAATTTTGTTTGTGTCCCCCTTTTCTGTTCCCCCAGTTGCGTGCTATACTATTCAAGTAATCTTGTTTTTGAGGTGTAATGCAATGAAATATACGCGTTTTGTTTCTCTGCTGGCAGTGTCCGCCCTGCTGGCTGCTTCTCTGGCTGGCTGCGGCAGCTCTGCTTCCAGCGTGGCTTCTTCCGCTTCCTCGGAGGCGGTGTCTTCCGTGGCGGAATCCGCTGTCTCCGAGGCCGCTTCCGAGAGTGCCGCTGCTTCTTCTGCATTGGCGCTGGAAGACGGCACCTATACGGCGGAGTTTGATACCGACAGCAGCATGTTCCATGTCAATGAGGCCAGCGACGGCAAGGGCACGCTGACCGTGGAAGACGGCCAGATGACTCTGCACATCAGCCTGCAGTCCAAGAAGATCGTCAACCTCTATGTCGGTATGGCGGCGGATGCCCCGGACCATGAGGCCGACTGGCTCCAGCCCACCACCGACACCGTGACCTACTCCGACGGAACCTCCGAGGAAGTCTACGGCTTTGACGTCCCGGTGGAAGCACTGGACACCGATTTCCAGCTGGCCATCCTGGGCACCAAGGGCAAATGGTATGACCACACCGTCAGCGTCCGCAATGTCGAGGCACAGGCCGCGGAGGCTGTGGAGACTCCCACGGACGGCAGCTACACCTGCGAGGTGACGCTGGAGGGCGGCTCCGGCCGTGCCACCGTGGACAGCCCCGCTGCCCTGACTGTGGCCGACGGCAAAATGACCGCCACCATCGTCTGGTCCAGCCCCAACTATGACTATATGATCGTGGACGGCGAGAAGTACCTGCCCACCAACACCGAGGGCAATTCCACGTTTGAGATCCCGGTCTCTGCCTTTGGCGTTCCGCTCTCTGTTGTGGCGGATACCGTCGCCATGAGCACTCCCCATGAGATCGAGTACACCCTGACGTTCAGCGCCCCGAGCGAGAACTGATGCCATGAAGATCAACCGACGTCGATTCCTCAAAGCCCTCCCGGCGGCTGCCCTGGCCCTGACGGCCTGCGGCAGCGGGCAGCAGGAGGCCCCTGCCACCACGGATGCCCTTGTTCTGGACCACGCTTACCCGCTGGATTATGCCCGGCAATTCACGGCGGATGTTTATACCGACGGCTCCGTTCTGCTCACGATCGCGGAATCTGGGGACAAGTTCCTTGTCCGGCCCGAGGGAGCGGCGGAGCTTTCCGTCCTCCCGGAGGGAACCGTGGAGCTGCGCCAGCCGCTGGAAAATATTTACCTCGTGTCCAGCTCCATTATGGATTACTTCATCCACCTGGACGCGCTGGATTCCATCACTCTTTCCGGCACCCGGGCCGATGGCTGGTATCTCGACGAGGCCAAAGCCGCCATGGAGGCGGGCGAGATCACCTATGCGGGCAAGTACAGTGCGCCGGACTACGAGTGCATCCTGGCTGCCCACTGCAGCCTTGCCATTGAAAACACCATGATCTACCACACCCCGGAGGTCAAGGAGCAGCTGGAACACTTTGGGGTGCCGGTGCTGGTGGAGCGCTCCAGTTATGAGAGCGGCCCCCTTGCCCGGATGGAGTGGATCAAGTTCATTGGGCTGCTGCTGGGCAGAGCCGAAGAGGCCGAGCGCGTTTTCAGCGAGAAGATCGCGCGGATCGAGCCCGTTTTGCAGCAGGAGCCCACGGGCAAGACGGTGGCGTTCTTCTCCGTCACGGGAAATAACCTCATCACCGTCCGCAAGGGCGGGGATTATGTGGCCCAGATGATCGGGATGGCCGGCGGCAGCTATGTCTTTGCCGACCTCACGGACAATGGCAACAGCCTTTCCACCATGAATCTCCCGCAGGAAACATTCTACGCCCAGGCCAGAGACGCCGATGTACTCATTTACAACAGCACCATCGAGGGCGTGGTGGATACCCGGGAGCAGCTGGTGAAAAAATGCGCCATGCTGGCCGATTTCAAAGCCGTCCAGTCCGGTGACTGCTGGTGCACTTCCAAGAGCTTTTTCCAGCAGAGCATGGCCCTGCCGGACCTCATTTTGGATATGAACCGTGTCTTCACCGAGGGCGACCCCGCCCCGGAGGAGCTGACCCTCTTACAGAAAATTTCCTGACGGTATGTGAAAAGGAGTACCCCATGACCACCCCCAAACGCCTCACACGGACCTACCTCGCCCTCACGGCGGGGCTTTTGGTGCTGTTTGGCATGAATCTGCTGTGGGGCAGCGTTTCGCTGACCCCGCAGGCCGTGCTGGCGGCCCTGCTGGGCAAAGGGCAGGACGCGCTCTCCATGGGCATCATCCTGCAGCTGCGGCTCCCCCGGGCGGTCATGGTGATCCTGCTGGGGGCGGCGCTCTCGGTAGCAGGCTATCTGCTCCAGACCTTTTTTGCCAACCCCATTGCGGGCCCGTTTGTCATGGGCATTTCCAGCGGTGCCAAGCTGGCCGTGGCCCTCACCATGGTGATGTTCCTCAATCAGGGGCGCTTCACCAGCTCGGCGGCGCTCATCATCGCCGCCTTTGCAGGTGCCATGGTGGCGATGGCCTTTGTGCTGGCTGTGGCCCGGCGGGTGCAGCGGATGAGCATTCTGGTCATCTGCGGCGTCATGATCGGCTATATCTGCTCTGCTATCACGGACATCGTGGTCACTTTTGCGCAGGACTCCAACATCGTCAACCTCCACAACTGGTCCATGGGCAGCTTTTCGGGCGTTACCTGGGGCAATGTACAGGTGGCGGCCTGCGTGGTGCTGCCCGCGCTGGCAGCCTCGTTCTGCCTCTCCAAGCCCATGGCGGCTTACCAGCTGGGGGAAAGTTACGCCAAAAGCGTTGGCGTGGCGGTGCGGCCATTCAGCATGGCGCTGGTGCTTCTTTCCAGCCTGCTGGCGGCCTGCGTTACGGCCTTTGCCGGGCCGATCTCCTTTGTGGGCATCGCGGTGCCCCACCTCGTCAAGGGAGCACTGGGCAGCGCCAAACCTTTGCATGTCCTGCCGGGCTGCGCGCTGGGCGGGGCGGCGTTCTGCCTGCTCTGTGACCTCATCGCCCGCAGCCTGTTTGCCCCTACCGAGCTGTCCATCAGCTCGGTCACGGCCGTGTTCGGCGCGCCGGTGGTCATCTGGCTGCTGATCCGCCGCCAGACACAGGAGGGGGAACGATGAGTTATTACTGCGAGACAAGAGACCTGGCTGTGGGCTACACCAAAGCCCTTTTACAAAATATCGCGCTGGGGGTGGAGCGGGGCCAGATCCTGACCCTCGTGGGCCCCAACGGCGCGGGCAAATCCACCCTGCTCAAAACGCTGGCAGGCCAGCTGGCCCCGCAGGGCGGCGCGGTGCTGCTGGACGGCGCGGAGCTTTCCACGCTGTCCGGCAACGCCCGGGCCCGCAAAATGGCCCTGATGCTGCCCCACACCCGCCGCACGGAGCTCACCACCTGCTTCACGCTGGCGGCGGCGGGCCGCTACCCCTACACCGGGCGGCTGGGCGTCCTCTCGGCAGAGGACAAAGCGCAGGTGCGCGCCGCCCTCAGATTGGTGGGCGCGGAGGCCCTCGCCGACCGGGATTTCAACAAGATCAGCGATGGCCAGCGCCAGCGGGTGCTGCTGGCCCGGGCGATCTGCCAGCAGCCAGAGATCATTCTGCTGGATGAGCCTACGTCTTTTTTGGATATCAAGGGCAAAGTGGAACTGCTGGGCATCCTGAAACAGCTGGCCCGGGAGCGGAACATGGCCGTTCTGCTCAGTCTGCATGAGCTGGATCTCGCCCGAAAAATTTCGGACAAAGTGGTCTGCGTCTCGCCCGAGGCTGTTTCCGGTGTGCTGACGCCCGAAGAAGCGTTCACCAAAGAAAATATCTGCCGCATCTACCACCTGACGGCGGAGGAGTACACGTTTCTCTATGGCCCGGACGCCGCGGTGCAGACGCCTGCCCCGCAGGCAGAGGCCTCCAAAAAGCCAAGACCCAAATTCGAGCACTATGTCCGCAGCGGGCAGAAACTGCTCCGCTGCGGTTATACCACCGGCACCTGTGCGGCACTGGGCGCGGCAGGAGCCGCCCGGCTCCTGCTTACCGGACGCACGCCGGAAACGGTCGCTCTCCGCACCCCAAAAGGCATTGTGGTGGAGGTGGCCCCGCTGGCCTGCCATCCAACGGAAGACGGTGCTGTCTGCGTGATTGAAAAGGACGGCGGTGATGATGCCGATGTGACCACCGGCCTGCCCGTTGTGGCGGAAGTGGTCCTGAAACCGGAACGCGCGGATGTGCAGATCTTCGGCGGGCCGGGGGTGGGCCTGGTGACAAAGCCGGGCCTTGACCAGCCGGTGGGCGAAGCCGCCATCAATCATGTCCCCCGGGAGATGATCGCGGAGGCCCTGCAAAAAGAAGCCGAATCCGCCGGTTATGCGGGCGGTTTTGCCGTGACGGTTTCCATTGAGGGCGGTGCCGAGGTGGCCAAGCGGACGTTCAACCCCCATATCGGGGTGGAGGGCGGCCTCAGCGTGCTGGGCACCAGCGGCATCGTGGAGCCCATGAGTGAGCAGGCCCTGCTGGACACCATCCAGCTGGAAATGAATCAGGCTCGCCTCCGCCCCCACCCGGGTACGCCCCAGCGGCTGATCCTGGCCCCGGGCAACTATGGGCTGGATTACCTCCACGGCACCCTGCCCCAGCTGGAAAAGATCCCGGTGGTCAAGTGCTCCAACTTCATTGGTGACACGCTGGATATGGCGGCCGCCGCCGGGTTTGAGGAAGTGCTGCTCATCGGCCATGTGGGCAAGCTGTGCAAGCTGGCGGGCGGCATCATGAACACCCACTCCCACACGGCGGACTGCCGCACCGAGCTCTTCTGCACCTACGCCGCCCTCAGCGGGGCGGGGCAGGAGGTCTGCGCCGCCCTGCTGGGAGCGGCCACCACGGACGCCTGCATTGAGATCCTGGACCGGGAAGCCCTCCGGGCCCCGGTGCTGGCCGGGCTGGTGGATGCCATCCAGACCCACCTCAACCGCCGCGCGGCCGGGGCGTTCCGTGTGGGAGCCATCCTCTTTTCCAACCAGTATGGCCCGCTGGGCCAGACCCAGACTGCAAAGGAGCTGCTGCACGCATGGACACAGGAAACCTGAAAAAAGGCCGTTTCTACGGCGTCAGCGTCGGCCCGGGCGACCCCGAGCTGCTGACCCTGAAAGCCGTGCGCTGCCTGGAGCGCTGCCCCGTGCTGGCGGCACCGCAGACCGCTTCCGGGCGGATGCTGGCGCTGGACATTGCCAGAGGGGCGGCAGATCTCCGCGGCAAGACCATCCTGCCCCTGCACTTTGTTATGAGCCGGGAGGAAGAAGCCCTGCGCGCTTCCCACCAGGAGGCCGCGGAGAAAGTCCGGGCCTGCCTGGATGCCGGGCAGGACGTGGCCATGCTCAACCTGGGGGATGTGTCGGTCTACGCCACCTACGGCTATCTGGAAGAGATTTTAAAAGAGCAGGGGTATGAGACGCACCGCATTGCCGGGGTGCCCAGTTTCTGCGCCGCCGCGGCCCGGCTGGGCTGCAGCCTGACAGGCGGGATGGAGCAGCCGCTGACCATCGCTCCGGGCCGCCACGCCGACGAAGTGCTGGAGGCCCCGGGCACGAAAGTGCTGATGAAGACGGGCCGCCAGCTGCCCCGGACGCTGGAAGCGCTGGTCCGGCACGGGCTTTTGGAAAAAAGTGCGATGGTCTGCAACTGCGGGCTGGAAGACGAAGCCGTTTTCCCCTCGCTGGTAGGGTACGACCCGGCACAGGATGCCGGATATTTTGCAACCATTCTGGTAAAGGAGTAACGCCATGGTTCATTTTGTGGGGGCGGGCCCCGGCGCGCCCGATCTGATCACCCGGCGGGGCGCGGCCCTGCTGCAGGGGGCCGACTGCATCATCTACGCCGGGAGCCTGGTCAACCCGGCCCTGCTGGGGCTGGCAAAGCCCGGCTGTGCCATCTACAACAGCGCCGAGATGACGCTGGAACAGGTGCTGGACACCATGCGCCGGATGGAAGCGGCGGGCAAGACCACCGTCCGCCTCCACACGGGCGACCCCTGCCTCTATGGGGCCATCCGGGAGCAGATGGATGCACTGGACACCGACGGAATCCCCTACGATGATACCCCCGGTGTGTCCAGCTTCTGCGGGGCGGCGGCGGCCCTCTGTGCGGAGTACACCCTGCCCACTGTCAGCCAGACGGTCATCATCACCCGGATGGAGGGCCGCACCCCGGTGCCGGAAAAAGAAAAGCTGCAATCCCTCGCCGCCCACGGGGCCACCATGGTCATCTTCCTGTCCATCGGTCTGGTGGCAAAGGTGCAGGAGGCTCTGCTGGCCGGCGGGGCCTACACGGCAGATACCCCGGCGGCGGTGGTCTATAAGGCCACCTGGCCGGAAGAAAAAGTGGTGCGCTGCACCGTCGGCTCCCTGGCCGAGAGCACCAAGGCGGCGGGCATCACCAAAACGGCCCTCATCGTGGTAGGCGATTTCCTGGGCACCCGGTACGAGCGCAGCAAGCTCTACGACCCCGCCTTTGCCACCGAGTACCGCCCCGCCACGGAGCCAAAGCAATGAGCCGCGCCTATCTGGCCTTTACAGAAAAAGGCATGGCTCTGGCCCACCGGCTGGCCCGGGCACTGCCCGGCAGCGTTTCCCGCTGCGGTGCTGGCGGGGTGAAGCTGGCCGACTGGACCGCTGTGCAGTTTGCACAGAGCGACGCGCTCATTTTTGTGGGAGCTGCTGGCATCGCCGTGCGGGCCATTGCGCCCCACTGCAAGAGCAAAGCCACCGACCCTGCCGTTGTCGTGCTGGACGAGTGCGGCCGGTTTGCCGTGCCGCTGCTCTCCGGCCACCTGGGCGGGGCCAACGCGCTGGCCCGGGCACTGGCGGAAGCCTGCGGGGCCATCCCGGTCATTACGACGGCCACCGATGCCAATGGCGTGTTCGCCGTGGATGAGTGGGCCAAAGCCCAGGGCTGCGCCGTGCTGGAGCCGGAGCGGATCAAGCTGGTCAGCGGGGCGCTGCTGGCCGGGCACACCGTCCGGCTGGCATCGGACTGGCCCGTGCAGGGCACCCCGCCCGCCGGGGTGGCGTTGGCTGGGGCAGGAGAAGCGGCGGATTTTGCCCTGACCCTCACCCCGGGAAAAACAGCCCCGGAAGCGCTGCATCTGGTACCCCGCATCGGGGTGCTGGGCGTGGGCTGCAAGCGGGGAACCACAGCTGACCAGCTGGAAGCGGCCTTTGCGGCTTTTTGTGCCGCCCATGGCCTTGCCCCGGCGGGCATCCGCGGCGCGGCCAGCATTGATTTAAAACAGGACGAGCCCGGCTTGGCGGCATTCTGTGCCGCCCACGGCTGGCCCATCACTTTTTATACGGCCCGGCAGCTGCAGGCCGTGGAGGGCCATTTTACCCCCTCGGCCTTTGTCCGCAGCGTGACCGGGGTGGACAATGTCTGTGAGCGGGCCGCCGTCTGTGCGGCGGACGGGCCGCTGCAGGTGCCCAAACAGGCGGGCGGCGGCGTCACGCTGGCGCTGGCCGCAAAACCATTTGCCCCGGATTGGAGTTGGAAGGATGCAGAACCATAACATTGTTTTCGTCGTGGGCCTTGGCCCGGGCGGCGCGCGGTTTTTGACCGCGCAGGCGCAGAGTGCCTTACAACAGGCAGAGGTGCTGTGCGGCTATACGGTCTATCTGGACCTTGTGCGCCCCCTTTTCCCAGAAAAAGAAACCTATGCCACCGGGATGACCAAAGAGCTGGACCGCTGCCGCTGGGCGCTGGAAACGGCGCGGGCAGGGCGGGCTGTGGCGCTGGTCTGCTCCGGCGATGCCGGCGTGTACGGCATGGCCAGCCCGCTGCTGGAGCTGGCGCAGGGCTATCCGGATGTCACCGTGGAGGTGGTGCCCGGGCTGACGGCAGCCCTCTCCGGCGGAGCCGTGCTGGGAGCCCCGCTGGCCCACGATTTCTGCGTCATCTCTCTTTCGGACCGGCTCACCCCGTGGGAAGTCATCGAGACGCGGCTGGCCTGTGCCGCCAGGGGCGATTTTGCGCTGGCACTCTATAACCCCTCTTCCAAGGGCCGCCCGGATTACCTGCAAAAAGCGGTCCGCGTTTTACTGGCCAACGGGAAAACGCCGGAGACGGTCTGCGGCATCGTCCGCAACATTGGCCGGGAGGGGCAGGAAAAACGTGTCCTGACGCTGGCCGAGCTGGAAAAGACGCAGGTGGATATGTTCACCACCGTCTTCATCGGCAACGCCGCCACCCGTGAGCTGGCTGGCCGGATGGTCACGCCCCGGGGGTACAAGCGATGAGAGCGGTCGTGTTCAGCGGTACCACCGAGGGCCGCGCGTTCTCCAAACAGCTGGGGGCCCTTGGGGCGGATGTCCTCGTCAGCGTGGCGACGGACCTCGGGGCGGAGGAGCAGGGAAGTGCTCCCGGTGTCACCGTCCGGGCCGGACGGCTGGAACCGGAGGAGATGACGGCTCTTTTGCAGGGGGCAGACCTCTGCATCGACGCCACCCACCCCTACGCCGTGGAGGCTACCAAAAATATCCGAGCGGCGGCGGCCCGGGCGGGGGTGGAATACCACCGCCTGCTCCGGGCCCCCAGCCCGCTGCCGGAGGGTGCGCTGGTGTTTGCCGGTGCGGCGGAGGCCGCCCGGGAGCTGGCCCGGACGGAGGGCAATGTCCTCCTCACCACCGGGGCCAAAGAGCTGGGAGCCTTTTCCCCCATCGCACCGGAGCGGTGCTACCCCCGGGTGCTGCCCACCCAGGAGGGGATTGCGGCCTGTGAGGCGGCGGGCGTCCCCCACCGCAACATTATTGCGATGCAGGGGCCGTTCTCCCGGGCGCTGAACGAAGCACTGATCCAGCAGTTTGAAATTCGCTGGCTTGTCACCAAGGACGGCGGCGTGGCGGGCGGCTTTGCCGAGAAAGTGCAGGCCGCGCAAAGCACCGGGGCCCAGCTCGTGGTGCTCCGCCGCCCGCCGGAACAGGGCCAGACCGCACAGGAGATTCTGAACCTCTGCAAGGAGAAAATGTTATGAAGATCACATTGATCGGGATGGGCAGCGGCTGCCCGGAGAGCCTGACCGTGCAGGGCTATGCGGCCCTGCGGGAAGCGGACCTGATTTTAGGGGCCCGTCGGCTGCTGTCGGCCCTGCCTGCTGGCTGCACGGAGAACCGTGCCGCCGCCTACCTGCCGGATGAAATATTGGAGCTGCTCCACGCCTCCGGGTGTGAGAACGCCGCGCTCCTGTACAGCGGCGACACCGGGTTTTACTCCGGGGCTTCGGCACTGGTGGAGCGTCTGCAGGCACAGGGATATCAGCCTGTGGTGCTGCCCGGCCTTTCCAGCGTGCAGATGCTCTCTGCCGCGCTGGGCCGCCCCTGGCAGGACTGGAAGCTCGTCTCGGCCCATGGCCGCGCCTGCGACCCGGTGGCCGAGTGCATGGAGGGCAAGCCTACGTTCTTTTTGACGGGCGGCAGCGAGAGCCCCGCCACCCTTTGTGCCCAGCTGGCGGCAGAGGGCTTTGGAAAGCTGGCTGCCGCCGTGGGCGAGAACCTGGGGACCCCGGAGCAGAAAGTTTATACCGGCACAGTGGGCCAGCTGGCCGCCAGCCGTTTCGAGAGCCTGAGCGTGCTGCTGGTGGAGGCGGCCCAGGTGCCGTCCCGCCGTACCCAGGGCCTGCCGGACGAAGCCTTTGCGCGGGGCAAAGTGCCTATGACCAAACAGGAAGTCCGTGCCGCCGTGCTGGCAAAGCTGGGCGTCCAGCCCGGGGAGCTGCTCTGGGATGTGGGCGCCGGCACCGGCAGCGTCAGCGTGGAGCTGGCCTTGGCCGCTCCCCGGGGCCGGGTGTATGCCGTGGAGTGTGACCCGGAGGCCTGTGCCCTCATCCGCCAGAACAAAGAAAAATTCGCGGTCCGCAACCTGACGTTGGTGGAGGGCACCGCCCCCGCCGCGCTGGAAAACCTGCCCGCTCCGGATGCCGTTTTCATCGGCGGCACCAAGGGGAATCTGGCAGCGGTGGTGGAGGCTGCGCTGGCCCGCAACCCGGCGGCCCGCATCTGCATTTCAGCCATTGCGCTGGAGACGCTCTCTGCTGCGGTGGCGGCCCTCACGGCCCACGGCCTGCAGGCGGAGGTCTGCCAGATCTCTGTCAGCCGCGCCAAAGCAGCGGGCAAACTCCACCTGCTCATGGCCAATAACCCCATTTTCCTCATCACCCGGGCCGACGAAGCGGAGAAAAGCGTATGATCCAGTTCCTGCTGGCCGCGCCGAACTCCGGCAGCGGCAAGACCACTCTCGCCTGCGCCCTGCTGGCAGCTTTGAAAAACAGGGGGTACGCCCCCTGTGCGTTCAAGTGCGGGCCGGACTACATCGACCCCATGTTCCACCGGGCGGTGCTGGGGGTGGAGAGCCACAATTTGGATTTATTCTTTTCCTCCCCGGAGACGGCGCGCGGCCTCTACGCCAGCGGCGCGGCGGGCCACGGTGCCGCCGTCTGTGAGGGAGCCATGGGCTTTTACGATGGCCTGAGCGGTACCAGCACCACGGCCAGCGCCTGGCAGGTGGCGGATACATTGAATCTGCCCGTGCTGCTGGTGGTGCGGCCCAAGGGGGCCAGCCTGACCTTGGCGGCCCAGATCAAAGGCCTGCAGAGCTTCCGCACTCCCAGCCATTTAGCGGGCATTTTGCTCAATGACTGCAAGCCCGGTTTGTACAAGATGCTGGCCCCCATGCTGGAAGCGGAGACCGGCCTGCCGGTAGCGGGCTTCCTGCCCCCGGTGCCGGAGGCCGCCATCGGGAGCCGCCATCTGGGCCTTTACACGGCCGGGGAAGTAGCGGACTTACAGCAGAAGATCGCCCTGCTGGCACAGGCTGCCGAAGAAAATATCCATTGGGAAAAACTGCTTTCCCTCTGTGAGCAGCCTGCCCCGGCAGCAGCGCGGATCAAACAGGAACACAAAAAACAGTGTGTCAAAATCGCGGTGGCGCGGGATGAGGCGTTCTGCTTTGCCTACGCCGAAACGCTGGAGGCCCTTACCGCCGCCGGGGCAGAGCCTGTTCCGTTCAGCCCGGTGCGGGACCCGGCCCTGCCGGAGGGGGCCGGCGGGCTGTACCTGCCCGGCGGCTACCCGGAGCTCCACGCCCGGGCCCTGAGCGAGAACACCTCCATGCGGCAGAGCATCCGGGAGGCTGTCGCGGCAGGCCTGCCCACCGTGGCCGAGTGCGGAGGCTTCCTCTACCTCGGCCAGACGCTGGAAGACGCTGAGGGGGGCATCTGGCCCATGGCGGGCGTCCTGTCCGGGCAGGGCGTCCGGGCCGGGAAGCTGGTCCGCTTTGGCTACGCCACCCTGACCGCCGGGGCCGACAGTATGCTTTTCCGGGCCGGGGAACAGTTCCCCGTGCACGAGTTCCACCACTGGGATTCCACGGAAAATGGCACGGCCCTTACCGCCTCCAAGGCCAATGGCAGGCAGTGGGCCTGCGGCTTTGCAAACGAGCATTTCTATGCGGGGTTCCCGCATTTGTACTGGGCGGGTACGCCCCTGCCGGAGCGGTTCGTGGCCGCGGCAGAATCTTACCAGAACAAACGAGGCAGTTTATGACAGAAGCAACACTCAAAGCCCTGTTGGAGGGCATCACCCCGCCGGACGAGGCCGCCCGCGCGGCGGCTCATGCCCACTGGGCCAGCCTGGCAAAGCCGCTGGGCGGGCTGGGAGCGCTGGAAACCACGCTGGAATCCGCCGCCGCCCTCACCGGGAGCGCGGCGCTGGATCTCTCCAAGCGTGCCGTCCTCGTCCTCTGCGCGGACAACGGCGTGGTGGCGCAGGGCGTCAGCCAGACGGACCAGAGCGTGACCCGCACCGTGGCGGAGAATCTTGCCGCCCGGCGCACCAGTGTCTGCCAGATGGCCCGCACCGCCCGGTGCGAGGTGGTGCCAGTGGACCTGGGCATGGCCGGGGAACCGGTGCCCGGCGTGCGGAACTGCCGCGTTGCCTCCGGCACCACCGATTTTACCCAGGGCCCGGCCATGCGCCGGGAGCAGGCCGTGGAGGCTGTTGCCAAGGGCATCGCGCTGGTGCAGGAGCAGAAAGCGCAGGGCGTCACCCTGCTGGCCACGGGCGAGATGGGTATTGGCAACACCACCACCTCCAGCGCGGTGGCGGCGGTGCTGCTGGGCCAGCCTGTGGAGCGGATGACCGGCCGGGGCGCGGGCCTCTCGGATGAGGGCCTTGCCCGGAAGATCAATGCCATTCAAAGGGGCATTGCGGTCAATCAGCCCGACCCGGACGACGCGCTGGATGTCCTCGCCAAGCTTGGCGGGTTTGATATCGCCGGGCTCTGCGGCGTCTTTCTGGGCGGTGCACTGGAGGGCGTGCCCGTGCTGATGGATGGCTTCATCAGCGGGGTGGCGGCCCTCTGCGCCGTCCGGCTTTGCCCGGCGGCGGCCAAGGCCGTGTTCGCCAGCCATTGCTCCTCCGAGCCCGCCGCCCGCCTCGTGCTGGAAGCGCTGGGCAAAGCCCCGCTCATCACCGCCGGACTCCATCTGGGCGAGGGCACCGGGGCCGTGGCCGCCATCCCGCTGTGGGATATGGCACTGGCCGTTTATCGGAACTGCTATTCGTTCGCAGACGGCGGGCTGACCCCTTACACGCCTCAAGGAGGTGCCGGATGCTGACACTGGTGCTGGGCGGCGCAGCCAGCGGCAAAAGCGAGTATGCTGAGAGTCTGGTGCTGAAAACGGCCCTGCCCCGGTATTACCTGGCCACCATGCAGGTGTGGGACGCCGAGTGCGCCGCCCGGGTGGCAAAGCACCGGAAAATGCGGGCGAAAAAACAGTTTACCACGGTGGAGTGCCCGCTCCATCTCGGACAGGTGCAGCTCCCCGCCCGGGGCACGGCCCTGCTGGAAGACCTGGGCAACCTGACCGCTAACGAGCTCTACAGCCCCGGCGGGGCAGGGAAGCACGCGGCCCGGGCTGTGCTGGCCGGGGTGGAGGCGGTGGCCTCCCAGTGCGAAAACCTCGTCCTCGTCTCCAACGAAGTCTTCAGCGGCGGGGCCGACTATGCAGGCGATACCGACCAGTATCTGCTGGCCCTCGCGCGGGTCAACAACGCCCTTGCCGCCCGGGCGGACAATGTCTGCCGGGTGGTCTGCGGCATCCCGGTCTATTACAAAGGAGGTGCTCCGGTATGATTGTGCTCCAAACCATGGCCGTGGCGTTTGCCATGTTCTCGGCCCTGCCGGTGCCGCAATTTACCTGGAACTCCAAAAACATGCGGTACGCCCTCTGCGCGTTCCCTCTCATCGGGGGGGTCATCGGGGCGCAGTGGAGCCTCTGCGGGGCGCTGCCGCTGCCCGATATGATCCGGGCCGGCGGCTTCTGCCTCATTCCGGTGCTGGTCACCGGCGGCATCCATCTGGACGGCTATGCCGACACTTCGGACGCCCTTTCCAGCTATGGCGACCGGGAAAAGAAGCTGGAAATTTTAAAAGACCCCCACTGCGGGGCCTTTGCCGTCATCCGGCTCTGCACCTACTTCCTCGCGTATTTCTGCGTTGCGTTCTGCATCCGCTTCTCTCCCCGGGTGGGGTTGTGCTGGACGCTGGCGCTGGTGCTGGAGCGCGGCCTCTCGGGGCTGGCGGTGGCGGCGTTCCCCATGGCCAAAAACACCGGTCTGGCCCACACCTTTGCCACGGCGGCAGACCGGGAAAGCGTTCAAAAAATCCTGATCGTTCTGTCCGTCCTGCTGGCTGCGGCGCTCATTGCGCTGGGCGGCGGGGCACTGGTGGCGGCGGCTCTGCTGGTGCTGTGGCGGTACCACCATGTGGCCGTCAAGGAGTTTGGCGGCATCACGGGGGATCTGGCCGGGTGGTTTTTGCAAAAAGCCGAATTCTGGATGCTGGCGGCGCTGGCGGCCAGCCAGTGGGGAGGCATTTTATAACATGATGTTCATTACCGGGCCGCTCTACAGCGGCAAGCGCACCTTTGCGCGGCAGTTTGCGGGCAGCTGCATCACCGATGTGCAGGACAAAGCCGCCGATGCTGCCGATCTGACCCAGCTGGCGGAAGAGCTGGCCCAATACGATATCGTCATTGCTACCGAGGTGGGCGGCGGCGTGGTCCCGGTGGATGCCGGGCAGCGTGCCGCCCGGGAAGCCGCCGGGCGGCTGGCCTGCCTGCTGGCGGCTCGCGCCGACTGCGTGGTGCAGATGTTCTGCGGCATCCCCACGGTGCTGAAAGGAGAATTGCTGAAAAAATGCTGATCTATTTACTGCGTCACGGTCTGACGGAATACAACGCCCAGAAGCGCTATCAGGGCCAGCGGGATATCCCGCTCTCGCCCGAGGGAGCCGCCCAGCTCCGCAAAGCGGATTTTGACCCCGATGTGGTCTATGTCACCCCGCTGCAGCGCACCTCCCAGACGGCGAAGATCGTCTTCCCCCACGCAAAACTCGTGGTGGTGGACGGCCTCAAGGAGATGTGCTTTGGCAGCTTTGAGGGCCGCAATTTCATTGAGATGGAGCATGACCCGGATTATCAGGCCTGGGTGCAGGCCAACTGTGAGAGCTCCTGCCCGGACGGCGAACGGAAAGAAGACTTTTCCAACCGCATCTGTGCCGCATTCTCCAAGCTGGTGGATGAGGCATTGGCAGAGGGAAAAGACCGGCTGGTCATTCTGGCCCATGGCGGTACCCAGATGGCGGCCATGGAGCGGTATGGGGTGCCTCATCAGGATTATTACAAGTGGTGCGGCCCCAATGCGGGCGGTTATGTGCTGGACGCCAAAGATTGGACGCAAAAGCATATCCTCACGGTAATCAAGACGGTGCAATATACAAAGAGTGCCGCAGAGGAAAACCTATGATGACGGTTTGGGCCGTGCTGGGCGGCTTTGTGCTGGACGCCCTCTTTGGCGACCCGGCCTGGCTGCCCCACCCGGTGGTGTACATGGGCAAGGCCATCTCCAAGCTTGAAAAATTCCTGCGCCCCCGTCTGCCCAAAACGCCTCAGGGAGAGCTGCTGGGCGGTGCCATCGTGGCGTTCTGCCTGCCGGTGGGCACCTTTTTGCTCACAGGGCTCGTCTGCTGGGGGGCCACCCGGCTCCACCCGCTGCTGGGGCTGGCCGTCCAGATGTTCTGGTGCGGGCAGGCGCTGGCCGCCCGGGGCCTGGTGCAGGAGAGCACCAATGTTTATAAAGAGCTCAAAAAACCCGACCTGCCCGGGGCCCGCAAAGCGGTCAGCCGGATCGTGGGCCGGGACACTGCGGAGCTCACTGCCGAGGGCGTGACGAAAGCCGCCGTGGAGACGGTGGCCGAAAACGCCAGCGACGGTGTCATTGCGCCGCTGCTCTATATGCTGGTCGGCGGGGCCCCGCTGGCCCTCACTTACAAGGCCATCAACACGATGGACAGTATGCTGGGCTACAAAAACGAAAAATACCTCTACTTTGGCCGTGTGCCCGCCAAGCTGGACGATGCGGCAAATTACCTTCCCAGCCGCCTTGCCGCCCTGCTGTGGGTGGCTGCCGCAGCCTTTACGCACAATGACGCAAAAGGGGCGTGGAAGATCTGGCGCCGCGACCGCCGCCGCCACGCCAGCCCCAACAGCGCCCAGACCGAGAGCGCCTGTGCCGGGGCCCTGGGCGTGCAGCTGGCGGGGCCTGCCTGGTATTTCGGCCAGTATTACCCCAAACTCACCATCGGCGACGCCCTGCGGCCCATCGAGCCCGAGGACATCCTCCGGGCCAACCGCATGATGTATGTGGCCAGCAGCTTCGCACTGGCGTGGGGATGCGCCCTTCGCGCGCTTTTCTGAAGGAGGCTTTTATGCAGACTTTGACCCATGGCGGTGACTGGATGGGCTACCGCGAACAATTTGGGCGCGACGCGCTGGATTTTTCGGCCAATGTCAGCCCGCTGGGCCTGCCCAAAGGGGTGGCCGATGCCATCACGGCGGCCCTGCCGCAGGCGGACCGCTACCCGGACCCGCTCTGCCGCACCCTGCGCGCGGCACTGAGCGAGGCGGAGGGCCTGCCCGCCGATCAGATCCTCTGCGGCAACGGCGCGGCGGACCTCATCTTCCGGCTGGCGCTGGCCGTAAAACCCCGCCGGGCGCTGGTGACGGCCCCCACCTTTGCGGAGTACGCCACGGCACTCGAAACCGTGGGCTGCACGGTGGAGCGCTTTGCACTGAACGAAGCCAATGATTTCGCGGTGACAGAGGAGTTTCTGGACGCCATCGTCCCGGGGGTGGAGATCGTCTTCCTCTGCCAGCCCAATAACCCCACCGGCCAGCTGGCCAGCCCGGCCCTTGTCCGCCGGGCAGCGGAGCGGTGCGCGGCGTGCGGGGCTGTTCTGGCTGTGGACGAGTGCTTTCTGGATTTCCTGCCGGATGGCGACCGCTGGACGGCAAAACCCCTGCTGCACGAGGATCAGAACCTCATCATTTTCAAGGCCTTTACCAAGCTCTACGGCATGGCAGGCGTCCGGCTGGGCTACTGCCTCAGTGCGGACGCTGCTCTGCTGGAAAAAATGCGGAACGCGGGCCAGCCCTGGGCGGTGTCCAGCCTGGCTCAGGCCGCCGGTGTGGCGGCCCTGAAAGAAACGGCGTACGTTGCGCGGGTGCGGGCCCTCATTGCAGCGCAGAAGCCGAAACTCACGGCAGGCCTGCGGGCGCTGGGCCTGCGGGTGATCGAGGGCAGGGCCAATTATTTATTGCTGCAAGGGCCGGAGACTCTCGGCGGGCAGCTGCGGCAAAAGGGGGTTGTCCTGCGCGGCTGCGCCAATTATCCGGGGTTGGACGCCAGCTGGTACCGCACTGCCGTGCGCACCGCCCCGGAAAATGAACGATTGCTGAAAACACTGCAGGAGGTGTTGGGATGAGCCGGGCAAAATGCATTATGGTGCAGGGCACCATGAGCGGCGCGGGCAAAAGCCTGCTCTGCGCGGCGCTCTGCCGCGTTTTTGCGCAGGACGGCTACCGGGTGGCCCCGTTCAAGAGCCAGAACATGGCCCTGAACAGCTTTGTCACCCGCGACGGGCTGGAAATGGGCCGCGCCCAGGTGGTGCAGGCCCAGGCGGCGGGCATCGAGCCGGACGTCCGGATGAACCCCATTCTGCTCAAGCCCAGCAGCGATGTAGGCAGCCAGGTCATCGTCAACGGCGAGGTGCGGGGCCAGATGAAAGCGGCGGACTACTTCCGCCACAAAAAACAGCTCATCCCCGATATTTTAGCTGCCTACAACAGCCTGGCGGAGGAGGTGGACGTCATCGTCATCGAGGGTGCCGGCAGCCCGGCGGAGATCAACCTCAAGGCGGACGACATCGTCAACATGGGGCTGGCCAAACTGGTGGATGCCCCCGTCCTGCTGGCAGGCGATATTGACCGGGGCGGTGTGTTCGCCCAGCTTTACGGCACTGTGGAGCTGCTGGAGCCGGAGGAGCGGGCCCGCGTTCAGGGGCTCATCATCAACAAATTCCGCGGCGATGTGGAAATTCTGCGCCCGGGCCTGACCATGCTGGAAGAAAAGACCCGCCTGCCCGTGCTGGGCGTGGTGCCCTACCTGAACGTGGACATTGAGGACGAGGATTCCCTCTCCCAGCGGCTGGACGTGAAAAATGTCGTCAAGCCGCTGGATGTGGCCATCATCCGGCTGCCCCGCCTCTCCAACTTTACAGATTTCATCTCGCTGGAGCAGCACCCGCTGCTGGGCGTGCGGTATGTGGAGAGCACCCGCGGCCTCGGCGCGCCGGACTGCATCATCCTGCCCGGCACCAAGAACACGGTGGACGACCTGCTCTGGCTCCGTCAATCCGGGCTGGAAGCGGCCATTTTAAAGCTGGCCGAGCGCGGCACACCTATTTTGGGCGTCTGCGGCGGCTACCAGATGCTGGGCCAGCAGCTGGACGACCCCACCGGCAGCGAGAGTGGCCGGGTGCAGTCCCTGCGGGGGCTGGGCCTGCTGCCCACCCGGACGGTCTTCTCGGAGCAGAAGCGCCGCACCCAGGTCACGGCCACGGTCACGGCAGAGCCCTTTGCCGGGGCAAAGCTGACGGGGTATGAGATCCACACCGGCCGGACCGTGGTGGAGGGCACGCCCTTTGATACCCTTGCGGATGGCCAGCCCGAGGGCTGTGTTAACGGCAGTGTGTTTGGCACCTACCTCCACGGCCTCTTTGATACCGGCGAATTGACCGAAAAACTGACCGTGTTTTTGTGCAAACAGAAAGGCATCGCCCCGGAAGCCGCTGCCCTTGTGCCCATGGAGCAGTACCGCCAGCAGCAGTTTGATCTGCTGGCCGACGGCGTGCGGGGCGCGCTGGACATGGCCGCGGTTTACCGGGCCATGGGAATGGAGCGCTGAGATGGAACAGGGACTTTTGCACCTCTATTACGGGGACGGAAAAGGAAAGACCACCGCCGCCATGGGCCTGGCCCTGCGGGCACTGGGCAGCGGCAAACGGGTGGTTATTGTCCAGTTTTTGAAAGGCGGAAACAGCGGGGAGATCCCGCTGCTGGCAAAGCTGGGGGCCGAAATTTACCGGGGCAAGGCGGGGCAGAAATTCGTCTTCCAGATGAATGAAGCCGAAAAAGCCGCCACCCGGGAATTACAGAACCGGAACCTGCGGAACGCCATGGCCCGGCCTGCCGATCTGCTGGTCCTGGACGAGGCCGGTTCGGCCTGGGAGCTGGACATGGTGGACAAGGCACTGCTCCAAAAGGCGGTGCGGGAGCGCCCTGCCGCGCGGGAGTGCGTGCTGACGGCCCACCAGCCGCCCCAGTGGATGCTGGACGAGGCCGACTATGTGACGGAAATGAAATGCCACCGCCACCCCTACCAGAAAGGGGTCCCGGCGCGAAAGGGGATAGAATATTGACGCCGCAGCACCATCTGCCCGCTGACATTGAGCGGACGAGCCTGAAAATTATTGCCGCGGAGCTGGCCGAGATGGGTCTGACCCCGCCTCCGGAGACGGAAGCCGTTGTCCGGCGGGTCATTCACACCACGGCGGATTTTGACTACGCCAAAAACCTGCGCTTTACGCCCGGGGCCGTGCAAAAGGCCGTGGAGGCCTTGCACAAAGGGACGTTCCTCGTCACCGACACCAACATGGCGCTGGCGGGCATTACCAAGCCCGGTCTTGCCAAGCTGGGCGGGCAGGCAGCCTGCTATATGGCGGACCCTGAAGTGGCCGCGCGGGCCAAGGCGGAGGGCACCACCCGGGCTGTGGCGGCGATGCACAAAGCAGCCGCCGAGCACCCGGGGGCCATCCTGGCCGTCGGCAATGCACCCACAGCCCTGCTCACCATTGCGGAGCAGATTGAGGCGGGCCTGCGCCCGGCGCTGGTCATCGGTGTCCCGGTAGGGTTTGTGAATGTGGTGGAGAGCAAGGAGCGGCTGTTTGTCACCTGCGAGGCCCACGGCGTGCCTGCCATTGTGGCAATGGGCCGCAAGGGTGGCAGCAATGTGGCCGCCGCCATCTGCAACGCCCTCATTTATTCTGCCGCGGAGATGCTGGACCCCACGGCCCGGGGCTGGAACGGTTGAAGATTTTTAGAATCGCAAAAGACAAAAATTGCCCGGAGACACTGCAGATCACAGCGTTCTCCGGGCATTTCTTATACCGTTGCCAGCACGGCGAGGATGCTCTGCCACCGGGGGTTCTGCACAGGCTGTGCAGAAGCGCGGCGGGCAGCAGCCGGAGCGGCGGGGGCCATGGGCTGGGGCATCCGGTCCACCGGGCAGGCAAAGGGCGAAGCAAGGTCGGCCTGCCACTGAGCGGCCAGCTGGACGGCCTCCGGGCAGGATTGGAGGGTGCGCCGCTCCGTCCCGGCCAGGAAATCGCCCAGCCAGCAGAGGACGGCGGCCGTGGGCAGCTGGGCGGCGGCATCGGTGCTCCAGTAGCACCAGTGCGCGCCCCGGCCTACAAAGCTGTCCACCGTGATGAGCGCCCCCTCCCGCGCGTTGCGGGGCAGGGCGGCGGTGTGGTCGCCGGAGCAGCGGCGCAGCTCGTGCAGGACGCGCTCGGCCCGTCCTGCATCAAGGGCATCGTCCCGGATGTAGGCGGCAAAGTCGTCCGCACTCAGCAGTTCATCCGCCTTGGCAGGGAAGCGGCCCGTCATCTCGCCGGAAGCGTTGTGGCAGAGCTGCCAGCCCTTGCGGAACAACTGGAAGTTGAGGTTGCGCCGCCCCATGGTGGAGTAAAACAACCGCACCCGGGCGCTGCCGGGCTCCTGCCGCAGCTCCAGATAAGCGTCTGCCCCGCCAAGATCCTGCACTTTCACGCGGAGCAGCAGGGTGGTATCACGTTTCCGGGTAGACATGGCGCGGTGCATCATCTCAAAGTAACGGGCAGCATCCATGGTGGTTCTCCTCTCTTCCGGGACCGATGTTGGTTGTATTTCTGAGAGGAGTATACCACAAACAACAACAAAATACAACTATAAGTTTGCTTACTGGACGAAAATATTTTTAAAACGGAAAACAGAATAAACAATATGGTTGTATGAACTCAATCCCCCAGGGCCTGGATCTCGTGCTGGATGAGCTGCCCGGCGGCACGGGCCAGCTGGTCCATGCCCCGGATGCGGGCCAGGTTTTTGCCGTAAACGCGCTCGGCGGCGGGGATGGAGCTGTTCTCGCCCATAAAGACGGCGGACACCTGGATCCCCTTGCGGCGGAGATCACGTACCTCGGCGGCGGTATCGTCCACGCCGTAGGGCCCGCCGTAATCCCGGCCCAGCGGGTTTTCCGGGCTGGGCGGGATGCGGCGGCTGTCATTGGGGGAGGCATCCGTCAGCAGGATGAGCAGGTGGCGGGGAGCCGGGCCGGGGTCAAAATCCAGCAGGTCGCCTGCCGCCCGCAGGGCCAGGCCGTCCCGGTTCCAGCCCGAGGCGAAATACTGGTTGACACCCTGCCATTGTTTGTCTTTGAAATGCTTGAGCACCCGGAGCACGGTGTAGCCCCGCAGGCTGCAAAAGCTGCTTACCCGCACCGGAATGTGGCAGCGGGAAAGGCTCTCGGCCAGGATGGCACCCTGTGCCGCAATGACTTCCTGGCAGTGGAGCCGGGAGGCCGAGGCATCCAGCAGCAGGTCTACGGTGAACGAGGGCTGGTTCTCCTCCTCGGCACAGCGGAAGACCCGGCTGTCGTCCAGCAGAGGAGCCCGCCAGACCCGCTCCGGGTCCAGATTGCCGCTGCGGGCGATCCGGGCGTTGGGCTGCTGGTGGACGAGGATGCAGTTCTGGATCTGCTCGGTCAGCCGGAGCACCACGCTGCGGTGGAGCTCCCGGTTTTTGGCATCGTAAGCCCGGTTGCGGTCGGCCTGCAGCTGAGCCTGCTCGGCCAGGTGACGGGCTTCCGGGGTGGGGGCCTGCTCCGGGCTGGGCACGCCGGAGGCAAACCACAAATGGCACCCGAGGTGGTCCCCGGTGCAGAGCTCCTGCTCGGCCTTGCGCAGCCGTTCCGGCGGGTAGAGAGAGCGGCCAAAGCAGCTCTCGATGTAGGCCCGGTCCTCGGCGGCGTTCTGTTTCAGTGTAATATGGGCCAGCCGCTTGTCGGCAGTCGGCCCGCCGCCGCCCGCGTCCACACTGCCCGAGTGCTCCACCGTCATCCGGTCGGTCTTGATCATCTGGGTGGGCATGGTCTTGGTGGCAAGGGAGGCCAGAAGCCCCTCCAAGTGCAGGTGCAGTGCCAGTTTCTGGTGCACCGTGCCGTCAAAGAGGGCAAATTTAGCGTAAAGGGCCAGTACGCTGGCTTTCAGTTCCTCGGGCTTGGGCGGTGTTTCCGGGGCCAGGGCCGCCGCCAGCTGGCTTTCATAAGGGGTCAGCACCGGGTCGGCCCGGCCCTGTACCCGCCGCCAGCGGGTGGCCTGCATGGAGTAGACCAGCTGGTTTTTCGCCATCCACTCCTGCCGCGAGAGTTTGTACTGGATGCCGAAGAAATAATCCGCGTGGGCCCGCCGCAGCTCGGCCAGCACCGGGCGGCGGGGCAGCTCCAGCGCGTAGGCGGCGCTTTCGAGGTACAGCCAGGTCAGGTCGTCCAGCAGGGACTGCTTCACGTCGCCGTCCCAGGTATTGAACAGCCCCCGCACAAGGTCGTCGCCGTAATATTTGTGCACCAGCCCCACGATGCAGTTCATGTAAAAATCCACGGTGCCATCGGTATTGCGGGCCAGAAACAGCGGCTCAAAGCCGTATTCGCCTGCCGCGGCCCACACCTGATTGGCGGCCCGCCGCTCCTGCGCGGTGTAGCTCTGCGCTTCCATAGGGCGGCCCCTCAGCTGAAGAGCTTGGCGGCGGTGAGCTGGGCCGGGATGCGGGCGGCAATGACGTCCCGGATGAGCCCCTGCTCGTAGGAATCAAAGGCTTTGTTGGTGATGCCCATGTCCAGCGCGGCCCCGGCAGGCACGCCCCGGCGGATGAGCCGCAGGGCGTCCAGCATCCCGCGCAGGTCCAGCGCTTTGGTGGAGATTTCCGCGCTGTCGCACTTTTTCTGTAAATCGAGGAAAAGCTGGGCAAACTGATGGACGTACTTGCCCGTCAGATCCGGGAACTGGGCCCGGAGCAGCTTTTCGAGGTTTTCCTCGGTGATGGTGGGCATCTGGATGACCACAAAGCGGGAGGTGAGGGCTTCGTTCAGTTCCCGGGTGCCCGCGTAGCCGTAGTTCATGGTGGCAATGAAACGGGTCTCCTCGGCCAGCGGGATGCGCTCGTAGCCGGGCACATCGATGGCGCGGCGGAAATCCAGCACCGCGTGGAGGACAGCCAGCGCCTCGTTCTTTGCCATGTTGATCTCATCCAGCACGCCAAAGCCGCCGCACTGAGCACAGCGGTAGACCGGGCCGGGCCGGAATTTGACGGCACCGCCCTCAAAGGTGTCCATGCCGATGAGGGAGGCCGCGTCCATATTCACATGGAACGAGATATCCCATGCCGGGCGGCCAAAGGCGGCGGCCAGATTCTCCGCCAGCACATTTTTGCCGGTGGCCTTGCCGCCGGCCAGCAGCAGGTTCTCGCCGCAGAGCAGGGCGGCCAGTGCCTGCTCCCAGACGTCTTTTCCATAGTAAGTAAAGGCCGACTGCGGCACACGGGGAGCCAAAGCCTCGGTCAGCGGGTGGGTGGTGCGATATTCATTGACGGCCAGCAGCAGATCCGGGCTGACGCCCTCCTGCCGTAAATTTTCCATCAGAGTGGAAGTTGTGACCATTCTGGAAACATCTCCTTGTGGTTGGCATTGCCAAACCAATTTTTCAGCCCTATCATAGCACAACCGGGGTGGTTTGTGTAGAAAAAATTTGACACCACCCCTAAAATAGGATAAAATGTCTTCTGTTGTGTTAAAAATCCAAGTAATAGGTGAAACAAATATATGATCGAGACCATTGCGGCCGTCAATCAGGCGGTCAACAGCTTTATCTGGGGGATCCCGGCCATGGTGTGCATCATCGGCGTGGGTTTGCTGCTCAGTGTGCGGACCGGCTTTTTGCAGATCCGCAAATTCCCCTACGCCATCCGCACCACCATTGGCCGGATGTTCCGCAAAAAGGATGCCTCGGACGGCACCATGACCCCGTTCCAGGCCGTCTGCACCGCACTGGCGGCGACGGTGGGCACCGGCAACATCGCGGGCGTGGCGGGTGCCATCGCCATCGGCGGCCCGGGTGCCGTGTTCTGGATGTGGTGCTCGGCGCTGCTGGGCATGTGCACCAAGTTTTCGGAGGTGACGCTGGCCGTCCATTTCCGGGAGCGGAACAAAAACGGGGAGCTGGTGGGCGGCCCCATGTACTATATTAAAAACGGCCTGGGGCAGCGCTGGCAGTTCCTGGCGGTGCTGTACTCCCTGTTTGGCGTGCTGACGGTCTTTGGCACCGGCAACGCCACTCAGGTCAACACCATCGTCACGGCCATTGATTCCGCCGTGCTGGCGTACAACACCTCGGTAAAAAGTTTTCTGCCCACCCTCAACCTCATTGTGGGCGTGGTAGTGGCCATGCTGGTGGCTATGGTGCTGCTGGGCGGCATCAAACGCATTGGCAGCGTCACGGAGAAGCTGGTGCCGTTCATGGCACTGTTCTATGTGGTGCTGGCGGTAGGCGTCGTGGTGCTCAATGTGCGGCGTCTGCCCTATGTGCTGGAGTCCATCATCGCGGGCGCGTTCAACCCCAGAGCGTTCACGGGCGGTGCCATCGGCAGTGTGTTCCTCAGCGTGCAGAAAGGCGTCTCCCGCGGCATCTTCTCCAACGAGGCCGGCCTTGGTACGGGCTCCATCGCCCATGCCTGCGCCGATACCCGGAAGCCCGTCAAGCAGGGGATGTTCGGCATCTTTGAAGTCTTTGCCGATACCATTGTCATCTGCACTCTGACCGCCATGGTCATCCTGTGCAGCGGCGTGCCCGTGCACTACGGAGCGGCGGCGGGCGCGGAGCTGACCATCTCCGGCTTTACGGCCACCTACGGCGGCTGGTCGTCCATCTTTACGGCGATGGCACTGTGCTGCTTTGCGTTCTCCACCATCATCGGCTGGGGCCTGTACGGCTCTCGCTGTGCGGAATTCCTGTTCCGCACCGATAAGGTGGTGGGGCCGTTCCTGGTGCTCTATTCCTTTGTGTCCATTGTGGGCGCGACGATGGATCTGGGCCTTCTGTGGAACATTGCCGATACGTTCAATGGCCTGATGAGCATTCCCAACCTGATCGCCCTGCTGCTGCTCTCCGGCACGGTGGCAAAGCTGGTCAAAGAGTTTTTTGCGGGCGAGGGTGCCCGGTAAAATAAAACGGAGGACAGAAAAATGGAGAAAGCGCTTTACAATACTTATCTTGCAATTCTGAAAGAAGAGCTGGTGCCCGCGATGGGCTGCACCGAGCCCATCGCGGTGGCCTATGCTGCTGCCCTGGCTGCCCGGGCACTGGGCTGCCCGGCAGAGCAGGCTGAGGTAGCCGCCAGTGCCAACATCATCAAGAACGTCAAAAGCGTGGTAGTGCCCCACACGGGCGGCCGCCGGGGCATTGCGGCCGCCGCTGCCGCAGGCATCGTGGCAGGCGATGCGGACAAGGAGCTGGAAGTGCTCTGCGCCGTGACGGAGGATGACCTGAAGAAGATGGCGGATTTCCTGGAAAAGACGCCCATCCATGTGGAGCGCTCGGGCAAGCCCTACCTGTTTGACATCCAGGTGCGGCTGTTCGGCGGCGGGCATACCGCTTTTGCGGAGATCGCAGGCCACCACACCAATGTCATCGCCCTGCAGCGGGACGGCGAGGTCCTGCTCCAGAAAGAATACGTGGAGCAGACCAGCACCCAGGCCACCGACCACACCCTGCTCAACGTGGAGCAGATCGTCCAGTTTGCCGATGAAGCCGACCTGAACGACGTGAAAGAGACCCTGCAGCGCCAGATCGACTGCAACACGGCCATTGCCAAGCAGGGCCTGGAGGGCCACTGGGGTGCCGAGATCGGCCGCATCCTGCTCCGCTCCTACGGCGACAGCGTCCACAACCGGGCTAAGGCCTGGGCCGCCGCCGGTTCCGATGCCCGGATGAACGGCTGCGAGCTGCCGGTGGTCATCAACTCGGGCAGCGGCAATCAGGGCCTGACGGCTTCTCTGCCGGTCATCATCTACGCCCGGGATATGGGAGCCTCGCAGGAGCTGCTCTACCGTGCCCTGCTGGTGTCCAACCTCGTTACCATCCACCTCAAAACAGGCATCGGGCCCCTCTCGGCTTACTGTGGCGCCACCAGTGCCGGCTGCGGTGCAGGCGCGGGCATTACATACCTCCATGGCGGCCGCTATAATGAGATCGCTCACACGGTGGTCAACGCGCTGGCCATCAACTCCGGTATGGTCTGCGATGGTGCTAAGGCCAGCTGCGCCGCAAAGATCGCTTCTGCCGTGGAAGCAGGCCTGCTGGGAATGCAGATGCAGATGCACGACAGCGAGTTCGTGGGCGGCGACGGCATCGTGCTCAAGGGCGTGGAGAACACCATCCGCAACGTGAGCAAGATGGCCCACGACGGCATGGCCGAGACCGACCGCGAGATCATCCGCCTGATGATCGCCCCGCAGGAGGGGTCCGCAAGCTGCTGATGGAAAAATACTGCCATAGCTTGACTTTTTTGCAAAATCGCATATAATAAAAATGCGAATGATACGATACACATTTTCAATGGGTATCACCAAAAGGAAAGAACCCCCTCGGAGTTGCAGCTCCAAGGGGGTTCTTCCATTTGTTAGTGCTTGCTGTCCTTGTGCTTGCCGTCAAGCCACTTGCTGATGCAGTTGGAAACTACACCCGCTGCGACGGATAAGATGAACGATAAAACCAGATCCATAAGTATCACCTCCCATCTCAATGAAAATTGAGTGGAAAGGGCAGCGACTTTAGGATCACATAGATGGACGAAAAAAGACAGGCGTTTGATTCTGGATGCTAGAAATTCCGCAAGAGGAACAGAGAGGATGTTTCTAGGTTTGTTTGGGGAAAAGAAACTCATTCCGGGAATGCGAAAGGATAGAAGGGACTCTTTGATTTGTGATAAAAATTTGAAAAGATATCCAAAAAATATCGGCCATTTTTTGTCGGGATGCACAAATAATTTGTGAAATTTTCAAAACACTTGACAAGGCACCCGGGGGGGGGGTACAATGCAGGAAACAGGAAAATATCCTGAACGAAATTTTATTTTTTGAGGAGGACCTTACTTATGAAGGCATTCAAAAAACTGGCTGCTATCGTTCTGGCAGGCGTCATGGCTCTGGCAGTCCTGACTGGCTGCAGCGACAGCGACAAGACCACTTTCCACAAGCAGCTGACCGACGCTCTGTCTAATGCAAAGGTTACTGCTGAGTATAACACTGCAGATGTTGCAAAGGCTGAGAAGATTGCACAGCTGTGGGATAGTTATGCTGCTGAGATCAAGAGCATTGAGAAGAAGCAGTCTGAGGGCAAGTTTGATACTCAGAAGGATTATCAGAAAGCTCGTGCAGCAGCAATCGGTAAAGTTGTAGACGCTGCTACTCTGGTTGGTGGTGAGAACTTTACTTTCGTTCCCGTTCAGGAGAAAGATGCAGATACCATTGCTTTGATCGTTTCTACCCTGAAAGCAAATGGCGCTACTAAGTACGGTTATTCCAATTCTCATACCAAGGCCGGTTTTGAGAAAAATGTCCTTGGCACTTTTAATGAGGGCGAGTTCATCGTTCTGGTTTACGAGAAGTAATCAAAGGCCCATCGCTTGAAATTACAATAAAAGAAAAAGAACCATGTAGGCTGAAAAGCTTGCATGGTTCTTTTTTATAGTTGTAAATTGGATAAAGTTTCTGAAACAAAAATCATCTGTATAAAAATTTCATGAAAATTATAAGAATATCCAATTGCATTATTTTTAACAATGTGGTAAAGTAATGGTAAAGAAAACCCCGCACGGGGCGGGGAAGAGAATGTTTGGAGGCTTACTATTATGGCTGATCGCATTGTCCTGAATACGATTTCTTACCATGGCCACGGTGCCATCGAGAACATTGTGCCCGAGCTGACTGCCCGTGGCTACAAGAAAGCGTTCGTCTGCTCTGACCCGGACCTGATCAAGTTCGGCGTCACCAAGAAAGTGACCGACCTGCTGGATGCTGCAAACTTTGCTTACAGCGTGTACAGCGAGATCAAGCCCAACCCCACCATTGCCAACGTGCAGGACGGCGTGACTGCTTTTAAGGCCGCGGAGGCAGACTGTATCGTGGCCATCGGCGGCGGCTCCTCCATGGATACCGCTAAGGCCATTGGCGTCATCATCAACAACCCCGAGTTTGCGGATGTCCGCTCTCTGGAGGGCGTGGCTCCCACCAAGAAGCACGCGGTGTTCACCATTGCAGTGCCCACCACTGCCGGTACCGCTGCAGAGGTCACCATCAACTATGTTATTACCGACGTGGAGAAGAAGCGCAAGTTCGTCTGCGTGGATACCAACGACATCCCGGAGATCGCGGTCGTCGATCCCGATATGATGGCTTCCATGCCCAAGGGCCTGACCGCTGCCACCGGTATGGATGCTCTGACCCACGCCATTGAGGGCTACATCACCAAGGGCCACTGCACCATCTCCGATATGTTCCATCTGGAAGCCATCAAGCTCATCAGCGAGAACCTGCGCGGTGCGGTCCAGAACACGCCGGAAGGCCGCGAGGGCATGGCTCTGGGCGAGTACATTGCCGGTATGGGCTTCTCCAATGTCGGTCTGGGCATCGTCCACTCCATGGCACACGGCCTGTCCGCTCTGTATGACACTCCGCATGGTGTGGCCTGCGCTATCCTGCTGCCGGTCGGTCTGGAGTACAACAAGAGCGTGGCAGGCGAGCGTTACCGCGCTGTCGGCAAGGCCATGGGCGTCAAGGGCATTGACGAGATGAACGACGCGCAGGCAGCCGATGCCACCATCGCAGCCGTCAAGCAGCTGAGTGCGGATGTGGGCATCCCCGCAAACCTGCACGGCATCCTGAAAGAAGAGGACATCCAGTTCCTGGCGGAGTCCGCTTATGCAGACGCCTGCCGCCCGGGCAACCCCCGCGACACCAGTGTGGAAGAGATCGTGGAGCTGTACAAGAGCCAGCTGTAATGCTCCGCAGCGCCTGAGAGGGCAAGCCTGCTGAAAGAAAACATCCAAACACGGCGATACGCTGTCTCTGGCAAACAGAGCGTGTATCGCTGTGTTTTTTGCATTTTATCTTGCCTGGAAGCCTAAAATAGCATAAAATTGTACCGTGCAATTCACACGCGATGGAAAGGAGCTGCAATGGAGCTCAATTTTTACTCTCTGAGTGTTCTATATCTGGTCTATTCGTTCCTGGGCTGGGTAGGCGAGACGGTGGTGGCAACGATAAAGGGCCGCCGCTTTGCCAACCGAGGCGTGGCGTCCGGCCCGTTCTGCTTTATCTACGGCTTTACGGCGGTGCTGCTGGCGATTTCCTTTGCAGACCGGCCCGGCCCGCTGCTGCTGTTTCTGGGCTGCGCCATTGACGCCACCGTGGTGGAGTGGCTGACGGCCAAACTGCTGGAGCGGGTGCATCGCCGCCGCTGGTGGGACTACTCCGGCAAGCGCTTCAACGTGGATGGCTACATCTGCCTGCAATACTCGCTGCTCTGGGGCGCGCTGGGCACGGCGACGGTCCTGTGGGGCAATGGTCTGCTCTTCAAGCTTTACGGCCTGCTGCCCCAGTGGCTCGTCCGGCCGTTGCTGTGGGTCTCCATCACGATCTCCCTGTTGGACCAGCTGGGCGCGTTCCTGGCAGTGAGCCGCTACGCCCGGGAGCATCCACACCTGGAACAGCTCAATGCCAAGCTGGAAAAGCACTCCGATCAGCTCCGCACCCGGCTCAGCAGCTGGGTGGAGCGCCGTGTCCAGAAAGCTTACCCGGCCGCCGCGCGGGTGGCACCGACCGTCACAGCCGAAAAGACCCTGAGCTTTGCCGACCTGCTCTGGCTGTTCGTCATCGGGGCATTTCTGGGCGACATTGTGGAGACGCTGTTCTGCCGGGTGACGGCGGGCGTCTGGATGAGCCGTTCCAGCCTGGTCTGGGGTCCGTTCAGCGTGGTGTGGGGGCTGGCACTGGCCCTCTCTACCGTTCTGCTGCGGAACAGTGAGGACAAAAGCGACAGCGCCATCTTTGCCTTTGGCGTCTTCATGGGCGGTGCCTATGAGTATGTGTGCAGCGCCGTAGGCGAGCTGCTGTTTGGTGTCATCTTCTGGGATTACAGCGGTTTCAAATTCAACATTGCGGGCCGCGTCAACCTGCTGTACTGCTTTTTCTGGGGCATTGCGGCGGTGGTTTGGCTCCGGCTGGGCTATCCGCTGGTGGCAAAGGGGATGGACCTCGTCCGGCGGCACGTCAAACCCTGGATGACCATTTTACTGGCCATTTTTATGGCGGTGAACATGTCCCTTTCCGGTCTGGCGCTGGCCCGGTATAACAGCCGGACCGACGGCATCACGCCGCGGAACCAGCTGGAGGTCTTTTTGGACGAACACTTTGACAACGCCCGGATGGAGCGTGTCTACCCCAACGCGAAGAAAACATAAAAAACAAGGGCCTCCGCATCTGCGGAGGCCCTTGCTCGTTGTGAGTTTAGAAAATCTTGATCTCTTCTTTGTCCATAAAGGCAGCGCCCGCAAAACCGGCGGTTTCCAGCTGGCCCAGCTGTTTGCCCAGCTTCTTGGCCTGCTCCAGCACGGTCACGTTGTAGCGCTCCCGCAGCTGTGCGGCCTTGGCCAGCACGGCAGGGAAGTCGGAGCCTTTCTGATAGAGCAGAGCGATCTTCTGCTTGGCACCGGGGATCTGGTAGCCCTGCTCCAGCAGGATGCCGCAGACCCGCTCAAAGCCGATGGAGAAGCCCACGGCGGGCACCTGGGTGCCCAGGAACTTGCCCACCATGTTGTCGTAGCGGCCGCCGCCGGCCACAGCGCCGCTGAACTGCGGGCAGGTGACCTCGAAGACCATGCCCGTGTAGTAGCCCTGGCCGCGGACCAAGCTGGGGCAGTAAGCCACCTCATAGCGGCCGTCGGCCAGTGCGTTGGCGGTGGCCAGCACATACTTCAGGTCGTCGGCAATGGCGGGGTCGGCACAGCGGGCGGCCACGGCGTCCAGCGTCACATTGCCTGCGGCGATGAAATCGGCCAGGGCCTGGATGGCGGTCTCGGGCAGCTGCTTCTCGGTCAGCTCGGCCTTGACGCCCTCGGCACCGATCTTGTCCATCTTATCAAAGGTGATGCAGACGGAGTCCAGCGTCTCGGGGGCAAAGCCCATGCTCTCCAGCATCCCGCGGAGGATGCGGCGGTCGTTGATGTTGACGGTAAAGCCGGTGAAGCCGATGCCCAGCAGGGCGCGGGTGGTCACGTCGATGAGCTCCACCTCGGCATTGGGGCTCTCATCGCCCAGGATGTCAATGTCGCACTGGACAAACTCGCGCAGGCGGCCTTTCTGGGGGCGCTCGGCGCGGAAGACGCGGTCGGTCTGGATGACCTTGAACGGGTGGGGGAGCTTGTCCTTGTTGGCGGCATAGAAGCGGCTCAGGGGCAGGGTGAGGTCATAGCGCAGGCCCATATCGGAGAGGGCCTTGGGGTCGCCGCTGTTCAGGGCGGCGGTGAGCTTATCGCCCCGCTTGAGCACCTTGAAAATGAGGTTCAGGTTGTCGCCGCCATCGGATTTATCGAGGTTTTCCATATCCTCCAGCATGGGGGTGGAGATGCGCTCGAAACCGGAGGCACGGTAGGTCTCCAGAATTTTGCCCTGGATATAATCGCGCAGGGTCTGCTCCGCGGGCAGCAGGTCCCGCATACCTTTCAACGCTTGGGTCTTCATGGTTGGTAATTCCTCTCTTTTTAAAGAAGTAAAACCTCTCCGTCACGCCTGCGGCGTGCCACCTCCCCTCATAGGGGAGGCCTTGGCAAAAACGAGAAGCTTTCCCTCTTCGCCAGAGGCTCCCCTCAGTAGGGAAGCTGTCGAGCGGAGCGAGACTGAGAGGTTTCATCGTAATTCTTACCCCTCAATTATAAAGAAATATGCGGGTTTGTCAATCAAAAAGGGCACACTATCCTGTGAGGTGATGCGCAAAATGCAGAAAACAAGACCATGGGCCATTCTGGCGGCGGGGGCGGCCATTCAAATATTAACAGGCCTGCCCGCGGCTTGGGGTGTGTTCCAGCAGCCGGTCATGGAGGAGTACGGCCTCTCGGAACAGGGGGCCGGGCTGGCGTTCGGCATCCTGATCGCGGCATTCGGGGTGGGGTGTGTGATCGGCGGCTTTCTGCAAGACCGGAACGGCCCGCGCCGCGCGGCGCTCTGGGGCACGGCCCTGCTCTGCGGCGGGTTCTTTGCGGCGGCCCTCCTGCCCGGGGCCGCGGGCGGGTGGTTCTGGGTACTGTTCAGTGTCCCGGCGGGGCTGGGCACGGCCTTTTTGTACCCCTCCATCCAGTCCTGCGCCCAGAAATGGTACAAGGGCCGCAAAGGGCTGGCCACGGGCGTCATCGGCGGGGCGGTGGGGCTCTCCGGCGCGTTCCTCACGGTCTTTGTCCGGACGGCATTGCGGGGCTTTGGCCCGGTACAGGGCATCCGGGGCGCGTTCTGGGCGCTGGGGGCGCTCACCCTGCCCGTCTGCCTCGTGGGCAGTGCCCTGCTGACCGACCCTCCGCCGGAAAAGCCCCGGCCCAGCCAGCAGGGAAGGGGAAAGGCGGCCCCGAAGCTGGACCTCTCCCCTGGGCAGATGCTCCGCACCAGGCAATACTGGCTCTGCGCCGGGGCGGTGTGCTGCTCCACCCCGGCGGTGCTGCTGTTCAGCCCCATCATTTTAAAACTGGGGATGGAGCGGGGGCTGGACGAGAGATCCGCGCTGTGGAGCGTGGTGCTGGGCAGCGTGGGCAGTGCGGCCGGGCGGCTGCTGATGCCCATGCTGAGTGATAAAATTGGCCGCAGGCCGACGGATATGATCTTGTTTGCGGTCTCGCTGGGCCTGAGTGCCGTCTTCTGGTTTGCACAGGGGTGGGCCGTGGTGGCCGTGTACGCGGGCCTGACGTTCTGCTACTCGGCCCTGGCGGCGGTGCTGCCCGCCCTTTCTACCGATCTGTTCGGGTTTCCCCATGCTGGGGTCAACTATGGCTTTCTGGCTCTGGGACAGAGCGTGGGGAGCCTGGCGTTTCCGTTGATGGCCAATCTCTGGGGGCTGGAGCAGGGGCGGCACATCCTTGCCATTGCGGGAGCGGTGGGCGGATTTGTTGCCATCTGGGCCCTGAGACCCGTCCAGCCGCCCCGCGCGCCCCGTCCCAATTGAACTAAAAATCCATTCCGACAAAATTGACAAAAACATGACGATGTGGAAGACGAAAGAAGCAAAAATGACGGTTAGACATGAATAACCACCAAAAAGATTGCGAATTATTTATCAGAAATGTCTTGCAAAATGCGCCAAGGTTCTCTATAATAAAATCATGCGTGGTAGTACCGGAATGTGGTGCAGAAAGAGAGCGGCACGCCCGGTCAATGCAACGTGGAACATGAAATGAGGCTGGGATACCAGGCTCGTTTTTTGCCCGCAGAGCACAAATTGTCAAAAGGAGAGTATGATTATGACCTATTCGCAGCAAGTACAGAATATGTGCCCGATCACCAAAGGTCCTAAGC
>ENA-UESP01000058-UESP01000058.1-human-gut-metagenome-genome-assembly--contig:-NODE-58-length-85312-cov-8.213680_pt1 | contig 85312 bp, 78 predicted proteins | sample MGYA00243003_ERZ508004 | MGnify/ENA primary metagenome ERZ508004 (study PRJEB26167, sample SAMN06115443) | human gut metagenome | host: Homo sapiens | place: China:Henan | collected 2015-07-29 | study...
TTTATTTCTTTAAAGCGGTTTTTGCGCCTGCCTCATGATATAAATTTTCTATTGTTCTCTACTTTTCATAGGAGATTTACCATGAGACGACTCGTAGCAATTGCAATGACTTGTGCCGCAATGGGGATCGGCATTTCTTCCGGTGCTTACGCCGCTACTTTCAAATGGGCTAGCCAGGGGGACATATTAACTTTTGATCCCCACGCGCAAAACGAAGCATTTAACAATACCGCTAATTCATATGTCTACGAAGCATTATTAAATCTCAATAAAGGAAAAGTACAGCCATGCCTGGCTGAAAGCTGGACTTCCGTCCCGGAAGGTTTTGTTTTCAAGCTGCGCAAAGGTGTGAAATTTCATGAGGAAGAACCTCTGACGGCTGAAGACGTCGCCTTCTCGATCAATCGAGCCCTCCATCCGATTTCTCAGTTCAAAACATTTACCGCAGGTATTCTCGGCGCCGAGGCACTGCCTAACGGCGATGTTTTGATCAGAACTATTAATCATTCTCCCGTACTTCTCAATCAGCTTGCCTACCTCAGAATTTTGAATAAAGCCTGGGCTGAAAAGCATGGTGCAGCTGCGCCGCAGAATTTTGTTGCCAAGGAAGAAGCCTACGCAGCAAAACACGCAAACGGCACCGGCCCTTTCAAACTTCAGTCTCGTGAAGTCGATATCAAAACAGTTTTTGTTGAAAATCCTGATTGGTGGAATAAAGCCAATAAAGTCGGAAATGTCACAGAAGGCATCTATACCCCGATTAAATCGGCGGCGACGCGCATGGCTGCCTTGTTGTCCGGAGAAGTGGACTTTGTCCCTGACCCCGCAACGCAAGATATTCAGCGTCTGAAGAACAATCCTAAGGTCAAGCTTCAGTCCGGCCCTGAACTGCGAGTGCTTATGATCTCTTTGGACCAGATGCGCGATGAATCTCCTTACGTCTTCGTTGACGGCAAGAAAACGGATAAAAACCCGTTTAAAGACATCCGCGTTCGTCAGGCTTTGTACCAGGCCATTGACATTAAAACGCTCCAGCGTGCGGTGATGAGAGGCTTTTCACTCCCGAACGGATCAATTATTTCCTCCGAGACGAACGGTTGGAGTGCTAAAGCAGCCGAACGCCTTCCGTATGATCCTCAGGCAGCTAAAAAGCTCCTTGCCGAAGCCGGCTATCCCAACGGTTTTGAATTCACCCTTGACTGCCCGAATAACCGCTATATCAACGATGAGGCCATCGGTAAGGCTCTGGCCGGAATGTGGGCAAAAATCGGCGTGAAGGTAAAGGTAAACGCAATCCCACGCGCAAATTATTTCCCGAAAGTTCTGCGCTATGACTCCTCTGTCGGAATGGTCGGCTGGGGTGCTTCTACTCAGGATGCTTTATTCCCGCTTCAGTCTCTCGTCGAAACAGTGGACGTTAAAAAAGGCAATGGCCTCTCGAATATCGGCCGAGTTTCAGATCCTGAGCTGGATGCTTTGATTGAAAAAATCAAGCAAGAGGAAAACTTTGACAAACGCAATGAACTGATTGAACAGGCACTGCTTCGCGTCAATAAGAACATCTATGTACTTCCTCTTCACACTCAAGTTATTAATTGGGCTCTGAAGAAAAATATAGAAGCTCCCTTACGTGCGGACGACCGCTTGGAGCTCGATAAAGTAATCGTGAAGTAATTCTCTACATGGCCGAGAATTACCTTTCTCGGCCATTCGACTCCCGAAAGGATGCCGACAGATGTTCTCGTTTGTTATAAAACGTCTGCTCCAGACAATATTGGTCATGTTAATCGTGACCATGATTGCATTTCTGTTGTTCCAATTCGTAGGTGACCCTGTGACGCAAATGCTGGGCCAGGAAGCCACTGAGGCTGATCGGCTTGCGCTCACGCATGAGCTGGGGCTGGATCAGCCTATTTGGAAACAGTTCGGAGCGTTTATTGCTAATACTCTCCACGGTGACTTTGGAATGTCATTACGCCAAGGTACACCGGTGGTTGACTTATTTAAGGAAAAAATGCCGGCTACGCTCGAGCTCGCATTTTTCTCTGCCATGGTGGCTACGCTCATGGGGATTCCTCTGGGCGTGTTCGTCGCTTTGAAGAAAAATTCGATCTGGGCAAGCTGGCTGATGGGACTTTCACTCGTGGGGATCTCGCTGCCGACCTTTTTTATCGGTATTTTGCTGATCCTTGTTTTCTCCGTTTGGCTCGGCTGGCTGCCGTCTTACGGACGAGGAGAGACGGTTGCGTTCGGCTGGTGGACAACCGGTCTTCTTACCGGCGACGGTCTGAAACATATCATCCTTCCTGCCGTGACATTAGCAATCTTTCAAATTGCGTTAGTCATGCGATTGGTACGCAGTGAAATGTTTGAAGTCATGCGCACGGATTACATTCGTTTTGCACGGGCCAGGGGCGTACCGAAACGAAAAATCTTCTTTAGACATGCGTTGAAAAATACGCTGCTGCCGGTGATTACGATCACGGGACTCCAGATCGGAGGCATCATCGCCTTTTCGATCGTGACCGAAACCGTTTTCCAGTGGCCGGGTATGGGTCTGCTGTTTATACAGGCGGTTCAGTTTGCAGATATTCCGGTCATGGCAGCCTACCTCTGTCTAATTTCTCTAATTTTTGTCGTCATCAACCTCATTGTTGACTTGCTCTACTTGGCAGTGGATCCGAGGCTGAAATCAGATGCAGCAAGCAAGGAATAAAAATGAACAGTGTTAACTTAGATAATTTTGCAGATCCTTTTTTCCTTGGAGAAACGAAGGAAGAACTGCGTCGTATTCGTCAGGATTTTCACATTCATCCCGAAATCGGCCTGATAACGCCGAGAACTTCCCGCATCATTGCTGATTTACTGAGAAAGTACGGGGTCGATGAAGTTCACGAAGGCATCGGAGGTGACGGCGTGGTAGGCGTCATTTACGGAAGGCTTCCAGGAGAGGCTTCCGTCGGCCTGAGAGCGGATATAGATGCACTGCCCTTAAAGGAATTGTCCGATCATGACCACGTATCTCAAGTCGAAGGCGCAATGCATGCCTGCGGCCACGACGGTCATGCGGCAGCATTATTGGGTGCGGCTAAGAAACTCGCTTGCGAGAGAAATTTCGGAGGTAAAGTTGTTTTAGTTTTCCAACCCGGAGAAGAGGGATGGTCCGGTGCTAAGCACATGATGGAAGACGGGCTTTTTGAACGTTTTCCGATGCAGGAAATTTATGCCCTCCATAATTCTTCTGCGATTGAACCGGGACGAATCGCTTTGAATTACGGCGCGATGCAGGCAGCTGCGGATGCTTTCACAATCGTCGTGAAAGGCAAAGGCGGCCATGCATCTCGTCCCAATTTAAATCACGACCCTGTGATTGCAGCCGCACACATTATCTTGGCACTCCAAACGATTGTGTCTCGAGAAGTTGATCCGTTGGAGACTGCGGTGGTTTCGTGCTGCTCTCTTCAGGCAGGCGACCCTCGTGCGCAGAGCGTTTGTCCTGATTCCTGTCAAATTGTCGGTACCGCCCGTACTTTCTCTCCAGATGTTAGGGATTTAGTGGAAAAAAGAATCGGAGAGATCAGTGCATCTATCGCCGCAGGCTTAGGCTGCACGGCAGAAACCGATTACGGCCGTTTTTATCCGCCCTGCATCAATACGTCGGAACAAGCAGCCTTTATGGCCGATGTCGCCGCCGGGTTTGTCGGTGAAGAAAATGTGGATCGCAACTATCCCAGAATGGCCGGCGGGGAAGATTTTGCCTTCATGCTGGAAAAGGTTCCCGGTGCTTACATCCGAATTGGTCAGGGCGGCGCTTCTGCGCATAATCCGTACTTTGACTTTAACGACGAGATTCTTCCTCTGGCAGCCAGCGTTATGGCGGCAACAGCCGAAAAGAGGCTTCGAAAATTAAACGGCGGAGGCGACGGTGTTAAATAAAAACAGCGGGCAGCCTTCTGCATTCAAGCGTTTTTTAGAAAGCGACTTGATGTGGAAGTTTCTGCACTCTCCGGCTGCGATCATCAGCTTTGTCATTTGCGCCGGACTCTTGCTCTCTGCTTTTTTTGCGAGCTGGATCGCACCTTACGATCCTTTTGACCTGACTTCTTTTGACTTGTCGGATGCCTTTTTGCCTCCGGCTTGGATGGAAGGAGGCAAGTGGCAGTTTTTGCTGGGAACCGACGATCAAGGAAGAGATCTGCTTTCAGCCATTTTGTACGGGCTTCGGGTTTCCTTAGAGATCGGGTTATCTTCAGTCTTTATTTCTGTCGCGCTGGGTGTGTCTCTCGGTTTGATTTCCGGATATGCGGGCGGAGTTACGGATGCAGTCATCATGCGCTTTTGCGATGTGATGCTGAGTTTCCCAGCGATTCTTCTAGCTCTGCTGATTGACGGCATTATTCGCGTGATTCTGCCCGAGAGCATGCATGATCAGGCAGCCTACGGTGTTCTTATCTTTGCAATCTCTCTTTCCGGCTGGGTGCGTTATGCCCGTACGGTCAGAGGTGCGACGTTGAGTGAGAAGAAGCGCGATTATGTTCAGGCCGCAAAACTTTTCGGTGTGAGTCCGACAAGAATCATGTTTACGCACATCCTGCCCAACGTTTTGGGTCCGGTCTTAGTGCTTGCGACAGTCCAAGTGGCCTTGGCGATTATTACGGAAGCGACCTTGTCGTTTTTGGGTGTCGGTGTTCCTCCGACGACGCCGTCTTTGGGAACCTTGATTCGCATCGGTAATGAGTTCTTATTCTCAGGCGAATGGTGGATCACGATTTTCCCCGGTGTTGCACTTATTCTCTTTGTGCTGTCCGTCAATATGCTGGGCGACTGGCTGCGCGACGCACTTAACCCGAAACTTCAATGATGATTATGAATAATCAGCCGCTTTTAGAGGTTCGGAACCTCAAAGTAGAAATTCCGACAAGGAAAGGAACTCTGATTGCATTAGAAGATGTTTCTTTTAACTTGAAGGCCGGAGAAATATTGGGCGTGGTCGGAGAGTCCGGAGCCGGTAAGTCTATGGTCGGGAACTCCATCATCGGTCTTCTCGGAAAACCTGCCCATATCACGCACGGCGAGATCCTATTGGAAGGGAAGCGTATTGATAACTTGTCGGACGATGAAATGGAAAAGATCCGAGGCAAGAATATCGGTGCGATTTTCCAGGATCCGTTAACCAGTCTGAATCCTCTCTTTACGATCGGGGACCAGTTAATCGAAACGATCCGCATTCATTCCGATCTGAGTGAGAAAGAGGCACGTGAAAGGGCCATTCGTCTTTTGGTAGCGACCGGGGTGCCGGCCGCAGACAAGCGAATGGACAACTATCCTCATCAGTTCTCCGGAGGTATGCGTCAGCGTGTGGTTATTGCATTGGCGCTCAGTGCAGATCCGAAACTCATCATTGCTGATGAGCCCACAACGGCGCTCGATGTATCGGTACAGGCTCAGATCATTGAACTTCTTAAAAAGCTTTGTGAAGAAAACGGTACGGCAGTTATTTTGGTGACGCACGATATGGGTGTCATTGCCGAGGCAGCGGATCGCGTGGCTGTGATGTATGCGGGACGCCTGGCAGAAATCGGCCCTGTGGAAGAAATGATTCATGATGCCGAACATCCCTATACAATCGGTCTGATGGGATCTATTCCGAAAATCGGTGATGAACAGGATCGCTTGTCGCAGATCCCAGGGGCCATGCCGCATTTGAGTGAAGTACCTTCCGGATGCGCGTTTCATCCCCGCTGCCCTTTGGCCGAAGAAAAGTGCATTCGCGAGCGCCCCGGCCTTCAGCCTTGCGGCAATAAGTTAGTAGCCTGCTGGAAGGCGGGACGCCGCAATAAACAAATGCGGTTCCCGCAAGAGCCTTTCACTATCAGAGCGCCTGAGGATATGCCCCAATGATGAACGATAACGTAAAGTGCACTCAGTCCGTCCTGGTCAAGGTGCAGGATCTAAAGAAATATTTTGATGTCTCGCCTTCCTTGATCACCCGAGTGGTCGAGAGAAAGCCTCGGACGCTGCTTAAAGCCGTCGATGGTGTTTCCTTTGAGATTCGCCGAGGCGAGACTCTGGCACTGGTAGGGGAGTCCGGGTGCGGGAAGTCCACCACTGCCCGAATGCTGGTAGGGCTGGATAAACCGACGTCCGGGACGGTCGAAGTCGACGGAAAAGATTTATACGCCTCTCGCGGCAAGGACGAGAAGCTCGTGCGCGGCAAAATCCAGATGATTTTCCAGGATCCTTACGCAAGTCTCAATCCTCGCTGGAAAGTCGGACGCATTGTTGCGGAGCCGATCATCGCGCAGAAGATCATTAAAGATCCGAAAGAAATCGAAAACCGCGTGAATTCCGTCCTTCACCTTGTCAACCTTTCCAAAGAAGACAAGGACAAATATCCGCACCAGTTTTCCGGCGGTCAGAGACAGAGAATTTCCATAGCGCGCGCAATCGCGATTCACCCGGAGTTTCTTGTCTGTGATGAACCGACCAGCGCGCTGGACGTCTCCGTGCAGGCCCAAGTGCTGAATTTGATGCAGAACCTGCAGAGTGAAGTGGGCTTAACTTATCTGTTTATTTCTCACAACCTTTCGGTTGTCCATCACATCAGCGATCACGTCGGCGTGATGTATTTGGGGCGCCTGGTCGAACTTGCAGATAAGCGGACGCTCTTTAACGAGCCGCGCCATCCTTATACACGGATGCTTTTGGATGCTATCCCGGATTTAAGCCAGACCCATCGGAGACGCACGCCGATTTCGGGCGAAGTGCCCAATCCGCTCTCACCGCCCACAGGCTGCCCGTTCCATCCCCGCTGTCCGCTTGCCAACGAACGCTGCCGCAAAGAAATGCCGCTTCGACAAATGATTGATTCACACGGATCCTTCTCTGAGGTGGCTTGTCACGCAGCAGAAGAAGGCAGGTTGTAATTTTTCATTGCGGTCGGCTGCTCAGACGTAAAAAAGAAAAATCCACAGTTTTTCAAACTTGCTACACTTAAAGTTTCAAATTTGCGTCTGTGCAGATTTTTATCGTCGTGTAAGCCTGGAATGATTTATCGTAAAGCACTCACATCCGAGTTATCCAATACCGCGGGAGGAGCATTCACTGTGCTCTTCTCCATTGTCGTTACTATCGGGCTTGTACGAATTCTGAATCAAACCGCAGGCGGCCGATACGACACAGGCTCTATCTTGGAAGTGGTCGCTTACACTTCTTTGATTAATCTGCCGGCCCTTATCTCATTAGCCCTGTTTTTAGCGGTTTTCATGACGCTGAACCGCTATTGGCGCGACAGCGAAATGTTCGTCTGGTTTTCCGCGGGCGGTTTGAGTTTGACATCCTGGATCCGGCCGGTTTTGCGCTTTGCACTGCCTGTCATACTCGTTGTCGCAGCTTGCTCGGTTGCTGTTTCTCCCTGGTCTAGAGCGCAGGTGCAGGCTTATCGCGATCGTTTTGCTCAGAAAGAGGACATCAGCAAACTTTCTTCGGGTCGATTTATTGAAGCAAAGAGCGGTCGTCAAGTTTTCTTTTTAGAAGGGGTCGATCAGGAAAAAGGTAAAGTCAAAACGCTTCTGATGGTGGAGCTCAAAAAAGACGGTTCCCGCTCCGTGCTTGTTTCCGACCGCGGTCATATAGAAAATAAACCGAACGGTGACCGCTACATTGTTTTAGACGACGGCCGCAAGTACGACACTAAGCCGTCGGGGCTCGGAGCCTCAGTGTCCGACTTTAGAGAATACGAAGTCAGAATGGACAGTTCTCCGTCGGAAGTCGGCGCGAACAAAAAGCTAAACGCGATGCCGATTGAGGAGCTGGTCAAAAGAACAGACAATCGTGCTAGGTCTGAGCTGTTTTGGAGAATATCCTGGCCGCTGGTTGCGCTAAATTTGGCCCTGCTTGCCATTCCGCTTTCCTATAACAATCCGCGCTCCATGAAATATTACGGACAGACAGCAGCGGTGCTGATCTTCATCCTTTATCTCAATGCGCTGTCGATTTTCCAGACCTGGATCACGCAAGGAAAGGTCGGCATTTTGAGTGCGACTTTGTACATGAATGTTCCGGTCGCAGTTCTGACCGCTTTCCTGTTCTATCGCCTGATGACGATAAATCAAGGGCGTTTTGATGCTTTCGTTTATTGGCTGCTGAAGCCTTTCAGAGCAGCGGCGGGGTTGTTTAAGCGTAAGAAGGAGACACCATGAAAATCGTCTCCCGAATGATCTTTGCCCAGATCATGAAGAACTCTCTTTTTGTTCTTCTGACTCTGGTTGCCTTGTTTGCTTTCTTTGACCTCATCGGTCAGTCCGGCAATATCGGTACATCTTATTCCATGGGGCAGGCTTTCCTGCTGACGGCGCTGATTCTGCCGACACGATGCTATGAAGTGCTGCCGATTGCCGTGATGCTCGGCTCCATTTTTACGCTCTCGCGGCTCGCTTCAACGAGTCAGTTTACGGTCCTTCGCGTCTCCGGCATCGGACCGTGGCGATTCTGCGGCATGCTCCTTATGCCGGGTATCGTCCTTGTGATCTGTGCTTATCTTCTCGGAAATTTGGTTGCGCCTCCGGCTCAGCGTCTGGCAAAGGAATTCAAACTGGATATCAGCGGCTCAGCCTTTACCGGCAAAGAGCTCGACTCCGGCATCTGGGTTCGCGACGTGCAGCGCAATGAAGCAGGCGAACCGAAGAAAATCAGTTTTGTAAACGTTCAGAGGCTGCGTCCCGGAGAGGCGGCTTACGACTGGGTTATTTACGTCTTTGATCGTCCCGATCATCTGACGTCGATTGTGACGGCTAAGAGCGGTACGTATTCCGAGCAGGACGGCTGGGTGCTTCATGATGTCGTGGAAGAAACCGTACCGACGCTGCCTAAAGAGTCCAGAGCGCAGACCCAGGCGAGGGTAGAACGAAAAGTCATGAAGTCGATGGTTTGGGGCAAGAGCTTAGACGGCAACATCTTCGGCCTGCTGATGATTAAGCCTGAGGACATGTCTCTGCAGGAACTTCACTATTACATTGAATATCTGAAAGAGAACGGCCAGACTTATAAGCGCTTCGATACGGCGTTCTGGTCTAAAGCCTTCTACCCGCTGGCGATCTTAGTCATGCTGCTGCTTTCGATGCCTTTTGCTTATCAAAATGCGCGAGCAGGCGGTATGGCGATCAAGATTTTCTGCGGAATCATGATCGGTATCTTCTATTACGCCCTGAACAATCTCTTTGCGTTTATGAGTGCATTGGATAGTGTGCCGTCCATTATTTCGGCGATCCTGCCCTCGGTCATGATGACGCTCGCGGCCATTATTGCTATGTGGTATGTGGAGCGAAGATCCTGAGCAATAGATAGAGCAAAAGCGCCGATTCGGCGCTTTTGCTCTTGCATGAGGCTGGAAAAAATCAGTCTGTTTCTTCCTTTTCTTCCTCTTTTGTTCGTTCTTTGATGTCTTGAATAATGCGCTCAGCGGCGAGCATGTCTTCTTCTTTACGGAGGTTCTCTGCGATCACGCAAAGCGATTTTTCAAGGTTATCCAGCTCTTCCTGACTCAAACCAACGAGTGCTCTGTCCTGCATTCGCTTCATATTGGTTTTGAGGCCTCGTTCGATATCGCAGCCTTTTTTCGTTAATTTGACATACTTGCAGCGAAAATCGGCAGGGCTGTTTTTGCGCGTAATGAATCCCTTCGCTTCAAGACGCTTCATTAAACCGGTAATTGTGGGGTGAGACAACAGCAGCGCAGCTTGGACGCTTTGCTGGGTTACCTCATGTTTGCGGTTTTTGAAAAGGAACATCATGACGCTTGCTTGAGAGGATGTAATACCCAATGCGTCAAAATCCGCATTGCGGCATCGCTCCATCTGGTTATAAACGTAACGAAGGACTTTCAAAACGCCTTTCTCGTACTGATCACTCACTTTTAACTCCCACCTTTAGAGCGAGAAAACTACGTTCACTCACCCTTATGAACGAACAAATTATATGAATAAAAAAAATAAGCGTCCTTTGCAGGACGCCTATAGTGGGAGAATGAAGAAATTAAATTACGCAGTTTGAGTTTTCTTCAGTTTTGCCGTTTCCACGAACTCCTTTAAAGCTTCGGCGGTATGGGTGGAAGCCTTGAGTAAACGCTGGGGTGGGCCCGCAAAGACATTTTTGCCTCCTTGGCTACCCCCTTCGGGACCCATATCGATAATCCAGTCGGCTTCTGCGATCACATCCAGGTTGTGTTCAATGACAATAACGGTGTTGCCGGCATCGACAAGTCGATGCAAAACTTTTATCAATTTATCGACATCAGCCATGTGGAGACCGACGGTCGGCTCATCAAGAACGTAAACCGTCTCCGGCAGCTTACGGCCGCCTTTGCGGATGTCGTCCTTTACCTTAGAGAGCTCAGTGACGAGCTTGATGCGCTGGGCTTCGCCGCCGGAGAGTGTCGGAGAAGGCTGGCCCAAGGTCAGGTAACCGAGACCGACGTCCTGCATCAGTTTCAGCGGGTGAAGAATAGACGGGACCGACGCGAAGAACTCAACGGCTTCATCGACTTCCATCTTGAGAACTTCACCGATGCTTTTGCCTTTCCACTTCACTTCCAAGGTCTCGTCGTTAAAGCGCATCGAATCGCATACGTCGCAGTGAACCTTCACATCCGGCAGGAAGCTCATTTCCAAGGTTTTAACGCCCTGGCCTTCACAAGCTTCGCAGCGGCCGCCCTTCACATTGAAGGAGAAGCGGGAGGCGGTGTAGCCGCGAGCCTTTGCTTCTTCGGACTGAGCAAAGAGTTTACGGATATCGTCCCAGAAACCGATGTATGTGGCAGGGCACGAACGCGGTGTCTTGCCGATCGGAGTTTGGTCTACTTCAAGGATGCGGTCAACCGTTTCCCAGCCGGAGATACCTTTGCAGCCTTCCGGAGCCGGGACGGATTTTCCTTTCTCTCGAATCAAGGCGACCATGTTCTTTAAGAACACCTCGCGGGCTAAGGTCGACTTACCTGATCCCGAAACCCCGGTCAGAACGGTTAAACGTTTGAGCGGGAAGGAAGCGGTGACATCCTTGAGGTTATGAGAATTAGCACCGTTGACGGTGATCATCGGATCGGACTTCAATGTGCGGCGTTTTGCTTTGCACGTATGCACCAGCGGATGCTTTAAATAGTATCCGGTCAGAGAATTCTCAGCGGCCTCAATATCTTCAACGGAGCCTTGAGCAATCAGGCGTCCGCCTCGGGTGCCGGCGCCCGGACCGATATCGATGACGTGGTCGGCGCAGCGAATCGTTTCCTCATCGTGTTCTACCACCAGCAGAGAGTTGCCCTTGGAGGTGAGCTGCTCAAGTGCGGAAAGCAAAATCTTGTTGTCGCGCGGATGCAGACCGATTGTCGGCTCGTCCAGGACGTAACAGACACCCTGGAGGTTAGTGCCGAGCTGGGAGGCTAAGCGGATACGCTGAGCTTCACCGCCCGAGAGCGTCGGTGCAGAGCGATCCAGGTTGAGGTAAGAAAGACCGACTTCCTTCAGGAAGGACAAGCGAGAGCGGATCTCCTGGAGCGCATCTCGAGCGATGTCGGCTTCACGGCCGGAAAGCTTGATAGTGCTGAAATAGTCCGCAGCCTGATCAATCGTCATCGCGGCAACATCTGCGATGGACTTGTCATTGAAACGGACATTGAGCGCGATCGGATTGAGTCGCCGGCCGTGACAGTCAGGGCAAATGATCAGCTCTTCAGACATGGCTTCGGCGGTCAATTCACCGGTATTCTCGTCCACCGCCAGTGCGGTTTGGAACGGCTTAAAACCGTTGCCCATACAGGTCGGGCACCAGCCGTGCTTAGAGTTGTAAGAGAACAAGCGCGGGTCAAGTTCGGGGAAGCTCTTCTGGCAGTTCGGACAGTTGGAGGTCGAAGAGAAAGTGCGTTTTTTGCCCTTTTGCTCGATATCCAGAATTCCCTTGCCGAAATCTAGTGTGACGGCGACGAGCTGTTTGATTTCTCCTTCGTTTTCGGAAACTACTTTGACCGTACCGGTGGGCAGGTCGATGTTGTGTTCCGTGAAACGAGACAAAGAAGGAAAGCGGAGGGTAGAGACTTTTTCTCCGTCCACGATCAGGTGCTCATAGCCTTTGTTTCTCGCCCAAACCGCCAAATCTTTGTAGAAGCCCTTGCGGTTTTTGACCAGAGGTGCAAGGAAAGTAATTTCCTTACCCTTATAAGCTTTCATAATCGAAGCGAAGATCTGTTCCTTAGACTGCTTGATGACCGGCACGTTGCAGGTCGGGCAGTACTGTGTTCCGAGCTTCACGTAGAGCAGACGCAGGAAATGATAAATCTCCGTCATGGTTGCGACGGTGGATTTCTGGCCGCCGCGGGAGGTGCGCTGTTCAATGGCAACCGTCGGCGGGATACCGTAAATGGCGTCGACATCCGGTGCGCCTGCAGGCTGCACCATTGAGCGCGCAAAGGCGTTGAGTGATTCCAGATATCTGCGCTGACCCTCGTTAAAGATCAAATCGAAGGCCAAAGTTGACTTACCCGAGCCCGAGACGCCGGTGACTACGGTGAACTTGTTGCGCGGGATCTGAAGAGAAAGGTTCTTCAAATTGTGTTCGCGTGCGTTGACGACCGTGATGGCGTCTTTGGGGTAAGACAGGGCCTTCGGCTCTTCCTGAGGCTTGAAGTCCGTGAAGTAGGCGCTCGGATTTTTTTCCTTGAGGGCTTTGTTATAAGCGGCCAAAGCCAAGCCGGTCGGTGTGTCCTTGATACGGAAATCTTTGGGCGTGCCCGCAAAGAGTTCACGTCCGCCGCGCTCGCCGCCTTCGGGTCCGAGTTCGATAATCCAGTCGGATGCGTTGATCACGTCAAGGTTGTGTTCAACCAAAAGGACGGAGTGACCGGACTGAACCAGTTCCTGCAGCGACTTCATCAGTTTGAAAACGTCGTCAAAGTGCAGGCCGGTCGTGGGTTCGTCAAAGATGAAGAGCGTGTGTTTGCTCTCGCCTTTGAGAGCATCGGCAAGGTGCTTGGCGAGTTTGAGACGCTGAGCTTCGCCGCCGGACAAGGTCGGAATCGGCTGGCCGAGCTTGAGATAGTCCAGGCCGACTTTAACGAGCGGCTCGAGATTGCGCACGATTTCCTTGTTTTCTTTGAAGAAGTCGAGAGCTTCGGCAATCGTCATATCGAGCACTTCGGCAATGTTGGCTTCTTTGCCGTTGCGAGACAGTTTGACCTCGAGGATCTCACTGCGGTAGCGGCTGCCTTTGCATTCCGGGCAGCTTAAATACACATCGGATAAGAACTGCATTTCGATGTGTTCGAATCCGCTTCCGGAGCAGGCAGGGCAACGGCCCGTTCCGGAGTTAAAGGAGAACGTTCCGGCTTCATATTTACGCTTCTTGGCTTCCGGAGAAGCGGCAAAGAGACGGCGGATGGTTTCGAACGCGCCCATGAAAAGCGCAGGCGTGCTTCGTGTCGTTTTACCGATCGGGGACTGATCGACAAAGGAGACATCGCTGATGTTTTCGGTGCCGAGGAGTTTCTCGAATTTGCCCGGGGCCTCTGTGGACTTACCCTTGGCTTTCATCAAGGCCGGAACCAGGATGTCTTGGACCAGGGTGGACTTACCGGAACCCGAGACGCCCGCAATACATACGACCGAGTGCAGCGGAATGCGGATGTCTAAGTTTTTAAGGTTGTGCTCGGACGCACCCAGAAGAACCAGTGCGGGGTCAGCCGGGTTGATGCGTTTGTGGGCAGAATGCGGGAAGGTTCTTTCGCCGCGCAGGTAAGAACCCGTCAGCGTACGTGCTTTTTTGAGCTCTTCCGGCGTGCCGTCAAAAACAATTCTGCCGCCGTTGGCGCCGGGTCCGGGACCCATATCAATAATGCGGTCGGCCGCGAGCATCACCTGAGGGTCGTGTTCGACGACAACCAAAGTATTGCCGGCGCGGCGCAGGCGTTTCATGACGGAGTTCACGCGGTCCATATCTTGCGGATGCAGACCGATAGAAGGCTCATCGAGAACGAACAATGTATTGACCAGCGAAGTGCCGAGAGCGGTGGTCAGGTTAATACGCTGAACTTCTCCGCCGGAGAGCGTGCGGCTCTGACGGTCAAGATTGAGGTAACCGAGACCGACTTCCGTGAGGTAACGCAGGCGGGAGCGGATTTCGTCGAGCAGCATGCCGCAGCCTTCTTCGAGCGCCGGAGAAAGTTTGAGCTCATCGAAGAAGATTCTGAGTCTTTCGATCGGGAGCAGCATCAGGTCACGGATATTCAATCCGGGCAAATCGCGAAGCATGGCATCGGAGAAAGTTGCGTTGGCCGGGCGCCAGCGCGGATGAGAGCCTAACGCATGATCGGCGTTTTCTTTGGTGCCGATGCGCCAAAGGAGCGCGTCGGGTTTAAGACGAGCGCCGTGGCAGTCCGGGCAGGCAGTGTAGCTGCGATAGCGGGAGAGCATGACGCGGACGTGCATCTTGTAGGCTTTCGTTTCGAGCCATTCGAAGAAATGTTTAACGCCGTACCATTTCTTGGAGCGGAAGCTTGTCCATTTCGGATCGCCGAAGCAGACCCAATCCTTTTCTTCCTGGGTCAGATCACGGTAGGGCTTGTTGACATCGAGCCCGCGTTCGGCGGCATAACGCAGAAGGTCATCCTTGCATTCGGAATAGCTTTCCGTATTCCAAGGTTTGATCGCACCTTCTTTAATAGAAAGGCTTTCATCGGGGATGACTAAGCCGTAATCCACGCCGATGATTCTTCCGAAGCCGCGGCAGGTATCGCAGGCGCCTAGCGGAGAATTGAAGCTGAAGGTCGAATCATGCGGGCGCGCGTAGGTAATTCCGCACTCAGGACAAGTGAGCGCAGCGGAAAATTTCCAAACTTCTTCATCGGCGCCGGGGACGCGGACTTTGAGTTCCATCAAACCCTTGCCGAGACGGAGCGCCGTTTCGACGGCTTCCACGGCACGGCTGCGGGTGACGGACGGTTTAAAGCGGTCGGCAATGACCTCAATGTCGGAGCCGTTCGTTTTGCCCTGAGAAACGACAGTGCAGCGTGTAAAGCCCTGAGCCTCCAGGCCGGCAATGGCGGTTTCGGGTGGAAGCGAGGCAGGGACGTGCACGTGGAAGCACACGCTTAGGCGTGCGTCCGGAGAAACGTTTTCTAAGCGCTCGGCGATGTCTTCCCAGATATCCTGAGGGCTTTCTTCACGCACCAGGCGTCCGCAGCGGCGGCAGTAAAGCGAAGAAGCCTGAGAAAAGAGCATCTTCAGATGATCGTTGATCTCAGTCATCGTGCCCACGGTCGAGCGCGAGTTTCTGACCGGATTGGTCTGGTCAATCGCGATAGCGGGCGGCACACCTTCGACTTTGTCGACCTTAGGGCGATCCATACGGTCCATGAACTGGCGAACGTAGGGGCTGAAAGTTTCGATATAGCGGCGCTGGCCTTCAGCATAAAGGGTGTCAAAAACCAAAGAGGACTTACCCGAGCCGGAGACGCCGGTGACGACGGTTAATTTGCCGTGTTCGAAAGAAACGTCGATATTTTTTAAGTTGTTTTGTTTTGCTCCGCGGACGGAGATAAATTCTTTTGCGTTGTTCTTAGTCTGCATGTTCTTCCAAGTTAACGGAGTAGGCCGCCTATAGTGGAATCCGAAGGCGATTTTTAAAGACGGCACTTTGGTAGCGTTAACTATACTCTCGTCAAGATTTCAGGAAAATCAACGAGTTGTGAGGGAATGTTTGAAATCGAAACGAAAAGAAACGCGAACGGAAGGCAAAAATAAACCCGCCTCGGCATCTGTCGGGCGGGTGTCGGACTCATTAAAGAGTCTGCGGTTGCATCAAGCAGAAAAGAGGATTAATTGCCTCTGCGCTTTGCAGCATTGTCTTTGACCTGGCGGGCCAAAGAGTCGAAAGCAGCGCGAACGGCTGCGTGGGCGTCTTCGTTCTTCGTGTTCATGATGAATTCGTGGCCGGGAGCGTTAAGAGAAACGCGAACGCTGCACTCTCTGCCTTGGTTCTGGTGGCGGCCTTCGCTTTCAACGGCAACGCGGCAGCTGATCAGATCAGCGTCAAACTTGTGGAGTCCTTCGACTTCTTTTGCGATTAAATTTTCAAGAGCTTCAGAACGATCGATACCGTGGAAACTAACTTGCAGTGGAAGCTTCATATAATCCTCACTTTCTTTTTAAAACTTCTACCCCCAATTGTTTCATATTTTTCGAATAATTGTTAGGGATTTTTAAGCTTGCTTTTTTGGAGCAAAATAGAAAAAGTTGTGTTTTCGCAGAATTTCACTGGAAAATAAACGAAGTTAATAGAAATTCGGCGTTTACCTAAGAGAAAACCCCTCCTTGCTTAATTCTCTTATTCTTCCGGCCGCCTTTGTTAACTCGTTTTAGGCTGTAAAAAAGGCTGATATCGATAATTTTTAGACCGGATTCGTTTAATACGGGACAAAAGACATCAATTTCGGCAGACTCTTTTACAAGAGAGAGAAGAAAATTCGGCTATCGGTCTGCTCGTTGTGTTAGTTTGACGATACAAATCCGGCTTTTAGTTCCACCGCCGGAGATTAATCAAAGAATCTACGAGGCTCTTCCGGATGATTGGAACCACAGAATTGATAGCTTCTCTGGACTTAGGGACGACAAGTGCCCGAGCGATTATTTTTAATGCCGAGGGGCGGCCCCTGGCAGCCTGTCAAAAACCGCTCACTCAATATTTTCCGCACGACGGCTGGGTCGAGCAGGATGCCGAGGAAATCTGGCTGAAACAAAAAGAATGTTTGCTAGGCGCATTGGCCGATCTCAACCTGTCCGGATCGGCGCTGCGGGCGCTTGGCATCACAAATCAAAGAGAGACCACGATCGTATGGTCGAAGAAAACCGGAGAGCCGATCTATCGCGCGATTGTTTGGCAGGACAGGCGTACTGCGGCTTTTTGCGAACGGCTTCACGACAATGGGTTTGAGCCTTTAATTCATGACAAAACCGGACTTTGTCTGGATCCTTATTTTTCCGCCTCGAAGGTTCGCTGGATCTTAGACAACGTTGAGGGTGCGAGAGAGAAGGCTTTGGCCGGCGAGCTTTTATTCGGCACTGTCGACAGCTGGCTTATTTGGAATCTGACAGGAGGTTTAGAGCACGTCACGGACGTCTCGAATGCTTCCCGCACACTCTTATTTAATATTCACAATTGCCGCTGGGATGAGGAGCTGCTGGATATCTTCGGCATTCCGGCGTCCATGCTCCCCTGCGTTGTTCCAAGCTCCGGCCTTATCGGCAGGACGGCGCCTGCAATCCTCGGCGCTTCGATTGACATCTGCGGCGCGGCAGGAGACCAGCAGGCAGCTACCTTCGGGCAGGCATGCTTTCAGCCCGGCATGACCAAAAATACTTACGGCACCGGCGGCTTCCTCCTTATGAATACAGGTTCGACGCCTAAGTTATCCGACAACCGGCTTTTGAGTACCGTCGGTTGGAAGATTCCGGACGCAACCAGCTATGCTTTGGAAGGAAGCGTTTTCGTGGCCGGTGCTGTTGTGCAGTGGCTTAGGGAGGGTATGGGACTGATTGAGACAAGCGCGGAAATCGAGAGCCTGGCGCGGCAAGTTAAAGACAACGGAGGCGTTTACTTGATTCCGGCCTTTGTCGGGTTGGGTGCTCCTTACTGGGATCCTCATGCACGAGGATTAATGATCGGTCTGACTCGTGGAACGACACGCGCGCATATTGCTCGGGCTGCATTAGAATCAATAACATTCCAGTGCAATGACGTACTTCGGGCAATGATGAATGATGCCGGCGCGCGGCTTACCGAGCTGCGGGTAGACGGCGGCGCCTCGGAAAATGACCTGATGATGCAGTTTCAGGCAGATATTTCCGGCGTTCCGGTCGTGCGTCCCGAAGTGGTTGAGACTACGGCTTTGGGAGCAGCTTACTTAGCCGGTCTTGGCTGCGGGGTATGGAAGAGCACGGAAGAAATTGAAAAGTTGTGGCGGCGCGAGCGGACGTTTGAGCCGACGATGTCGCAGGATCAACGCGAATTTTTAACGACACAATGGGGCCGGGCTGTGGCGCGGTCTAAAGGATGGGAGCAGTAAGAATGGACTTCAACGCAAAGACTAATCCGGGGCGAGAAAGCCGTCTTCAGCAATTGGAAGAGGACAAAGTCTGGGATGTGCTCATCATCGGCGGCGGTGCGACCGGCGCCGGTATTGCGGTTGATGCCGCTGCTCGCGGTTTTTCCACAGTGTTGTTTGACACGCAGGACTTTTCCGAAGGTACTTCCAGCCGTTCAACCAAATTGATTCACGGCGGCGTTCGCTATATGAAGAATCCCCGCGACTGGAAGCTGGTTCGCGAGGCGATGATCGAACGCAAATTGCTTTTGGGCAACGCACCGCATATTGTCCATCCGGAGCCGTTCATTCTTCCCTGCTACGAGAACTTTGAGCGCGAATACTATATGGCCGGCCTCTGCCTTTACGGCGCCATGGCCTACGGCGGCTACGAAGTCGGCAAGACAGAATTCCTTTCTGCGGCCGAAACCATTCGCCGTTTGCCCGGCGTCAAAGCCGACGGCTTAAAGGGCGGCGTGCAGTTCTGGGATGCTCAGTTCGATGATTCCCGTCTCAATATTGCCTTGATGAAAACTGCCGAAGCCCGCGGTGCGCTTTTACTGAACTATGTGCCGGTCGTAGGATTCGAAAGGGGATGCGGCGGCGAAATTACGGTTGTGAAAGTCAAGGATAAGTTCAGCGGCAAAGAGTACAGCGTTAAGACCCGCATGGTCTTTAATGCAGCCGGCGTCTGGGCTGATGAAATCCGCCGCATGGTTTCTCCGGACGTGAAGCCCTTTATCCGCGCCTCCCGAGGCTCTCATATTGTTGTCAGCACGGATCACTTCGGCGGCAAGACCGGCATGTTTATTCCGAAAACTTCCGACGGACGTGTGCTCTTCTGCATTCCCTGGCACGGCGTTCTTGAAATCGGAACCACAGACAAGGAAGAAAAAGACATCTCCTTCAATCCGGAGCCGACAGAAGAAGAAATCGAATTCATGCTCGAGACGGCCCGCAAGTATCTGGCCTATCCGATTTCGCGCAAGGACGTCTTGGCTTCCTTTGCCGGACTGCGTCCTCTTTTTAATCCGAATGCCGGCGGTTCGACCGCAGCTGTGTCCAGAGAGCACTCGGTCATTCCTGAATTCAAGAACATGATTACGGTCACCGGCGGCAAGTGGACGGCTTACCGCAAGATGGCAGAGCATGCCATGTCTGTGGCCGTGGACCAAGGCTTAATTTATAAGCGTCCGTGCCCGACGAAATATATGTCGATCTATCGGGACAACGAGTTCAATCCTGACGAACTCGAAGCCGAGATTCTCAAAGGCACGCTGACGGATGAACAGCTGAAGGCCTACGCAGTACACTGCCGCGACACGCAGTTTGCGATGACACGGGAAGATGTTCTTTACCGCCGTCTGAGAATCGGCCAGATGAATAAGGCCAAGACAGAAGAGCTTCTGCCTAAGATCAAAGAGGTTTTTGAAGCCGAAGCTTCTTGATGAAAAGTTTGGCCAAGCAAAGTTTGCTCGGCCAAATTGCAAAAAACTTTATCAAAGAGGTATCAAGTTGAATTGACTTGATTTTTTACGTATAATCCTGTCCTCTCTGTTGGAGCGTTGTCCTTTCGTCATCGCTCGTCCGTTGTAAATAATGTCGTCTCGGGAATTAATCCGCCCGAGCTTAAAGATAATTTGCGGCGCATTTGTATGCGCCAAATTTATAGGTGAATAGTAATGAAAACCTTCTCGGCCAAGCCGCTTGAAGTGAAGCGTGAATGGTACGTGGTTGATGCAACCGATAAGGTTGTCGGCCGCCTTGCCGCTGAAATCGCTCTCAGACTCCGTGGCAAAGACAAGCCTGAATACACACCGCACGTCGACACGGGCGATTACATCATTGTTGTCAACGCTGACAAGCTCGTCATGACCGGTGCTAAAGCTGAAGACAAGAAATATTTCCGTCACTCCGGCTACCCCGGCGGCGTATATGAGACCACTTTCCGCAAGATGCAGGAAAAGCATCCCGGCCGTGCTCTCGAAATCGCAGTTAAAGGCATGCTTCCGAAGGGCCCGCTTGGCTACGCCATGTTCAAGAAGCTCTTCGTTTATGCCGGCAGCGACCATAAACACTCCGCCCAGCAACCCAAACAGCTTGAGATCTAAAAATGATTGGAAATTACAACTACGGCACTGGCCGCCGCAAGAGCTCCGTTGCTCGCGTTTTCATGAAGCGCGGCACCGGCAAGATCGAAATCAACGGCCGTTCTCTTGATGAGTACATCCACCGCGAAACCGGCCGTATGGTCGTTCGTCAGCCGCTCATCCTCACCGACAACGTCGAAACATTCGATATCAAAGTCAATGTTCGCGGCGGCGGTGAATCCGGTCAGGCCGGCGCTATCCGTCACGGTATTACTCGCGCTCTGATCGATTACGATGCAGCTCTCAAGTCTGTTCTGTCTCAGGCAGGTCTTGTTACACGTGACGCTCGTGAAGTCGAACGTAAGAAAGTCGGTCTTCGCAAGGCACGTCGTCGTAAACAGTTCTCCAAGCGTTAATTCGCTGCAGAATTGCGGAAACTGCCTTCCGGCAGTTTTCAACAAAGGTCGCTTCGGCGGCCTTTTGCTTTTTCTATCGCTGAAAACTTTTAGCCGCAGACAGCCTCTCGGGTGCCACCGACGATATACTTTCCGAAAGTTTGTTCAAATCCTCATTCCTAAAGGCTCAAAATGAAAAAAGTAAAAGTCGGCATTGTGGGCGGTTCCGGTTACACGGGCATTGAATTACTCCGTCTTTTAGCACAGCATCCGCATGCGGAGATTGTCACGATTACGGGTCGAAAGGACGCCGGAACGCATGTTGCCAAGATGTTTCCTTCACTCAGAGGACGAGTGGATTTGGTTTTTGAAGATCCTGCTTCCGCACCTCTGGATCAATGTGATGTCGTCTTCTTTGCGACGCCGCACGGCGTTGCGATGAGCATGGCCGAAGAGCTCACTTCTAAAGGCGTCAAGGTCATTGACCTCGCCGCCGACTTCCGTCTGAAAGACAAGGAAGTTTTCAAAAAGTGGTACAAGATGGACCACAAATGTCCCGATATTTTGGCGAAAGCCGTCTACGGCCAGCCGGAAAGCATGCGGGACGAAATGAAGAAGGCAGATGTTCTCGGCATGGCCGGCTGCTATCCGACCACCATTGAATTGGGACTTATGCCGCTGCTCAAACTTCATAAAGAAGTCGGTGATATTGTTAACCTAGACGTTTCAATTATTGCGGACAGCAAGTCCGGCATCAGCGGCGCCGGCCGCAAAGCCGATATCAGTCTGAACTGCGCCGAGTTTTCCGATAATTTCAAAGCCTACGGGGTTGCGGGACACCGTCATGAGCCGGAAATGGTGCAGCAGCTGAGCCTTTTTGCCGGAGAAACTGTTCCTCTGACGTTTATTCCTCATTTGCTGCCCAATATTCGCGGCATCTTCTCCACGATTTATGTGCGATTGAAAGAAAAGGGCAAGAGCGTCGATTATCAGGCTCTTTATGAAAAAGCCTATGCCGAAGAACCGTTTGTCGACGTGCTGCCGGCAGGCTCGCTGCCGGAGACGAGAATGGTGCGCGGCTCCAACATGGTCCGTATTGCGCTCTACCGCAAAGAGCCGGATCTTTTGGTGATTTTGGTAGTTGAGGACAACTTGGTCAAAGGCTCTGCCGGGCAAGCTGTACAGGCCATGAACCTTGTCATGGGCCTTCCCGAAACTGAAGGTCTTGAGCAAATCGCTTTGGTTCCGTGAGAAAGCGACCAATAAAAGCCGAAGGGCCGCGAATAACGGCCCTTCGTGCTAAATGCGATTAAGAATTTTTCAGCAGCTTCGGGTTCAGAGTGTAAGTCCCGACGGTGGAGGCCGACGCGAGGATGTGGCCTTTCATGGCTTTTATGACATCTCTGCCGTTGAAGCTCCCCTTGAGGGGCAGCAGCGGAAAGTCGACTGCGTAAACAGTAAAGACATAGCGGTGAACTCGTTCATCGTTCCACGGAGGGCATGGACCGTCATAGCCATAATAGTGTCCTTCGTTGTTCGGGTCGCCTTTGAAAGCATCGGTATAGTCGTTGAGTCCCTGGCGCATGCCGTTGGCACAGGCCGGCCCTCTTTTGCCGCGGGGAGAGATGCCTTTAGAAAGCGAGGCTGCATCGATGCAGGGCTCTTCCGGCACGATATCAACCAATACCCAGTGAATAAAGCTTGTTCTCGGAGCATCGGCCGGAATCGTTTCTCCTTCGACGTTGGCTTTGGAAAAATCAGCAGGGACGTCGTTGTCTTCGCAAATGACGATTAACGACTTTGTTCCGAGAGGCGGGTTAGACCAGGCAATCTGAGGATTTCGGTTGCCTGCCGGCAGTGTGTGTTCTTTTCCCATCGGGTCGGGTTTTGCAAAGGCAAAACCTTCGGGGATGGGCTTGCCGTCTTCAAAAGAGTCGCTCCAAACGCGAAAAATCGTATCCATTATTTTTCCTAGTCTTTCTTCTTTGGGTAGCAAAGGCGGAACGTCACCGGACCGTCGTTAACGAGGCTAATCTGCATATGGGCGCCGAACACGCCTGTCACCGGGTTAAAGCCGAGGGACCGGAGCTTCTCGAGAAAACGCTCATAAAGGGTCTTTCCGAGGGCGGGGTCTGCTGCCGGAGAAAAGCTCGGGCGCGTACCGCTGTTGGTGTCGGCAGCCAGCGTGAACTGGGATGCCACGAGAATTCCGCCGCCGACAGCCTTCAGGCTCAGGTTCATCTTGCCGTCGGCGTCACTGAAAACTCGGTAGCCGGCGACCTTCTCTGCGAGGGCGTCGGCATACTCGAGTTTATCGTTTTTTTCTCCGCATACCAGAACCATCAAGCCCTGACCGATACTGCCGCGGAATTCACCGTCGGCAGTAATCGACGCTTCTGAGACGCGCTGAATCAATGCGATCATGACTGGAGGTTACTTCAGTGTGACCTTAGCCCATTTTCTCTTGCCGACCTGAAGCGTATAAGTTCCGGGCTGGACCTGGAGGGCTTTATCTGTGACCTTTTCGCCGTTCAGATGAACGCCGCCTTGCGTGACGTTGCGTCCTGCTTCAGTGGTAGACGGTGCCAAACCGGCTTCTTTGATGAGCTTAAGGATGCCCATCGCTTCGCCGTTGTTTTCGAGCGTGACTTCAGGAATGTTTTCAGGAACGGCACCCTTGCGGAAGCGATTGATAAATTCCTGCTCGGCAGCGTCGGCAGCTTCGGCGTTGTGGAAGCGCGTGACGATTTCTTTAGCCAGCATGACCTTGGCGTCGCGCGGATTGCGGCCGGCTTCGCACTCTTTCTTGAGCTGCTGAATTTCTTCGTTGCTTCTCATAGAGAGCAGGTCGAACCAGTTCCACATCAGGTCATCGGACAAGGACATGACTTTTCCGAACATTTCGTTCGGTTCTTCAGTGATACCGATGTAGTTGTGTTTGGACTTGCTCATCTTATTGACGCCGTCCAAACCGACGAGCAGAGGCATCGTGATAATGCACTGAGCTTTCTGGTTGTACTGACGCTGCAGCTCACGGCCGACCAAGAGGTTGAAACGCTGGTCGGAGCCGCCGAGTTCGACATCGGCTTCAAGCTCAACAGAGTCGTATCCCTGCATCAGCGGGTAGATCAGCTCGTGCATGGCAATCGGTGCCTGGGAAGCAAAACGCTTGGCGAAGTCGTCGCGTTCAAGCAGACGGGCAAGCGTATAGCGGGATGCGAGTTTGATGAAGCCGGCCGAGCCCAATTTATTGCACCATTCGGAGTTAAAACGAACTTCGGTTTTGTCTTTGTCCAAAACTTTGTAGGCCTGATCGAGATAAGTCTTAGCATTGGCCTCGATCTGTTCACGAGTCAGCGGCGGACGAGTGGTGTTGCGGCCGGAAGGATCACCGATCGCGCTGGTGAAGTCGCCCACAAGGAAGATCACCGTATGACCGAGGTTTTGGAATTGACGAAGTTTGTTCAAGACGACGGTATGACCCAAATGAATGTCGGGAGCCGTGGGGTCAAGACCTAATTTAATTCTCAGAGGTTTGCCGGTTGCTTTCGAACGAGCCAGCTTTTGTTCGAGCTCTTCTTCAACGAGGAGCGTGTCTGTGCCGCGTTTAATCAGCGCCATCGCTTCCTTAATATCTTCCGTTACCGGAAACTTTTTTGCCTGGCCAGTATCTGTCATTTTTAGAAAAATCCTGAATTATGTAGGTGGTACCCCGTGAAGACTTGAGAAAATTAATGTTTTATAATCAATCGACTCAAATCCGAAGGGCAGATTTCCAAAACAGCCCTTATTCTACTTTCTCTGCCCGACATTGTCAGATATCGGGGATGTGGGAGTGTTCGTTTTTAATAGAGAGATCAGAGTGAAGCCGTTTAGAACCAAATTTACGAACATTTTGACAGGTCTGGGTGTGACTGCGGCTTTACTGTTTTCCATTCCCTCTTCAGCCGTTTCTCAGGAAACAGCTCTTCCCGGGAAAGGCGAAGTGGTATTAGAGAAAGCCGGCGAGATTGAACTCGGGGATTTGATTCAGCAGTGGGCCAGCGAGATGGATCATGTTTACGCCGAGACCCGCATCCAAGCAAAAGACACGAACAAAAAGATTTTCGAAAGACTGGGCATTAACGACAAAGCGTTTGTTCGTTATGTAAATTCCATTAAAGGTAAAGAGAATCCTTTTGCTCGCCTCCAGACAGGACGTTTGATTCAGGCCCGCCTGACACCGACCGGAGAAGTGATTTCTCTGCGCGTTTTCCGTCCGATTGACTCCTTGTCTCGCGACGTCGCTTATTTCCAGGTCAGCAAAGAATCCGGAAAATTTAAGCACGCCAACTTAAAGAGCGAGATTGACGCTTTCCCGATTGCCTCTTCCGCAGTGATTAAAACTTCACTCGAGAGCGCAGCCGTTTCGGCCAATATTCCTGCCAATGTTTTGACTCAGATCAAAGAAAGACTGAGCACATCGATGGATGTGAACAAAGGTGTTGCCGTCGGCGATTCTTTCAGCGTTATTTATGAACGCCGTCAGATTGACGGTGCCGACCTCGGTTCCGGCAAACTTTTGGCGATTGAATATTTCTCCAAAGGCAAGACCATTGATTCTTACTGGTACGAGGGCGAAGGCGTCGAGGGCTACTTTGATTCCGAAGGCAACAACACGGACATTACGTTCCTGCGTATGCCCTGTGAAGCCCGTGTAACCTCTACTTTCAACCGCGTCCGCAAGCATCCTGTGACGGGACGCCTGCGTCCGCACTGGGGCGTTGACCTCGGTGCACCGCGCGGAACTCCGGTTTACGCAGCCGGCGACGGAGTGATTTCTTCCAAGAAATATCAACGCCGCGGCTACGGTTACTGGCTTGAGCTGACTCATGCCGGCGGTTATAAATCCCTTTATGCTCACTTAAGCAAGTACGCTCCCGGCATGGCCGAAGGCGTCAGAGTTAAGAAGGGACAACTGATCGGATATGTCGGTACTTCCGGTATGGTGACCGGTCCTCATCTTCACTATGAACTGAAGAAGGACGGTCAGCAGATCAATCCGCTCATCGCCGATCTTCGAACCGGAGAAAACCTGAAAGAGGATGCGCTGGAAGATTTCAAGCTTGCAATCTCTCCGATGCGCCGCCAGATCGCAATGCTGAGCCGACTCCAGCTTGCGCAGAATTCAGCCGCAACAGGTTCGGACTAAACGACTTGTTAGAATTTGAGGCCTCAGTTGTATGAGGCCTTTGTTTTTATGTGCACTCCGAATATTTCTATTTACGTCGGCATGATGTCCGGCACCAGCATGGACGGTGTTGACGCTGTCGCATGTGTTTTTAATGAAAAAGGCTGTCAATTTATTGCCCGCAGTTTTGAGCCTTACTCGGACATGCTGCGCGAAAGCCTGCTTTCCTTGTGTCAGACCGGACCGGACGAAGTCTTCCGCATGCAGAACGGCGCCAACGAGATCGCAAAGATTTATGCAAAGGCTTTCAATAAGCTGCTGACAGACAGCGGACTGAATTACAAGAACATCCGGGCGATCGGTGCGCACGGGCAGACGATACGGCACAATCCGCAGATCGGCGCGAGCACACAGCTGATCAACGGGGCTTTACTGGCGGAGCTGACAAAAACGGATGTGATTACGGATTTCAGAAGCCGTGACTTGGCTGCCGGCGGAGAAGGGGCACCGCTGGTTCCCGCCTTTCATAAGTGGGTGCTGAGCGGAGATGTGCCGCGCGGCATTTTAAATATCGGCGGCATTAGCAATCTTACCGTACTGCCCGAGCGCGGCAGCGACGACGAAGTTCTGGGTTTTGACTGCGGTCCCGGAAACGTGCTGATGGATGCATGGATCGAAAAGGTCAACCACGTTCGATATGATCAGGATGCCGTGTGGGCACGCAGCGGTAAAGTCATTCCGCAGCTGCTGGAGAGCTTGAAACAGGAGAAATTCTTTTCTCTGGTGCCTCCGAAGAGCACGGGACGGGAACTTTTCAACCTGCCTTGGCTGGAAGCCCGATTAAACGGAGAAAAGCCGGAGGACGTGCAGCGGACGCTGGTTTCCTTTACTGCAGAAACCGTCACGGATGCGATTCGCAATTTTGCGCCGCACGTCAGAGAGCTGAGAGTCTGCGGCGGAGGCGCCAAGAATCCTCTGATGATTAGCGAGCTGGCACTGCTCAATCCCGAGTTGGTTGTCACGACAACTGCGGACCTCGGCGTGGATCCGCAGGACGTTGAGGGGTTAGCGTTTGCGTGGCTGGCTTATCGTTTTGACCGTCGCGAGTCAGGAAATCTGCCGAGTGCCACCGGCGCATCCGGTTCTCGAATTCTGGGCTGCCTATATCCTGCATAAACGAAAAGACCTCCTTGCGGAGGTCTCTGACGATTTTGTCGTGTCTTAATGCTTAGACGGAGAAGCTGGAGCCGCAGCTGCAGGTTGTCGTCGCATTCGGGTTCTTAATCACGAACTGTGCGCCTTCGAGGTCTTCTTTGTAGTCGATCTCGGCACCGACGAGATACTGATAGCTCATGGAGTCGATCAGGAGGGTGACTCCGTTTCTGACCATCACAGCGTCGTCTTCGTTGGTGGTTTCATCAAAAGTGAAGCCGTACTGGAAACCGGAGCATCCTCCGCCCTGAACGAATACTCTGAGTTTGAGATTCGGGTTGCCTTCCTCGTCAATCAGTTCTTTAACTTTGAGGCTGGCGGCATCGGTGAAGATAATGGGGTCGGGAAGCTTGATCTGTTCCTGATCCTGAAGATTGTTTTCAGCCATTATTTTTCCTTGCAATAAGTAAATTTAGTACTACGGATTATAGAGAATCCGTCAATAGCACAAGGCCGGATTAGGTCATAATTTGTGAAAACAAACGGATTCCGTCCAACAGATTAAGCCGTTTGATTTTAGGAAGCGAAGCCGCGTTCAGCGGAGTTTCAAACTTATAATTCTTTGATAATCGCCTGCGGATCAACCCCCGCAGTTTTATGGCTTACTTATGGGAAAAGCACATGTTCAACAAGAATTCGACCATCGAAATATCTGACCCGGCTGTATGGGAAATCATTCAAAAAGAGGGCAAACGTCAGGAAGATCAGATTGAACTGATTGCCAGTGAGAACTACGCCTCTCCGGCCGTTATGGCGGCCCAAGGCTCGGTGCTGACCAATAAGTATGCCGAAGGATATCCCGGCAAACGCTACTACGGCGGCTGCGAGTATGTTGATGAGGCCGAAACGCTGGCCAAAGAACGTGCCCTCAAACTCTTCTGCGAACCGGTCGGCGTAGAAATGGCGGTTAACGTACAGCCGCACTCCGGAGCTCAGGCCAATATGTCCGTTTTCTTCGGCCTGCTCAATCCCGGCGACACGGTGATGGGTATGTCGCTTGCCGAAGGCGGCCACTTATCTCACGGCATGAAGCTCAATATGTCCGGGAAGTGGTTCAACGTCGTGAGCTACGGCTTAAACGACAAAGAAGAAATTGACTACGACCAGGTAGAAAAGCTTGCTGAAGAAAACAAGCCCAAAATTATCATCGCCGGTGCTTCCGCTTATTCTTTACATATTGACTTCAAGCGTTTCAGCGAAATTGCGAAGAAAGTCGGCGCTTACCTGATGGTCGATATGGCGCACTATGCGGGGCTCGTTGCCGCCGGAGTTTATCCGAGTCCTTTCCCTTACGCCGATATCGTGACGACCACGACCCACAAGACGCTGCGCGGACCGAGAGGCGGCATGATCTTCTGCCGTCCCGATCTGGAAAAACAGATCAATATGGCGGTCTTCCCCGGTGTTCAAGGCGGTCCCCTGATGCATGTGATTGCCGCTAAGGCAGTCGCTTTCGGCGAAGCATTAAAACCGGAATACAAGGAATATCAGCAGCAGGTCATCAAGAATGCCGCTGCAATGGCTGACGCTCTGACGAAACGCGGCCTTCGCATTGTCTCCGGACGCACCCAGAGCCATGTGATGCTCGTGGACCTTCGTTCTAAGAACATCACCGGGAAAGAAGCTGAAACCGTTCTTCATGAAGTCGGTATTACGGTCAATAAGAATTCGATTCCGAACGACCCGCAGAAACCCTTCGTGACCAGCGGTATTCGCTTGGGTTCTCCTGCCATGACGACCCGCGGCTTCAAAGAAAACGAAGCGATCGAAGTCGCCAATCTCATCGCTGACGTGCTTGATGCACCTAAGAACGAACAGGTGCTCGCCAACGTAAAAGAACGTGTTGCAAGTCTCGTTGCCCGATTCCCTGTTTATTTGGCAACCGTGTAAGGCTGATTCAGGAGCGATCCTATGCTTTGTCCCTACTGCAAAGAACCCAACACTCAAGTTATTGACTCCCGTACCTGTGAAGAAGGTTCAGCCATTCGGCGCCGGAGAAAGTGTCCGAACTGCGGTGCCCGCTTCACGACGTACGAAAAGGCCGCACTGCAGATGCCGCTCATCATCAAGAAAAACGGCAGCGTTCGGGAGGCCTACAACAGCGAGAAGCTGCGCCGCTCCATGCAGATTGCGCTGCGCAAGCGCCCCGTGAAAGCAAGCGAGCTCGACTCGGCCATTTCACGCATTGAGAAGCAGCTTCAAGTGTCCGGGGAAAAGGAAGTGACCTCCAAACGCGTCGGAGATATGGTCATGCTCGAGTTGAAGAAACTCGATAACGTGGCCTATGTCCGCTACGGTTCGGTCTACTTTAACTGCGGGACGTTGGACGACATGATCAAGCTCGTTGAAAACGCCCGAGACGACCAAGGAAAGGAGGAAAAATGAGTTTTTCCGATTGTTCATATATGCGCCGAGCGCTGGAGCTGGCGAAGAAAGCTCGGTTTAACTGTCCGCCCAACCCGGCCGTCGGCTGCGTGATTGTCAAAGACCGCCGCATCATCGGCGAAGGTTTTACTCAAAAGACCGGCGAGGCACATGCCGAAGTCATGGCCTTGCGCGACGCGGCCTCCCGCGGAGAAAGCGTAGAGGGCGCAACGGTTTACGTAACGCTCGAGCCGTGTTCACACTACGGCCGCACACCGCCCTGCGCCCTAGCGCTTAAAAACGCTAAGGTTGCCCGGGTAGTTGCGGCGCTGAAGGATCCTAATCCGTTGGTAGCCGGCAAAGGCCTCAAGATGCTTGAAGAAGCCGGTGTCAAAGTCGAGTGCGGGCTGGAAGCCGAAGAAGCCGAAGAGATCAACCGCGGATTTTTAAAGCGTCAGAGAGAGGGCATGCCTTGGGTTCGTACCAAGATGGCTATGAGCGTGGACGGCAATACAGCGCTGGCTAACGGCAAGAGTCAGTGGATCACTTCTGAAGAAGCCCGAGCCGACGGACACTTCTGGCGCGGCATCAGCGGCGCGGTGCTGACCGGGCTCGGGACCGTGCTGGCAGATAATCCTCAGATGACGGCGCGTTTCGAAGGTGTTACTCGCCAGCCTCTGAAAGTCGTCGTGGACTCCAATCTCAGTCTGAATCCGGATCTGAAGATTTTCCAGGGCGGAAAGACCCTGCTGGTTTGCGCCCACTACGACATTGTGCGGGCGGAAAACTTTGAAAGCCAAGGTGTTGAGGTTATCGAGCTGCCGGGAAAAGACGGCAAGGTTGATCTCAGAGCTTTGATGAAGGAGCTCGCCAAGCGCGAAATCAATGACGTGCATGTGGAAGCCGGCGCGCGCTTGAACGGCGCTTTGGCGATGGAAGGCCTGATTGATGAATATCTGATCTATGTGGCGCCGGTGTTTTTAGGTGACGGACGGCGTTTGCTGGATTTACCTTCTTTTAAAGACCTTTGTGAGGGTGTCGCGTTAGAATTCACCGATATTCAGAAAGTTGGTCCGGATGTGCGTCTGATGCTCCGTCCGGTGCGCTAAATAAGGAGACGATATTTATGTTTACAGGAATTATTCAGGCCGTCGGCCGTATTCGCGATAACGAAGAGATTGGCGACGGTCTGCGTATTCATGTTGAAGCCCCGGAACTCGGTCTGGACACGGTCAAGATCGGAGACTCTATCGCCATCAACGGCGCCTGCATGACAGTGGTTGAAGTCGACGAAAAGAGATTTAAGGTTGAAGTTTCTGCCGAGTCCCTTAGCAAAACCGCCGGCTTAGACGGCTGGGGCTATGTGAACTTGGAAAAAGCCATGCGTCTCGGCGACCGTTTGGACGGTCACATTGTGAGCGGCCACGTTGACGGAGTAGGCGAAGTCGATGCTTTCGATAAGGTTGCCGAATCGTATCGCTTAGTGGTTCGCTGCCCGATGAAGCTTGCCAAGTTCCTGGCTTACAAAGGCTCGGTTGCCATCAACGGTGTTTCTCTGACGATCAACGAAGTGGAAGACACGCCGGCCGGCACCCGCATCAGCATTAACCTGATTCCTCATACTTTCGAACACACTGCTTTCAAGCACACCAAGAAGCGCGACCTGGTCAATGTTGAAGTGGATACGGTTGCCCGCTATATCGAAAGAATGTATTCGCTCACCGAGCATAAATAATTGAATTTTTGGCGGCCTTTGAACCCAACGCGGAGCGATTCGCGGAGGATTTGAAAGGCCGTTTTGTTAGAATTCCGCCTATCAATTTAACGGAGAAGAATGTGTCCATTGAATTCATTAAACCGAATGCAGACGGCAGTGATTTGAAAATCGGTATTGTTTCCGCCCGCTTCAATGACTGGGCCTGCGATGCCATGTTTGCATCCTGCTATGAAGAGCTCAAGGCTCACGGGGTTAAAGACGAGAATATTGTGGTAACCACGGTTCCCGGCGCCTTAGAAATCCCCGGAGCACTCGTAATGCTCTACGAAGGCTATCCGGATCTGGACGCCTTAGTTGCAATCGGCTGCGTGATCAGAGGAGAAACCTACCACTTTGAACTGGTCGCCAATGAGTCTTCCCGCGGCGTGACAGACTTCGTTACGACCGAAGGCATCTCTGTTGCCAACTGCATTTTGACGGTTGAAAACGAAGAACAGGCCAAAGTCCGCGTCCAGGAAAAGGGTGCCGACGCTGCTCGCGTCGCTCTGGAAATGGGCAATCTTCGCCGCTTCTGCGGACGCCGCGTTATGGAAAATTACGGAGAAGATAATGGACAGTAATCATACGGGAGCCAAGAGCCCCGCAAAGAAGCGCGGAGGCCGGAGCGCCCGTCGCCGTTCACGCGAATTCGCACTTCAGGGTGTGTACCAATGGCTGATGAGTCATACCGATCCGGAAGCGATTGATGCCGCTGCTTTGGAGGCGGAAGATTTCGATAAGGCCGATCAGGCTTTTTACCGTGAACTGCTCCACGGCGTCACCGAAGAGTTTCCGTCTCTTGAGGCGAGCTACGCTCCTCATATTGACCGTGAAGTGACGTCATTGTCTCCGATTGAAAGAGCCATTCTTTTAATCGGCACATACGAGCTTAAAAATACGACGACGCCTTATCGCGTTGTGATCAATGAGGCAGTGGAACTGGCAAAGAGTTTCGGCGGTTCCGACGGCTTTAAATATGTCAACGGAGTTCTGGACAAGATGGTTCCCGAGCTTCGTCCCTACGAGGTTGTAAAAGGCAAAAATGCCTGAGCACCCTGCCTGTACAATGACTCCGAATCCGCTTGATGAATTCGGAGTCATATCCCGTTTTTTTACGGATCGCTCTTTTTATCCGTCTGCGTGGCCTTCACAAGGCGCAGGGGACGACTGTGCGTTTCTTGACGTCGGACCCATGCGTTTAGCCGTGACGGCCGACATGATGGCCCTCGGATCGCATTTCCTAGAAAATGCCGATCCTTATACGGTAGGCCGCAAATCGCTTGCCGTGAACTTATCCGATCTTGCCGCTGCCGGCTCTGAACCGAAAGCGTTTTTCCTCTCTATTTCTCTGCCTCGCATCGACCAGTGCTGGCTGGATGGTTTTTCCAAAGGTCTTTTGGAAGAGGCACGCCGTTTTAATTGTCCGCTTCGCGGCGGAGATACTGTCAAATCCTTCGCAAAGCCGGGACAAACACCTTACACCGCGATTTCCATCACTGCGATGGGCGAACTGCCTGCCGGTAAAGGACTGACCCGAGCCGGTGCTCGAGTCGGCGATGACATTTGGGTCTCCGGCACGCCGGGAGACGCGTTTGCTGCGCTCGGTCAGATCTTCGGATACTGGACGTTTGCCGAGCCGCTTTTCGGATATTTCCGTTCCCGCATGGATTTGCCTGAACCTCGGGTGGCGCTCGGCCGAGGATTGCTCAATGTCGCCACGGCCTGCTGCGATATTTCCGACGGCTTGGTCGGAGACCTGAAGCATATCCTGGAGCGCTCGAGTGTGTCTGCCCGCCTTTTCTGGCCGGCTTTCCCGAAGTCCGACGCAATGAAACTTCTTCCCGAAGCCGTTCAGCGCCGATGTATTCTGACCGGCGGCGATGACTACGAATTGCTTTTTACTGCTCCTTCGGACCTAAGAGAAGAGATTCTTCAGATTGCAGAGCGAGCAAAGACACGCGTCTCTCGTATCGGCGAGATCGTTTCTGCGGCAGAGCCCATGAAAATTATTGATGAAAAGGGTACGGAGATTGCCTACGGAACATCATTTAATCATTTCGGAGGTGCCGGCTCATGAAATCTTATAAAACGACTCCGCCTTCCTTTAAAACTGTACTTGAGCATCCTTGGCTGTGGGTCTCTACATTTTTTGGATCCGGCTGCATAACGCCGGCGCCGGGTACCTGGGGCTCCTTTGCTGCGTGGGGCGCATTTTGGCTCTTAGATATGTGGCTCGGACGTTCCTTCATCTGGGCAGCGGCGTTAGTTTTATTTGTGCTCGGGTGCGTCTCGGTCGGTAAAAGTACACCTTATTTAAATAAAGTCGATCACGGTTCGATTGTGGTCGATGAAGTTGTCGCGGTTTGGGTTGTTCTGCTTCTGACGCCTTTGGGTTTCTGGTGGCAGCTCTCTTCCGTGATCGCTTTTCGTTTTTTTGACATCGTTAAGCTTCCGCCCGCATCGGTGCTGGACAGGGGCCGTCAGAACGGCTTTACTGTCATGCTTGACGATATATTTGCGGCTGTTTATGCCATTCTGGTTGTCAATTCGATGGCCTGGGTGGCAGGGTTCTACGGAGCCGCTTCCCCCATTTGGATCTTGCAATGAATAAAGAAATAGAAGATAAAGTCAAAGAACTCAGCCGCCGCATTGTCGGTACCGGTCAGATCGTGGTTACCGCCGAATCCCTTACCGGCGGCATGATCAGTGCGGCGCTCACGTCGATTCCCGGCGCGAGCGAATGGTTCGAAAGAGGCTTCGTGACTTATACCAATCAGGCGAAGCACGAGATGCTGGATGTTCCGCAGTCGATTCTTGACCGCTTCTCGGCCGTGAGTACTCAGACCGTGTCGCAGATGCTTGAAGGCGCGATTCGTCACTCCAACGCAACTATGGCCGTGGCGGTCAGCGGTATCGCAGGTCCGGACGGTGCAATGCCGGGCAGACCTGTCGGAACTGTCTTTATCGGCTGGAAACGCAAAGACGAAATGGCCGAAGTGGGCCGTTACGAATTTAAAGGCGATCGCCAGAGCGTGCGCGAGCAGACCGTTTCCGTCGCCATCCAAGGTTTAATTGAAATGCTCGACGAAAGGCAGCCATCATGAGTATCTGGCTCGATATTCTCTGTTTAATTCTGCTGATTCTCCTCAACGGCTTTTTTGCCATGAGCGAGATCTCTATTGTTACCGCTCGCCGCAGCAAACTGCAGATGCTGGCGGATCAAGGCGCCAGCGGCGCAGAACTTGCGTTGTCTCTTTCTGAGAATCCGACGAGAGCGCTTTCTACGATTCAGGTTGGCATTACGTCCATCGGCATTCTGTCCGGTATTGTCGGTGAGTCGGCGTTGGTAGATCCCCTTTCTAACTTTTTCGTAGACACCCTTCATGTTCCGGCTGCCACAGCACGCGGAACTTCGATGGCTGTGGTGGTTATCTTGATCACGTATTTTTCCATCGTCATCGGTGAATTGGTTCCGAAACGTATCGGTCAGATGGGTGCAGATGCAATCTCCCGCTTGGTTGCCAAACCTATTCACTGGCTGGCGATCCTGGCGATGCCTTTCGTGAAGCTGCTCTCTTTCTCCACAGAGATGCTTCTTAAGATCCTCGGTATTAAACAGGACGATCAAAAGATCACGGAAGAAGAAATCCACTCCATGATTGATGAAGGCGGTGAAGCCGGCGTGATCGATGCTCAGGAACACACGATGGTCAAAAACGTTTTCCGTTTGGATGACCGCGCCGTTGCCTCCCTGATGGTGCCGCGTTCCGAGGTCCAGTATCTGGACTTGGAAGATACACGCGAAGTCAATATGGAGAAGGTTCTCAACTCTCAGCATTCCCGCCTGCCTGTTTGCTACGGAGGCCTGGACGACATTCGCGGTGTCGTCACCACTCGTCTGCTTTTAAAGCAGATGGTCAATGACGGTAAACCCAACTTCAAGGTGAACTACGAACCGGTGCTCTACGTTCCGGAATCTATTTCCGGAATGGAGCTTCTGGACACCTTCAGAAAGAGCGACGCGGCGCTTGCGATGGTTGTTGACGAATACGGTGCAATCTTAGGTCTCGTTACTCCGCACGATGTCCTGGAAGCCATTGCCGGCGAATTTAAGCCGGATGCGCCTGAAGATGCTCAGATTATTCAGAAGGGCGAAAACTGCTACGAAGTCGACGGTTTGCTGCCGATTCCCGAACTGAAAGACTTGCTCGACATTGATGAAGTCCCGGACGAAGACAAAGACCGCTACACGACGGTTGCCGGTATGGTGATCTTCCTTCTGGAGCGTCTGCCTCGAACCGGAGATCGAGTCAAATGGGACGGCTGGGAATTCCGAGTCATGGTCATGGACGGGCGTCGTCTGGACCGTATCCTCATTACCAAGCTGCCGTCTGCGGACGACGATAAGAAGAAGGAAAGTTAAGCGTATTCGGCCGGCAGTCTGCCGGCCGAAAAAAGCGCACAAAACAAAAGACCGCTGTTTCGGCGGTCTTTTCGTCTCTTATGAGAAGCCTGATTACGGTTCTGCAGAAGGATTGGAAGAATCCTTTCTCACAATCGGATGCTTCTCATCGTATTCAATGCCTTTGAATATACCGAATGAGCTGGCGGCAATCAGTGCCGCACCAAGATAGCGTCTGGGACTGCCGTTTTTAAGAACCAGTCTTGCAATTGCCACAGCGGCCGGAATAAACACTGTTCGAGCCAAGGGGATGGCAACTTTCGGGTTGGTCAAACCTAAGGCCTGCATGGTTTTAACCGCGTCGACTCCGAAGTTTTTGACAGCGGACGCGGGTTTGTTGCGCATATAGGTCAGCTCATCTTGAATCTGAGCTCTTTGTTCACCTGCCTTGACGGTCAGTTGTGCAAGCTTACGTGCAACGTCTTCATTTGCCTGCATTGTTGTTCTCCTCTTCGGTAGGATCGACCGGCTGTTTGCTGGCGACGCCTGCTTTCTTATTGCAAGAGGCGCGGAAAGCGGCTACGTCGGCTGCCAAGATCTGACGGGATTCCTCAAACGCATAAGGCATGTTGGCCGCAAGGTTGCGGGCTTTGCCCAAGAAGAAAAGGAACAGGAGCAGATAGGCGCCTGCGATGCAGCAGGAGACGAAAACGCGGTGATCTTCCCAGAAAATAACAAGAAGTGCGACCGATATAAAAACGAGCGCAAAGAGGCCGAAAAGGGCGGCAAGGACAGTGTAAACGGCTGTCTTTGCCGCGTTATTTTTGGCGACGGAGAGCTCGATAGAAGCAATTTGAAGACGCGTCGCCAAACCGTCAACCACCTGATTAAGGATGGTGAAGAGTCCGGGGTCGGCGTTATTTCTATCTGACATATCTATCTCCGAAAGCCTCGGGAAGAATTACTTGCGAGCAACCAAGAGACCGAGCAGGAGGCCGCCGACAGCAGCGATACCGACAGCACGCCAAGGATTGGAGCGAACGCAGTCGTTAACTTCACCGGCAATTTCTCTGCCTTCTTCAGAAGTCTTCTCGTAGAAGCTCTTCATGTTTCTGCTTGCACGAGCCAGGCATTCTTTAGCTTTAGCCTGGAGCTCTTTAGCTTCTTCGCCGGTAGCGGCGGAGGCCTGCTTCAGGAATTCGTCAGCCTGTTCGAGGGCAGTGTCAACATTTTCACGAACTACGGCTTCAATTTTGTTTTCCATACTGAAATTACCTCCCTTTAAGGATATCTATATGTTTGAAAAGTCTATCACCTGCCGTAAACCCAGCTGATTACAGCGTCCATAACGGGTATGGAATTGACTGCCGACGGGCCGTTGACAATAGCCGCAACAGCATAGCGTTCACCGCTTTTCGTTTGAACATACCCCGCAATCGAACGGACATTTTGGATATAGCCCGTTTTGACGTGTGCGCTGCCTTGGGCGACGTGTCTTTTTCTCATGGTTCCGTCAACACCGGAGATGGGCAGCGAAGAGACGAACTCAGGCATCTGCGGAGCGTTCCACATGTGCTTTAAAACGGTCACGAAGGCGTCGGTAGAGATGGCGGTAGTGCGAGAGAGGCCGCTGCCGTTGTCAATTTTCAGAGAGGATGGAGGAATTTTTAAAGACGCCGCCCACTCATAGACGGCAGCACGGGCCCCTTCTAAGTTTTTGGGTTCGTCTTTCTGAGTTTTGGCTAAAGCGAGGAAAAGCTGGCGAGCAATGATGTTGTCGCTGTACTTATTCATGTTGTAAACAAGTTTCGTCAGAGGCTCGGAGTAAGAGGAGGCAAGCACTTTGTAGTCGTCAGAGTCATCGGGGAGTTTGCCTTGGACGACTTTTCCCTTCCAGGTGCCTCCGGCTTTCTTCCACATGTCGGCAAAGACGACCTGAAGATACTGATCGGCGGAGAGACTGGTGTAGAAGTAGTCCTTCGGACCGCATTTCAGCGGAAACTTTCCTTTGAACGCAGGTTTAAGCGGGTTGGAGAAATCCGGATTGATTTGTTTTCTCCATGCGCCGCAGCCTTCTTTGCTAAGAGGAATGCTTTCAGGGAGCTTCACGCCTGCAATTCTGGGTTCGGGATAAAGGTAGGCGACGCCGGCTTCTTTATCAGGGCGGATTTTAATGAAGAAAGAGCGGGAGTTCACCATCAAGGCGTCAGGTCCTAGGTTGTAGGGACGGTTGCCTTCTCCGTCAAAAGCGAAGGGATCATGCGGCGCTACATCGAAGTGAGAACGATCCGCAATGATGTTTCCCTTGATTTCTTTCACACCGCGAGCACGAAGGTTGTCGACCAAAAGCCAAAAGCGCTCAATCGTCATGGAAGGCGCACCGTGCCCGACTAAATAGAGATCTCCGCTGAGCACGCCGTTTTTATCTGGCTCTTCTGCTGAGATAAAACGCGTCGTCCAAACCTTGGCCGGTCCTAAAAGCTGCAGCGCTGCAGCTGAAGTAATGACTTTGGCGCTGGAGGCCGGGACGCGAGGTGCTGCGCTGTTGAACTTCAAGACGGTTCCTTTGTCGGTGAGCGGAATGACGGAGAGCGAAAAGTCGCCTTTAGGGACTTTGCATGAGTTCAGGGCCTTCTGAATGGGCGCCGGAAGGGAGGGTGCTGATTTTTGGGAGGCTGCCTGACCGGCAGGGGAGAAAAAAATGAAAAAAGACAGGGCGACGACGCTAAATTTAACCACTTCAATCCTCACAAAACATCAGTAGAACTCGAGCAAAGATGCCATTTTTACGCGACATTACATGTTGTTAACAAAACGTCGCATTTGAAACACATTTGTTTACAGAGTTTGTTAGTATAAACACCTATTTGAGAACGGCCTTGAAAAAAGACTGCATAGCCTCATATAAGGAAATATTGGTAAAGCCTAGCGCTTTGATAAACACAAATAGGAGTTTTAAAGATGAAGATTCGTCCTTTGCACGACCGCGTTATTGTTAAACGCGTTGACGCCGAAACACGTACAGCCAGCGGTATTTATATCCCTGAAGCAGCCGGTGAAAAACCTGATCAGGGTGTTGTCCTCGCTGTCGGTCCCGGCAAGCGTGACGAAGCAGGCAAGCTCATCCCTATGGATGTTAAGGTAGGCGACCGCATTCTGTTCGGCAAATATTCCGGCCAGAACGTGAAGGTCGACGGGGACGAATACCTCGTAATGCGTGAAGAAGACATTATGGGTGTCCTCGAGTAAGACGACCTAGTACAAAATTTAGAAATAGGAGATTAAGTAAATGACAGCAAAACAGGTTTTGTTCGGCAATGACGCTCGTTCCCGTATGGTCAACGGCGTTAACGTTCTTGCCGATGCCGTTAAAGTAACTCTCGGACCGAAAGGCCGCAACGTTGTTCTCGAACGCGCTTTCGGCGGCCCGACTATCACTAAAGACGGTGTTTCTGTTGCAAAAGAAGTTGAACTGAAAGACAAGTTTGAAAACATGGGCGCTCAGATGGTTAAGGAAGTTGCTTCCAAGACCAGCGACAACGCCGGTGACGGTACAACGACCGCTACTGTTTTGGCTCAGGCCATCGTTGACGAAGGCATGAAGTATGTTGCCGCCGGTATGAGCCCGATGGATCTGAAACGCGGTATCGACAAAGCTGTTGCAGCTGCCATCGAACAGCTCCACTCTCTCAGCAAGCCGACAACTACCAGCAAGGAAGTTGCTCAGGTCGGCGCTATTTCTGCTAACTCTGACCATGAAATCGGCGACATCATTGCCGAAGCCATGGAAAAAGTCGGTAAGGAAGGCGTTATCACTGTTGAAGACGGTAAGAGCCTGCACAACGAACTCGAAGTTGTTGAAGGTATGCAGTTTGACCGCGGCTACCTCTCTCCGTACTTCATCAACAATCCTGACAAGCAGGTTGCTCTCCTTGAGAACCCCTACCTCCTCTTGGTTGAGAAGAAGATCAGTAACATTCGCGATCTCCTCCCGATCCTTGAACAGGTTGCTAAGTCCGGCCGTCCGCTGCTCATCATTGCAGAAGACATCGAAGGCGAAGCTTTGGCCACACTGGTTGTCAACAGCATCCGCGGCGTTTTGAAGACTGTTGCCGTTAAGGCTCCGGGCTTCGGCGATCGCCGTAAGGCCATGCTCGAAGATATCGCTATCCTGACAGGCGGTACCGTTATCTCCAGCGACGTCGGCCTGACTCTTGAAAAAGCCACACTTGCCGAACTCGGCTCTGCTAAGAAAGTTGAAGTCAACAAGGAAAGCACCACGATCATCGACGGCGCCGGCAAGGAAGACCAGATCGAAGCTCGTGTTAAACAGATCCGTGCTCAGATGGAAGAAACTTCCAGCGACTACGATCGTGAAAAACTTCAGGAACGGGTTGCCAAACTGGCAGGCGGTGTTGCTCTGATCAAGGTCGGTGCTGCTACTGAAGTTGAAATGAAAGAAAAGAAAGCCCGTGTTGAAGATGCTCTGCACGCCACACGTGCTGCTGTTGAAGAAGGCGTTGTTGCCGGCGGCGGTGTTGCGCTGATCCGTGCAAAACAGTCCATCAAAGACATTAAGGGCGACAACCCCGAACAGGACGCCGGCATCAAGATCGTTCTCCGCGCTATGGAAGAACCGATGCGTCAGATCGTCCGCAACGCCGGTGACGAACCCAGCGTTGTTGTTGACCGTGTCGCTAACGGCAAGGGCAACTTCGGCTTCAACGCTCAGACCGGTGAATACGGCGACATGATCGAAATGGGCGTTCTGGATCCGACCAAGGTTACTCGTACCGCTCTGCAGAATGCTGCTTCCGTTGCCAGCTTGATCCTGACAACAGAATGCATGATTGCCGATATGCCTGAAGACAAGCCTGCAATGCCTCCGATGGGCATGGGCGGCGGAATGGGCGGAATGCCCGGCATGATGTAATCATCCGCTGAGTTAACTTAATAAAACACCCGAAGGTCTCGCACCGACGGGTGTTTTTTCATATGCGCGAGAAGCGAAAAGTCATTGTTGCGAGGGAGCAGATTGAGGCGCAAGAGGCCGCTTTTTAGCGGTTAACCGCATTCTCTGATGAAAGATATTTGGCATACAATCGAAAGGAAGACGAATAAGAAGGACAGGAAGTGTAGATATGCGATGGAAGTTCATACTCGGTCTTCTGACCACATGCGCCGTTTTAATGTCCATGAGCTATACGATGCTCATTCCCTTCCTGCCCATGTATCTCATTCAGGATTTGGGTGTCGTGAAGGCCGACGTGGACATGTGGTCGGGTGCGATTTTCGCGATCACATTCCTTGTCAGCGGCATCATGGCGCCGATCTGGGGTGCTCTTGCCGATAAGAAGAGCCGAAAGCTCATGGCACTGCGCGCGGGATTTTGTTTGGCGATCACTTACTTCTTAGGCGGTCTGGTCACGAATCCTTGGGAGCTGCTCGGCGTTCGATTTATTCAAGGCTTATCCGCCGGTCTTTGGCCTGCGCTGCTTGCGATCATCTCTGTTGAATCTCCGAAGCTCAAGCTCGGTTTCTGCATGGGCGTTATGCAGGGCGGTATGACGGCGGGCGGCGTGCTCGGGCCGTTGTTCGGCGGCCTGCTGGCGGATCAATTCGGTATGCGCATGGCGTTCTTTATCGCGGCCGCCGCTTTGTTCCTGATCACGTTAGCTTTGCTCTTTTTCGTTAAAGAGGAACCGAGGAAGCCCGACCCGAATGCAAAACCCGTCAAGATTTGGGACTTCTCTTTATGCAAGATTCCGGCAGTTAAGCGCATGCTGATTTGTGCCGGCGTGGTGCAGCTGACCATTTTGATGCAGCAGCCGATCATGCCGCTTTACGTGGCTGAGCTGCAGGGTTCGATGGAGCGAATCGTCTTGATTTCCGGCATTGTGTTTTCAGTGACGGGTATTTCGGGCGTCTTAGCCTCTCCGATTTGGGGCATTTTGGGTCAGAACTGGGGCTATCGACCCGTACTTTATCTGTCTTTGCTCGGTGCCGGACTGTTCGGTATTGTGCAGGTTTTTCCGAATTCGCTTGAGTGGTTCACGATTTGGCGTTTTGTCGGCGGCTTAGCCTTTGCCGGCATTTTCCCGGCCATCAACGCGGTGTTGACAGTTTCCACGAATGCCAATGACAAGGGACGTGTCTTTGGACTGTCTTATCTAGCCCAGCAGCTGGGTGCCGTGATGGGACCGATTGTCGGTGGCGCAATGACTGCGTACTTCTCTTATAAGTTCATCATCGGAATGTCCGGCTTTATCTGCTTACCGCTCGTGCTCTATCTGTTTCTCAAGAGGCCGGCTAAGACGGAAGGTACCGGAACTCCGCTGGTGTAGGAACACTTCTAACTTCTTGTGAGTTATTGAAAAACGTCCGCCTGCTAAGTAAGCGACGGACGTTTTCATTATTTTCAGCGGCCGGATTGCTAAAATCCGTGCTCAAACACAATTCGAACGTTTGGAGAAAGCTATGAAATTTACCGATATGCTTCAGCACTGCTGGGATGTCAACCAATCATTACTTTGCGTCGGCTTAGATCCCGATCCCAAACGTTTTCCTAAGCAGTTTGAAGGCAGCAAGTACGCCATCCTGGACTTCTGCTGGGACATCGTTCAATCGACCGGAGACTTGGTCTGTGCTTTTAAACCGCAGATTGCTTACTTTGCATCTTCCGGGGCCGAAGATCAGCTTAAAGAGCTGATTGCCCGAATTCACAGTGAATATCCGGAAGTTCCCGTCATTCTTGATGCGAAGCGCGGGGACATCGGTTCAACGGCCAAGCATTATGCGAAGGAAGCCTTCGAGCGTTTCGGCGCCGACTGCGTCACGCTTTCTCCATACATGGGTTTTGACTCTGTCGAACCTTACCTCGAGTATCCGGACAAAGGCGCTTTCATTCTTTGCCGCACTAGCAACAAAGGCGGAGATGACTTCCAGATGCTTAACTGCGGCGGCCGGCCTCTTTACCACGTTTTGGCGGAAAAAGTGGAGCAGTGGAATACGACAGGACAGCTTGGCCTCGTGATCGGCGGAACCTATCCGAAGGAACTTGCCAGCGTTCGTGCACTGACGCCGGAATTGAATTTCCTTGTTCCGGGCATCGGAGCCCAGGGCGGAGACATTAATGCCTGTGTTCAGAGCGGTATGAATGCACAAAAGACAGGCATGGTGATCAATTCCAGCCGCGCTGTTCTCTATGCTTCTTCCGGAGAAGACTTCAAGGAGAAGGCCAGAGAGGTCGCAATGCAAACTCGCGACGCGATCAATGCTGCAAGAGGCCTCTAAATTTCGTTGACAATGGTGCGCTGCGGAATGTCCCAGAAGGGCGCAACCATATCCTCTTTGCTCTTGAAGAACTGAACCAGGCGCGTTTGGAACCACTGCAGAAATACGCGGTGGCGGCGAATGCGCCAATTGGTTTTAGAGGTGCACACGAAGCACTCAACCGGAGGATGTACCCAGCCGGGAAGAATCGGAACCAATACACCGGAGGCGATTTCCTGAGCACAATGGAAAAGCGGTAAATCTACCGAGATTCCCAGTCCGTCGATGACAGACTTTTTAATTGCAAGAATATTGGAAACCCTGAGCACTTGTTTCCACCGGACTTCTTCTCGCCGATCACCGTTTTCTAAATAACGGGTCGCAGGACGGACTGTTCCGTCATAGACCAAGAGGGTATGCGCTGCCAGATCCTTAGGATGAAGGGGCAGTCCGTGCTCTTCTATGTAGTGCCGAGAGGCGACCGGAACGTATACATTGCGTCCGCGGGAGAACGACACAATCCGCGGGTCTTTTGATTTAAAGCTTGCGACGGAAATGTCGGCTTTGTACTGAAGAATGTCCTGAATATTTCCGCCTCCGACGATGTCAAAGACAATCTCAGGGTACTGGGAGTTAAATTCCATCAGCATCGGAATATAGACTGCAACAGAGCCCGGTGCTAAAGAAAGACGTATTTTGCCCGCCATGCCGGCTGAACTTTGCGTTAGTTCTTTGACCATTTCCTCGTGCTGAAGAAGGATATTTGAGGCATGTTCGTAGGCGATTTTGCCTGATTCCGTAAGCTGAAGCGGTCTGGTCACTCGGAGAATGAGCGTCTGTCCTAGGGCGTTTTCCAGGGAAGTCAGAGCGCGGGAGACCGTCGAGACTTCTACGTCAAACTCTCCGGCAGTATCAGAAAAGTTTCGGGTATTGCACAAACTGCAGAACAAGCGCCATGCACTGAGGTCGTCTAGTTTTGACATGATGAGAGAAAAAAGGAATCGAGGATCTGTACATACTTTCTAACAAAATCGATAAATACGCAAGTACTTTGCGCAAAACGCAAAGTAGCGTTTCCGATTTCGCCTGTCGATTTTGAGAGCTGACAATCAAAATAACGAAAAACAACCTCAAAACATAGGAGACAAAACAGATGACAGTCAGAGACGAGTTCTTCTGGTTAGGCGAAATTAATAAAGCCACCCTCGTGATCAACTCTCGTCAAGGTCTTTTGCCGATGCCAATTGCTAAAGAAGCGGCCAAGGCACTCCGTGAAGTTTTAGCTGACGGAGACGCTGATCCGACGAAGAGAGCTAAAACTTACATCACGTTTGAACCCTTAATGCTCAAAAAAGCGGATCCGGTCATTACTTTGATGCACGCCGGACGTTCCAGTCAGGATATGCATGCGACTTATCGCTCCGCTATCCTCAGAGACCATGTTCTCGAAGTCGGTGATGCATTAAACACCGTGCTGGAAACAATGACGGACCTGGCAGACAAAAACCGTGAAACCGTCGTCCCCAATTACACCAATGGCGTTGCCGCTCAGCCGAACAGTTTGGCACACTATCTGCTCGCATTTTTGGCCGGTTTCAGCCGCGATGCTCAGAAGCTTCGCCAATTTTATGTTCGTCTGGACCGCTGCCCGATGGGAAGCACCGTTTTAAACGGCACTTGCTGGCCGCTTGATCGCCAAGCAATGTGCGAACGCCTGGGCTTTGAAGCCATTGCGGAAAATGCCTACGATGCAACTCAAGTAGGTCAGAGCGATCTGCCCGTAGAATTCGCAGCGATCCTTACCGGTATTTGCCTGCACATCAATGTTTTCCTGGAAGACTTGATGGTTCAGTACGCTCAGGCTCGTCCCTGGATTCTTCTGCAGGAAGGCGGAGACAACACCTATGTTTCTTCTGCTATGCCGCAGAAACGCAATCCCGGCTTAGTGAATAACTGCAGAACGGAATCTTCTTCCGTGATCGGCGAAGCTCAGGCCGAGTTCTTCCGTGCTCACAATCTCCAGAGCGGCATGATTGACCCGAAGAATCAGACACTCAACAGTGCTCTGGCTCTTCATGCGGTTAAAGTTCTTACTATGTTTAACCGAGCTCTCAAAGCACTCGTGATCAACAAAGATCGTGCATTAGAAGAACTTAACAGCGACTGGACGGCCAGCCAGGAAGTTGCCGACCGCCTGATGAAGGAATACGGCGTTCCGTTCCGTATCGGCCACCACGCTGCCAGCCACATTGTTTCCTATGCTCGCGCCAACAACATTCTTCCGCTCGACTTCCCGTACGCCAAGATGCAGGAAATCTACAAGGAAGTCATCGAGAAAGAATTCCCTGAAGGCGATCCGAAGTTCCCGATGAGCGAGGAAGAATTCAGAGAAGCATTAAACCCTGTTTCTATCGTTCACAACCGTAAGACACTTGGCGGACCTCAGCCCGCTGAGCTGGAAAGAATGCTCAAAGAGCAGACAGCCGAAAACCATCTCAACGAACAATGGGTGGCTGACAAGAAAGCGTTTATCCAATCTTCCCTCGATAAATTAAATAAAGAATTTGAAACCTTAGGAGAATAATCATGACAGTACTTCTGCCTTGGTTTGCCCTGGTCGTCACTGTTTTGGCGGGCTGGGCAATCATTAAAAGATTGTCTACTTCTATGGTCCTGCTGTTTGCCGGCTTGGCCATGATCAGCTTTGCCGTGATCTGCGGTGTTCACGGTTTTCTGCCGAAGGGTGTTAAGCCTTCCGGATTCGTATGGTTCGATATTTTCGAACTGCTTCGTTCTATCGCAACTAAACAGACTTCCGGCATCGGTCTTTTGATTATGGTCGCCGGCGGTTACGCTGCCTACATGGACAGAATCGGCGCTGCTCACGCTCTGGTTCGCGTTTGTGTTAAACCTTTGGACGCACTGTCTTCCCCGTACCTTGTTCTGGTCATGGGCTATCTGATCGGCCAAGCTCTGGTCACGGTGATTCCGAGTGCTGCGGGTCTTGCAATGCTGCTGTTGGTTGCTCTGTTCCCGATTCTTCGCGCTGTCGGCTGCTCGCCCGCTGCTTCTGCTGCCGTGATCGGTACATCCGCCGGTATGACCTTAGGGCCAGCCTCCGGTACTGCTAACCTTGCTGCTCAGACAGCCGGTTTGGATCCGATCATCTACTTCGTTCAGTGCCAGCTTCCGGTTGCCATCCCGACTTTGATCGTTGTTGCTATCTGCCATTACTTTGTTCAGAAGTACTATGACAAGAAGAACGACGACGTCTATTCTGACGCCATCCTGACCAAGAAAGACGACCTTCGCAATGTTCCCGCCTGGTACGCTATCCTTCCGGTCCTTCCGATCGCATTGATGATCATCTTCAGTAAGCTCGTTTATTCTGCTGTTAAGCTCAATACCATCTCTGCTCTGCTTCTCGTTTGGGTCCTTACTGTCATCATTGAACTCATCAGACGCCGCGATTACAAACCGGTTCTTGCCGACGGTGCCTTCATCTTCAAGGCCATGGGCGGAATGTTCTCCTCCATCGTTGCTCTGATTATCTGCGCTGAATTCTTTGCTACCGGCCTGAAAGTTACAGGTTTGATCTCTGCACTGATTACACACGCTCAGGGTATGGGTTTAGGCCTCAACGGTATGACAGCCGTGCTTACAGCTGTTGTCGGTATCGTGACATTCCTGACCGGTTCCGGTGTCGGTGCCTTCTCCAGCTTCGCAGCTCTGGCTCCTGATGTTGCCAGCGGTCTGGGCGGTTCTGCTGCTGCCTTCGTTACCCCGATGCAGTTCGCTTCTGGTATGCTCCGCGCCATGTCTCCTGTGGCAGGCGTCATCATTGCGGTTGCCGGTGCTGCCGGTGTCTCCCCGATGGCCATCGTTCGCCGTACTTGGATCCCGATGCTGGCCGGTATGATCACCGTCGTCGTCGCCAACGTAGTTTTCTTAGGCTAACTATCTGAACACACGGGCCCGTCTAAGGGCCCGTCGGAGAATCAAATGAAAAAAATCCTCATTCCCGCTTTAACCGCTGCGCTTTTGTGTTCTTCCGCCTTTGCTCTGGAAAACTCGGTTGCTCCGAAAGTTACCGATATTAAAAATCATTCCCCGAAAACCGGCCTGATCGTCGGCAACTCCTACAGCTTCTACAACTGCGGTGTTCACGGTTATTTAAGAGGGCTGACACGCGAAAACAAACAAGATTGGAAAGCTCGCATTGTCACGATCAGCTCCGGCCGTCTTTCTTATCATGATGTAGAGCAATACATGGGTCCTCATGAGATGGATCCCTATGTCAAGAAGGACGAGAAGGGCAACCTGATCAATCCGATGTTTGACGTGGTCATTCTGCAGGGCATGTCCACAGAGCCGATCGCAGAAAAAAGCATTCCGACATTCAAGAAATTCCTGAAGCAGCACGTCGCCACAGTTAAGGCAAAAGGAGCCGAACCGATTGTGGTTGATACCTGGGCTCGTCAGAACAAGCCCGAAGATACTAAGAAACTGGCAGATTCAATCATTTCAGCGGCCAATGAAAGTGATGCGATCGTTTTACCGGTCGGATTGGCCTTTGCCGAAAGTCTGAAGCAGCGTCCGGACCTGGTGATGCATCAAAAAGATAAAAGCCATCCGACGGCAGCCGGTTCTTACTTATACGGCGCAATGCTTTACGGACTGCTCTTCAAGAAGAGTCCCGAGGGGATGGCTTATTTGGGTGAATGCGAGAAACCTCTGAAACCAGAGGATGCCAAGTTCCTTCAAAAGCTGGCCTGGGATGTTCTTACTGACTTCTATGGGTGGAAGAAGTAAATAAGCTGTACTCTCCCAAAGCTTGCGGTCTTTGCTGATCAAATCAGTGAAGACCGTTTTTTAATGCTTCTTGCGGAAGGTTGACCTGTTCTAAAAGAGGCTGTTTAAACGACAAGGCTAAGTGGACAAGGCTCACGCTGATCGAAGGCCAAACAAGATCGAGCCATTTCGGGGCACCGTTATGAAATACGGCTTCATAGTCTTTGAGCGCGCTCTTTAGCCCGTGTTTGCTGTTATCGGAGGAATATCCGTTCTGCTGCAGGAGTTTTTCTAAAAGCGTGCTGTAATCCAACCCGGAAGATGAGCGGTTAGCCAGCGAGTCCATTTCGATATCAGACATTTTTTATCCCAAAAATAAAGCCTCCGCGGCGAACGGAGGCTTATAACTATAGGCTTTTAGGAAGCCCGATTTGAATTACTGCTGTGCAGACTGGGGAGCCGGAGCCTGAGCAGGAGCTTGAACCGGAGCTTGTGCAGGGGCAGCTGCCGGAGCCTGACCGGTTGCACCGACTTCAGGGGCGTAAATCATCATCGGGGCATTGCCCATCATCTGACCGTTGCCCATCATCATGCCGTTAGGAACGATTTCGATCGGCTGGGCCTGTACTGCTCCCGGAGGAAGCTGGTTGTTGGCTTGAGGAGCGGCCGGAGCTGCTTGCGGTGCCGGTTGAGGAGCGGGCTGAGGAGCAGTCTGAGGGGCTGTCTGAGGTGCGACCTGAGGCGCTGCCTGAGGAGCAGGAACAGCCTGCGGTGTCGGGCCTAAGTCGTCATCGAGAGCCTGCTGCTGGGCGTTGCCGTTGCCTTGGAGCTGCATGAAAACGCCGAGCTGGCCGGCGATGTAGCCTAAAGCGACAAGAGACTGATCACGAGTGATGGTCTTGCCGGTCTGGGCTGCACGAGCCTGAACAAACTCACTGGCTCTGTCGAGTTCTGTCTGGGTGACCGGAAAGTCTCCAAACTGCATGTGACCCATGGTGGCTAACTTGCCGATGACTTCACCGGCAGGATTTGTCGGAGCTTGTTGGTCGGGCTGAGGAGCAGTTTGCTGGGCGAATGCAGATACGGAAAAGCTCAGTGCGACGGCACTGAGAGCAAGGGTTAATTTTCTAAGAATCATGTTATTTCTCCGCTTCAAAAGCTAGAGAAACTATACTCCGTAAAAACCCTTAGATAGTGAGTTAACTCCTTGATTCTTACTCAATATGGTGAAAATGCATGCCTACTTTGACGCGCTTTTAGGAAGTGTTTTTAGTGCGTCAATCACGATGTCCTGAGTAAGAAGCTCCGGGAGGATTTTTGCAGTTCCGTCCGGAGAGTAGAGCAGGTAAAGCGGGACGCCGGTTCGGCCGAAGGATTCCAAAGTCTTAGAAATTTCAGCGTTCCGATTGGTCCAGTCGGCAATAAGAAATTTAACGTTGTGCTCTTTAAAGGCTTTCTGAACATTTTCCCTATCCAGCACGGCAAGTTTATTTGCCTGACAAGTCACGCACCAGGAAGCCGTGAAGTCGACAAAAACCGGACGTCCTTCATCAAGGGCAGTTTGGACAGCCGTCGGGGACCAGGCGTCGGCTGTGCTTACTTCGACAGGTGCACGCTCAAGCAGCGGAGAAGCGGCGAGGGCATATGCGCCGGCGCCGAGGATAAAAGCCAAAGCCATGAAGCCTTTTGAAGCTGCTTTGCCGAACTGCAGGCGGCCGTACAAAATCAAAGCGACTGCTAAAAGTACAGCAGCGCAGAGATAGACTCCGAGTGCCGAGAGCGACACTTGCTGCCAAAGAACCCAGAAAAGCCAAAGTGCGGTAAGGGCCATCGGAACGGCCATGATTGTTCTGAATATACCCATCCAACGCCCCGGGCGCGGCAGCCAGGCAGTCAGGCAAGGGAACAGCGCCAGCAGAAGCCAGGGGAGGCTCATGCCAAGACCGAGGCAAACGAAGACGACAAAGGATTCCAGTGCAGAGGCAGAAAGTGCGTAGCCTAAGGCGGCGCCCATGAACGGGGCCGTGCACGGGGAGGCAACGACGACGGCCAGGATACCGGTTGCAAAACTGCCGGCCAGGGAGGCACCGGAAGTCTGACCCGTAGAGGCAATTCTTACGCCGGAAAATTCAAAGGCGCCGGCCAAGTTCAAGGTGATCGTGACAAAAAGGAGCGCCAGCAACGCTACAAACCAAGGCGACTGCAGCTGGAAGCCCCAGCCGACGGAGGCTCCGGCCGCTTTTACGGCGATCAAGGCGCCGGCTAAAAGCGTCATGGAAATGAGGACGCCGAGAGTAAAAGAAAGACCGTGCAGTGCCAGCTTCCCGTCTTTGCGATGCTCAACGAGGCTGAGCATTTTCAATGAGAGAACGGGGAAGACGCAGGGCATCAGATTCAGAATCAAGCCGCCGAGGAAAGACATTCCGGCTGCAAGCCAAACCGTTAGGTTGACGTCCGTGTTGTCAGAGGAAGCCGACGGGGGTGTCACGGTTCCAGTTACTAAAACATGAGAGAAACTGCCGGACCAGCCGCCTTTAGCGGGGCCGCCGTCAGCGGCAAAGACGCCGGATAAAGTGTCACCGGCTTTCAGTTCTTCCGTGCCTTGAAGTCGGACAGTGACTTCATCGCCGTTTTTAGATACCGATTGAGGTGCTTTGTAGTCAACAGCTCCTTCGCCTTCGGTAAATACATAAAAATGATTGAACGGTTCTGAAGTTTTAAATGTGACGGATAAAGCGTGATTAGAAGTGTCGACCTTTGCAGAGACCGTTTTTAACGGAGCCGGCGTTAAGCCTTCATTTGTTTGAAAGAGACCGGCGTTCGGAGAGGGAGCCGGTTCAGTTTTCGAGACTTTAACGGGAACGTCGAACGAAGCACTTCCCGGAATGCATTGTTCCGCGCACATTAACCAGGAGACATTCGCTTTTGCGACGTAATCTCCTTCCTTGGCAGATGCGGGAACGGAAATTGAAACGGGCAGAAGAACAGAGTCTTCGTATCCGAAGTTGGTGAGATCGCCGACGACATAAAGATTCGGCGTTGGCCATTGAATCTGGCCTGCTTTCCAGCCCTCGGGAAGCGTCCAGTCAATGGTAGTCGGAAGCCCGGTGTCACCGGGCGTTTTCCAATAAGTGTGCCAGCCGGGCTCTTGGGTCAGCAGAACGCCTAAGCGGATGGAGCTTCCGGGCTGGACGGACGTTGCTTGAGAGATAAGCTCGGCTTTGACCGCTTCGGTTTTCTTCCAAGGAAGAGCCTGTGCGTTTAGAGCAAAGACGGCAAAGAAAAGTAAAAGGAAGCGCAAAAGCCAAGCAAATCTCATAACAACAATGTATCTAACTGAACAAATCAACCATGTACGCGTTTGACTTCGGCAAAGGCCTTGTCAGCCGCTTCGAGCGTGCGAGCGATAACGGAGTCGTCATGGGTAATGGAGACGAAACCGGCTTCGTAAATGCTCGGAGCCAGATAAACACCGTTATCGAGCATGGCATGGAAGAAAGTCTTGAAGCGATCGGCATCGCATTCCATGACTTCTTTGAAGGAGGTTGGGCATTTTCCGCGGAAGTAAATGCCGAACATGCCGCCGATGCTTTGGGCAGAGAAGGCCACGCCGTGCTTCTTAGCCATCGCGCCTAAGCCCTTGACGAGCTTGGCGGTCTGTTCGGAAAGACGCTTGTAGAAACCGGGCTGCTGAATTTCATGCAGCGTGGCAAGACCGCAGGCAACGGCGACCGGGTTGCCGGAGAGGGTGCCTGCCTGATAGACGGGGCCCAACGGAGCAACGCAGTTCATGATGTCGCGTTTACCGCCGAAAGCTGCAACCGGCATACCGCCGCCGATGACTTTACCGAACATCGTGATGTCCGGATCGATGTGGTACAGAGACTGGGCGCCCCCGAGTGCAACACGGAAACCGGTCATGACTTCGTCGACGATGAGAACGGTTCCGTGCTTAGCGGTTTCTTCCCTCATGGTTTCGAGGAATTCCTGGGTTGCAGGAACCATGTTCATGTTGCCGGCAACTGCTTCAACGATCACGCAGGCGATTTCGTCGCCCTCTTTGTCAAAGAGTTCTTTGAGCTGTTTGGGATTGTTGTATTCCAGAACGATCGTGTCGTTTGTGACAGCAGCGGGGACACCGGCAGAGCTCGGTGTACCGAAGGTCAGCAAGCCGGAGCCGCCTTTAACCAGCAGGGAATCGCTGTGGCCGTGGTAGCAGCCTTCAAACTTCACAATCTTATTGCGGCCGGTGTAGCCGCGAGCCAAACGGATGGCGCTCATGCCGGCTTCGGTGCCGGAGGAGACGAAACGGACTTCTTCAACGGAAGGAATGAGACGCTTAATTTCTTCGGCAATATCAATTTCAACGACGGTCGGAGCACCGAAGCTCAAGCCGTTGTCAACGGCTTCTTTGACAGCTTCAATGACGTGAGGATTGTTGTGACCGAGGATCATAGGACCCCAAGATCCGATGTAGTCGATGTACTGCTTACCTTCGACGTCGTACATGTGCGGCCCTAATGCTTTTTTGATAAAGCGGGGAGCGCCGCCGACAGAACGGAAGGCACGAACCGGGGAGTTCACACCGCCGGGGATGGACTTCTGGGCTCTGTCAAAAAGTACTTCATTCTGATCCATGAAAAGAACTCCTAGAAATGAATTAAATAGTAATTTCAAGCGAGATAGGTTAATCCGCTCATGCTAAAGGAAAAACCTAAAGGATAGATTAATTCCGTCAGATCGGACGAGACTGCAGGGAAGCTGTAGCAACCACAGGGAAAAAGAAGTAAGCTTTCACGCCAAAGACAGAGAAATTAGTTTTAGAAGAATAACGAAACGAAATTCGATAAGAGATCGTTGAAGATGACATCGAATTTCGAGAAGTTTCTCAGAGGAGCTTCAAAAGAAATGCGGAGAGCTCTCGGGAAGCGCTCCGCACAAAGGCTGGCCTCAGTCCTTTAGAAAGGCTGATGCAGCAGAACACAGATTTTTTCGCCGAAGGTAAGGAGTACTTGAAACCGCAGACTTTTGTTGCGACGCTTGCATCCTCAGCGAAAGTTCAAGATGCAGCGATTTCTTGGTTTCCTAGGCGATGATTAGTTTTCCGTAGTGGAAATTTTCTTGACGAAGGACGTCAGGAGCTGGCCGAAATCCTGAGATTCCGCATTGCCGGCAGATGTGGCGAGCAGCGCGCCATAGAGTGTTGCCAAAACCCAAGCTGTTAGGACCGAAATCCAGGCAATTTTTCCGAAGTTCATACGTTCTCCTTATAAGTGAACCTTGCTTTATACAGGGTTTTTACTTGTCAGAACGAGAAGCTCGCATAATTTGAGTAGTTAACTGCCCATTGTGCGTCTAAACAATTTGCGGTCCGATCGGTTGTTGCTTCTCTTAGGGATCCTTCTAAAAAGTGGTCGTTCTCAGGATCTCAAAGTCCCTGCAGATGGGATCGCCAGCTTTAAATAATTGCTGAACCTAATTTCCGGACGAGGCAGTCTTCTCTCCTTGGATAAGCAGAACAACCCAGTATTCGAGTCGGAACAATGGACAAAAGAGCAGGTGCCGAAAATTAGAAGGCCAAGCCAAGCGCCAGCTTGAAGGTCACCGGAGACGGGCGCATCGAGAAGCTGTCGTCCGTCGGGCTGTGCGCCTTGTAACGCGGGAAGCCCAAATCCATACCGCCGGTCACATGAAGATTGCGTGTGACGGCGACCGTTCCGCCGGCCTGAATGACCGGAGTGAAAATGTCCTTCTTGGCTCCCCAGCCCTCTTTGAAGTCTTGCTGGTCACTTCTGAAATAGCCTGCGCCGACACCGGCGTAAAGCTTCACGCGTTCGGCAGCTCTAAAGTGATACTGCACGGCAAGGCTGTAGCTTGTGAGCTTGTAGCTTCCGACCTTACTGCCGTTGGCATGGATGCTGTGCGTGCCGGAGCGATTAACGGAGAAGTCCAAAGCCCAATCAGGCGTGACAAAGTAACGCAGACCGGCTGAGTAAGCGCCGTCTGAAGAAATAGAAGACGGTTTCGGCGTGCCTTTAAGTGTTGTCTTCTGCCACCCGCCGCCTGCATAAATCAGCACTTTATTAGAGAAGAGAGATTTCGGCGTGTCCGGCATGTGACGACTCTTCCGATCGTCAAATGTCATATTGGCAAAGAAGAAAAAGATGTCGGAGAACGGAACGTACGTTCCGTAAATGCTGAAGTTGTCTGTGCCGACGCCAAGCAAGGGCAGGGGCGCCGGGAACGGAATCCATTTGTAGTCGCCGCGGGCCGTCAAACCGATGGTGTAGCCGGCTTCAGCATAGAAGGGTGTGCTGCCGAGTCGCCAGCGGGACAGCCAGCCGTAGCCCATGAACGGTTCAAAGTTATTGTGGGAATCGGAGAACGCCATGGCGTACATGATTCTGCGGTTTCCGCGGCTGTCGATAAAGTTGCGCGAAATACCGCCGCCCCACGTGTAACCGTTTTCGTTGTGGCGTTTTTCAGTTTTGTATGCATATCCCGGATGAATCGTGTAGGCGGGAAGGAGCAGTCCGGAAGAACCCTCCGAAATGATGGTCTTCATTCCGACCCAAGTGTCGGAAAGATAGCTTCCGGAAGAGTTTTCTTCGGAAACCATACCGGCGGGGAGGGTATCGACAATTGCTTCCCAAACCGAACGACCGGAGTCTTCAGCAGAAGCAGATGAGGCGATCGCAATAAGTCCAGCCCCGAAAATAGTTCTAATGATCTTATTTTTCACGACTTTTTCAATGGAGTGCAAAGCAGAAAAAATTCTACAGAAAAACAAAGCGCTTTTATTTGATTTGGTCATTAGAACGAGCTCAATTAACGCAATTTTGATGCCTGTTTTGTGTAACGAGGCTTTTTAGGAAGCTCGCGAAACTTGCGGAAACGGATGAATCAAATTAAAGTTGCACCGCGAAGTTCGTCGGACAATCGCCGGGGAGAAAGACCTCGGAGGAAAGTCCGGACTCCACAGAGCACCGTAGGAGGTAACACCTCTCCGCCGAAAGGCGAGGACTAGAGCAACAGAGACGAGCCGATTCAGTTCGGTTGAAACGGGCAATCTCTACGGGGAGCAACATCAAATAGGCAGCTGATGAACCTGCTCGGCGAGGCTGCGGGTAGATGGCTCGAACTCGGGAGTGATCCCGGGTCTAGATGAATGATTGTCATGCCGCGTTAAGCGCCACACAGAATCCGGCTTATAGACGGACTTCGCACTTCTATCTTTTCTTTTTTAATTCAAATAATTAAGCAAAGCGAAAATTAAAGAACAAGAATAACTTTCGCACAATGTGAGTGTTGGTGGAGGAAAGTGGAAAAAAGTGGCTAAAATTGAGAGTTAGAAAAGGTAGATTTTTGTCTCGTTTTAGTCGTGTTCCAAGGCTCTCCGCACATCAATCTTGACGCCAAAGGGCGTCTGTCGGTGCCTTCTCGTTACCGAGAAGCCCTGGCAGAGTTGTGTTCAGGCCAAATGACCTTTACCCGGCATCCTGACGGGTGCGCCTTACTGTACCCGCGAAATGTTTGGGAAACGAAAAGAAGCGAATTAATGGCACTTCCTTATTCGGCCAGAGTCTTTCAAAGAATCGTGATGGGTTCGGCCGTGGATGTGGACATGGATGCCAGCGGCAGACTGCTGGTGCCTGCAGAGTTAAGAAAAGCATGCGGTCTTTCCAAAGAGATCGTTCTTGTGGGATTGGGCTCGCACTTTGAGCTGTGGGATGCTGAGAAGCTTGCGGAAAGCGAAGCTAAAGCAATGACAGAAAACCTATCGGATATCGCCGCCCAATTCAATTTTTAAAAATAAGGTAGTTTTCTGTGCAGGCAGAAGTCTTGGTTCATCGCCCGGTGCTCGCTGAAGAGTCTCCCCGACTCTTGGTAACCGATCCGAATGGTGTCTATGTCGACGGTACTTTCGGACGCGGCGGGCATTCGCGCCTGATATTGGAGAAACTCTCTCCGCAGGGGCGCCTGATCGCATTTGACCGTGATGAAGAAGCTGTCAAGGCCGCTGCGCAGATCAAAGACCCGAGATTTCAAATTATTCATGCACCCTTTGCATCCATGAAAGAGGAATTGGCAAAGGTCGGCATTGATCGTGTCAGCGGTATTTTTCTTGATATCGGCGTCTCTAGCCCGCAGATTGATGACCCGGAACGCGGATTCTCTTTCCGTTTTGACGGCCCTTTGGATATGCGCATGGACACAAGCACCGGGGAGACGGCCGCCGAATGGATCGCTCGCGCAGACGCCGCCGAGATGGCTAAGGTATTTAAAGATCTCGGAGAAGAGCGTTTCGCAATGAAAGCTGCCAAGGCGATTGAGAAGGCACGAGTCAAAGAACCGATTCTTCGTACCAAGCAGCTCGCCGATTTGATTGCCGCAACGCTGCCGCGCAACAAAAAAGACAGCGCCCAGCACCCGGCGACACGCATTTTCCAGGCGATTCGAATTCACGTGAACCAGGAACTTGAGCAGCTGAAACGTGCGCTTGAGTCTGCCGGCTCCCTTCTGCTGCCGGACGGTGTCTTAGCGGTGATTTCATTCCATTCGCTGGAAGACCGCATCGTAAAGAAATTTTTTGAGGCCGCTGCCAATCCGGCATCCGGCATCAATCCTCGTCTGCCGCTGCTTCCTTCGCAGCTTCCGCAGCCGCTCTTTAATCGTGCCGTACGTATCCTTCCTTCTGAAAAAGAATGCGAAGAAAATCCTCGCGCCAGAAGTTCGGTGCTTCGCGGCGCCTCAAGGACGGATGCTCCTTGGCCTGAGCAGGGAGTGCGGGTATGAACGAGTTCCGCTTCCTGGTCGGGGCGATAGTGATTTTGGAACTGGTTCTTTTTGCGTGCGGACTTAAAGTCGTAGAGAACCGCCACAACGCCCGAAAACTATTCATTGAACTGGAGCACGAACAGCAGGTTCATCATTCACTGATGGATGAAAAAGCTCGCCTCAAGCTTGAGATTTCGAATTTGGAGCAGATTCGCCAGGTCGAAGTCCGGGCAAAAGAAGGAGGTCTAGCGCCTGCAGAGAACGATCGTGTGATTGTTCTGGATAAAAACGCGGCACCTTCCGGAGCTCAAAAATGAGAATCAGGCAGTGGCTCAGGGATGCATGGGACAACGTTTCCATGCCGACGGAAGAAAAACGCGGGGACGATGACAGCGTCAAGGACCTCCTGCGCCTGAAAATCAAGCCCGGCCGAAGCAAGTTTGTTTATTTCATGCTGCTTCTGTGTTTCATTGCGCTTGGTATTCGCATCGGCTGGCTCCAGCTCGGTTTTAATACGGAGTTCCTCCAGAAGCAGGGTGCGATGCGCTTCCAGCGCACGATCGAAGTGCCCGCGATGCGCGGTCAGATTTATGACCGAAACGGTACGCTTCTGGCAACGAGTGTGACCGCCAAGGCGCTCTGGATTATTCCTCAGGACGTTCAGATTTCGACCTCTCAGCTCAAAGAAATTGCAAAGACGCTGGACATTCCGCTTTCCGAACTTAGGAAAAAATTTAACTCCAAACGCACATTCGTCTACCTGAAGCGTCAGGTTCCGATTGAAACGGCGGAGAAAGTACTGGATATGAAAATTCCGGGCCTGCATTCCTCCCGAGAATTCCTTCGCAGTTATCCCGACGGCGAAGCGGCCGCTCAGATCGTCGGTCTGACCGGTTTGGACGGCAACGGTATTGAAGGCATTGAACTGGCTGCGGAAAAACGTTTGGCAGGTAAACCCGGTTCGCGCCGCGTGATGAAGGACCGTCTCGGACGCATCGTTGAGGACGCTTGGCTAAAAGAGCCGATGAACGGCGAAAACATTACGCTCACGATCGACTCCCGTCTCCAGAACCTTGCTTATGAAGCCCTGGGCCGTCAGGTTGAGAATCTGAAAGCAAAGGGCGGCTCCATTGTGATTGCAGACCCGAAGACCGGGGACATCCTCGCGCTTGCAAATTACCCGAGCTTTGACCCGAACAACCGCGGCAAGATTTCGCGCACAGGAGTTCGTAACCGCGCCATTGTGGATACATATGAACCGGGTTCGACGATGAAGCCCTTCTCGGTGGCTGCCGGCCTCGAAGAAAAGAAAGTGACGCCGAATACGCTCTTCCAGATCGGCCGCTCCATGTCTTTCGGCCGTCATTCGATCGGTGACTCCCACTACAGCAAAGAGCTGACGGTAACGGGCATTATTCAGCACTCGAGCAACATCGGTACGTCTAAAGTGGCGCTGCTGATGACGCCGCAGGTCATGTGGTCTTATTACGACAAGCTGGGCTTCGGCCATTCTCCGCAGATCGGATTCCCAGGTGCGGTGGCCGGTCGTCTGCGCCCGGCAAAGAACTGGCGTCCGATCGAGCAGGCAACCATGTCCTACGGGCACGGCGTTACAGTTTCTCTGCTTCAGCAGGTTCGTGCCTACACGGTGTTTGCGCGTGACGGAGACATGATCGAGCTCTCCATTTATAAAGATCGTGCTTATCGCGAGCCGCAGAGAGTTTACAGCGCCAAGACTGCCGGTCAGATGCGCGACATGCTTGCGAAAGTTGTAGAAAAGGGCGGAACCGGTTTCAGAGCCCGCGTTGAAGGCTATACCGCCGCCGGTAAAACCGGTACGGCTTACAAGGTCGAAGGCGGCCAGTACGTGAGAAAGTACGTTGCAGGCTTTGCCGGTTATGCGCCGGCCCACGATCCGCAGATCGTGGTGGGCATCATGATCGATGAGCCGATGATCGGTAAGCACTTTGGTTCGACGGCTGCCGCGCCGCTCTTCTCCGAGATGGTTTCAAAGACGCTGCGTCTGATGGCGGTCAATCCGGATCGTCCTGAAGACTTTATGGTCACTAAGAACGATAAAAAGGCGCCCAAAGCTAAAGCGCAGCCCGCTAAATCCAATGCTGTCAAAGAAACAACCCGCGCCCGAGCCAAGGCTCCCGCGAAAACGAATTTAAAGTCAGCCAAAGAAGATCACGTAGTAAAGGGGAAGACCAATGGTTGATGCTGCAGCTGTTGCCGCCGAGATTAAACGCTTCGCTCCCGAGGGAGCGGCTTTGCTTTTAGACAGTCGGAAAATCCGCAGAGGCGACGTATTTTTTGCCGTAAAAGGCGCACACACCGACGGAAGAGTCTTTATTGAAAAAGCCTGCAGTGCAGGAGCTTCCTGTGTGGTTGCAGAAAAGGGCAATATTCCCGCATGTTCTGTTCCCGTCATCGAGATCGAGAACCTTTACCGCGCTCTTGGGCCCATTGCCGCTGCCTACTACGGTAATCCGACGGCCCAGATGATCGGAATCGCCGTGACGGGCACCAACGGCAAAACAACGACGGCCAATTGGATTGCGGATCTGATGAACCGATTCGGGACTCGGTGTGCATGCATCGGAACTTTAGGATGCACGCTGAGCGGCAAAGTACTTCCGAGCGTATCCATGACGACGCCGGATCCGCTCACGCTTCAGGCTACTTTTGCTGAACTGCTCAGTCTCGGCTGCAAGGCGTTTGCTATGGAGGCAAGCTCGATCGGTCTTGAACAAGGCCGATTGGACGGAACAGAGATTAAAACGGCCGTATTTACGAACCTCACGCGGGATCATCTGGATTACCACGGAACCATGGAAAACTACCTCCGTGCTAAGGAGATCCTCTTCCGCTGGCCGTCAGTCGGTACCGCAGTCATTAATCAGTCGGGAGAGCCGGCCCAGCAGATTATGCAGGCTGCGGAGGGCGCCGGAAAAGACATCCTGACGGTCTCCGCACGAAGTGATCAGCCGGCAGCTCTGACTGCCGAGAATATCCGTCACACCCGAGAGGGGCTGGAGTTTGAAGTGCGGTTCAAGGGAAATTCATTCCCGGTTGCGGCGCACTTCTTAGGCCTTTTTAATGTAGAGAACTTCCTCTGCGCCGTGGGCGCAATGATCTCCGTCGGCTTTGAAATCGAAACGGTACTTAAAGAAGCCGTAAAACTCATGCCTCCGGCAGGACGCATGCAGATTGTGCGCGAAGACAGAGGTCCGATCTTTGCGGTGGATTATTCCCACACGCCAGATGCCGTGACTCAGGCGATTAACGCCCTGGAGGGGCTGGCCAAGGCACGAGGCGGCCGAATTTGGATTGTCGTCGGTGCGGGCGGAGATCGAGATCACGGCAAACGCCCCTTGATGGGGCAGGCTGCCTGTGCTGCGGATGAAGTTGTCCTGACATCGGACAACCCGAGAAGCGAAGATCCGAAAGAGATACTGAAACAAATTCAAGCAGGGACCACCAAACCCTGCACGGTCATTGAAGACCGCAGAAAAGCCATTGAATACGCCGCGGAACATGCCGCTGCCGATGACGTCATCCTCGTGGCCGGAAAAGGACACGAGGATTATCAGGAAGTTAAAGGTGTTAAACACCACTTCTCAGACGTGGAAGAGGCACGCGAGGCTCTGCGGAAACTAAGGAACAAAGATGAGTGAAGCGTTAATGACGATCGGAGAGTTTGCCGAGATGCTCGGCCCCGACACCCAAATTAAAGGTGCTCCGGGTATTAAATTTTCCTCCGTCAGTTTTGATTCGAGATCAGTCCGACCCAACGGGCTGTTTTTTGCTATTGAAGGAGAGCGGGACGGTCACGAGTTCGTGCAGGCTGCCTCCGATGCGGGCGCTGCCGCAGCGGTGGTGACGCACTTTGTGCCGGTGAGTCTCCCTCAGGTACTGGTGAAGGACACGCGCGAAGCGCTCCTGGACTCTGCCAAGAAATGGCGCTCGAAGTTCGACCTGCCTGTGATCGCGGTTGCCGGCTCCAACGGCAAGACGACCACGACGCAGATGGTTTTGTCCATCATCAAAGAACGCTTTCAGGAAGGTGCCTGGGTCGGAACCGAAGGCAACTTAAACAATGAGCTCGGAGTCTCACTGATGCTTTGGAAGCTGCGTCCCGAACATCAGGCGGCCTGTTTTGAAGTCGGTATGAACCATATCGGCGAAATGCGTCCGCTTGTCTCGGCGATTGCGCCTACGATCGGCACGGTCACCAACACGATGCGCGATCATCAGGAGTTTCTGGCTTCTTTAGAAGAAACTGCCAAAGAAAACGGAGAAGTCTTTGCTCAGCTCCCGCGTCAGGGCGTAGCCGTTATCAATGCCGTCGATCCCTTCGCGGTGGAATGGCGCAAGATGGCCGGGAATAATCGAGTCGTGACTTTCGGGACGCCGGACAGCGACGTTTATGCGTGCGAAGTGGACGGAACTGCATTTAGATTGGTCACGCCGGTCGGACAGATCGATATCGAGCTCAAAGTTCCCGGCAAACACAACATTGTGAACGCGGTGAATGCGGCCGCCGTGCTCTTTGCCATGGGCCGCGATCTCTGTGACATCAAAAAAGGCTTAGAGAACTTTAAGGCGGTCAGCCATCGCGGGGAAGTGGTTAAGCTGGAAGACGGTTCTGTGGTGATCGATGACAGCTACAACGCCAATCCTGACTCTATGAATGCAGCCGTCAATATGCTGAGCGAATACAAACTGCCCAAGATTTTTGTCGCGGGCGACATGGGAGAGCTCGGCGTTCAAAGTCCTCAATACCATCGAGAGCTGGGCGAATTCGTGCGCCGCCGCGGCATTGAGAACTTCTTCTCCATCGGCAACCGAATGCTCGACGCCGTCGAAGGCTACGGAGAAGGAGCTCGTCATTTTGAAACACAGGAAGAATTGCTTTCTGCGATTAAAGAAGAGCTGGCCAAGGGGCCGCATGCCGTGCTCTTTAAAGCCTCTAACTTTATGAAACTCTTCAAACTTGCGGACGAACTCGTCCGCACCTGGAACAAACAAGAAGAAAAAGAACCGAAGGAAAACTAAATGCTGCTCGCTCTGATTCATTGGCTGGCCGACTCGACTTCTTTAGGCTGGCTTCGCGTTTTTAACTATTTGACGCTGCGCGCCGTTTTAGCCGCGCTTACCGCTTTTTTTATCGCCTTGGCATTAGGCCCGGCGGTGATTCGAGAACTGAGAAAACTCAAGGTCGGTCAGGCCGTTCGTCAGTACGGACCGAAGAGTCATTTGGTCAAGGAAGGAACCCCGACCATGGGCGGCATTCTTATCCTGATTGCCGTCGGGGTATCCACGATTCTGTGGATGGATCTCAGCAACCGCTTTGTTTGGGTGGTGCTGTTTGTGACCTTAAGCTTCGGCGCCATTGGCTGGGTCGACGACTACCGGAAGGTCGTCCATCACGATCCGGAGGGTATGAAATCCCGAGAAAAGTTCTTTTGGCAGTCGCTTGTTGGCGTTATTGCTTCCGTGTACTTGGCTTTTTCCGTTGCGGCGCCGGGGAATGAACATATTTGGGGCTTGGTGCTTCAATGGATGGAAAGCGGCTTTACCTCGATTCCGCTGCCGGAAAGAAGCAATCTGCTGATTCCGTTCCTCAAGAACGTATCTCTTCCGATCGGTATCTGGGGCTTCATTATTCTCAGCTACTTCGTCATTGTCGGCACGAGCAACGCCGTCAACCTGACAGACGGTCTGGACGGCTTGGCGATTTTGCCGAGCGCTTTGGTCGGCATTGCTTTAGGTATTTTTGCGTATGTTGTCGGCCGCGTGGACTATGCCGCTTATTTGAATTTCCCCTATGTTCCGGGCGCCGGTGAAGTCGTCGTGGTGGGAGGCGCGCTGATCGGAGCCGGTCTCGGTTTCCTTTGGTACAACGCTTATCCGGCACAAGTGTTTATGGGCGACGTGGGCGCTTTAGCGCTCGGCGGTGCCTTAGGCACCATGGCGATCATTACACGTCAGGAGCTTGTTCTCTTTATCATGGGCGGCGTTTTCGTGATGGAGACACTCTCCGTGATTCTTCAGGTTTCGTACTTCAAGATGACGCACGGAAAGCGCATTTTCCTTATGACGCCGATCCATCATCACTTTGAGATGAAGGGATGGAAGGAAACCCAGGTCGTCGTTCGTTTTTGGATCATCACCATTGTTTTGGTGCTGATCGGTCTGTCTACTCTGAAAATCAGGTAATCCATCATGTCGGGCAGTCAAAAAGTATTGGTTCTCGGTTTAGGAGCTTCGGGTCGCACCGCTGCTCGCTTTTACGCATCCCGCGGTTTTGAGGTGCTTGCCGCCGATACAAGACCGCAGCCTCCGAAGCTCGAAGAGCTTCAGCAAGAGATTGCAAATCTGCGATTCCTTGGCGCACAGGTTACTCCTGAGACTGCTGCCGAAGTGTCCGAAGTCATGATTTCTCCGGGACTTTCTCCCGAATACTCGGTTTTTGCGCCGGTTGTCAAAGAAGCTCGTCAGCACGGTATTCCCGTGGTCGGTGAGATCGAGCTTTTTGCCCGCGAGCTCAAAAAATTGAAAGCCGAGTCAGGTTACGCTCCGAAGATCATCGGCATTACCGGCACCAATGGCAAAACCACGACAACGATGCTTTCAACGGCCATCATTGCAGAGGCCGGAAGGTCGGTGGTTGCGGCCGGCAATGTCGGCCCGAATGCCTTGGGCGAGCTGGAAAAACATCGTTTGGCCGGAACACTGCCGGATTTTTGGGTACTTGAACTGTCGAGTTTCCAGCTGGAGACCACGGAAAGTCTGCACTGCGACAGTGCCGCGCTCTTGAACATCACCGAAGACCATATCGACTGGCACGGTTCGATGGAGAAGTACGCCGCGGCAAAGAGAAAGATTTTTTCTGCCGATACGGTTCGCGTGCTCAACCGCGAAGATCCGGGCTCGATGCTTTCAGCCGAAGGCGTTCCATCCGATTTAGTACATACCTTCGGATCCGATGCGCCCAAGAAAATCGGAGATTTCGGAATCTCGGACGTCGGCGCACTGGTATGGCTCTCCGGCTGCATTGCTTCAGCTTCGCCTGAGTTACTGATTCCGATGAACGCTCTGCGGATTCGCGGACTGCACAACGCCATGAATGCGCTGGCAGCTACTGCTTTGACACTGGCCGTCGGAATCCCGCTGGATTCCATTCTGCGTACGCTGCGCGAGTATAAAGGCGAACCGCATCGTGTTCAGCTTATTCTCAGAGCCTCCGACATTGATTATGTCGATGACTCCAAAGGCACCAATGTCGGCGCCGTTGCAGCCGCTTTAGCGGGCTTCGGTCCGAAGAAGGTCGTTCTGATCTTAGGCGGCGACGGAAAGGGACAAGATTTTGCGCCGCTTAAGGCTCCGATCGAAGCACACGCCAAGGGAGCCGTCTTCATCGGTCGCGACGCGCCTCTGATTGAAAAGGAAGTCGACTATCCGGGGCTCTTGAAGGCTCATGCCAAGACGATGGCTGAAGCCGTGCGCGAAGCTCGTGTGATGGCTAAGCCCGGCGACACGATTCTGCTTTCTCCGGCTTGCGCAAGCTGGGACATGTTTAAGGACTACGCCGATCGTTCTGCGCAGTTCGTCGCTGCGGCTAAAGAGATCGCCGAAGAGGAAGGACAGCTGTGCTGATCAGACGACGTAAGAAAGAAGACGCTGACGATATCGTCACGCGCGTCGGCGACTACAACAATGCTGCCGCGCTGAATTACGAGCCGCGGGATATCGGTCCGGTGCCCCCGGATTACGGTGTTTTGTTCGTCGTTTTCTCTTTGATGCTTCTCGGCTGCCTGATGGTGTTCTCGGCTTCTATTTCGTTAGGAGACTCTCCGAAGTATCACATCAGTGAGCGCTACTTTTTTATCCGTCATGTGATTTCGCTGGTGGTAGCGCTGTTCGGCGCCTACATTGTTTGGCATATTCCGATGAAAGCCTGGAAGAAGATGGCGTTCCCATTCTTCCTGTTCGGACTCTTCCTGCTCGGTGCGGTATTCATTCCTGGTATCGGAAAATCGACAAACGGTGCCTGCCGCTGGATTCCGCTCGGCTTGTTTAATCTTCAGGTGACGGAAGTCATGAAGATTGCCGTGCTGATTTATGCAGCGGACTTTACTGTGCGGAAGCAGAACTACATGCACAGCGTGAAAAAAGGGCTTTTACCGATGCTGCTTGTGATGGGGCTCGTAGGCTTCCTGGTTTTGAAGGAGCCCGACCTCGGCGCTTACGTCATGATGCTGGCCATTTCCATGGGCATCCTGTTCTTAGGCGGCATTAACCTGACGGTTTTCATCATGGTGCTGGTCGGGGTTCTCGGATTGCTGGTCTTTATGATTTTTGCGGCTAGCTGGCGAGCGGCTCGTTTTTTCGCCTACCTGGATCCTTGGGAAATTTCGAACGCTCAGGGCAAGGCTTATCAGCTCTCGCATTCGCTGATCGCATTCGGCCGGGGCGAGAGCTGGGGCGTCGGCTTAGGCGATGCGATTGAAAAGCAGCACTACCTGCCGGAAGCGCATACCGACTTCATCCTTGCGATTGTCGGTGAGGAATTGGGCTTTGCCGGTGTGATGCTGATCTTGGTTCTTCTATTCTGGCTGGTCAAACGAGCCATCGAAATCGGAAGAACAGCCATTCATTTGGAACATATTTTCTCCGGACTGGTCGCCGAGGGTATCGGTATCTGGATCGGAGTTCAGACATTTATTAACGTCGGCGTGGCGAGCGGTTTGCTCCCGACAAAAGGTCTGACCCTTCCGTTTATCAGTTTCGGAGGCTCGGCGATCATGGCTGTCACGGCGGCGGTGGCTATTCTTCTCAGAGTCGACTATGAGAATAAGGTCACCATGAAGGGAGGAAAAGTATGAGTAAGCATTTAGTGATAGCGGCTGCCGGCACAGGCGGCCACGTCATGCCCGGCGTGGCGGTTGCAAAAATTTTGATCTCGCGCGGATGGACGGTTTCCTGGATCGGAACCGAGCAGGGGATGGAGCGCCGCATTGTCGAGCGGCAGAAGATCCCTTTTACGGCCCTGGACTTTCAGGGGCTGAGAGGCAAGGGTCTGAAAACGATGCTGTTCGGCGGCTTTAAGCTTCTGAAGTGCATTGCGCAGAGCCGAACGATTTTGGCCCAAAAACACGCGGATGCCGTGTTTTCAACCGGCGGGTACATTGCCGTACCGGTTTGTTTGGCCGCGGGCCTTAAAGGTATCTCGTATGTCTTGATGAACAGTGACGCGGATCCCCTGCTCTCGATCAAGATGGTGCAAGGAAATGCCGCGGGCGTCATGTGCGGATTTGACGGCAAAGCCGCCAAACTTGCCGGAGACAAAGGTGTTGTGACCGGAAATCCTGTCCGTAAAGAGATTTTGGCGATCCCCGCACCCGAGGAGCGTTATCAGGGCAGAGAAGGTCGATTAAAACTATTGATTTTCGGCGGCTCCTTAGGCGCTCAGGTGTTTAATCAGAATGTTCCGTCCTCGATTGCGGCACTTCCGCCGGAAAAGCGTCCCGAGATTATTCATCAGTGCGGTATGAAGGCTGTCGAAGAGGTTAAGGCAAGCTATGCCGCATTGGGCATCGAGGCCCAAGTGATTCCGTTTATCGAAGACATGGCGGCCGCCTATGTTTGGGCCGATGTCGTTCTGGCTCGAGCGGGGGCTATTTCCGTGAGCGAGCTGACCGCTGCCGGAGTGCCGTCCATTCTGGTTCCGCTGGTTACAAAGACAACCTCTCATCAGGTTGGAAATGCTAAGTATATGCAGGAGGCCGGCGCGGCGATCTATCTGCCCCAAAGTGAGCTGACTACAGGTAAACTCACTGCGCTTTTAGAAGGCCTCAACCGAAAAGAACTGCTGGAGATGGCAAAAAAGGCAAAGGCGCTGGGTAAGCCGGATGCCGCCGCCACGGTTGCGGACTTTATTGAATACGTATCGAACAAGGAATAAGAGTGAAATTCGCAATTAAGAAAATACATTTTGTGGGCATCGGAGGCACCGGTATGAACGGTATCGCCGAAGTGCTGATTAACCTCGGCTACCACGTTTCCGGTTCGGACTTAAAAGAAAACGCTGCGGTAGAACACTTGCGTTCGATCGGAGCAGAAATTTTTATCGGCCATGATGCGTCCAATGTCGGAGACGCAGGCGTGGTTGTGACCTCAACGGCTGTCCATGCAGACAACCCGGAGGTGGTTGAGGCAAAAAACAGAAATATTCCCGTGGTGCCGCGCGCCATTATGCTTGCAGAGCTCATGCGTCTGCGCCAGGGTATCGCAGTTGCCGGAACGCACGGTAAAACGACGACAACGTCTCTCATTACCAGCATTCTGGAGCGAGGCGGCTTAGATCCGACGTTTGTGATCGGCGGCCGCTTAAATGCAGCGGGCTCCAACGCCAAACTCGGACAAGGTCTTTACATTGTGGCCGAAGCCGACGAGTCGGACGCTTCCTTCCTGAATCTTTCTCCGGTCATCTCGGTCGTCACCAACATCGATGAAGACCACATGGATACCTATGGGCACGACCTCAGAAATCTGAGAAAGGCATTCACGGACTTTATTCAAAGACTGCCGTTCTACGGACGCGCTGTCATGTGCATTGAAAGTGAAAACGTTCGTGCCATCCTGCCCAAGATCACCAAACCGATTTTGACTTACGGTTTTAGAGAAGATGCACAGATCCGTGCGGAAAACATCCGTGCCGACGGAACGCAGATGCACTTTACGCTGATCCGCGAAGGCGCTTCTCCGGAAGAGATCACGGTTAACCTGCCGGGGGTTCATAATGTTTTGAATTCTCTGGCCGCCATCGGCGTAGCTCTCACGCTGGATGTTCCGATGGAGGCGATTAAGGAAGCGCTCTCAACGTTTAAGGGCGTCGGCCGCAGATTCTCCGTTTGGGGAGAAACGAAGAGCCTTAAAGGCGAAAAATTCCTGGTGGTTGATGACTACGGCCACCATCCGACCGAAATGGCTGCGACGATTGCCGCCGCGCGCGGAGCGTATCCTGATAGAAGACTGCTCGTCGCCTTCCAGCCGCACCGCTATACTCGTACCCGCGACTGCTTTGAAGATTTGGTCCGCGTGCTCTCGAATGCGGACGCACTGGTGCTTGAAGCCGTTTACCCGGCCGGCGAAGAAAAAATCTTCGGCGCCGACAGCCGCAGCCTTTGCCGTTCGATTCGTCTGACCGGGAAGGTCGAGCCGCTGTTTGCGGGCAACACGGATGAAGTCATGGAACTCATTAATAACAACGTCAAGGATGGTGACGTTGTACTCGTCATGGGCGCAGGAAACATCGGAGAAGTTCCGGCAAAACTCATGAAACAAGGAAAGTAAAAGAATGAAAAGCGTTAATGTTCAGGAACTCGGAAAAATTGCCGTCGTGATGGGCGGATCCTCCGGAGAGCGTGAAGTCTCTTTGATGAGCGGCAGCGGCGTGCTCAAAGCACTGCAAAGCGTCGGTGCGGATGCGGTTAAGTTCGATCCGGCAGAGCAGCCTTTATCCGATTTGGCCGGTATCGATCGCGCTTTTCTGATTTTGCACGGAAAAGGCGGCGAAGACGGCGTTATTCAGGGCGTGATGGAATTTTTGAAGATTCCGTATACCGGAAGCGGCGTTCAGGCAAGCGCCATCGGAATTGATAAAGAAATGACCAAGGCTGTATGGGAAGCCCAAGGCATTCCGGTCCCGCGCGGCATGGTGCTGAGAGACGAGGCTGACTGCGAAGAGGCCCACCGCCGTTTTAACGGAAATCTCGTGATCAAGCCGAGCAAGGAGGGCTCAAGCCTCGGTCTCTATAAACTTAAGAATGCGACTTTGGAAGAGGTCAAAGAGGCCTTTGCAAAGTCTCAGGAAGCCGGCATGACCGTGCTTGCCGAAGAATACGTGTTCGGCCGCGAACTCACGGTTGCTGTTTTAGATATGGGAGAGGGCTTAAAAGCTTTCCCGATCATCGAAATCAAGGCGCCGGACGGAGACTATGACTTTGAACACAAGTACTACTCCGACGAGACCGTCTATGTTTGCCCGGCCGAAGTGTCTGAGGATGTGACGGAGAAGATTAAGGCCGTTGTCGAGAAGGCCGCTTTGGCAGTGGGCGCCGACGCATGGAGCCGTATTGACGTGATGCTGCGCGATGACGGCAGCTTCGTGCTGCTTGAAATCAATACAGCACCCGGCATGACGCCGCACTCTTTGGTTCCGCTTGCTGCGAGAACCAGCGGTATTTCTTATGAAGAACTCGTTAAACAAGTCGCTGCGCGCGCTTCTTTGAAGGGTTAATCAATGAGACGTTGGAGCGCGTCAACTTTTTCGCTTTTTGCCGATGTTTTCGGAGTGCTGTTTACTCTCCTGATTCTGACATCGGCGGTTTACTGGTTTGTTCAGCGGCCGGTATTTTTGCTGAAAGGGGTTGACGTTCAGGTCGAAGGCAATAAAGACGCGATAAACGTCAAGGATGTTGCGCAGGTGCTCGACGGCCATATTCACGGGAACTATTTCACCGCGGATTTGTCCGAGATCGCCGATCAGCTCAAGCGCATTCCTTGGGTAAGAGACGTTTCGATCGGCCGCGTATGGCCGAATCAGCTTCAAGCAACGCTTTACCTCCACCGTCCGATCGCCGTTTGGGGCGACGAAAAGCTGCTCGCCGAGGACGGCACGCTGTTTGTCGCAAACCAGGAAATTGCGGAGAGCAAAGGGGCGCTTCCGAAGATTTTCGGCCCCGTTGACCGCCGCATGGAAATCTACAAGCAGTACCAAGCTTTTGAAGATACATGCAAAAAGCTTGGATATGATGTAACTTCATTAACTTATTCCGAATATTCCGGCTGGACGCTGCATTTCAAGCGCCCGGAGGGCAAGGTGATCAAACTGGTTCTCAAGAAGGGCGAAAATTCCGCCCAAATGGAAGAGCGTTTGATCAAAATCATCCAATCGCTGCCGGCGATTTCCGCGCAAATCGGCGTGGAACCGACAGAATTAGATGCGCGTTATGAGAAAGGGATTGCAGTGTTGAAGCCGGCACCGGAAGAAGAGTCCGTTTCTCCTGAAGATAGTGTTCAGGATACCGGGGATAAAAAGAATGGCAGATAAATCAAACGATTTGTTGGTGGGCTTGGACATCGGGTCATCAAAGGTTGTGTGTATGATCGCGTCTCCGGTCAGTTCGAGCACTTTTAAGATCGAGGGGCTCGGAGAGTGCAAGAGCGAAGGTATTGAGCAGGGCGGTGTCGTCGATATCAATCAGGCCGTCGACTGTGTCCGCGCGGCCGTGGAAGAAGCTGAAAAAACCGCCAATACAACCGTCAAAACCGTTGCGGCCGGTATTTCCGGACCGCATATCCGTACGGATAACTGTATCCAGCAGACGATTGTGGGTTCCGGCGAAATCGAACAGAAGGACATTGACGACCTTCTGAACACGGCGATGTCCGTGACTTTGCCGCCGTCGATGCGCTATCTCGACGTGATTCCTCAGGAATACTCCGTCGACTACGCACGCCGTATTCGCACTCCGATCGGCATGGAAGGCAAGAAGCTCGAAGGCAGTCTGCACGTGGTGACCGCGCAGAGCGCTCAGTGTTTGTTCCTTAATAAAGTGATTCGCAGAACCGGCTTGGAACTTATTGACAGCCAGCTGATTTTTAATCCGCTGGCGGCCGCTTCTGCCGTGCTTCGTCCGGAAGAGATTGACCTAGGCGTGGCGTTGATCGATATCGGTTCCGACTTGAGCGATGTGGCCGTGTTCTTTGATAAGGCCGTGCAGTACTCGGCCGTCCACCCGATGGGCGGACAGCAAATTACCGATGAGATTTCGATTAAGACTCATTTGTCTCAAGATGCCGCTGAAAAGCTCAAGCTGCAGATGGGACAGGTTAGATACGACGCCAGAAAAGATAAGGACAGTTTTATTCGCCTGCCGACGGCGCCGGGATACAGCGATGACGGCGGAAGAATCCTGAGCAAACAGGCGCTCTCCGCAATTATCGACGTCAAAGTTCAGGACATCTTAGAAAAAATTTACTACCGCATCCGCGATAAGAGCCTGCACACCCAATTGGGCTACGGCGTGGTGCTGACCGGCGGAGGTGCAACACTCCCCGGCATTCAGCGCATGGCCAAAGAAGTGTTCAGCTCTCATATGGCAGGACGCGAAATCAATGTTCGTCTCGGACGTCCTTTGGTGAACTATGAAACCTCGGAATTTGTGCCGCCGGAGCTCTATAACACAGAGAGTTTCCCTAAACAGTTTGCCGGGTATTCCACCCCGCAGCATGCGGCGGTTTTAGGTTACTTGTGCCAGCTGAATCAAAAATTCTGGGCGCAGGGATCCAACATCGGTTCCAAACGAAAATTAAAGAGCATCGGCGGAATGATTAAGCAGTGGATTTTCGGAAATTTCTAAGGGTTTGTATTGCTTAAAACAGCTTGAGGGATAGAACGGAGTAGAAACCCCTAACCAAAAATTCCCCTCTTGTTGAAAATAAACGCAGAACCCACGGAATTTTTTGAATTTTCCTCGCAGAAAAAAACGATTGAATTTAGAATTAACCAACTTGGCAGATCGAATGTCTCGAGATGCGTAATGGAGATAAAGTAGTTGATGGAAAAGGCATTTGAACCCTACGTGGACGGTTCTACCAACACCGTGATCAAAGTTGTAGGCGTAGGCGGTGCGGGCGGCAACGCCCTTAATACGATGGTAACCAAATTGACGGATTGCCAGGTTGAGTTCATCGCCGCGAACACGGACAGACAAGCTCTGACCCGCTCTCTCGCTTCCGAAAAGATTTCTCTCGGCAGAACAGGTCTCGGCGCCGGCGCACGTCCGGAAGTCGGGTTCCAGGCTGCCAATGATGCCAGAGAAGAAATCGCTGAGAAGCTCCGCGGTGCCGATATGGTCTTCATTACAGCCGGCATGGGCGGCGGCACGGGTACCGGCGCTTCCCCCGTCATTGCCGAAGTTGCCCAGGAACTGGGTATTCTGACCGTTGCCGTCGTGACAAAGCCTTTCTCCTTTGAAGGCGGCAAACGCATGAGAAATGCCGAGCTCGGTTTAAATCAGCTCAAAAATCGCGTCCACTCTCTCATTGTCATTCTTAACGATAAGCTCGAAGAAGAGCTCGGAGAAGACGCCACGATGCGCGAATGCTTTGAAAAGGCCGACGAAGTGCTCTTCAACGCCTGCGCAGGCATCGCCGAATTGATTCAGAAGGTTGGTCAGATCAACCTGGACTTCGAAGACGTCAGAACGGTTATGGGTACTCGCGGTACCGCCATGATGGGTTCCGGCGAAGCCGAAGGTCCCGACCGTGCCGTTACGGCTGCCTCCATGGCCGTTACCTGCCCGCTGCTTGAAGGTGTTGAGCTTCGCGGTGCTAAGGGTCTGTTGGTTAACATTACGGCTCAGGAGGGCATTCGTATGTCCGAAGTCCGTTCCGCTATGGAAACCATCAAGAACTACGCCGACAGCGATGCGCTTATCGTCTTCGGTACGGTTTATGACGACAGCATGGGTGACAAAGTCCGCGTTACCGTTATCGCCACCGGTCTGGATCAGAACGGCACCGATGACTCCATCGTTAAAACAAGCTTCGTGAACGGCAAACCTGCCGTCGATAATCCGTCTAACCTTTGGCAGCCTTCCGGCTCCGCTCCGGATTCTCTGCCGAATGATTTGTTCGGCAACATTGATGCGCCTGCTAAGCCTAAGGTTCACGCCTCTGCAGCTCCCCGTACAGCATCTTCTTTTGCTCAGCCGCAGCCTCACCCGGCTGCTGCTCCGGCTCACACTGCAGCTCCTGCCGCTCCGGCAGCAAAGTCTGAAGTGAAAGCCGAAGAGGTCAAAGCGGAAGTCAACCCTTTCGGCAGCTATACCCCGCAGCCTCAGAAAAAGGCTGAGCCGGCACCTGCTCCGAAGGCCGAACCGAAGGAACCGCAGCCTGAAGCCATCAACCCGTTCGGTCAGGCTTTCAGCCGTCCGATCGCAACACCTGATGCCGGTGCCTTCGAAGGCCCGAAAGACAACACGATTTTCGGGAACTTCCACGCCAGCAACAATATTCGTCCTGCCAGCGATGTCTTCGCAACCCTGAATCCTCAGGCCGGCAACGGCAATGACAGCGGACTGTGGACAGCCAATCAGCCCAACGGCGCTCCGGAAGCCAAAGGCCAAGGTGCGGCAGAAGTCAAAGCGGAAGACGAAAAACCGCGTTTCGAATACGGCATCCCCGCTTTCCTGCGCAAGAAGAACTAAGGTTTGGCCGCATTTATGATCAAACAGAGAACGCTTAAGAAGGTCTTCTCCACTGTCGGTATCGGCTTGCACTCCGGCCGCAAAGTCCGTTTGACTCTGCGCCCGGCACCTCCCGATACCGGTCTGGTGTTTACTCGAACCGATTTGAAGCCTCCCGTTGCGATTAAGGCTGAGCCTGAGCGCGTTAACGACACGCGTATGGCGACGACTTTAGATAAAGACGGAGCCCGTATTGCGACGATTGAGCACTTAATGAGTGCGCTCTCCGGGTTGGCCATCGACAACTGCTACATCGATGTCGATGCGCCTGAAATCCCCATCATGGACGGCTCCGGTTCAACGTTTGTCTTTTTGATCAGAGCGGCCGGAATCGAAGAACAGGATGCACCGAGAAAGTTTGTCCGCGTCAAGAAGAATGTCTCCATCCACGTCGGAGACAAATGGGCTTCTCTTGAACCCTATGACGGCTACAAACTGTCTTTTGCGATTGATTTCGGTCATCCGGCCATTGATGAAACGGCCCAGTTTGTTGAAGTTGACTTCAATAAAGAAAACTACATCGAAAGCGTTTCACATGCCCGTACTTTCGGTTTTGTGAACGACTTGGAAATGTTGTGGGGCATGGGTTTGGCACAAGGCGGAACGTTGGACAACGCGATAGTGCTCGACGATTTCCACGTGTTAAATCCCGGCGGCCTGCGCTCTCAGGACGAGTTTGCGAAGCATAAGCTTCTCGATGCCATGGGCGACTTGTACGTTTTAGGTCATCCGCTGGTGGCGCACTACCGTGCCTTCAAGTCCGGTCACGAAATCAACAACAAACTTTTGCGGACGCTGTTAGCTGATCCCGAAAACTGGGAGTTTGTTGAATACCAGGATGAACACAGTGCTCCGAAGGCTTTTACCGAAGCGGTAAAAGAACCTTCGAACTAAGAAACGAAAACTTATTGTTTTTGCCCGCGCAAGCCGCGGGCTTTTTCTTACCTGCGGCCGGGACCTTGATGTTCTTCCAAGGTAGCGGCGAGTTTTGCCATGGCTTCCTTTAAAGGAGAGCTCTCGGGCAGACGATCCGATAACTCTTTAGCACCTTCAACCGCACCGGGACCCCTGATTGCCGGGCCGGTTTCCGTAAAAAGAAACTGCTGCGGATGCAGACCGCATCGATCAATGACAGGTTTGACTTTCATGGCGCCGAAGCCTTTCTCGGCAAGTGCTTTTTCGACCGAGGGCTGGAACATCGTGAAGCGGCGGACAAAAAGCGGATTGGGCAGTCCGATTTCCAAGAGGAGAACTTCTTTGATCAGATCGCGAGGATCTTCATCCGGATCGATGTCGTATGGGTTTTCGTCTTTGATGCGAACCTGTTGGACAGTAAGCCTAAGACAGTCCGGTGTGACCGAGGCGCCCAATTTGTAGCTTTGGCAGACGGGATCAATCACTGCAGCAAGGCGCTTTGCTAATTTTAAGAATCCGAAATGCTTAGCCAAGGAGCCCTTTTGAAGGACTTTGGAGATCGGTTTTTGTGCAGATCGCGGGTACATTTCAGATCCAGAATAAATCAGACATAGCAGTGTTAAGTTAGCAAATTGAAGAAGCGAATTCAATTCCTCACTTGATTGAGCTACAGAAGCGTCACGCTTTGTATGCAACTTGTAAAAGGACGGGCAAAAACTGTTTAGTGTTGTAAAATCAGTGAGTTTCAAAATTGGCAAGGTGTAACTGCCAATGGGAGGCGTTGTGCCTCCGTTTTTATTAAGAGAAAGAATTAATGGCCAGTTTTCTGACAAAAATTTTTGGTAGCCGCAACGATCGACTGATTAAGCAATATCGCCGTAAAGTTGCTGCGATTAATAAACTTGAGCCCGAAATGAAGGCATTGAGCGACGAACAGCTCAAAGCCAAAACGGCAGAATTCCGTCAGCGTTTAGCCGACGGAGCTTCCTTGGACTCTCTCCTGCCGGAAGCATTCGCCGTTGTGCGTGAGGCAAGTTTCCGCGTTCTCGGAATGCGTCACTTTGACGTGCAGTTAATCGGCGGTATGGTCTTAAATGACGGCAAGATCGCTGAAATGCGTACCGGTGAAGGTAAAACTTTGACCGCAACTTTGGCGGTTTACCTCAATGCATTGCCCGGTAAAGGCGCGCACGTTGTGACGGTGAACGATTACTTGGCAAGCCGTGACGCGGCCTGGATGGGTAAGGTTTACAACTTCCTCGGAATGACTGTCGGAACGATTCTTTCCAATCAGCCGAACGATCAGAAACAGGCCGCTTATGCTGCCGATATTACTTACGGTACGAACAACGAATTCGGCTTCGACTACCTCCGCGACAACATGGAGTACGAGACCGGCGCACGCCGCCAGAGAGGTCTGTTCTTCGCGATCGTGGACGAAGTTGACTCCATTTTGATTGACGAGGCCAGAACTCCGCTGATTATTTCCGGTCCTGCCGAAGGCAGTACGGATATTTACGTTGCCATCGACAAGATTCCTGACATGCTGGAGCGCCAGAAGCAGGAAAAGGGCGAAGGCGACTACTGGGTCGACGAGAAGCAGCACACAGTCCAACTTTCCGAAGCCGGTCACGAGAAAGTCGAAAAAATCATGGTCGACATGGGTCTGCTGCCTGCCGGCCAAAGCCTTTATTCTCCGACGAATATCATGTTGCTTCACTATCTGAATGCAGCGCTCCGTGCTCATACGCTCTTTGTCAAAGACCAGCACTATGTCGTTCAGAACGGCGAAGTCATTATCGTTGACGAATTCACCGGTCGTTTGATGAAAGGACGCCGTTGGTCCGACGGTCTGCATCAGGCCGTTGAAGCCAAAGAAGGCGTTGAAATTCAGCAGGAAAACCAGACTTTCGCGTCTATTACCTTCCAGAACTACTTCCGTATGTATGAAAAGCTCTCCGGTATGACCGGTACGGCCGATACGGAAGCTTATGAATTCCAGGAAATTTACGGTCTGGAAACGGTTGTCATCCCGACACACCGCATGATGATTCGTGATGACCAGCAGGATAAGGTTTATCGCACTGCAAAAGAAAAATACAAAGCCATCGTTGATGACGTTAAAGAGTGCTACGGCCGCGGTCAGCCGGTTCTTGTCGGTACGACCTCGATCGAAAACTCCGAACTTATCAGCGACATGCTGACTAAAGCAGGCATTCCGCATAATGTGCTCAATGCTAAGCAGCATGAAAGAGAAGCTCAGATCGTTATGGAAGCCGGTCGTCCCGGCATGGTTACGATTGCCACTAACATGGCCGGCCGCGGAACCGACATCGTCTTAGGCGGCGGCATCAGTAAGGCTCTTGAACAGATCGATAACGACGAAACCCTTTCTGACGAACAGAAGAAGGCTAATAAAGAAGAAATCAAGGCACAGTGGCAGGTTGACCACGATCGCGTTGTGGAACTTGGCGGCTTGAGAATTATCGGTTCCGAGCGTCACGAATCCCGCCGTATCGACAACCAGCTGCGCGGACGTTCCGGCCGTCAGGGTGACCCGGGTTCTTCCCGCTTCTACCTGTCCATGGAAGACCCGTTGCTCAGAATTTTCGCCGGCGAAAAGATGCAGGCTTTGATGAACAAGCTGCGTCTCCCTGAAGGTGAAGCCATTGAAGCAGGCATTGTCTCCCGTTCTATTGAAACCGCTCAGCGTAAGGTCGAATCCCGCAACTTCGATATTCGTAAGCAACTGCTTGAATACGATGACGTGGCAAACGATCAGAGAAAAGAAATCTACGCTCTGCGTAACGAAATCCTGGAAAACAAAGATGTGTCCGGTCCTGTGAAGGAACTTCGCGACGGATATTTCACCAGTCTGTTCCGCCACTATGTTCCGGCAGATACCGTCGAAGAACAGTGGGATCTTGAAGGCTTAGAAAAAGAACTGAAAGAACAGTGGAATCTGGATGTTCCGCTCAAGGCTACACTGGAAAAATCCGAAAGCTCCGACGACCAGGAACTTCTGGATATGCTGCTTGCAGCCACCAACAAGGTTTACGACGAAAAAGTCGCCTTGGTCGGTCACGAAGCTTTTGCACAGTTTGAACGCAACGTTCTGCTTCAGTTCCTGGATCAGCGCTGGAGAGAGCACCTCAGCCAGCTCGATATGCTCCGTCAGGGCATCTATCTCCGCGGCTATGCTCAGAAACAGCCGAAACAGGAATACAAGCGCGAAGCTTTTGAACTGTTTGCCAACTTGCTTGAAACTGTCGGTGCCGACGTCACCCGCGTTCTGATGAATGTTCAGATTCGTCAGCCGGAACCTGAAGAAGTCGCAGCGGCTCAGCAGGAAGCTCAGGCTCCCGCTCAGCAAGAAGCCCTTCCTCAGGAAGAAGATCCGTTTGCGCATGTCGGACGTAATGATCCCTGCCCCTGCGGCAGCGGCAAGAAATTCAAAGACTGCCACGGCAAACTTCGTTAATCTGAATTAATGGAAAGACGGCTCTCGGTGAAAACACCTTGAGCCGTTTTCTTTTGGCCGACATTCGTGCTCTAAAATCGAAAAATTAAATCAAAAAATTTTTGAGAAAAAAGGAAAAGCAATATGGCAGTCAATCTCTTCCCGCCCGAACCGTCTGAGATTTACTCGGTTCCCGGAGTTGTCCTCGGCGTTGCGGCAGCCAATATCCGTAAACCCAACCGCAATGACGTTCTGGTGGTTGAGTTGGCATTAGGATCCCGCGTCGCAGGCGTGTTTACTTCTAATCGCTTCGCGGCAGCGCCTGTTCAGGTTTGCAGGACTCACTTAGCTGAAACGAATAACATCAGAGCATTAGTCGTCAACACCGGCATAGCAAACGCAGGTACCGGCGAACAAGGTCTCCAAGACGCTCAGGAAACCTGCAGAAAGGTTGCGGATATCTTCGACTGCTCTCCGATGCAGGTTCTGCCATTCTCGACCGGTGTCATCATGGAACCGCTCCCCATGAACCGTCTGCTTAAAGGCGTGGAAGAAGCCGCTAAGCATTTGTCGAGAACCAATTGGATCGCAGCGGCCGAAGCCATCATGACAACGGACACCGTTCCCAAATGCGTTTCCCAGCGTGTCATGCTGGATGACGAGGAAATCACGATCACCGGTATCAGCAAAGGTTCCGGCATGATCGAGCCGCACATGGCAACGATGCTGGGCTTCATTGCGACCGATGTTGCCATCGGTCAGGACCTAATCGGCAAAGTCGTCAAGATGGTGGCCGAGGCTTCTTATAACCGTATTACCGTCGACGGGGACACGTCCACGAACGACTCGTTCGTTTTGATTTCTACCGGATGCAGCAATGCTCGCCCGATCGAAAGTATGGACGACCCGCGCTTTGATGATTTGCTGGATTCTTTAATCGAAGTCGGACAAAAGCTTTCTCAAGCGATGGTCCGAGACGGAGAAGGCGCAACGAAGTTCATTACCATTACGGTGGAAGATGCGAAAAACGAAGCGGAAGCCCTCAAAGTTGCCTACGCCGTCGCTCATTCTCCGTTGGTTAAGACAGCCTTCTTTGCTTCCGACCCTAACCTTGGCCGAATTCTGGCCGCGGTCGGCAACTCAAAGATTCCGGATTTGGACGCAACGAAAGTTTCTCTTTGGCTGGACGACGTTTTAGTCGCCAAGAACGGCGGCCGTGCTCCTGAATATATGGAGGAGCAGGGCGTTGCTGTGATGAGCCAGGATGAAATTACCGTTCGTATCAGCCTCGGCCGTGGAGATGCCTGCGAAACTGTTTGGACCACAGACCTTTCTCACGATTACGTTTCGATCAACGCAGATTACAGAAGCTAAATACAGAGATGGCAGACGCAAAACTCGAACAAAAACTGGAACGTCTTCTCGATCGACTGGAAATTCTTCTTCCCAAGACCGAGGATGAAGTAGATTGGAGCGCAGCGGCTTTTCGGTGGCGCCGCAAACAATACTTGGGCATGTCCTACGGCGTCCTCGAGCCGATTCATCGAGTCGCACTCGTAGATCCGGATTCGATTAAGAATGCGGATCAGCAGAAAGCCGCGTTGCTCAGAAACACGGAGCAGTTTGTTCGAGGTTTGCCCGCAAATAATGTTCTTTTAACCGGTGCGCGAGGCACCGGAAAATCCTCTCTTATCCGTGCGTGTTTGAAGCAGTTTGCAGATCAAGGACTGCGTCTCATTGAAGTGGACAAAGAAGATTTAAAGGATCTGATCGACATTGCTCAGCGCATCGCCGAACGACCCGAAAAATTTATTGTCTTCTGCGATGATTTGTCTTTTGAATTCGGAGAAGGCGGATACAAAGCACTGAAAGCGATTTTGGACGGCTCCGTGGCTTCGACCGGAGACAATCTGCTGGTGTACGCAACATCCAATCGTCGTCACTTAATGCCGGAGAAAATGCAGGACAACCTTGCCAGCAGCATGGACGAAGACGGCGAACTCCATCCGGCTGAGACGATCGAAGAAAAGATGTCGTTATCCGAGCGTTTCGGTCTTTGGTTGAGCTTCTACCCGTTCTCTCAAAAAGAATATTTAGCGGTCGCCGAAGGCTGGACAAAACATTTCGGCGGAGAAATCTCCGACAGATGGCAAACCGAAGCATTGCAGTTTGCACTGCAGCGCGGTTCTCGTTCCGGCCGTGTGGCTTACCAGTTTGCACGCGACTGGGCAGGAAGAATGCATTTGGAGACTGAGCATGACAACTAAACCGACCGAAGTGGTTGTTGCCGTGGCTTTTGATAAAGACGGACGTTTTCTGATGACTTCGCGTCCCGAAGGAAAAGTCTATGCGGGCTACTGGGAATTTCCGGGCGGCAAAGTCGAAGCCGGAGAAACTCTTGAGGAAGCGCTTGTCCGTGAAATGAAAGAAGAACTCGGCGTTCAGGTAACTGATTGCCGAGGGGTTTATTCAACGGTGTTCACGTATCCTCATGCCACCGTGCATTTGCATTTCCTGCATTGCCGTTTGAATCCTGAAGAGCTGAAATGTCTCGAAGGACAGACATATCGATTCTGTACCTTAGAGGACTTACCGCATCCGATTTTGCCGGCGACGGAACCGGTACTAGCGCAGGTGACGGCGAGAAAGTAGTTCTACTTCTCTAGGTCAGCTTTATGTGCGGCGAGTTTGCCGGTGGCGAGTGCATCGGCAGAGATATCAAGATCGTCGTCGCCTTCCATCGGTTTATCTTTGATGGAATATTTCCCTTCTGCCCACGCGCCGAGATCGATTAAGCGGCAACGTTCGCAGCAGAAAGGACGATACGGGTTCTTGTCTGAGTATTCACATTCACGCCCGCAGGTCGGGCATTTAACTTTAATTGCCATTTTTACTACATATTGCATAAACCGAGGCGGAAAGGCATCACCTCGGGAATTTCCGCGATCGGACCGCTGCCGAAATTGGCGCCGGAGAAACGAACCGAAAGGAGATAACGGTTCGCGGAGATCTTCGGAATCATATTCAGTTTAGGATCCACAAATACTTGGAGCAGTGTAAACGTTTTGCCCTGAAGGTCTTTCTGGTAAGAGCCTTTGATCGCTTCCACGTCATTTAACTCAGCTGTGCCGCGCAGCAGATTCAAAATCAAATCGATGGCGTTGCTGTAGGGGAGCAGGGGCTTTATCCACTCATTGAGATAGTGCTTGCGTTCTTCAGGCGAAAGGTGAAGCCAATGGTGGTAAACAGGGACGTCGAATTCACAGGTTCCGGCAGGAATGCCTGAGCGCTGTCCGACTGTTTTAAGGAATTCGTTCTGGCTGGAGAGATGGGAGATTCTGACGCCCACGCAGCTTAATTCGGCTCTGCTGGCTTGGAGTTTGTCCAAGGTTTCTTTTAAGGATTCCTGGTCAACGTTGTCATTATTTGCGAGAGGTTCCAAGCAGGACCGGAAGCGAGCAAGTTCGTGCAGGAGGTCATTTTTTTGATCTCCGCGGGTTGTGACCTCTTGAATTTCAAAGTACTTGATGATGGCTGCTCGGTGATCATTCGCATTATCTTGCTGAGCAAACCACGACAGCTGTTTAAAAAGGTCAGCTAGTCTCAAAAAAGTACGAAGTTTTTCGTTGGAGGGAAACTCATATCGTAATAAGGTTTCGGTCATTCCAATCTCTCGCGTTCCTAGAATAATTTTATATTTTCCCCTTAACGGCCGGTAATGGAAATGATTACCGCCGAAGGCGTACGGCTATCGAAAAATCTCTCAGAAATAACGCAAAAACATCAGGGGATTCTCCTATACGATTGTACACAATGGGAACGTTAAGACTAAGAAAATAAGCTGTTGTATCTCTCACTGCGAGACAATAAGTTATATGCGTCGGAATGGGAAGAAACTCAGTTTTCTTTGGTCAGTGCAAGGTACAACGAATGAAGTTTTAGTACTGAGGCCTTCAGCATCTCACAGGTACCGACATTTTCAATGACATCGTCCGCAGCATCCAGTCTTTGGGCGGTCGTCGCCTGAGTCGAAATAATCTTTTTTACAGCTTCCGGCGTTAGATGACTTCTTTGAACTACTCTCTCGATTCTTAGAGCTTCGGGCGCTTCGACGACAAGCAAGCGATCGATGGACGAACGCCAAAAGGGGCTTTCAATGAGAAGCGGGACGCTTAAGATCGTGTACGGGGACTGTGAGGCGTCGAGTTGGCGCTGACACTCTTTGCGAATTAAAGGATGAAGGATATTTTCCAGAGCCGTTTTAGCCGCAGGGTCAGAAAACACCAACTCTCTAATGAATTTTCGATTCATGGAGCTGTCGGGAGAGGCTGCTTCAGGCCCGAAGTGTTTAACGATATCCGGCATTGCGCCGCCGTTTACCGCGGTTAATTGCCGCGAGACGACATCTGCATCCACAACTTCGATCCCTAATTCCTCAAATAAGTCAGAAACCGTTGTTTTGCCGGAACCAATCCCGCCTGTCAGACCGATCACTTTCATGGAGTGCCTATTGTTAAATTGAAAGCGGCTTCTTTACTCCTATAGAGAAGAAAGCGCCGATGTTCTAAATCAAGGAGCCCCTTATTTGGCTTGTAAGACCTGATCAATCCAGTCTTTTGTAAGCTGTTCGCGTAGCCGGCCTTTCTCAGACAACGGGACGCCAAGCATATGAATATTCTTTAAATCCAGCACAGGGTCGTCAACTTTGACGTCGGTACGGGTCGGAACATACCTAATCTTATTTTTTATAAGGAATTCGGCCAGTTTAGGTGAAGTGGCCCAGTCTAAAAATTCTTTTGCCTCTTTCGGATGTTTAGCACCTTTTACAAGAGACACAACTTCGATGCCGAAGGTAACGCCTTCTTTCGGATAAGAAATCGTGACCGGATATCCGAGCTGGACGATATCCAGCGCATCAGGCAAGTAAACCATGGCAGCAGCCGCGAGACCGTCACCGACACGCAAAGCAGGCCAAGCACCGCTCTTGGTGTACATCTGAACGTTCTTGTGAAGTTTTTTCTGGAAGTCGATACTGCCTTCGCGCCCGAATACTCTTTCTAAAGAGAAGAGGCGTTCTGTCGCAGTTCCGGAGGTTCGAGCATCGGCCAGGATAAGGCCTTCTTTGTATTCAGGCTTTAGAAAATCCTGCCAGGAAGTCGGAGCCTTCAGGTTGTTCTTTTTAAGAAAGTTGTTATTCGTGATGAAGGCAAGCGGCATGATGCCGATTCCCGTCCAATAATTTTGTGGATCCTTAAATTCTGCCGGAATGAAATCAGAGCCTTTAGGTTTATAAGGTGCTGTCAGCCCTTCGTTCTTAGCAACTTCAAGATAATCTGCCGGACCTCCCAGAAGAACATCGACTTGGGGATTACTTTTCTCTGCCTGGAGGCGGGAGAGAACTTCGCCGGAAGAAAGTCTGAGGAAGTTGACTTTGATACCCGTTTCCTTGGTGAACTGTTCAAGGACCTGAGAGGCGTATTTCTCAGGCATGGAGGCGTAAACGTTCAGTTCTGCAGCAAGAACATTAAAAGAAAGGCCAAGAACGGCTAAGGATGCAGCAAATTTAGCGACAAGTTTCATCAGCATAGAACCCAAAGATATTTCAATTATTCTGCCATAACATATTTATTTCTCCGATTTATAACGGAGGAATTTTTCGATTCTCGGAAAAATTTAAAAATCGCCCATTTCGAGCGCATAATCTTTAAAGATGCCAAGAGAAGGAGGGGTTCTCGTGCCGTGGGTTGTTACGCTTACGATCTTAGTCGCCAGCGCGTTTCTGATGGATATGTCGTTCACGATGATTACGCCGTTTTTGCCGGTGTATTTATCATCGGCACTCGGAGCGAAGGCTTCGGAAGTCGACATGTGGTCAGGTGCGGTTTTTGCATTAAAGAAAAACCAAGGACAGTTAAAGTCACTTCACGTAATTGGTTTGATTGGAGTGTTCTTCGACAGCCAGCGATTTTCAAAATGCTGATTGCCTGCGCAGTGATTCACGCGTCTTTATTCTCAGCTCAGCCAATCCTGCCGCTTTACATTGCTCAGCTTCAAGGAAGCATGGACAACATCATGATGCTTTCCGGGACGATATTTTCTGTCTGCGCGATTTCGATCATGATTGCTTCTCCGATTCTCGGAGCGGCTGGACAGAGGTTTGGCTTCTTAAAGGTACTTTCGTGCTCTTTGTTCTTCGCCGGTCTTTTAATCTCCGCTCAAGTCTTGGGACGAACTCCGTTTGAATTCGGTGTTTGGCGGTTTATCGCCGGATTTGCGATTGCCGGTCTAATTCCTTTGGTGAATTCGATCATCTCAACAGAATGCCCGCCTGATAAAAAGGGAGAAGTCTTCGGATTTAACTTCCTGACAGGGCATGCCGGCATGGCATTGGGACCGTTTGCGGCCGGAGCACTTTCAGGTTGGTTCGGCTATCAGGCAGTGATTGTTGCCTCAGGCCTGATCCTTTTTCCTCTTATTGTGTACTTGAACTATGGCAGAAAGAAGTAGGAAAGTTTGGAGGTGTTAGATGACAAAGCTAAGGAAGAAACTTACCGAAAAAACGCTGAAATTTGGCGCTGAAGTGCGTCGACGCCATTCAACAGGATTAACGCCGGAATCAGAAAAATACTACGAGCACGTCCCGGCTACCTTTCCTTCGGACTGGTACGACTATAACGGGCCAGGATGTGATGGACTTAAACTGAAGAAAGAGGCTCCGGAGCGTGCTCATAAAGAGTTGAGAAAATACAATATTTATTGTGATAGAAAGGCGAGAAAAGGGATTATCGTCGACTGATTTTTATGGATCATAGAAGAATGAAACGTTTAAAGAAAAGGCTCAACTGGGAGGACCTTAGTAAGCTTACGAATGAGGAGCTTTACGCTATTCACGCAAAGATATTTAAGTGCGATCCCATACTGCATGGCAGAGGTGCCTTCTACCCACAAAATGAAGCCGAAAGAAAAGCTGTAATCAACGCGATCATTAGCGGAGAACCTCTTGACGTTACTTATTAGCAATCTGGCTTTCTACGAGGTGGACTTCTTTACGACACCCGTTTAATCAAGCCTAATTTCTAGACCAGAAGGCTGAAGAGTCCGAAAAAAAGAACGTTGGCTTCCAAAGTTGCTTAACTGAAAGGAATGCGGAAAATTTCGATTCCGCGGGCTGCGAAAAGTTCGAAAAAATGAAACCCGGACGTCCATTCGAACATCCGGGTGGAATTCTGTGGTCGGAGTGAGAGGATTCGAACCTCCGACCCCTGCGTCCCGAACGCAGTGCTCTACCAGGCTGAGCTACACTCCGATTCTTGCGTCTCAAGCGATCTATCGATCTCTCTCAACTGTCAAGGAAAGCAATTCTATCAGAGAATTTTTAAATGCGCTAGTCGGTAAGCAATTTAATGCATCAATTCCCCGGAAAACCTCTTTTTTAGCGGCTTCAATGCACGCATCAGTGGCTCCGGAGGCAAGAATGACGCGGGTTACGCTTTCTAAGTCGGGATCGTTGCTGCTGACTGCAGTGCGAATAATCTTTGCGTCTTCTTCAGGACAATGTCTCAATGCATAGATAAGAGGCATCGTCATTTTTCCTTCGCGAAGGTCGGTGCCTAAATTCTTACCGATATTGTCCTTAGAGCCTGTGTAGTCGAGCACATCATCAATAATTTGGAAGGCGCGGCCAAGACAAAGAGCGTATTCAGCCATTTTGTCTTCTACTTCTTTAGAGGCACCGGCAACGACGGAAGCCATGCGGGCCGCAGCTTCAAAAAGGACACCGGTCTTTCTTTCAATGACGTCAAAATAACGAGCTTCGTCCAAGGTTGTGTCATGGATGTTGAGCAGCTGGATGACTTCGCCTTCGGAAACTCGGTTTACGGCGCCGGCAACAATTTCGCAAATGCGCAGATTCTGAGTGCGGACCATTAATTGGAAGGCACGAGAATACATAAAGTCGCCGGTTAAGATCGCTGCTGCATTTCCCCATTTAAACCCGGCAGTCGGCTTGCCGCGTCTTAAGTCGCTCTCGTCAACGACATCGTCATGCAGAAGGCTGGCCGTATGCACATACTCAATCATCGTAGCTAAGAAGATGTGCTCTTTTCCCTGGTAACCCAGAGCGCGGGCAATGAGCATTAAGACGATCGGACGCATCCGTTTGCCGCCGGCTGTAACGATGTAGTCGCTTATCTTTTTAATCAGCGGAATGTCACTCTGAAGATCATCAATAACTTCCCGATCAACGGCGAGTAAATCTTCCG
>ENA-UESP01000067-UESP01000067.1-human-gut-metagenome-genome-assembly--contig:-NODE-67-length-79079-cov-94.311536_pt1 | contig 79079 bp, 50 predicted proteins | sample MGYA00243003_ERZ508004 | MGnify/ENA primary metagenome ERZ508004 (study PRJEB26167, sample SAMN06115443) | human gut metagenome | host: Homo sapiens | place: China:Henan | collected 2015-07-29 | study...
CTGCAATACGTAAACTTCATTAACGACAAGCCCATTGGCAGAATTAAGTATGCACTAAATTAATTCCGCCAACAGGTACATAAAGGGGCAAACCTTGCCAAACAGCAACTGCTGTTTACGCTGCCCGACAGCGCCACTATCAAGGCAGATGAAGAATTACCGAATGACATCCTAAACTATTACGATTTCAGTAACGAGTCTCACTCTCGCACTTTCACCGTCACTTCCGAAGACGGTGAATGGACCGCTACCTATACCGCAAAAGTGATACCTGCCGAAATGCCGGAAACATTCCATTTCGAAGACCTGCTTCCCTCTGCCGGTACTGAATACGACATTCTTTACGAGTTCGAACCCGGAACTTCGGCCAACGTTTCGCGCGTAGTACAATGGGCCAGCGGCAACCCCGGCTACGAACTCACCCGCATGGCCAACAGCCGCATTGATTACCCCACACAACAGACAACAGATGGTTATAATCATACTAAGGGAATAAAATTAACGACATGCGATACTGGAGAATTCGGAGAAAGAGTTAATATGCATATCGCAGCCGGAAACCTGTTTATCGGTTCTTTCGATTTGGCTAACGCATTAAACGCCCCCTTGCGTGCCACCAAGTTTGGCATACAGTACTACAAACGTCCTATAGCATTGAAAGGTTATTTCAAGTTCAAGGCAGGAGATGTATACACCGACGGTGGAGTGGAACAGAAAGACATGAAAGACCGTTTCGACATTTACGCCATACTGTATGAGGCAAATGAGAACTCTTTTATGCTGGACGGCAGCAACAGCCTGACTTCCGAAAATATTGTAGCCAAAGCCCAAATCAGTGAAGAGGATGCTGTAGAAACCGACGAATGGACAGCGTTCGAGTTACCTTTTGAACCTATGAACGGTAAAGAGATAAACAAGTCGAAACTGCAGAACGGCAAGTACAAATTAAGCATCGTCCTCTCCTCCAGCGTGGAAGGTGTGTACTTCAAAGGAGCAGTCGGCAGCACATTATACGTAGACGAATTAGAACTTATAAGCGAAGAAATCTGATTATAGAATATGAAAAAGCATCATTTTATTTGCACGATAGCCGTACTGCTGGCAATGGTAGCCAACGTACAGGCACAAGAAGAGAGAAACAAAAGTCTTATCAACTCCTATCTGCACGGTTGGGAATACAACATTAAAGCCGGATTCAATATCGGCGGTACATCTCCCATTCCCCTGCCCAAGGAGATACGCAAGATAGACAGCTACGCACCGGGCATCGCCATTGCCATCGAAGGTAATGCCACCAAGTGGTTCGACGAAAAGAAAAAATGGGGACTTACCCTGGGACTGCGGTTGGAGAACAAGAACATGACTACCGAAGCCACCGTAAAGAACTACGGTATGAAAATCATCAATACCAACGGCGGAGAACTGGCAGGTCTTTGGACGGGTGGAGTCAAAACCAAAGTGAAGAACTCCTACCTCACCATTCCTATCCTTGCCGACTACCGCATCAGCAAGCGCTGGATAGTATCGGCAGGTCCGTACTTCTCCTATCTGCTGGAAGGCAACTTCTCCGGACACGTGTACGAGGGTCACTTGCGCACGCCCGACCAGACCGGTTCCAAAGTAGAGTTTACCGGTGAAAGCATCGCAACTTACGATTTCTCCAACGAGCTGCGTAAGTTCCAGTGGGGTATCCAATTCGGGGGCGAATGGAAAGCGTTCAAGCATCTCACCGTGCATGCCGATGTAACGTGGGGATTAAACAATATTTTCCAGAAAGACTTCGATACGATAACGTTTAATATGTATCCTATCTATCTGAACTTAGGATTTGGATATGCTTTCTAAACAAGATTTTTTCGTTTTTTGTCGTCACTCGTCACTTTTTGTCTTAATGCATTAAGGACTAAGGTGTTATCTGGTGACGACAAGCTTATATACAGTGACGACCGATTTTTGGTCGTCACTTTTTCATTTTATACGGGGTATTCCGTTAGTACCAACACTTGGTAGTTAAAATACCAATGCTTGGTACATGAGATACCGCTATGTGGTATTTGGAATACCAAAGAGTGGTATTTATGTGATACTTATAACATACTGTATCCTCTCAAGTAGAACTTTATGATGCTAAAGTTGACCTTTACAACTCTCAAGTAACCCTTTACAACTCCCAAACAATCCAATAGTTTATGGAAATTATATAGGCAGCCCTATATAAGATTTTAATAATAATCAGTCAACTTCACTTAGGACGACACAAGTTTTAATCTCAGTCCTAAAAGGATGTTATTTCTATACTACATATATAAAAAAGAACGGATATCTATTCTTCAATAAATAGATAATCCGTTCTTATATGATAGGCCACTTCTAATATAGTTATTTATTGCCTTGAAAAATAACTATACTATACAAATTAAGTTATTCTCCTATAACTTCAAGTTCGTCAACGATTAAAGTACTATTTTCAGCACCCTTAAAATCTGCACCGTCTTTACTTGACTGACAAACAATAGCTAATTTATACTGCTTTGCCGGATCATAAGCACCAATTTTTTCAAATGGTATCTCAAAAGTTTTCCATTCTCCATTGGTATCGGAAATATAATCATTTCCTCCAACAATAGCTCTCATAACATGCTTGCTTTCATCCATCAGATTATTACCATCCAAATGATCATCTGCATTTTCTACCTCAAATAAAACTGCAATAATTAACCCCTTATCTTCATTAGGCAAATTTTCTGGCCATTCATTAGGTTTCCAACCAGTTACTGCTCCAGTAGCTTTTGAACCATCTATATAATTAGTCCCTTTTTTATATTTATAGGCTCCTCGAAAAAGGATAGGTTTCTTATTACATTCCCGTCCAAAATGCGTCATACCTAATTGACCTTCTTTTGACAGTCCGGCTGCATAACTATATACAAAACTTCCTGTGAATAATGTACCTGGTGTTATAGCTGGAGCATTAACAATACCAAAAGCATTCAGTCCCTTACTTTTTATTGTTTGTAACTTTACGGCATTTATGCTACCATTATATCCAGGAGTCTCTTGCAGCATTGCAAAATCTCCTGTATAGTTCATCATCGATTTTAAAGCTTGTACCCCCTGATTAGCACTTGCCAACTCATTAATAGGAGAAGGAGAAGGCCAAGTTTTATCAAGATTGCTTGGATCGTCTGAAACAGGCTGCCAAGGTTCATCAAAATTATAATAGATAAACCTATCTTCCACTACCTCCGAAACATACACATCATACTTTTTAGTAACTGTACCATCTTCAGAAGTAACAATATAGCTCACATGTTTATTATCAGAAAAATCCTGTGCCACACCAGACTCAGGAGCTATCGTTGCTTTATGAGAATAAGTAATTGTAGGCACTAAAGCCTTTAAATCATCAGCAGTAGCAGAGGCTTTCACCTTAAAAGTAATCGTATTGTCTTCATTGATTACTGGTTGTTCTGCAACAATAGGATTATTCTCGAAAACAAAACTTGTAATCAAAGCATCCGAACTCTTTCGGGCAGAAACCTTATACTCCGTCACTGTTGTACCATCCTCAGAAGTAACCTTATAAATCACTACCTTATTTCCGGAGAAGTCTTGCGCCACACCCGATTCCGGAGTAACTGTTGCATTTTCAGAAATTGTGATTATTGGCTTCAAGGCTTTCAAATCATCATCTGTTGCAGTTTCAGCCACTTTAAAAGTGATAGTTTTATCTTCATTGATTACAGGTTGCTCCGCAATAATATCGCTATCGAATTTGAACTCTTTAATCAAAGCTTCCGAACTTTCGTTTCCTGTCATTTTATGGCCTTTATATTCTACACGAACTTTCATAGAACCATTATCCACATTCACTTTGATTATCAATTCAATAGCTTCACCATTGATAGCTCCTTCCACAGAAACCGCACATTTGCCGACAATCAAATCCAAATCAGCGTTACCAGTAAATAAATACTTATCTCCCTCTACTTTCAAAGGACAATTTTCAACAGCTATATCTCCAATAGGAAGAGGAGTATTGTTAATTGTTATCACAAAGTTCTTCAACTCCAAACCGATTGAAGTGTCAGAAGACTTTTTGATAGTAATCTTTTGTTGCATATCTTTAGCTATTTCCAAATCCGGATCTTCATAGTAAACATCCATCAAGCCCTTGTAGTCACCGACAACCTCTCCAACTACTCCAGAATTGCCCGGCGCCTCATCGTCATCGCTACAAGCGGTAAATAAACTCATTGAACAAATCAATGCGAATAAATAAAACAAATTTTTCTTCATACAAATACTTGTTTAGTTAATAAAATCCCTACATAGTTAAGGGTTAGTTAATATTCTCTTTTATATCGAGGGTGCAAAATAACAGTTTTTAAAGCCTTTAAACAAGGTCTTTAATAAAAAATAGATGTCCTTTTTTTCATATAGGAAGAATTATAAGCATTCTTTACATTATTAAATACTCTTACATGTTTCCGCAAAAAGATACGGTTTCAAACAGTATTTTTATTCTCTAAAAGTCGGGAAATAAAAGATTTATTGTCATTTTTGAAACGTTTTACAAAAAAAATTGTTACCTTTATAAAGTCAAAGCCTTTTATAACAAGGCAAACTGGCACATTAACCTCATTATAAACCCTTAAAGCAATTGATATGTTCAACTCATTCGGCAATATTCTCCGCCTTACCAGTTTCGGAGAATCACACGGTAAAGGCATAGGCGGCGTAATAGACGGATTCCCCGCAGGAATCACCATCGATATGGACTTCGTACAATCGGAGCTCGACCGCCGGCGACCGGGGCAATCACGCATCACTACCTCACGCAAAGAATCCGACAAGGTGGAATTCCTTTCCGGCATCTTCGAGGGCAAGTCCACCGGATGCCCCATCGGATTCATCGTGTGGAACGAGAACCAGCACTCCAACGACTATAACAACCTGAAAGAAGTGTACCGCCCCTCGCACGCCGACTATACATATAATGTAAAATACGGAATACGCGACCACCGCGGCGGCGGACGCTCATCGGCACGCGAAACCATTTCGCGCGTAGTGGCAGGCGCATTGGCAAAACTCGCCTTGAAACAGCTTGGCATCCGCATCACCGCATATACCTCGCAGGTAGGCCCCATCAAACTGGAAGAAAACTATACCGCCTACGACCTCGACCTGATTGATACCAACCCGGTGCGTTGCCCCGACCCGGAGAAAGCCAAAGAAATGGAAGAGCTTATCTTCAAGATAAAGGGCGAAGGCGATACCATCGGCGGCGTGGTGACCTGCGTTATCAAAGGATGCCCCATCGGACTGGGACAACCCGTTTACGGCAAACTCCAATCCGCCCTTGCCGCCGGCATGCTCAGTATCAACGCCGCAAAAGCGTTTGAATACGGCGAAGGCTTCAAAGGACTGAAGATGAAAGGCTCCGAACAGAACGACGTGTTCTATAACAACAACGGACGCATCGAAACGCATACCAACCACTCCGGCGGCATTCAGGGCGGCATCAGCAACGGACAGGACATCTACTTCCGCGTAGCCTTCAAGCCCGTGGCAACCGTGCTCATGGAACAGCACACCGTAAACATGGACGGCGTGGACACCACCCTCAAAGCCCGCGGACGTCACGACCCCTGCGTACTGCCCCGCGCCGTGCCCATCGTAGAAGCCATGGCAGCCATGACCCTGCTCGATTTCTACTTGATTGACCGTACTACACAATTATAACAAACGGGTGATAAAGTGATAGAATATCACCTCATCATTTCACATTATTATTATGGAAATAAAGAAATATATCGCAGAGAACGAATCCGAAATGCTGGAAGAGCTGTTCAGCCTTATCCGCATCCCCAGCATCAGTGCCAAACCCGAACACCACGACGACATGCTGGCGTGTGCCGAACGCTGGGCACAACTGCTGCTCGCCGCCGGTGCAGACGAAGCACTGGTAATGCCTTCGGCTGGCAATCCCATCGTATTCGGACAGAAGATTGTAGACCCGAAAGCCAAAACCGTATTGATATACGCCCACTACGACGTAATGCCCGCCGAACCGCTGGAACTCTGGAAAAGCAATCCCTTCGAGCCCGAAGTACGCGACGGCCACATCTGGGCGCGCGGTGCGGACGATGACAAAGGACAGTCCTTCATCCAGGTAAAGGCTTTTGAATATCTGGTAAAGAACAACCTGCTGACTCATAACGTCAAGTTCATCTTTGAAGGAGAGGAAGAGATTGGCTCGCCCAGCCTCGAAGGCTTCTGCCGGGAACACAAAGAACTGCTGAAAGCCGACGTAATCCTCGTGTCCGACACCAGCATGCTGGGTGCAGACCTTCCCTCACTCACTACCGGCCTGCGCGGACTTGCCTATTGGGAGATAGAAGTGACCGGTCCGAACCGCGACCTGCACTCCGGACATTTCGGCGGTGCGGTGGCCAACCCCATCAATGTGCTTTGCGAAATGATAAGCAAGGTGACGGATGCCGACGGACGCATCACCGTTCCCGGCTTCTACGACGATGTGGAAGAAGTGCCGCAGGCGGAACGTGAAATGATAGCGCACATCCCGTTCGACGAGGAGAAATACAAAAAGGCTATCGGCGTAAACGCCCTTTTCGGCGAAAAAGGATACAGCACGCTGGAGCGCAACAGTTGCCGTCCGTCTTTCGATGTATGCGGCATCTGGGGCGGTTATACGGGCGAAGGTTCCAAAACCGTACTGCCCTCCAAGGCATACGCCAAAGTATCCTGCCGACTGGTTCCGCATCAGGATCATCACAAGATTTCGCAACTGTTTGCCGATTACATCATGGCTATCGCCCCCGATACCGTACAGGTAAAAGTCACCCCCATGCACGGCGGGCAGGGATACGTATGCCCCATCACGCTCCCGGCATACCAGGCTGCGGAGAAAGGCTTCGCCAAAGCTTTCGGCAAAAAGCCGTTGGCAGTACGTCGCGGTGGCAGTATTCCCATTATCTCCACATTCGAGCAGGTACTGGGCATCAAAACCATACTGATGGGATTCGGTCTGGAGTCCAATGCCATCCATTCTCCCAACGAGAACATTCCGCTGGATATACTGCGCAAAGGAATCGAGGCGGTTGTTGAATTCCATCTGAACTACTGAAACTGGAAAAGCGATGAAACCGATGAACGATTCCGATAAACCCTGGGAAGTCATTTCCAGCGAATACCTGCACAGGGCCCCATGGCTCACTGTACGCAAAGATCATCTAGTATTACCGAACGGCAACCATATTCCTTCGTATTATATATTGGAATATCCCGACTGGGTAAACACAATCGCTGTTACGAGCGACGGACAATTCGTTTTTATCCGTCAGTACCGGCATGGTCTGCAACAGACATCGTACGAACTTTGTGCCGGTGTATGCGAGAAAGAAGATGCCTCACCGCTGGCTTCCGCACAGCGGGAGCTGCTCGAGGAAACCGGCTACGGTAATGGCAGTTGGCAGGAATACATGCAAATATCCCCCAACCCGAGTACCCATACCAACATTACGTATTGCTTCCTAGCTACCGGTGTGGAAAAGATTTCGGAACAGCATTTGGAAGATACGGAAAGCCTCAGCGTACATCTGCTTACGCTTGCAGAAGTAAAGGAACTGCTGCAAAAAGGAGAGATAAAGCAAGCGTTAATGGCCGCTCCCTTGTGAAAATATATAGCCGAAAAAGGATTATAACCGGATATAACTTTACTCGAACGGCTTGCGGAATGTACAACCGCTTTTCCATTCGGAACAACCGTAAGCCGTTTTTCCTTTAATAACCGTTCCTTTTCCGCAAAGCGGGCAAGGCTGGCCTACCAGCGCATCGGCAGGCTGGTTCTCACCGGCTGCCTGCTCCGTTTTCTTCGTTGCAGACTTCCGCGGCGCTCTTTTCTTCGGTTCTTTCTTCGGTTTATCGGATGCGGCAGCGGCTTTTTCTCCCTTACCCTTTTCCGGCACGGGAGCCTGTATTGTGATATGACGGTTGCTGTTATCGGAAAGTACACTCATCACAATCTCCGATACCATCTGCTTCAACTCCTCCAAAAACTGTCCGGCATTGTAGGTACGCTTCTCTATTTCACGCAACTTCTTTTCCCATATGCCCGTCAGTTCGGCAGATTTCAACAACTCTTCGTGGATAATCTGAATCAGTTCCACACCCGTAGGGGTAGCTATCAGGTTCTTTTTCTCCTTACGGATATAGTTGCGCTTGAAGAGCGTCTCGATAATGGCAGCACGCGTGGAAGGACGGCCGATACCGTTCTCTTTCAAGGCATCGCGCAGTTCGTCGTTGTCCACCAGCTTACCGGCAGTTTCCATGGCGCGCAGCAAGGTGGCTTCGGTGTACGGACGCGGCGGTTGCGTCCACTTCTCGTACAGGTCGGGCAGGTGCGGGCCGCTCTCTCCCACCACAAAGGCGGGGAGCACGTTTTCTTCTTCTCCACTTTTCTCCTCTTTTTCCTCCTGCGACTGTGCCGAGGGCGTGCCGAATACCACACGCCAGCCGGGTTCCAGTATCTGCTTGCCTGAAACCTTAAACTCTATCTGCTCCACCTCGCCTATTACGGTGGTTGTAGCAAACAGACAGTCCGGATAGAACACGGCAATGAAACGGCGTGCAATCAGGTCGAATACGCGGCGCTCCATATCCGTCAGGTTCTGGGGCGGCTGGCCGGTAGGAATGATGGCATGGTGGTCCGTCACTTTCGAGTTGTCGAACACCTTCTTCGACTTCGGCAGAGTAGCCCCGTCCAACGGAGCAGTCAATGCCTGGTAATCGCGCAGCCCCTTCAGTATGCCGGGACATTTGGGATAGATGTCGTCACTCAGGAAAGTGGTATCTACACGCGGATAGGTCGTTACTTTCTTTTCGTAAAGCGACTGGATGGTTTTCAGCGTCTCGTCGGCGGAGAAAGCGAATTTCCGGTTGCACTCCACCTGCAGGGACGTCAGGTCGAACAGACGGGGCGGCGCCTCTTTCCCGTTCTTGCGGGTGACGTTCGTTATGGTAAAAGGAGAATTCTTTATCTGTTCCAGCAAAGCCTCACCCCGCTCCCGGTCTGTGATAGGTTCTATTCCCCGGTTATCTTCGGGTTTGGCAGCTTTGGCGGCTGCCCCTTCTTTCTGTTTTTCCGCTTCCAGCACCAGTTCCTCATCGCTCTTGCGGAGAATGGCGGAGAAGGTGGTGTCGCGATACACCGTCTTCAGTTCCCAGTATTGCTTGGGAACGAAGTTCTGTATTTCGAGCTGTCGGTTTACGATGAGCGCGAGCGTAGGCGTCTGCACACGTCCGATGGAAAGTACCTGCCGGTTCTGCCCGTACTTCATGGTGTACAGGCGGGTGGCGTTCATGCCCAACAGCCAGTCGCCGATGGCACGCGAAAGCCCCGCCTCGTACAACGGCTGGAAATCGGACGCATCCCTCAGTTTGGCAAACCCTTCGCGGATGGCTTCTTCCGTCAGCGAGGAAATCCACAGACGCTTCACCGGACAACGCGCACCGGCTTTCTGCATCACCCAACGCTGAATCAATTCTCCCTCCTGTCCGGCATCACCGCAGTTTATAATCATGTCGGCATGCTGCATGAGGTTCTCGATTACGTGGAACTGGCGTTCGTAGGTAGGGTTGCTGATAAGCTTGATGCCGAAACGGGGCGGAACCATAGGCAGGCTGCCCAAGCTCCACGACTTCCAGTTGGGTGTGTATTCGTGCGGTTCCTTAAGGGTACAGAGATGCCCGAACGTCCAGGTCACCTGGTATCCGTTTCCCTCGATGTACCCGTCTTTCTTATCTTTCGCTCCGAGTACATCGGCTATGTCACGCGCCACGGAAGGCTTTTCGGCAATACAAACTATCATTCGCTTTTCTTTTTTAGGCAATGCAAAGATAATGCAAAAATTCGATTAAGCGAGCCGGGGAAGGAAGTTGTTCTTGTTTCAGACACAGAGATGCAGAGACACAGAGTCTTAAAAACGGCTCTTTTCATGTAAGGCTGTTCCTCTCCCTGTCCCCTCTCCTGTTCTGTGTTTCCGCATCTCCGCGTTCACATTCCTCCCCCGCGTTTCAGTGCCTCCGCATCCCTCTTTTAGCACAAAATTAAAACAGAACTATACAAAATTAGCAATCAAATAAACATTCCGTACCATAAAAAAAACATTAGAGTCCGCAGATACATGGAAAAAGGCGTAATTTAGCAATCGAGGAACAGTCTCCGAAAAAACAATTATAAAACTAATAATATGGTAAAACGAATCTCAGTGAAGCACATAGCCTGCCTATCCCTGCTCAGTACATCAATGGCACACGCTGCCGAACGTCCCAACATCATCTACATCTTCACCGACCAGCATACGGCAAACGCCATGAGCTGTGCCGGAAACCCGGACTTGCACACGCCCAATCTGGACAGACTGGCTGCTGCCGGTATCATGTTCCAGAATGCTTACTGTACCGCACCGCTCAGCGGCCCTTCACGCGGCGCCATGTTTACAGGATGCTACCCAGGCACAACAGGACTGTTGGTCAACGGTGCTCCACTACAAGAATCGCTCCAGACACGGACACTGGGCACACTGGTAAAAAATGCAGGATACGAATGCGCCTACGGCGGCAAATGGCATGTGCCCGAACTCGATATTCCGGATAAAGTGCGAGGATTCGACCAAATTTACAAACACAGCGATGACGGACTGGCAGAGGCCTGTGTGGAATTCCTTTCGCGCAAACACGACAAACCGTTCTTCCTGGTAGCTTCTTACGACAATCCGCATAATATCTGCGAATATGCACGCAGCCAGAATCTTCCTTACGGCAACCTGGACATACCCGAAATACGCAATTGTCCGGGACTTCCCCCTAACTTTGCCAAGAATCCGTACGATGCCGATGTCATCGAGAAAGAAAGGGAAAACAATTTCAACGTCTACCCCACCGCCACTTTCACCCCCGAAGACTGGCGTATGTACCGCTACACATACTACCGCCTCGTAGAGAAAGTAGACCGTGAAATCGGCAAGATTGTAGACGCCATCGACAAGAATAACTTGTGGGAAAATACCGTCGTTATCTTCTCCAGCGACCACGGAGACGGAATAGGCGCCCACCACTGGAACCAGAAATCGGCCCTGTACGAAGAAGTGGTAAACATCCCGTTCATCGTAACCCTGCCCGGCAAGAAACATGCCGGCACGAAGCTGCCGCAGCTCATCAGTAACGGTGTGGACTTCTTCGCTACCGTTTGCGACTGGGCAGGCGCCAAACTGCCGGAAGACGCTGACGGAAAGTCGTTCCGCAAAATAGCCGAAGAAGGCAATCCGCAAGCTCCCCACCAGGAGTATGTCATTACCGAAACACAATTCGACGGCAGCAAGACACGGGGCTGGATGGTACGCACCGAACGCTACAAATATGTATTGTATGACAAAGGAAGACACCGCGAACAACTGTTCGACATGCAGAACGACCGGGGCGAGACAAGAAACCTGATGATGGAGAACGCCTATACGAAAGTGGCGCAGGAACATCGTGATATTCTTGAGAGATTCATGAATAGCCATAAAATCAGACCAACGCGTCCCAAATTGCACGACGTGCCGGGAAAGGTGCTCACAAAAGCAACCAAACATTAATCCGCCATCAGACCAGGAATCAATAAACTTATATAACGCTGTATATGAACAAAATAGTATCCACCATCATTTTCTTCAGTCTTGCAGCCACTGCACAGGCGCAAACGGCCGGAGAAGCCACCATCAGGCTCACCGGCACAACGCTGATGCACGAAATGCGTGCAACTCCCTCACCGCTGGACGGCGCTGAAATCAGCGACCGTGCCGTGTCCTTCCAATGGCCGCTGCCGGCAGGCCTCAACATCCTGCGAAGCGGACTGGACGGTGCGGAAGAGAACACCCCAAAAAAAGAAACAGACAAAAGCAAGCTACGCTACTTCCTGCGCTACTCGCAAACTCCGGCATTCAAGCCGGAAACGACCGTACAAGCCGAGACACGCTGGCCGTTCTTCAACCCCAAACAGGATTTGGCTCCGGGCACATGGTACTGGCAATACGGCTATGTTACGGACGGAAAGACCGAATGGAGCGATACGCTGCAATTTACGGTAAAGAACAATCCCCGGAAGTTCTGCCCGCCCGCACTGGATGCCGTACTTAAGAACCTGCCTGCCCATCACCCCCGCGTATGGCTCGACAGGGACGAATGGGACGGTTTCATAAAGCGCAGCGAGGGCAAAACCGAACGCAAGACTTACCTCAAACGTGCCGACAAAGTACTCGCTACTCCGATGAAGTCGGTAAACGACATTAACTCGGACCTGGCAAAAGGACTGGCCAACGAAATGCAGAAAAATGCCATGCTCACCCGCGAAAGCCGCCGCATCATCGACAGCGAAGAAGCGAATACCGACGTACTTATCCGCGCCTACCTGCTCACCAAAGACCGCCGCTATGCCGACGAAGCCGTGAAGCGCGTCAAGGAGATGGCCACTTGGGGAGACAACAAAAACGTGGTGGGCGACTTCAACGAAGCCACCCTGCTCTCGCTCTGCTCCATGGCATACGACGCACTGTACGATGTTCTGGACAATGCCACGCGCAAGTTCCTGCTGAACGAAATAAAGGAATTCGGCAACAGCATGTACATGCACAATATCAACCGCCTGGAAAACCACATCGCCGACAACCATGTGTGGCAGATGACTTTCCGCATCCTCACCATGGCAGCCTTTACCGTTTACGGTGAACTGCCCGAAGCCGATGCGTGGACGGACTATTGCTATAACCTGTGGCTCGCCCGCTTCCCCGGCCTGAACAAGGACGGAGCCTGGCACAACGGCGACTCCTACTTCCACGTCAACATCCGTACACTTGTGGAAGTGCCCTATTTCTATACCCGCCTCACCGGCTTCAACTATTTCTCCGACCCCTGGTATCAGGGAAATGCCCTGTACGTCATCTACCAGCAGCCGCCATTCTCAAAATCGGGCGGCAACGGCAGCTCGCACCAGAAGATACTTACCCCGAGCGGTACGCGTGTTGGCTACGCCGATGCTCTGGCGCGTATGACCGGCAATACATTTGCCGCAGATTACGTGCGCCACATCAGCGCCCGCCAGCCCGACATACTCGAACAGGGAAGCACCTCGAAAGCCGGCGGCCTCGCATGGTTCCGCCTGCAATGCGACAAGCCCTTGCCGGACGGGCCGGGTTTGAAAGACCTTCCCATGGGACATGTATTCCCGCAGAGCGGACTGGCCTCGTTCTCCACCAACCTGGACGATACCCGCAAAAGCGCCATGCTCAGCTTCCGCAGCAGTCCTTACGGCAGTACCTCGCACGCCATAGCCAACCAGAATGCTTTCAATACTTTCTGGAACGGCCAGTCGCTCTTTTACAGTAGCGGACACCATACCAGCTTTACCGACATACACGGCGTTTACTGCCACCGCGCCACCCGCGCCCACAACACCATTCTGGTGAACGGCATGGGACAACGCATCGGAACGGAAGGTTACGGCTGGATTCCCCGTTACTATGTCAGCGACAATATCAGCTATGTGGCAGGCGATGCTTCCAATGCCTACGGAAAGGTTATCTCTCCGCTCTGGCTGCTACGCGGCGAACAGAGCAACCTGGAATTTTCCCCTGAAAACGGTTGGGACGATACCGGTCTGAAAATCTTCCGCCGCCACATCGTAACTTTAGGCAAAAGCGGTTATTCCTTTATATACGACGAGCTGGAAGCCGAAGAACCCGTGACCTGGAGCTACCTGCTACATACGGTTACCAACCCCATGAATGTGGACAAGACCCGGGAATACGTACACATACGGGCCACCAGCAAGGACGGTGCGTCCGATGCCTATCTCTTCTCCTCCGGAACGCTGGAGACGGATACGACCTCCCGGTTCTTCGTACCTGCCGTCAACTGGCTGCGTGCCGATGAGAAAGGACACTTCGCACCCTATCCCAACCACTGGCACTTCACCGCAACGTCGGACAAACAGAAAGTGTACCGCTTTGCTACAATTGTGTACACACATGCCAAAGACAATGATGCGGAAAACGCACAAGCCGCTCCCCGCAAACTGAAAGATGGTAGTATACAAATTGGTGACTGGAATATCAAAGCAAACATATCCACCGCCGGAAAGCCTTCTTTCGAGGTACGCAACACACACAAAGACTGCGACGCAAGCATCAGTTACAAGGATTACGGTGCAACCGTGATACATGATAACGGCAAAAAGACCGAGTTGAAGGATGAGGTTCCGGAACTGGAAATCTAACAACAAGAAAACATATACGGACACATGAAGAAACTGCTACTGCTCACAATCGCAATCTGGTACCTGACAGCCGGCTGTTACAGCCAGACAGACTGGAAAAGTTTCATGTCCCGGCAGGACATGACCTGGACCCGCCTGCCCCAAACCTGGTACGAAGCCCCCTTCATGGGAAACGGCAGCATGGGTTCCTATATCTGCAAGGAACCCGGAAAAAACGCCATACGGGTAGATGTAGGCAACAGCATGGTACACGATCACCGCACAGACGATGCGAGCATCTATGGAAGAGGCCGGCTGCTTATCGGTTATTTTCTCCTGCATCCCGTGGGAGAAATAAAATCCGGCGACCTGAGGCTGGACTTATGGAACGCTGAAACCACCGGGTGTATCCGTACCACCCGGGGAGAGATAAAGCTGAGAGCCTGTGTCACTTCCGAGAGTCCCTATATCCTGGTCGAAGCCGAAGCTACGGCAGGCGAAAAAGAGTTCACCTGGAAATTCTATCCGGAAAACACGGATTCGCCGAGGCAGTTGAATGCAATCCGGAAGGGTAACAAGAACCACCTCAAAAAAGACTATGTGTCCAATCCCGCCCCGCAACTGTCCGCACGCAATGGGCTGAACCTCTGCTGGCAGCCTCTGCTTGCCGGCGGCGGTACTGCCACAGCCTGGAAAGAGATAAGGAAAGAGAATACAAGCACGCTTATCGTAAGCAACGCACATTCCTTTCCCGGAACAGAGGCTTTGCAAAAGGCGGAAACGGCACTGGCAAGCCTGCAGGAAGCCAACCTGCCCGTGCTCCGGAAAGCACACCGGGAATGGTGGCATAACTACTATCCGCAAAGTTTCGTGAGCCTTCCCGACAAGAAGATGGAGAATTTCTACTGGGCGCAGATGTACAAGCTGGCATCGGCCACCCGCACCGGCGGCGGACTGCTCGACAACAGCGGTCCCTGGCAAGTGCTGACTCCCTGGCCCAATGCCTGGTGGAACCTGAATGTACAACTGAGCTACTGGTCTGTATACCCATCCAACCGGCTGGAACTGGGCATGCCGCTGGTGGACGCGATAGGAAACAATCTGGACAACCTGATAAACAACGTTCCCGAACCCTACCGGAAAGATGCCGCCGCACTGCCCGTAGCCACCGACTTTACCCTGACGGGGGCAACGGTGAATGTTCCCGGAACCGAAAAGAAAGCCCAGGTAGGCAACCTGACGTGGATTTGCCATAACCTCTGGCTGCAATACCGCTTCAGCATGGACGAATCGATATTGAGGAATACCCTGTACCCAACACTGAGACGGGCCGTCAATTTCTATCTGCCTTTCCTGACAGAAGACAAATCGGGCAAGCTCCATTTGAAAAGAACCTATTCTCCGGAGTACGGTACTGCCGAAGACTGCAACTACGACATCGCCCTGTTGCGCTGGGGATGCAATACATTGCTCGAGGCAAGCAGGATTCTATCTGTCGATGACGAGCTGATACCCCGCTGGAAACAAGTTGCAGAACACCTGGCCGACTACCCGCAGGACAAAAACGGCATGATGATAGGCAAGGATGTACCTTTCAGCCGCTCGCACCGCCACTACTCGCATCTGCTGATGTTCTATCCGCTCTACCTGTTGAATGCAGAGCAGAACGGCAGCAAGGAACTTATGGAAAAATCCGTAAAGCACTGGCACAGCCTGCCGGGCAATATCCTCGGATATACTTATACGGGGGCTTCTTCGCTGTATGCTGCATTCGGCGAGGGAGACAAGGCGCTGAAGAAACTCAACGGCCTGTTTGCCCGCACCCTGCGCCCCAACACCATGTACATGGAAAGCGGACCGGTTATCGAAACCCCGTTGTCGGGCGCACAGTGCATACACGATATGTTGCTGCAAAGCTGGGGCGGAAAGATACGTGTATTCCCTGCCGTACCTTCCCAATGGAAAGATGTACAGTTCAAGGACCTGAGAACCGAAGGCGCTTTCCTCGTATCCGCTGTACGGAAAGGCGGAAAGACAAGCTTCATCCGTATCAAAAGCCTTGCCGGAGAACCGTGTATCCTACGCACCGATATGGCAAATCCGGTTGTAAAGGCCGGCAATGCCACATTGACCCTGCAAAAAGAGGGTGAGTACCTATTGGATTTAAAGAAAGGAGAAAGCGTAATCCTGACTGCCGCAGGGGGGAATATTCCCGTCATAAGTCCTGTCGGCGGAGAAGGAGAAAATTATTTCGGACTGAAGTAGAAGGGCGGCTTTGGCGGAATAAAAAACAATCGGTAAACAAGCCCCCGCAAATACCCGTAAAAACAGCCTGGGTTTACGTATTCAACGTAATCCCAGGCTGTTTTTATCTACCTGTCCCATACTTTTTCTACAAAAATATAAGAAAACTGGACAGAACTAAAAGCCAAATCAACGATACTGTAGAATTACAACACACACTAAAAAGCGATTAAATGGGAAAGAACCTAATTTAGCAAACGCAAAAACAAATTGTTATTACTATCATAGATTCCATATGAAAAACATCCGAAGAATCGTCCTTGTAAGACAGAGATAATAGCTTGATTGATAAGGAAAAATCGCTTATTTTTTTTTATTTGTTCCGTTATCCAATATCACTAATTTTGCAAAAGGCAATTTGGAAATATAGCCCAATGATACGGTTAAAGACAAATAAAATAAAGCTTGATGAAGTTATATAGAACAAATGATACTGTAAATGATACTGCAAATGATACTGTAAATTCCAAAGAGCAGGAAGTCTTAGATATCATCAATCAATATCCGGGACTTAATTCGTCTAAGATAGCTAAATTGATAGGGAAAAGTACATCTACTACTAAGCGCTATTTAAATTCTTTAGTTAGATTAGGAATATTTGTCATCACTCATCACTACCTACACTAACCTACTGATTATAGTATAATTGACGTAGTACAAAGAATATTATAACAGTGACGACCAATATTCGGTCGTCACTGTTTTTCAAGTACATTCCTCTATATCCTACTCTGCAACGCACTGATTTACAGCCCTTACATACACTTTATGCGACCCTTGCCCCAATATTGTTAAAATACCTTTCTCCACCAATAAATTGAGGTCATTCAACGCCTTGTTCTTCAAAAGTCCCGTAATTCCGCTGTAATCCTTGCGCGTAATGAAAGGATTTGCATCCAAAAACGCGCACAGTCTGCGGTAACGTTCCGCACCGCTGATATCCTCACTGTGCCGGAAGCCATACCCTGCCCTTACACGTTCCACAAATCCGGCACACTGTTTCCGGAAGCCGGGCGATACGCGGAAATGCACCTTGCCGAAAAATATCGTCTGCGCATGGATTTCCTTCTTGTCCATGACAGGACGCGCTGTCAGTCCCGCCAAGAAATGCCCCATATTGCCCAACTGTACATGATGCCCTTCGGAAAGGTAATAGGAAATGCGGCTTTCCAATGCAGCAAGCAATCCTTCTACGTCTCCGGGAGTAAAACTGGTTGCCTGTGAAATATCGCTGACCAGACGTTTGCCGGTGATAGTCCCCTTGTTCACGATGCGGTGGTACTCGTGGCAAAGGTCGGTTCTCTTTTCGGCAACGGTGAGCTCAAAGAGGTGGAAGCCGACAAATAATATTCTTTCTTTCGGTCGCAGCTGGGCATTGCTTGTTTGGATATAGTAAGGAATGGGTTATCCCGCAAATGAAAAATATAGACCTTTCATGACAAGATGATTTATTCATTAGTAAGATTTGAAATTAAGTAACCTAATGAATATTTCCGCTTTTTTTCTTGCATATTATTTTTATTTTCAATAACTTGCCACCACTTATCAGTAAGGTTGGTTGGGTATGTTCCATAACTTAAATTGTTTTACACTTATAAAGTTGTAAATACGTTTCAAATAGCATACTGATATTCAACATATAGCATAAATATATGACATTATTTATCAATAAAATTTAAACGTCTTCTAAATCATGACAACGATGGACACTAAAGCTAATCAACGACTGCCATTATGGTGGATTCTGATACTGGCTCCTCTCGGATATGCAGGCACGAATCTTTTCCATTGGCTTTCTTCACCTGAAATACAGGAGCTTACTGTATAGGGCAATACAGGATATTTTCGTTGCTGATCTATACGCTTGCAACCGGAATAGCAGTAATTGTCTATATGGGTCTTCTGAAAAGCCAAGGAATGACAATGAAGGCTGCAGGTTATCGCGGCAGGCTGACATGGAAAGGAGCAATGGCAGCGGTTATCGCAGTCGTTATCGTATCGTTTATTGTCTATCCGTTGATAGAAATGGGATTGCGATCCGCAGGTGTACCAATGTACTGGACAACAGGACAAATCGCACCTGTAAACCAGAATACTCTGCAGGATATGTTACTCGGCATACTCGTCACGGTCATTCTCGCTCCATTGACAGAAGACACGATATTCAGGGGCTATGTATATCAGGCTTTTGCCCAAAGGATGCACAGATGGGTAGCGATTACAGTGTCTTCTCTAATATTCGCATTACTGCATATCCAGTTCTTCGGTCCCGGAATGGCGATATGGATTCTGTTTTTCGGAACGGCGTCAGCATGGCTTTACAGCAGATTTGACAATATATATCCGAGTCTGCTGTTCCATGCCCTCAACAACCTGTGGGCATATATCATACTGCCGATGATTTTTAAATAAATCATTGTAAGAGGGTTTGAGGATAAGAATACGTTTTAAGTTCATATCAATTGAAGAAAGGAAAAGTCATAGGTTATGATGCTAACAGATATGTTTATGATGAGAATAAAGAAGTAATAGCCACTTATTGCAAATGGCTATATAAGAAAGACAAATAAAGTTCATCCATAAAATACCTTATGACAGCATTTTATTCCATACTGGTACGATTTGAGATTACAGATTAACGAATTGCTGTCGAAAAGGAAAATACCAAAAATCTTCTTTTTCGGTAGCAATATTTTTATACCTTTGTTCACTGTAAAAAGTTACCCGATGAAGTAAAACAAAGCCAAACAAGGCATGGAGACGGTTACCAACTCATAACCTAAAAATGAGATATATTTTCTAACTCTTTCGATTTTAAGAGGTTATATTTATGATACAATTTTATCTCTTAAAAAAGGATTAAATATATGGAAAGTGGTATATTTGTGCTATATAAGTAGATTTTCAATACAATGAAAAGATATATAGCGATTATTGTGCTTTTAATTTCGATTGACTCCTTTGCTCAAACTGAAGTGACGGATTCTATAGGAAAATATCTATCTTTGGATGAAGTTGTCATTTCAGCTTCTAATATCACTCGAGTTAATGACCACCTTATTATTTATCCTAATGATCAACAACGGAAGCATACTAATAATGGTTATGGAGTATTGAAGAATTTAATGATTCCAGGATTGATTATTAATCAATCGGGCTATGTAGAAGCAATGGGAATGCAGGCATCGTTGTACATTAATGGCCAAGAATGCGATGCAAAAGAGGTGCAAATGATAAGGCCCCGTGATATTGAGAAAATAGAGTATTATGATGCCCCTACTGGAAAATATGCAAAAGATCAGGTGGCAATAAATTTTGTATTAAAACAATATCGGTATGGCGGATATTTCCAGATTGAAGGGTTACAAACTGTTGGATATACGCATGGTGATTATAATATAGCAGGAAGTATAAATAAAGGAAACACAACATATTCTTTATTTGCAGGTTCTAATTATACCAATATTAATGGTGATAGTTCTTTGGGATTAGAAAATTATATCCTTTCTCAAGGAACAGTTGCCCGTATGATGGATTATAATACAAATTATAAGAAGCACAATGAATATACCCAACTCCGAATTCAGAATCAAAAGGGAAATCGCTATTTCGTAGGAAAAGTTTCATTGGTCAGTAACCGTACTCCATATTTTCAAAGTTCAGGAATGCTGAATCTGAATGATGTGGAAATGCCGTTCAAATCTGAAATGGAACAATATAATTTATCCCCAAAGTTGGACTTGAATGGAAATATACCCTTATCTGATAATGAAAATATATCATTTGGCCTACATGGTAAGTATTCCCATAATACTTATGACAGGTATTATGAAGAATTACCTTTCAAGTCTGAAATAACCGAATCAGAAAATGTCGGAGAATTTCAATTATCTGCTATTTATGACCGCTATAGCGAAAAAAGCTCAATCTCAGCAGAATTGTATCACTATTATAATATTTGGGATGCTGAATATAAAGGAGATGCCAATCTTTGGCAACATCTTTGGCAAAGCGAATCTTTGGCTTTTATTTCATATAATTATCGCTTTACAAAAAAATTTTCAATTCGTTCCCGTGTTGGTTTAGATTGGCTTCAATATAGGCTTCATGATTGCAGCAAATTCAGCCAATTATCTCCACGATTCAATCTAAATCTGCAATATCAGTTTGCTAAAAGCATGATTCTTGGTTCATTTAATTACATCAATTCATATCATGGTATGGATATTGTCAATAATGCAGCAATTGACATCAATCCTTATATGGTTGAAACAGGAAACCCGAATTTAGAGAAATCGCATGATATAAACACCTACATATACTATTCCACAAAAATAAGAAAAACAAACATAACAGCAATGTGTCAATACAAATTGGAACATAATCCAGTTATGCATGACTATAATTTAGAAAATAATAAAATTATTAAGTCGTATACTAATAATGGGGATATTCAATATTTCTCCATTATAGCAGCAGTATCATATCCGCTATGTGAAAAGATGATACTTTCGGGAGATTTAAGGTATAATTACACGCAAGTGAATGCTATTAAAAATATAGTGAATAATAATATCACAGGAAATATAAGTATGAATCTATATGCTGGAAATTTTTCAGTTTCACCCTATATAAATTTCAATAAGAAAGATGTAGACCACACCACACTTAGTGTTAGAAAAGTTCCTGTAAATTATGGAATATCTTGCTCATACAGCAATAAAAATTTATTTATTGAATTTATGTGCGTATCCCCATTTACCAGCAGGACGGAAAAGAGAATGCTTAATATGCCATATTATACATACAACATGCAGGAAAATAGCAGAGCAGATAGCAGATATTGTAATATCAAGCTTTCATATTCTCTCGATTTCGGACGTAAAACCCATAAAGTTAAACGTGATATAGACAACAATGTAAATAGTTCTCTATTACGAGTAACTCAATAATAATTGCCATCTGTTATTTTTTCATATATAAACGGCAAAAAAACTGAATAAAGAGTCCATTGGCACTATAAAATATTCTGTGTAGAACCTGAATTTCATACGGACGGGATGTTTATAGTAGTATTCAAACGTCAAATCTCCAACTATGCCAACTATGACATAGTAAATGACACAATAAATGGCATAGTAAATTAATGATTATGGATATTGAAATAAAATTTGTCATCACTCATCACCACCTACACTAAACTACTGATTATAGGATAGTTGACGTATTAAAAAGAACATTATAACAGTGACGACCAATATTCGGTCGTCACTGTTTTTCAAGTACATTCCGCTATATTCTACTCTGCAACACTCTGATTTACAGCCCTTACATACACTTTATGCGACCCTTGCCCCAATGTTGTTAAAATACCTTTCTCCACCAATAAATTGAGGTCATTCAACGCCTTGTTCTTCAAAAGTCCCGTAATTCCGCTGTAATCCTTGCGCGTAATGAAAGGATTTGCATCCAAAAACGCGCACAGTCTGCGGTAACGTTCCGCACCGCTGATATCCTCACTGTGCCGGAAGCCATACCCTGCCCTTACACGTTCCACAAATCCGGCACACTGTTTCCGGAAGCCGGGCGATACGCGGAAATGCACCTTGCCGAAAAATATCGTCTGCGCATGGATTTCCTTCTTGTCCATGACAGGGCGTGCTGTCAGTCCCGCCGAGAAATGTCCCATATTGCCCAACTGTACATGATGCCCTTCGGAAAGGTAATAGGAGATGCGGCTTTCCAATGCAGCAAGCACTCCCTCGACGTCTCCGGGAGTAAAACTGGTTGCCTGTGAAATATCGCTGACCAGACGTTTGACGGTGATAGTCCCCTTGTTCACGATGCGGGGATACATGGGTTGTAATTCGCCGTCTCCTTTCGGGTTGGGCTTCCTCTGAAAATCATACTCTGCTGCCATTGTCGTTCTGTTTTTTTAGTTATGTAATAATTGAAAATCCTGTTGTATCGGTAGCTTAGGCCATTCGGCCGCATAAATTCGGATATTCTCCGCGGTCCGTTCGGGAAAAGCAGGAAGATAAACAACGCTTTGCTTCGTTGTTTTTATTTGTCCGGACCATGCAAAATGCCGTTATGCTTACAGTAAAACCCCGTTTTGCAGTTGCAGGCCCGGCGGTTGCCGGCTGCGGGCTGTGGGGCCCGCATATGAAGGCTCTTCGGCCCGCAATTGCAAAACGGGGTTTTACACCTTGTAAAGATACAAAATCCATCAGGAAAAGTCAAGTTTTCAACGGTTTGTTTTCCGATTATTTCCATTTATTTCCGGAGATAAATGCTGGCAAAAATCTTAAAACAAAAGGGCGGATTTGCTTGCTTCCGGCCCGTTTTATGCGTATCTTGCAGAGTCTAAGAGAAACGCTCTTATCTCCACTAAATTTTTCCAAACAACCAACACCGGATGAGAATAACCTTTATCAAGGAAAACCGTGACGCGGGCACGGAAAGTATCAGCACCTGCGATACAGCCGCATTTATTACCAGAATCAAGTCGGAAACCAAGCCCGGACATGTCAGTGCATTACGCACCATGCTCGAATATACAAATCATGGCAGCGGCGGAACCTACGGGCATATCGACAAGCTTCCCCGCATATGCCCCGCTATGGAGTACGGACGCAACCGCGAGGGCGAACGGCGGATGAAACGCTACAACGGTATTGTACTGCTGGAAGTGAGCGGTCTGTCCGGCATGTCCGAAACGGAACTGGTGAAAGAACAGGCGGCACTTCTTCCCCAAACCTATGCAGCTTTCGCAGGAAGCAGCGGACGGAGCGTGAAGATATGGGCGCTGTTTGCCTTGCCGAACGGCAAACTTCCGCAACGGGAAGAAGAAATCAGCCTGTTCCATGCGCATGCTTACCGCATGGCGGTACAATGTTACCAGCCCCTGCTTCCGTTTCCCGTAACATTGAAAGAACCCTCGCCTGCCGATACTTTCCGCATGACGCTGGACGAAACGCCTTACTTTGCTCCCGATGCCGTGCCTTTCTGTCTCGAACAACCCGTGACGATGCCCGGCGAGCGGACATTCAACCAACGAAAATTGGCGGAAAACAACCCTTTAAAGCGGTTGCAGCCAGGATTCGACTCCTCGCAAACTTTCACTCTGCTGTTTGAAACAGCCCTGGGTCGTGCGCTGGACGAAGTGGAGAACTGGCAGCGCGACCGGGATGATTTTCACCCGCTGCTTATCTCCATAGGCGAGCAATGCTTCAAAAGCGGCATCCCCGAAGAAGAAGCCGTCCGGCAGGTGATGATGCACTACCGACGGCAGGCAGACGAACAGACGGTGCGTACCGCACTGCACAATCTCTATCGCGAGTGCCGGGGATTCGGCAGAAAATCCGTGCTGACTCCCGAACAGGACACGATGCTGAAACTGAACGAGTTCATGGAACGCCGTTACGAATTCCGGTACAACCAGCTGATGGGTGATTTGGAATATCGCCAACGCGACTCCATCCACTTCTATTTTCATGTAATGGACCAGCGAGCGCGCAACAGCGTGGCTATGGATGCCCTGCAAGAGGGATTGCGTGTGTGGGACAGAGACGTGAACCGCTACCTGACCTCTAACCGCGTGCCGCTGTACAATCCAGTGGAAGAATACCTGTGCGGCGTAGGCCGCTGGGATGGCAAAGACCGCATCCGTGCGCTTGCCGGACTTGTACCCTGCAACAATCCGTATTGGCGTGAGCTGTTCTACCGTTGGTTTCTGAACATGGTGGCGCATTGGCGCGGACTGGGCAACAGGATGCACGCCAACAGCACATCACCGCTGCTGATAGGTGCACAGGGTTACCGCAAGTCCACCTTCTGCCGTATTATCCTTCCTCCCGAACTCCGCTTCGGCTATACCGACAGTCTGGATTTCGGCAGTAAACGCGATGCGGAAATGTACCTGGGGCGCTTTCTGCTGGTGAATATCGACGAGTTCGACCAGGTGAGCATCCATCAGCAAGGCTTTCTGAAACACCTTCTGCAAAAACCCGTTGCCAACCTGCGCAAGCCCTATGGAAGCAGTATCCAGGAGATAAGGCGGTATGCCTCGTTCATCGGGACGAGCAACCACAAAGACCTGCTGACGGACAGCAGCGGCAGCCGCCGTTTTGTATGTGTGGAAGTGACTGCTCCCATTGATACGAACGTGACGATAAACTACCGCCAGTTGTATGCACAAGCCATGCAAGCGATACGCAGCGGCGAAAGATATTGGTTTAATGACAAGGATGAGGCCGTTCTGAAAGAAAATAACCGGGAATTCGAGCAAATCAGTCCGATTGAGCAGTTGTTCCATTGTTATTTCCGTTTACCGCAAGAAGGGGAAGAGGGAGAGTGGATGTCGCCAATACAGATTTTGGAAATTCTGCATGCAAAAAACAGTGACATAAAGCTGACAGACGGGCACGCAAAGCATTTCGGACGTATCTTGAAGAAGAATAACCTGGAAAGCAGGCATACTCAAAAAGGAGTTGTATATCGAATTGTAAAATCCTGATATTTTACTTTTTGTGGTGATGACCGGAATTTGGTCATCACCACAAAACTGTTATCAGCATGCAATAAAACGCTATCTCTCAATATATTGCCACATAAATGATGAGTGATAACCAAATATCCGTTTTTACCATTGCAGATAAAAACCACCTATCCAATGCAATGCACAATAAAATATAACACATTAAATCCTTCCAGCACAACCGGGCTCTACTTTATAAATATTTGGTTACCTTTGCCACAACAGCAAAAACTACTATCAGAATATCAACTGTAAACTAAAGTAATATTTATGACAAAAAGCTCCTTTCACAAATTGCTATTGGGAAGTGTACTGATGTTACTTCCTTTCACGGTTCAGGCACAGGTCGTTTTAAAGAACTGGACCATCGAAGACCACTCCGGAAAAGTAAAAATCCTGGTATCAAGCGATACGCTGGAAATTACCGCACCCGACGGTCTTACACTTTGGTACAACCAACGCCTTACCGGTGATTATGAAATCGGCTATCGTGTGAAGATGCTGATGCAAGGCGGAAAATACGACCGTCTTAGCGACCTGAACTGCTTTTGGGGCGCCAATGACCCGGAATACCCCGACAATCTCTTCGCACGCAGCGAATGGCGAAACGGAATTTTCCAACGTTATAAAACACTAAGCCTGTTTTATGTGGGATATGGCGGAAACCACAACTCCACTACCCGCTTCCGCCAGTACTTTGCCAAAGCGGCGGATACCAGTGATGCCATAGCCCGCCCCGTAATCAAAGAATATACGGACAAGGCGCACTTGCTGATTCCAAATAAATGGTACGACATCAAAATCCGTGTGGAAAAAGGAATCACAACTTACAGTGTCAACGGCGAGGAGTTGTTCCGACTGCCGGTCAAAAAGAATGAGGGAGACGGATATTTCGGACTCCGCCTATTAGAAAACCACACACTATTTACAGGCTTTCAGGTAAAAAGCCTGAAGAGGTAAATGTAATGCTTTCACCCAAGAAAATACAGAATTAAAACAGTATTCAACAAAAGTAACATACCTTTAAACTACACCCAAACACCTTTCAACAATCCTGCACAGGATATTTCACGAATATCCATATTTTTGCCGGTGAACAAAAATCACTAAATACTTACTGACATGAAAAGAAACTCTCTGTTGCTTGCAACCGCTCTGCTCATAGGCATGACAGGCTGCAAAAACACTCCGGTCCAGAAAGAAGCCTGGATAAGCAACGCACTCGATGCCGCTTCCTATCAGTTGAAATCAACCGCCGAGGAACTCTCCGGAACAAACAAGTTCCCACGTTCCATACATTCCGGCTATGATGTAAACTTTCTTGATACTCAGCTGCAGCGCGAGAACAAAGCATACATCGACTCTTTACACCCCAATCCCGAAGCCCTGCAATTAGGGCAAAAACGTCTTTGCGGCATTGCCGACTGGACCAGCGGATTCTTCCCCGGAAGCCTTTGGTATGCCTATGAACTGACCGGCGATGAAGAGTTGAAAAAACGTGCCATCGAATATACCAACATCCTGAACCCGATACGTGAGCTGAAAGGTACCCATGACGTGGGCTTCATGATGAATTGCAGCTATGGCAATGCCCTCCGCCTCGCCCCTAACGACACCATTAAAGCCGTACTCGTAGAAACAGCGGATAATCTGTGCGCCCGTTTCAACCCGGAAATCGGTTGTATACGCTCATGGGACTTCGGTGCGTGGAACTTCCCCGTAATCATTGACAATATGATGAACCTGGACCTGCTGTTCAACGTATATAAGCTGACAGGAGATGAGAAGTATAAGAATGTGGCTGTAAAGCATGCACAAACCACTATGAAAAACCACTTCCGTCCGGACTACACCTCCTATCACGTAGTCAGCTATAACAATGACGGAAGCGTGGAAATCAAACAGACACACCAGGGTAAAAATGCAGAATCGGCCTGGTCGCGCGGCCAAGCGTGGGGAGTATACGGCTACACTTCCTGCTATCGCGAAACCCGGGACACGGCTTTCCTGCAGGAAGCCGTTCACATTGCAGACATGATTATGGAACGTGTAAAGACGGACGACCTGATTCCTTACTGGGATTATGATGCCCCGGCAGGTGAAAAGACTCCGCGTGATGCGTCTGCCGCGGCTGTCACGGCATCTGCCTTCCTGGAGCTCAGCACATTTGTACCCGACGGCAAAAAATATTCCGACTATGCCGAAACAATCCTGAAAAACTTGTCCGGTCCGAAATATCTGGCAGCCAAAGGCAGTAATCAAGGTTACGTGCTGATGCATTCCACCGGCTCATTGCCGCATGGCTCTGAAATAGACGTACCGCTGAATTACGCGGATTACTACTATATGGAAGCATTAAAAAGATACATCGATTTGAAAAATAAAGGGTAAAGGTTAGGTAAACGGTTGTTTTTTTAATTAACTTTGACGAACGGGGATAATCATTTATCCTCGTTCTTTATTTAAATCATCTAATACATTCCGCAAATGTCAAAAATAAAAAGCCTGTTACTGGCAAGTTCAGTATGTATCGCAACTGTCTGTATCAATTTTCCCGCCCACGCAACCGAAAGGCATCTTCTTGAGCAGACCGTTTCTTACGAGGAATTGGGCAATGTACTCCGCTACCGGCAAAGCTGGGTGGACTATCCCGCCTATACCGACCGGAAATCCTGGAAAGAGAAAACAGCCCCCGAAATGAGGGAGCTTATCATCAGGAACGGCGAACGCGCCCTGAAACACGAATGGAAACCGGACCTTGCCTCCGACTACCTTGCCTTTAAGCGCACCGGCGAAATCCGCACCGGACGCGCCAACCACAAAGCCCTGCAAGCCTTGACCCTCGCAGAACTGGTAGAGGGACAAGGCAGATTTATGGATGCCATCATAGACGGTGTATGGTTTCTGTGCGAGACGTCCTGGATACACTCGGCACACCTCGGCTTCCAGAAAGACCGCTCCGGACTGCCCGACAGGAATGAACCGACCATCGAACTGGTAGTGGCCGACATCGGCGCGCAAATGGCATGGACTTACTATTTCCTGAAAGACGAATTCGACAAGGTGAGCCCGCTGATTAACGAACGGATTATCGAGGAAGTCAACAGAAACCTGATAAACCCCTACTTCGCACGGGATGATTACTGGTGGATGGGATTCGGCGGCCAGCAGGTAAATAACTGGAATCCGTGGATTAACTACAACGTGCTGCAAGCCCTGATGCTGATAGAGAAAGACCCGGAACGTGTGCGGCAAGGAGTCTGGAAGCTGATGAAATCCACTGATTTCTTTTTCAGCATGTATCACGAGGACGGAGCCTGCGACGAGGGTCCCACCTATTGGAGCGGGGCTTCCGGCTATGCCCTGAAGTTTCTGGATTTGCTGGCTAAAGTAACCGGAAACAAGGTGAACATATTCAACGCTCCCCTCCTGCGCAATATGGCGCAATACATTTACCGGGTACACATCGGCGACAACTATTTTGTAAACTTCGCCGACTCCGCACCCAAAGTAAGTCCAAGCCCGGGTATCCTCTACCGGTACGGCGAACTGACCGGAGACCCCGCCATGATGAAATTCGCCTCATTCATGGCACAGCAAAACCAAAGTTTCAAGGACGGGGTAAACGGATATTTCGCTTCCGCATTGGACGAGCTTTTTATGTACAAAGATATCATCGGCCATCCGCAAGGCGAACCGCTAACCGGCACTTATTGGTTTAAAGACACCCAAATCTGCGTGGCACGCGACACCGAAGGCAAAAGCGACGGCTTCTTCTTCGCAGCGAAAGGCGGAAACAATCAGGAAAGCCATAACCATAACGATGTGGGGTCGTGCATCCTTTACTACAATGCCCTGCCGGTGCTTATTGATGCAGGCGTAGGTACTTATACCCGACAGACCTTCGGACCGGAGCGGTACACGATATGGACCATGCAGTCCGATTATCACAACCTGCCCCTCATCAACGGAACCCCGCAGAAGAACGGCCGGGAGTTTGCCGCACACAGCCAGCAATACAAAGCCACCGCCAAAACCGTATCCTACCAGGTGGACATTGCCCGTGCCTATCCGCAGGAAGCAAATGTAAAAAGCTGGATTCGCAACTATACGCTGCACAGGAAAAAGGATTTCACAATCACCGACAAATGGGAACTTTCGGCATGCAACGAACCGAGTGTATTAAACCTGATGACCTGCTGCGAAGTCGAAATCGACCGCAACAAAAACATTACACTGACAGGAGAGGCAGGTAGGTTCAGAGTGGAATACGATAAAAAGCTCTTATCGCCCGCAACGGATACCGTCGAACTGACCGATCCGAAATTAATCCACTCCTGGAACCGGAAAAAGCTGACGCGCATCCGTTTCACAATTGTGTCGCAACAAATTTCCGGTGAAAGCAAACTGGTGATAAGGAAAGCTCAGTATCATAAGACCTTGAACGATTGATAATGATTGATAATCATTGATTTCATAATCTCTTCCCTAAGTCCATCCTGACGTACGGGCATAAAAAAAGGAGTACCGCTGTACTCCAACCTTTGTTAACCTTAAATCTAATACTATGAAAAACACATTGCAAAGATACGGACATTTGCTAAATCTGCAAATTATCCAAGAAAAAAAGTATGTTTTATAACACAAATTAAGAAAAAAGGACGGATATGCAAACGCATTCCGTCCTTTTTTAACATTTATCGTTGCGGATTATTCCTCATCCAACAGGATTTCAAGAATCTGGCAAGCAGCCTTTGCCACCGGAGTACCCGGACCGAAGATGGCAGCTACGCCGGCCTTATAAAGGAAATCATAGTCCTGTGCGGGAATCACACCGCCTGCAATCACTACAATATCCTCACGGCCCAACTTCTTGAGTTCTTCAATAATCTGCGGAACCAATGTCTTGTGTCCGGCAGCCAATGAAGAAACACCCACTACGTGAACGTCGTTTTCCACCGCTTCGCGGGCAGCTTCAGCAGGAGTCTGGAACAGCGGTCCCATATCTACGTCGAAACCGCAGTCGGCATAACCCGTTGCCACCACTTTGGCGCCGCGGTCGTGACCGTCCTGACCCATTTTAGCTACCATGATACGGGGCTGACGTCCCTCTTTCTTCGCAAATTTCTCAGCCAACTCACAAGCCCTGTGGAAGTCGCTGTCGTTCTTACTTTCTGATGAATACACGCCTGAAATAGTTCTGATTACTGCTTTATAACGTCCTACAACTTTTTCGCAAGCATACGAAATCTCGCCCAATGTGGCACGGACACGTGCTGCTTCCACTGCCAGTTCCAGCAGGTTGCCTTCCTTCGTCTCCACACATTTGGTGATGGCATCGAGTGCTTTCTGCACGGCAGCCTCATCACGGCCTTCCTTCAATATCTTCAGGTTCTGGATCTGTTCCTGGCGGACAGCCGTATTGTCAATCTCAAGAATATCAATAGGAGCTTCTTTCTCCAGACGATATTTGTTTACACCCACAATAGTCTGCGAACCACTGTCGATACGTGCCTGCGTGCGTGCGGCAGCCTCTTCGATACGCATCTTGGGGATACCAGTTTCGATGGCCTTCGCCATACCGCCCAGCTTCTCGATTTCCTGAATCAGCTCCCAAGCCTTGTGCGCAAGCTCATTGGTCAGAGACTCTACATAGTAAGAACCGCCCCACGGGTCGACATTCTTGCAGATGTAAGTTTCTTCCTGGATATAAATCTGCGTATTACGTGCGATACGCGCAGAGAAATCGGTAGGCAATGCGATAGCCTCGTCCAAAGCGTTGGTGTGCAAGGATTGGGTATGTCCCAAAGCGGCAGCCATAGCCTCGATACAGGTACGGCCCACGTTGTTGAACGGGTCCTGCTCGGTCAGCGACCAGCCGGAAGTCTGGGAGTGCGTACGCAATGCGAGTGATTTCGGGTTTTTCGGGTTGAACTGTTTCACAATCTTCGCCCACAACATACGTGCGGCACGCATCTTGGCTATCTCCATGAAGTGGTTGGTACCGATAGCCCAGAAGAATGACAGACGCGGTGCGAATGCGTCGATGTCGATACCTGCGGCAACACCTGCACGAAGATATTCCAGACCGTCGGCCAGGGTGTAAGCCAACTCGATATCCGCCGTAGCGCCGGCTTCCTGCATATGGTAACCGGAGATAGAGATAGAGTTGAACTTAGGCATCTTCTGAGATGTGTATTCAAAGATATCGGAGATAATCTTCATGGAGAATGCAGGCGGATAGATATAGGTGTTACGCACCATGAATTCTTTCAGGATATCGTTCTGGATAGTACCCGCCATTTCTTCCAACTTGGCGCCTTGCTCCAGACCGGCATTGATGTAGAATGCCATGATAGGAAGCACCGCACCGTTCATGGTCATGGATACGGACATCTTGTTCAAGGGAATGCCATCGAAGAGCACCTTCATGTTTTCCAGTGAACAGATGGACACACCTGCCTTACCGACGTCGCCTACCACACGTTCGTGGTCGGGGTCGTAGCCGCGGTGGGTAGCCAGGTCGAATGCCACGGACAGACCTTTCTGTCCGGAAGCCAGATTACGGCGATAGAAAGCATTGGACTCCTCGGCAGTAGAGAACCCTGCATACTGGCGGATAGTCCACGGACGCAAGGTGTACATTACAGAGTACGGACCGCGCAGATAAGGCGGGATACCTGCCGCATAGTCGAGGTGTTCCATACCTTCGAGGTCTTCTTTGGTGTAAACAGGCTTCACTTCAATGTGTTCCGGAGTCTTCCAGTCGGCTTTGATGCCGTTAGCCTTTTGCCACTCAGCACCATTGGCGGGCTGGAAAGCGGCATATATATCTAAGTTTTTAAAATCTTTTCTCATCTTACTTCAAAAGTTTAGCGTTGAATTCCTTTAATGTTTCCAGAACGTTGACACGAACATGGATAAAGTTCTCGATACCTGCCGCTTTCAGCTCGTCCATGCAAGCGGGAGCGCCGGCTACGATAAACATGGCGCGGCCGTTCAAGGCCTTGAAAGCGGGAATTGCATATTCCGCATATTCATCATCGCTCGAACAGAGAACCACAATATCGGCTTTAGCCGCCATTGCAGCTTCCACACCTTCCTCTACGGTCGGGAAACCGAGGTTGTCAACAACTTCATATCCGGCACAGGCCAGGAAGTTACAAGAGTATTGGGCACGTGCCTGACGCATAGCCAGGTTGCCGATAGTCAGCATAAATGCTTTGGGACGCTTGCCGAACGCTTCCGTTTCCAGACGCAACGCTTCAAATTCGCTGGCTGCACGGTCGAAGTTCAGTGACGGAACATCCTTTTCGCAAGTGCTGTGTCCGCCGCAGCAGCAAGAAGCTTCCAACGGTTTCTTGTCGCCCGCCTTCTCGTTGAAGTTCGGGAACTGGTTAGTACCCAACAGCACTTCCTTACGCTTGGCAACGGCTGCATGGCGGGCCGTATTGCTCTCGTTCACGGCAGCCTGTATCTTGCCGGATTTTACGGATGCGTAGAAACCGCCGTCTTCTTCCACTGCAAGGAACAGCTCCCAAGCCTGCTTGGCGATAGCCACAGTCAGATTCTCGATGTAGTAAGAACCGGCAGCCGGGTCAATAACCTTGTCGAAATGCGATTCCTCTTTCAGGAGCAGCTGCTGGTTGCGTGCCAGACGTTCGGAGAATTCATCGGGAACGGCATACGTCTTGTCGAACGGAACAACCGTCATGGAGTCAACGCCTGCAAGAGCGGCACTCATAGCCTCGGTCTGCGTACGCAACAGGTTTACGTGCGCATCGAACAAAGTAAGGTTGAAAGTGGACGTTTCCGCATGTATTCTCATCTTGGCAGCACAGCGGCATTCGTTGTGTTCGCCCTTGTTTTCGCAGTCGCGCAGGCATTCCGGATTATAGGAAGCCACGATATTGGCCCACAACATACGGGCAGCGCGGAATTTTGCTATTTCAAGGAAGTAATTGGAACTGATACCGAAGTTGAACTTAATCTTCTTGGCTACCAAAGCTGCCGGCAGTCCGGCATCGGTCAGCTGGTTCATGTATTCATTACCCCAAGCCAGCGCGTAGCCCAGTTCCTGATAGATATATGCACCGGCATTGTTCAACGTCAGCGCATTCACGTTCAGGACGCGGTATTTCGGAAGCATGGCGGTAGCTTCAATCAAAGCCTTGGCAGTAGCCACCATATCGCCCTTTTCCTTGCCTTTGGCAAGCATCTTGTTGAAATAATCGTAGTTAATGGAGCCTTGCAACTTCGTGAGGTCATAATCTTTCTTCTGGAAATAACCGACCAGAAGCTGTGCCAATTCCACCACGTGTCCCTGACAAGTGGAGAAATTCAACTCTATGCACTCCGCACAGATGTCTTTCAGCAAAGTTTCGATATACTCCGCACTCAGTTCTTTGGCTTTCACGTGGAAAGAGAGCGAATCGACACCCTTGTTCAAAATGTCCAACGCCTTGGCATTGGCTGCTTCGGGAGATTCCACCTTTATTTCCTGACGGACGAACCACTCATTATTGTTTTTCTTTGTACCTCTAAGATAAGGGAACTCACCGGGAAGAGCATCCGTGGTCTTTAAACCTTCAAGGTCTTCCATACGATAGAAAGGTTTTACCTTGAATCCCTCATTCGTCCTCCAAACGAGCTTTTTCTCAAAGTCCGCACCCTTTAAGTCTGCGGTTACTTTCTCCATCCACTGTTCCGTAGAAACCGGAGAAAAGTCCGAGAAGAGTTTTTCTTTACTGTCTGCCATAGTTTATTTAAAATTAAAATAGATGAATAGTATTCATTTTGTCATCAATAGACTTGCAAATATAAGGAAATACTTCAAACAAAAAGGTTTTTTAGGGAAAATTGCACTTACGGATAACACTATGTCCATCCTTATTCCCGGCATCCCTCCATAGATACCTTGCTTTTGCAAAGCTGGTATTACAAAAAGAAAAGAAAACCCTTTGCCAGCTCCCCTTTATTAAGTAATTTTGCGCAAAATTTTAAAAAGCAATAAATAAGGTACTATGAATTGGTTAGAAAGTCTTCTTTGGGACCCGACATCCGTCGCACATATCGTTTGCCTGTATGCATTCGTTATATCCGTGGGGGTGCTGCTGGGCAAGATTAAAGTTTTCGGAGTATCGTTGGGAGTGACGTTTGTCCTCTTTACCGGTATCCTGATGGGACATTTCGGATTTACAGGTGAAATACACATCCTACATTTCATCCGCGAATTTGGTTTGATTTTATTTGTATTCTGCATCGGTCTGCAGGTAGGGCCGTCGTTCTTCTCCTCTTTCAAGAAAGGGGGTATGACGCTGAACATGCTTGCCGTGGGCATTGTGGCACTGAACATAGTGGTTGCACTGGGCATTTATTTCATCGATGGAAATATAGACCTGCCGATGATAGTAGGCATTCTGTACGGTGCCGTAACCAACACTCCCGGTCTGGGTGCAGCTCAGGAAGCGTTGAACCAGCTGAATTATACGGGAGACCCCATCGCATTGGGATATGCCTGTGCCTACCCGCTCGGTGTGGTCGGCATCATCGGCTCTATTATCGCCGTGCGTTACATCTGCCGCATCAACCTGAAAAAAGAAGAAGAGGAGCTTAACACGCAAGAAACGGATATGAAGCACATGCCGCATATGCTGCATCTGGAAGTGCGCAATGAGGCTATCGACGGCAAAAAGCTGATTCAGGTGAAAGATTTCCTGGGACGTTCTTTCGTATGCTCGCGCATCCGTCACGAAGGTCACGTCAGCATTCCAAACCAGGATACGGAATTCCACATCGGCGACCAGTTGTTCATCGTATGTTCCGAGGAAGACGCCGAAGCGGTTACCGCCTTTATCGGAAGGGAAATTCAAGTGGACTGGGAGAAGCAGGACACTCCGATGGTCTCACGCCGTATTCTGGTGACCAAATCGGAAATCAACGGAAAAAAACTTGGAAGCATGCACTTCCGCAGTATGTACGGAGTTAACGTGACACGTATCAACCGTTCGGGTATGGACCTGTTTGCCGATCCCAACCTGGTGCTCCAGGTAGGTGACCGTGTAATGGTTGTAGGCCAGCAGGACGCGGTGGAACGTGTGGCCGGTGTACTGGGCAACCAGTTGAAGCGTCTGGATACGCCGAACATCGTTACCATCTTCGTCGGTATCTTCCTCGGTATTCTGTTGGGCAGCCTTCCCATCGCATTTCCGGGCATGCCGACACCGGTGAAATTAGGTCTGGCGGGCGGTCCGCTGGTGGTAGCCATCCTTATCGGACGTTTCGGACATAAGATGCATCTTGTAACGTATACCACCATGAGCGCCAACCTGATGCTGCGCGAAATAGGTATCGTACTTTTCCTTGCCAGCGTAGGCATAGAGGCCGGTGAGCATTTTGTACAGACGGTCGTGGAAGGAAGCGGTCTGGCGTATGTAGGCTACGGTTTCCTGATTACCACCATCCCGTTGCTGATAATCGGTATGATTGCCCGGTTCTATTGCAAGGTCAATTATTTCACGCTGATGGGACTGATTGCCGGCAGTAACACCGACCCACCCGCATTGGCATATTCCAACCAGGCATCGGGCAATGACGCTCCGTCGGTAGGTTACTCTACGGTTTATCCGCTGACGATGTTCCTGCGCATCCTCGCCGGACAGATGATATTGCTGGCAATGATGTAAAATCAGTTCAAGGAGCTTCAGGCTCTTATCAATAAAATCGGGAAGAATTTTACTATAATCTCCGTTAGGATGGCAGTAAAATTCTTCCCGATTTCATTTGCAATGGTCATAGCGTTTATTCGTACAGTTTCAGTTTCTTCCTTACGAACTCTTCTATATAGCCGACCGTTTCGTCAATGCCCAATACGGACGAATCGACGCAAAGATGATAGGTAGCAGCCGCTCCCCAGGTCTTATAGCTGTAATAGTTGTAATATTCGGCACGCCGCTTGTCTGCTTTGTTCATCTTCTCTTCCGCCGCACTCTCCGAAATAGAGTGCAGACGGCATAAACGGGCTATACGATCCTCGCGCGAAGCAGAGATGAAGATGTTGACGCAACGCGGGTTATCCCGCAAAATGTAGTCGGCGCAACGCCCTACGAACAAACAGGATTTCTCGGAAGCCAGTTTCCGTATCACATCGCTTTGCACCTTGAACAACGCATCGTTGCTCAAACAATTGGCAGCCGGCATAGCCCCGTCACTGATAAACGGGAAACGCATCCCGAACAGACCGCCTATAATTCCCTGCGAAGCCTTTTCATCGGCTTTTTCAAAGAATTCACGGCATAATCCGCTTTCTTCGGAAGCAAGGTTAATCAATTCCTTGTCGTAGAAGTCAATACCCAGCCGGGCAGCCAGCTTCTCTCCGATTTCCCGTCCGCCACTGCCTAACTGGCGGCCTATATTTACTATAAATTTATTGTCCATACTTTATTTAATCTATCTGTTTTGCAGATAGCAAATATAGGTATTCTTCCATTAAATATCAAAATAATGAAAACAAATCCATTTCCTGTGTATCAGGACGGTTACTGTTCACAAAGCAACTGTCTGCCTTAAAACAGTCTGCCGCATTCATGATTCAGTTCAGCCGCGATGCCAACCGACGTACCGTACCGTTGACGGAAACTTCGACCTCAACCCCTTTCTCATCATAACCTTTGTTCAGGAATTTTGCTTCAAATACCGGGTAAGCGGCAACATCCTTCACCGGATAGATAACCGTTATGTAGCGCACAGCCTCCGCAACATCCTTATTTGTATCGAAAGCTACCGAAGTACGGGCTACGCGCTGACGATAGGCAGTGGAACGCCAGCCCTCTTCCGCTCTTAAAGACGCGCTTTTTTCCGGAAAACATTGCAACTTCACATTACTCGGACCCTCATAAGCCGTAGTCACCATATTTTTCTCCGCATCAACGTTTACCGCACCTTCACGGAAATGATAATTCAAATTCACGGTTCCTCTGGCATTGCCTGTGGCTTCGTCCACTATTACAAAATAGGCCTGGTCGACAAAAAAGACGGTACGACGATGTTTCAACCCTTTATAACCGGGATTTTCCGTTACCAGTATCTGCTCCTTACCTTCCGGCTGCCACAATCCGGTTACGGACTGCGTGGTTTCAAGGTTGCGTCCGTCCAAAGTCAGGGTGTTATGTACACGTGTCTGGCGGAACCAGTTGCGCAGTTTCATCACTTCGGCACTTCCGGCATAGACGTATGCACCGGAATCGGGAAACAGATTCCTGCCGTTGAACCAGAGTTCGAAAGTACCGTTATCCGGCTGACAATGCCACTCTCCTTTAGGTCCGGCTTTAACTACCATGACCGTTGCATCCTGCTTCCAACCGTTTCTGAAAGTAAAGAAACCGGATGTCAATGCCCCGTGGGAAAGATAAGGGAAAGGAGCGCCTTTACGCCCTTCTGTCGCATAATAACGTATCCAATCGCAGTCGGGGAACAATGCAAGCCAATCGCGGTAGTTGGCAAGTTCTGCCTGATAATCGCCCAACTTGGCATCACTGAAACAAGGGTTGGTGTAGTCGGGAAAACAAATGTTGGCATAGAAAGCAATCATATTCTTGACCGTATCCAGGTATTCCGACGGAAACTCATTGCGGAAACCGTTACAATCTGCCATGCGCAAGGCCTTGCAGAATATGTTGATTGCCGCCAGGTGATAATGGGGATCCAGCTCGTACTGTCCGCCGTCATTGTATACCTGCTTCTTGATTTCACGATTCAGGATATTGATTCCGCTTTCTCTCCAAATGGCGGCATCTTTCAGTTCCGGAAAGAAAACACCGGCATAAACCATACGTTGGGCTTCAAACAGCAGGTGGTTACCTTCTGCAGAATAATTTTTCAGGAGATGTGCGCCATGGCGGTGATAATTGACGATAAACTCGGTCAGGAACTCCGGAGTAAACGCCGATGCGGAGCAAAACAAAAGAAACTGGCAGGTCTGGTCCTGCAAACGGTTGCTGACTTCCAGTTGCCGCCATGCAAAATATACATTGTCGGCATCTTCCTTTACCTCACCGGCACTGACAAGCTCGAACTCTTCCTGCTTCATGTTCACCAGCGGGTTTTTCTGAACCCAATCCATATACTGATGTACCCACTCCTTTGCATATTTCTCATCTCCGGAGATACGGTATGCCTTACCCATAGGCGTAAACCACTTATGACGATGAAGCTGCCAACGCAACTCATTGTCTTTTACCGGCCAGTACTCCCAGTTGATATCTTTGCCGTAGTTGTAGGAAGGCTGATAGCCTTTATGTACAAAGAAGGTATGCTCCAAAGCATCATCCGCCCATTTCTGTTCTTCCCTGGATATGGTGAGGTTTTTCAAGTCTATATCCGGATGTGTAATACCGGTACGGCTACGGTAATAATTCAACAGTTCCTGTGCCGCCGCCTCCCACTTCTGCCGGGAGCATGCCGCTTTTACTTTCTCCAAACCAGGATAATCCAAATTTATCAGTTCAAAAGCCTCCTGCCTTAGTTGCTGTGCGTCTGCAACAACAGCAAGCATAAGCAAGAAAATGCTAAAAATGTATCTTATTGTCTTCATGATATGGTAATAATGAATTTAAATATGCTTATAATCAATCTCTTTTACCTGCATATAACGGAGCAATGCCTCCAGATAATAATAATCGGCATAGTTAAGCGGCGTATCTATTTCGGAACCGTTCGGCAATGAGCCCGTTGAATGCATCAGTACAAAGCCCCGGTTGGTTCCCGGTTTTGCCAAATACCCGTCGGACGAAAGGCTTTTGAGCAACTTCCCGGCATACTCCATATATGCTTGCCCGTCTTCTACAAGCGTGCTCAGTTCTATCAGGGCGGAAGCGGTAATAGCGGCAGCAGAGGCGTCACGAGGCGTCTGAGGCGTGTCGGGCGCATCATAATCCCACAAGGGAACTGCATCTTCCGTCTTTACGCGCCGCATGATTAACGAGGCTATATTTTCGGCCTGCCGCAAAAATTGCACATCTTTAGACTCGCGATAACAGGATGTGTAGCCATATAATCCCCATGCTTGTCCGCGCGCCCATGACGATGCGTCACTCTTTCCCTGATGCGTGCACTTCTTTTCCACCGTTCCATCGTTATTGTAACTGACTACATGGTAGGATGAATAATCATCTCTAAAATGATTTTTCATCGTAGTCCGTGCGTGTGTCAAGGCAAGCTCCTTATATTTATCATCACCGGTCAGGCGAGTGGCATAAAACAGCAGGTCCAGGTTCATCATATTGTCTATGATAACGGGGAAATTCCACTTTCCGAAGTTCCAGGAACGGATACAGCCTATCTCCGGATTGAAACGGCCGCACAGGTTATCCGCTGTTTGTATCAATGCACTGCGGACGCTGTCGGCAGGAGATAAACGATTGGCGTTACCGTAGCTGCAATTCATCATAAAACCTATATCATGCGTACCTTTGTACTCACGAAGCGGATAAAGATAATTAGTGAACTTCACAGCGCTTTCCCTCAAGCTTTCATCGCCGGTAAGTTGATAAGCGAGCCAAAGATTGCCGGGGAAAAAACCGCTTGTCCAATCGTAAATGGAAAAGCAATAACGGCGGGAACCCAAATTATCATGTATGGGTTTCAGCCGGGCAGAGTCTTTGCCTGTCAACTGTTTCTTATCCAGCTGACGACATAAAAAGTCCGTGTCATAGCCCGTCCAGATGGAACGGGGCAACCGGATTGAATCTCCGATTTCAGCCACGGTAAATTTCAATTGTAACGCAGCCGTTTCTATTCCCTGTTTCAGCCAGGTATAATCTTTTTCCGGTTGTTTGGGAGAGCAGCCGGAAAATACGCATAATGCGACAACAGCAATAAAACAAGATAATGATATTTTCTTCATCTTTTATAAAGGTTTCTATTTACCACAATCATCTCATAAAATTTCACCACATGGCAACCGGCAATACAACATCATATAGCTTTGAAATAGAAAAGATGTTTAACAGAGCTGATAAAAAACAGGCTTACTATTTTCAACCAGCTCCGAAACATCTTTCAACATTTCAAACAGGACATTGCATCCTGCCGTTTATGGCAATAATACCTATTTATTCATAACCCGGATTATTCTGATTTTTTAAAGCGGGATTGGCCTGCAATTCGCCCAAAGGTATAGGAAACAGTTCATGTTTGCCTTTTATAAATTTGTCGCCTGCAACATATTTGCCTTTTAGCGATTTATCCATTTTGCTTTGGAATAATTTTAAAGCATCACCCAAAATACCCCAACGTAATAAGTCATATTTACGCTGACCTTCAAAAGCCAGTTCAAAACCGCGTTCCCAATAAAGAGCAGTACGGAAATTGTCTGCCTCATCACCACTGTTAAAATAGGGAAGTTCATAGAGATTAGGCTGTGCAGCCTTGTATGCCTGCAATGAATTGGTTTCAGTAGCTCCGGCACGATGTCTTACTTCATTCAATAACCTCCAGGCTTCCGGAGTATTGCCAATCTCATTATAAGCCTCGGCTGCCATCAATACCACATCAGCATAACGCAACGGACAATAATTTACCCCTGTATTATTAGGATCCACAAAGCCTTTCGGCATCCACTCCCTACGCCATTTGCCCGGATACCAATCCGTCAGTTTCTTATTTTCAACCAACTTATGTGCTTTCTTATCGGCATCCCATTTATATTGGTAAGTACATACCATTACATCTCTACGCTCATCATTTGCCTCAAAGAAATCTTTCCAGACAGGTAACACACGGAAGAACGCGTTGGCACGCCCCATTGATTCAGCAGGAGCACCCTTGCCCGGCGCTTCTACCGCAGGACCATTATACGTAGCCCAAGTACCGGAATTATCCTTATAACCACTTCCTGTCGGATTAAAAGCTATCTCCCACAGATTTTCCATCGAATTCAAAACCCCTCCGGAATAACCCTGGAACAACTTCAAATAACCGCCCGGGTGAAAGTTATGATAACCTTTATTCTGGAAAGCAGTCCATTCGGCAATTACAGCATCAAAATAGGCCTTTCTCTTGTCGTCGGCCGGTCGGTTCAAACTACCGTCTTGCTGCAAACTATAACCTGCCCGTTGCAAGTAAACACGCATCAGCATTGCATGAGCAGCTCCCTGCGAAGGTATCTCCGGTGAAAGCGAAGCACTCCCTTTCTGAAGATTTTCTTTCGCAAAATCCAAATCTTCAATAATATAATCATATATCTCCTCACGGCTTATACGACCATTAAAGGCACTTTCATATCCAGCGGTGTAGTCGGTCTTAAATGGAACATCTCCCCAATATTTCACTAAATCAAAAGCCAAAAATGCACGTAAAAATTTAGCCTGGGCCACCAGCTCTTTCAAGGAAGTATCTTCTTCATACCCAGCCATATTTTCAATGCCTTCAATAGCAAAATTAGCCCGGTCTATTCCCATATATTTGTACTTCCATAAATCAGCAATCCAAGTATTCGTCGGTTTCACCATATAATGTGCTATATCACGACGTGTATTGTCTGTACCAGTACCTTGTATATAATAAGTGTCATCCGACGCCGGCATAGCCATTTCAAACTGTCCGTAATGGTTGTTTGTAGCCAAACAGTCATAAATCCCCACGACTGACATCTTTGCCTGGTCGGCTGTTTGAAAATAGGTATCCTTCTCATAATAAGAAGTTGGTTTTTCTGTCAGTTCACAAGAGGCAAATCCAGTTGCAATCAGTGCGCCAAGCGCAATTGTTTTATATTTTTTCATTGTATTTTCTTTTTGAGGTTCATTAGAAAGCTAAATTAATACCGAAAACAAATGAACGGCTTTTAGGATAAGCACCGAAGTCAACGCCCGGTGTCAAACCGTTACCCATTGTGGATACTTCCGGATCGAAACCTGAATATTTAGTCCAAGTTAATAAATTAGAACCTGTTGCATAAAGACGTAACTTACTGATACCTATCTTTTCGATTATTTTCTTCGGGAAAGTATATCCTAAAGTGATATTACTAAGTTTCAGGAAGGAGCCGTCTTCTACCGCCCAAGAATGAATATAAGTATCACCAACTTCATTATCATAGATAGCGGCAACGGTCTTACCTCTATTAATCTCGGCCATTTCCTGAGGGTCGGTAATTAATTCACCTGACTTATTCACTAAAACCCAGCGATTATGAGAATCGGCCGCAGCCAAAACGTTCTTATTCTGCAAAGCTGTCTTTGTGTTAGTCAACTTAGTTGCATTAAGTACATCATTGCCAAAGCTGTAAGTCAAGAAAATGCTCAAATCAAAGTCTTTATAAGTGAATGTATTATTGATACCGCCATAAAATTTAGGATACGCATTACCAATAACAGTCTTGTCTTCCTCTGTTATTTTATTGTCTTCGCTACCGTCTACATTCTTAAATTTCCACATACCGGGTTTCACATTGGCTTTATCGCCTGCATAAGGAATGCCATCTTTCAATGTGTAAGTTTGGGTGGTTGCATCATAATCAAAATCAGACACCTGATACAAGCCTTCTGTAATATAACCGTACATCTGCCCCAACGGTTGGTTTATACCGATAATATGTGTGTTTTGGCTATATCCGAAATTAGCTTCCCAAAGTTGCACTTCTTCTCCCGTCAACTGTTTTACAGAATTTTTATTGTGCGATAAGGTTACAGAAGTATTCCAAGTAAAGTTCTTGGTCATAATATTAGTTGAGTTGATAGTCAAATCAATACCTTTATTTTCTGTTTCACCGGCATTGATGACCATACTGTCATAACCTGCCGATGTTGGCAATTTTGCACTCAGCAACAGATTACTGCTGCGATTGATATAAAATTCGGGAGAAATAGTCAAACGCTGATTGAAGAAACCAAAATCAAGACCGAAATTGAATGTCTTGTTAGCTTCCCATTTAAGGTCCGGATTAGGAATCTGCTTGGGTACATAGCCTGATTGAGTAGAATCACCATTAGGATAAGTGACGGAATTCAATACTGCCAGACTCAGATAACTGTCTATACGATTATTACCAGCCATACCATAACCTAAACGAACTTTCAAATCCGAAAAAACATTCAAATTCTTAATAAATTCTTCTTCTCCCAAACGCCAGGCTGCAGAAAAAGCCGGGAAATATCCCCACTTATTATTCTTACCAAATTTAGAAGAACCGTCTGCACGGAAAGAAGCGGTAAACAAATATTTATCCTTAAAGCCATAGTTAACACGTGTAAAGAAAGAAAGGAGCTTGTCATCATAATTTTCAGCAGATGAAACAGCTGTCGGCAATCCCAGTGAAAGGTCGCCTAAACCAATATCATCGTTCGGGAAATTGGCGGCTGCCGCTTTGAAATTACGACTCCAACGGTTTACGTATTCCTGACCAACCATGGCTGTTACATCGTGTCCTTTACCCGACCAAGTATAATTCAAGACATTTGATGTTTGGAAACTGCTATTCTCCAGATTTTGAATGCTTCCATTAATACTGGAACGCTTTGCCGTTATAGACTTATCACCGTAAAAAATATCATTACGACGTGTCTGGTAGCGCATACCTGTTGTATTACGGAACGAAAATCCTTTAAAAAGCTTTAAAGTAAAGCCACCATTGGCTTGAAAAGTACGATACTCACGATCATTGGTTTCTTCAGCAGCAGAAAGCAGGGGATTCTGCATTACATTACCGGTATCGTCCACAAAAATCGGGTCTTCATCTCCTAACAGCAAATCATCTGTACCTCCAATTCCTATCATAGGACGATACTGCAAAATATGCTGCATCTTGTTAAAACGGTCACCACCTTCAGAAGTACCCATACCATAAACTTTCATTTGATCATAGCTGACACGGGCATTAACACTTAAACGGTCATTCAATTTATGATTCATATTGAATGATATGTTATGTTTTTTATTACCGCTATACACCATAGCACCCTCTTCATCATAGTAAGAATATGCCAAGTTGTAATTCAGCTTATCTGTTCCACCGGAAACTCCTACACGGTAGTTTTGAGTCAACGCAGTACGCCCCAACGTTTCATCCTGCCAATCTATCCCTTTACGATTGGAATAGTTAGTTCCGATATCACTATATTTTCCGTACAATGTTTCAAAAGCCGTAATATCCTTATCCCAATCTTCTTGAGTAGTAGCATCGTACACACGGCGTTCATAATCCAACATTGCAAACTCTGCCGTAGAAAGAACATCCAATTTCTTGGCTATTTTTTTGAAACCGACATAGCTGTCAAAAGTTACCGTAGCCTTGCCTTCTTTACCACCACTTTTTGTAGTAATAACTACAACGCCGTTAGCACCACGAGCCCCATAAATAGCCGTAGCAGACGCATCCTTCAAAATATCGATAGTCTCAATTTCAGCAGGGTCGAGCGTAGACATACCATCTTCGCTGGGAAAACCATCGATAATATAAAGAGGCTCATTGCTCTGTGTAATAGAAATACCTCCACGGACACGAATCGAAATAGAAGCTCCCGGCGCACCTTCACTCTGCATTACCTGTACACCGGCCATACGTCCTGCCAATGCCTGGGTAATATCACTTGTCGGCACTTTGGAAAGTTCCTTACTGTTCACCGATGCCACAGACCCAGTCAAGTCCTTACGCTTAACCGTGGCATAACCGATTGCTACTACTTCATCCAGTAACACGGCATCAGCCTTCAACGTTACATTGATTACATTCTTACCATTGACCTTTACTTCTTGGGAAGTCATACCCACGTACGAAAAGACGAGTACATCTTTGGATGCGTCATTTACTTTTAAGGAGTAGTTACCGTTTACATCCGTAACGGTTCCAACGCCGGCGGCACCTTTAACAGTAACACTACCACCGATTACTTCATAGCCCTCACTATCAATGACCTTACCGGTAACGGTCAGACTTTGCGCATATGCGGATATGCTCACAAAGGCGAGGATAAACATTAAAAACAGTTCTTTTAATTTGTACATAATAAATAAATCTAAGGTTCTACTTTAGAAATAATTTTTCGAGGGCAAACTTACTGCAAATGCTAAAAAAAGTGTAAAAGTATTGTTTTCATTCGTTACACTTTTACACTTTCCAAATATCAATTTTGTATAATACAGAGTAATTTTGTACAATATATAGCCCTACAGCTATGTACAAAGGGGGTTATCCTTTTGGGATAGAGATTTGTAAATCTGTTAATAAAATCAAATACCCATCAATACAAAACTCATTTCAAGAAATCACTTCTCATTGGAGCAAAGCAGTCTATAAGTACCCCCGGTTCCAGACAGACACATCCGTGTAAAATATCAGGTTCGATGTAAATACCGTCACCTGCCTTTACCGTTTTCTTCTCATTCCCCACCGTAAACTCAAACTTTCCACTTGCCACATAAGTGGTTTGGGTATGGTAGTGAGTATGAGGAGTACCTATCGCTCCTTTTTCAAATTTCACTTTTACCAGCATTACCTGTCCGTCATACCCCATAATCTGCCGGGTCACGCCTTCTCCTGCGGGTTCCCACGCCTTTTCTCCACTAATAAAAGTAGTGCTACGCGTTTTTTTAACGGGATTGTCCGCATTTCCGCCTTCAGCCGTTTGCATTGCGCAGACAGCCGGCATCATCATAAGTGAAATACCCATTAAACACATGTACTTTTTCCAGCTTTTCGTTTTCATAACCAATGTTTTAATTAAATAATTTATTCTGTTTCGGATAATGTTTCAAATCTGTAGACCGTGATTTGCCGGTAAGTCTCTCCCGGCAGCAACACGGTAGTCGGAAAATGCGGATTATGAGGCGAATCCGGAAAATGTTGCATTTCGAGACAAAATCCGTAATACCGCCCATATGACTGCTTGCCATGCCCTTTCAGATAGTCCAGATTAGCTGCCGGAGTATAGAACTGCATACCCGGTTCGGTGGTATACGCCTTCAGTACCCGACCGGATTCCGGCTCTACAATTTTAGCTGCAAGCGCCAAAGTTCCCGGCTGCTTATTGAGTTTATAATTGGTATCATATCCTTTTTTAAGTTCTCCAATGCGCCCGCCAAGCGGCTGCAAGGTTCTGAAGTCGTATTCCGTACCCGCCACCGCCATAAGTTCTCCGGTAGGAATACCTGCGGCATCAACCGGTGTAATCGAATCCCCGTCAATCATACAATAATGGTTCAGTACAGACTCCTTACACCCCGTTAAATTGAAATAACTGTGATTTGTCAGATTAACCACAGTCGGCTTGTCGGTCGATGCCCTGTAATCCAGAATCACTTCATTGTCATGCGTCAATTTATAAGCCAACGATATATTCAGATTTCCCGGAAATCCCCCTTCCGCATCAGGGCTCAGATAACTAAAGCGAATCACTGCCGTATCCTTCACCACATAGGACGTATCCGTATTAAAAACCCGGGTATGAAATCCCTTGACGCCACCATGAATGGAATGCCCTTTATTGTTTTTATCCAGATAGTAAACCCGGTCATTCAAAACAAGTTCCGCATTCCTTATTCTATTTGCATAACGCCCTACCGTAGCGCCAAGCTTGGGTTGTCTGCCCAGATAATATCGCAAGCTGTCAAGTCCTAAAACTACCGGAGCAAAAACGCCCTCTTTATCAGGAGCGGAAACAAATGTTAAAGAAGCCCCATAATTGGTAACCTTAACCGTCATTCCATTCCTGTTAGTCATTCTGAAAAGTTCAACTGTCTTGCCTTCATACCGCAAACTGTCTTCCCTCGCTATCGCAAAGCCGGGTGTGCCCGTACGGCTGCATGATACCAGCAATGAATGAACAAGTATCAGAAGAAAGGGAGAAAAAAATACATCTTCATAATAATATTCCATAAATGATACATACGTCACTGTTTTCCATACTCCGTAGGAAGACAACCGATATACTTCTTGAAACGGGCGGAGAAATAAGAAGGAGTATTATATCCCACCATAAAACTGATTTCGGAAACCGTATACTTACCTTCCTTCAATAACTGACAAGCACGGTTAAAACGTATTTTATGAATAAAATCAATGGCCGATTTTCCTGTTATAGCCTTCAACTTCAAATGGAGATTGGAACGGCTCATATTCATCTCGCTGGCAAACTGCTCCGTTGAGAACTCCACATTGCTCATATTTTTCTCCACGATAGCAATCGCTTTCCTCAACAGTTCCTCATCCATGACATTGTTTGCTATCTTCTCCGGTTCTATCTCTGCCGCATTGGAATAATGCTCAAAAATACGATAGCGGGTACGCAGCATATTCAAAATCTTTGCTATCAATACATCCATCGAGAACGGTTTGGGTATGTAATCGTCCGCACCTACCTGCAACCCCTGCAACTGATACTTTATATCGACCTTGGCAGACAACAGATATACCGGTATATGACAGGTTCTCAAATTCTGTTTCACCGATTTACAAAGTTTGACTCCATCCATAACCGGCATCATAACATCCGAAAGAATCAGGTCTACGTCATTTTCTTTAAGCACCTCCAACGCCTTTTGCCCGTTCTCCGCCTCTATCAGATTAAACTGAGCGGACAGACCGTTGAACAAATACCGCCGCAGCTCCTCATTGTCTTCCACTATAAGAATTGTTCCATGTCTGCTTCCCGCCTCTTTTTCACCGGCTTCTGCCACTTCCGTTTCTACATCATCGGTATAAACCTCATGCGCATTTGTCGAATAGACACGCTGTTCCTCCATCTCTCCCTTGCTCTCCGCAAGTTCCTCCGCAGTATACACCGACTTGTCCTGAGGAATATAAATGGAAAACGTAGAGCCTTTTCCAACCTCGCTCACCAACGTTATCTGCCCGTGATGCAATTCAACCAGACGCTGAACCAGCGATAATCCGATGCCGCTTCCTTCGTGTACGTTCTCTACCTGATAAAAACGTTCGAAAATCTTCCGCTGCTTATCCTTTGGTATGCCCACTCCCGTATCTGCTACCTGCAAAACAACATTTTTATCTTCTCTGTAGAGTTTTACATAAATCCTCTCCCCTTCTTCCGTATACTTAAAAGCATTGGATAAGAGATTGTTGATAATCAAATCCAGATAAGTACCGTCAAACAACACATCCTCATCCTGCAATTCCGAATAGAAATTATAGTCTATGTCCTTTTTCTTTGCCAGACTCTCGTAATTTAAAAAGCTGTTCAATACCCTTTTATATGCATTGGCATAACTCGGCCTCAACTCAAAAATACCCAATTCGGCACGCCGGTAGTCCATCAGTTGATTGACCAAATGCAACAGTCTTCTTGCATTCCGCTGGATATACAACAGCTTTTCGCGCTCCCAATGCCCGGTGACACTACTGAGCAACTCTTGCAAAGGAGAAATAATCAAAGTCAACGGAGTACGTAACTCATGTGAGATATTCACATAAAAACGGATTTTCATCTGGCTGATTTCTTCCTTTTTTTCCCTGTCAAGCCGCTCCATACGGATTTCTGTCTGCATACTCTTACGCAACCAGAAGAAACGGAACACAGCAAAAACCAACAAAATAAAAAACAACGCAAAAATCAAAAAGGCCCACCACGTGCGATACCAGACCGGAAGGACACGGATGTGAAGAGCCTCTACCTCCCCGCTCCACTTTCCGTCATTATTGGCTGCCTTTAAAAGGAAGGTATAATCTCCTGCCGGCAAGTTGGAGTACGACACCGGACTTATGTCTCCCTGTTTATACCATTCATCATGATATCCCTTCAACTTATAGGCAAACGTATTGTGCTTGCCGGCTATGTAGTTGGAAACGACAAAGGAAAGGGAAAACGAGTTTTGGGAAGATTTCAGGGTTATGTGGTTAACACTCTCTATATTCTCTTTCAGTATTCCGGTTTCATCATTCGGAAGCACCTCCTTGTTAAAAACAAAAAGCTTATTGATTACCGGTTTCGGAGTATAAGGGTTGTCTATCAGGGTTTCGGGACGGAACATGGTGATGCCGTTAATGCCGCCGAACAACATATTGCCATTACCGATGCGGCAATAAGAACCGGCATTAAACTGATTGCTCTGCAGCCCGTCCACTATTGTAAAATTGCGCATTTTACGGTTCTCCGGGTCAAAACAACTCAGTCCCTGATTGGTACTGACCCACAAGCGCCCGTAACTGTCTTCCAGTATTCCATAGATGACATTGCTTGGCAAACCGTCGTCCGTTGTATATTGCTGCAACTCCTTATCCGCTTCCTTCAAGGCAAAAAGCCCGTCACGGGTACCTACCCATATAGAACCGGATAAAGACTCGTAGATACAATTCACAAAAGACTGTTGCAATACCGGAGTTATACGAAAATCCGTATTGGACTGCAAAGCCATCCCCGCCTGATTATAAACGGAAAGTCCCTTCTCCCCACCTATCCAGATGCGTTTACGGGAATCCCTAAATAGCAAACGGTTCTTTTTTTGAATCGGATGCCCTTCCACATCTTCATTTATAACGGTAAAGCGTTTTCCGGCAATATCAAAATGAAACAAATAGTCCAGAGAAGCTATCCAAAGACCGTCTTTCCCATCGGATATAATAGAATAAATATGATTGCTCGGCAAGCCCCCGTTTTGCTGATTATAAAACTCCTTTCTTCCGGTTTTACGATGCAACACCATCATACCGCCAGCGTGGGCGCCTACATATATCTTATCCGATGCTTCATCTACATATACCGTTTTAACGTCTTTAAAAGGAACACCTTCCGATATATCCGGATTAAACAAATAATTCTTATAAGTTTTCGCCGTATTATCATAGAAGTTCAGACCACCGTCACTTGTTCCGATCCATAAATTGTTCTTTTTATCCTCTACAATGCAACTGACAACATTATCACTGAGCGAATTGGAGAAAGGAATATGTTTAATCTGCTGGAAACGGTTGCACAAAGGATGATAGTAATTCAATCCTCCCCAGTATGTACCCAGCCACATTCCGCCCTGCGAGTCTCTGAAGATGCAACGCACCGAGTTCTGCGACAACGTCCCTGCCTGAGCCATCGAACTCTCAACCGATATAAAGCGTTCTTTCCCTTCCTGATATATATTCAGCCCGCTGTAAGTCCCTACCCACAAACGGTTCTCCTGATCCAATGCCAACGAACGCACATAATTGGAATTCAAACAGGAAAGCTTATTCTCATAACGATAGTTGTCCAGTTTTTTGTTCTTTACATCATACAGATACAGCCCGTTGCCTTCAGTCGCTACCCATATCCGATTGGGAGTCTGGCACAAGATACTGTTTATCTGCACCTTGTCATGCAGGTCAAGTAATGTTTCCAATGCTCCGTTTTGCAATGAATACATATATACCTTCCCTTTAGTGCCAATAAAAATATCATCATCTTGCCTGAGCAGCGTTAACGGTTTCAACGAATGTAAAGTAGCCGACAACGTATCATTCAGGAAACGTTCTCCTTTCACGTCAAAAAGTAAAATACCTTCGGTTGTCCCAAGCATAAGCCAGTCCTTCTGCATAGGCACAATATTCCTGACTGTTACATTTTGTCCCTTTTTCTTATAAAAGAAATTAGAAAATTCATTCTTGCGATGATTATAAAGCGACAAGCCTTCTCTCGTTCCTATCCATATCCGGTTATCATTGTCAATGACGACACAACGGGTTATATCGCTGGCTATACTCTTCGGATTCTTATACTGATGCCGGTAGACAGTAAAATTATAACCGTCATATTTATTAAATCCGTCATAAGTGGCAAACCACAGATTGCCTTCTTTATCCTGATTGATTCCGAAAATGGTACTATGCGACAACCCTTCTTCCAAACCGATATGTGTGAAACGCATACCGTCTATTTCACCGGCAAGCCCCATACAGGCAAAAAATGTTCCGCATAATACTAATAAAAATCGAAATATTTTCATATATATTACATTATTAACACAGAACAAAGAAAATAAAAAATACATTAATTATACATGATTTTAACTTGAATTTTCTTATCCGGACTATCCGGAAAAATCTGCAAAGGAATGAAAGAAAAGCCCGGCACAGGATTAAATATCCGTCCGTCTTTATCGGTAGGAGCAACCTTCATCCTGCCGTTCACGCAAACTACCTCCAATACGCCGTCCTTTTTCTGAAGGCGCATGCCTTCCGGCGTAATATCCACAACTTCCGAAGGCGCGGCGATAACCGGTAAAACCAGGCAGACGGTCAAAGGGCAATGTTCCATTTCTATCGACAAGCCCTGTTGGGAATACACATAATCCAACGCTACGGGAATCGCTCCCTGAACCGGAGTCTGCTGGTCGGCATCCACCAGATGGGTATTGACATGGAAACGGTGCATATTCTTTTCTTTAGTATACGTAATATCCGTATCCAAGTCGTCCAGATTACTGTAAATCGTTCCGTATTGCACCATTTCAACCCGCGGCGTTCCGCTCATTATATACTTCCGACTGTTGCTCTGCATATTGGGTGCTTCTATCAAAGCATACCGGTTGGTCGTAGCGGCAAATACCGGACCGGCCTGTTCGTGCCATAACAAAGAAACGGCGCCTCCCATGGGATGAGTTCCTTTTACCTTATATTCCGCATCGAAACCGGTACATGTAGAACGCCACGGACCTTCTGCAACCAGCCATGTACGAATATCCCGGAAATACTTTACTCCATAAGCATTATCGCGCGGCAATGCCTTGTATTGTTGCGTCTTGACGGGTGGAAGCTCAAGAAAAGCCGTCAGTGCCTTGGCATGTCCGAAGGTATGATGAATACAAGCCGGAATGCCAGAGGCCCGATAATCGCGTCCGGCATGAAGCAAACCGTCATCCGTCGATTTTTTCAGTAATTGTATATTGCGGCGAATAGCCTCCAGGTACTCCGGATGATGCGCGGCCATGGCATAATAACCGCCCATAAAGCCGTCGCTTGTACGTCCGCCCCAATATGTCCACTTAAAACTGCGCGTGCCCCAACTGTTGTCCCATGCACCGTCGGGCAACATAAATTCCAGGTGGGTATTCATGGAGCGTTCCACGATGGAGAGCAACTCCCGGTCGTTCACCATAAGCGCATAATAAGCCAGATTAGGCAAGGATTCCTCTACATTATATCCCAAGTCCACCGGGAGGCAGCCGTTCTTGGTAGGTGTCCATATTTTAGGTCCTTCGCCGTATAAAAAGAAATCGTTCGCCGTAAAGAACTTCTTCAAGTCCGAAGCAACAATCCGAGCTTCCCCTTTGAAGTCCGGGCGGTCGAACATCTCTCCGAGAGCCTGCAAGGCATACGTCACCGAAGCGGAATAGTTCACATTGTTCAGGCGCTTCATACTCCCCTGCATACGGCGGCTGTACATCTGCGGATTCTTCATCATGAATTCGCCGGCTTCCAACAACTGCTCTTTCCAATGGTTACGCGTAGAGTCATCCAGCAGATGCCCGTGGTAATGCACTGCCTCATACAGAGCAATAGCGGCGAATACGGTAGTCCCGCTCCAATCGGATACGTGTACATCGTTCATCCAGGAGCCGTCCGGACGGTGCACGTTCTCCATCCATTTCATCAGTTTCTTGGCGGCAAGCAGATATTTGTCATTCCCGGTTTTGTCTGCCAGATACATCAGAGGAAGAACCGTGTCTCCTATCCGTCCGTGAATGCGGGCACAGGCTGGACACAGAATACCGCCGTCGAGCGACGGATGCAGCCCTTCGCATTGGTAGGCCAGCAGAGCATCCACCCACTCCACCAGCAGTTTCTCCGCATCATTGCGCAAGGAGTTGTCTGAATAAACGGGATTTCCGGCACATACACGTCCCGAGAAAGAAAGTACAAACGCAATCACTATAAAAACGATGTTTCTCATACCATTATACACTATTAGATTTATTTTTCAAAAGTAAGACATTCCGGTAATATAGCGTCCTTATTTTCTCCAATACACCGCAACATACGTTTACCGGTTCTGCAATTTTGTTGAATCTTCATCAATTTTGTTGAAAACCTGCATGCCAAAACAATATTAGCAGCTTTTTAAACACATCAAGCATGCTTATCAGAACAAATGCCCTACCTTAGCAACCACTACTGAAAAACCGATATAACATGTAAAACTAACATTTAATATAGCATGAAAAACTTATCTCTACTCATGTGTACCGCTTTCTGCGGGCTGCATACCGCCCAAGCGGATGCGGCAGACAACAAGAAAAACGAAAAGCCCAATATTCTCTGGCTCACCTTCGAAGATACCAGTGCTTACGAATTCGGCTGCTACGGCAACAAGGATGTGCACACCCCCAATGCAGACAGTCTGGCTGCCCGCGGCATACAATTCATGAACGCATGGTCGGTGGCCCCGCAAAGTTCGGCCGCACGCTCATCGCTCATTACGGGTTGCTACTCCTCGACCTACGGAATGGATGTCCATCCGGTTCCATACGACACCCCGGCAAACATCTTCTTCCCACAATGGCTGCGCGAAGCCGGATATTACTGCACCAACAACAGCAAGACACACTACAACTCCACCACGGACAACAAAAGCTGCTGGGACGAATGTACGAGAGAAGCCTCTTACAACAGCCCGAAGCGTGGTAAAGACCAGCCTTTCTTTGCCGTATACAATACGGTGACCTCGCACATGGGACGTATCCGCACCTTCCATACCGACGGACGGCGAGATTACACCCAAGAGGGCATTTATCCGGAACTGCTCACCCTACCCGCCTACGTGCCCGACCTGCCCGAAGTACGTTCCGACTATGCCGGCCACCTGGAAGCCGTGCAGGATGTGGACACATGGTTGGGGTTCTTCCTGAAAGACCTGAAAGAAAAAGGACTAGACGACAACACGATTATCTTCTTCTTCAGCGACCACGGCGGTTGCGTTCCACGCGGCAAAGGCTATCTGTATGAAAGCGGTCTGGAAGTGCCCCTGATAGCCTACTTCCCACCCAAGTGGCAACACCTGGCGGGAGAAAAGGCATCCGGCAAAGATTATTCTTTGGTCAACTTCACAGACTTGGGACCTACCGTACTTAGTCTTGCAGGCGTAAAACCGCCCAAACACATGCAGGGAAAGGCATTGTTCGGGAAGTACGCGTCCGATGAAAAGCGTGAAATCCAGTTCGCACTGGCAGCCAACCAACTGCACCACTTCATGCCGGTACGTGCTGCAACCGACGGACGTTTCAAATACATCCGCAGCTACATACCCTACCGTCAGTTTACCCTGCGCAATTACTACCAATGGGGCATGCCGTCCAACAAAGCATGGGACAAGCTGGTTTTAGGCGGACACAACACCAACCCCGACTGGGCGCAGACGTTCAATGCCCATCCTGCTGAAATGCTGTTCGATCTTGAAAAAGACCCCGGTGAACTGCACAACCTGTCCGACTCTCCCGAATACGCAGAAGTGCTGGTAAAGATGCGTACAGCCCTTTCCGACCATATCCGCGCCACCAAAGACCTGGGTTTCTTCATACCCACCTCTCGCGAGAATGTGGTATTGTATGATAAAGTACGTAAAGAGAAATACCCCTTGAACGAGCTGTACAACCTCGTAGAGCTGGCAGGTACAGCCCATGCAGATGATGCTCCCGTATTCGAGAAAGCACTGTCCAGCCAATATCCCGAAATGCGCTATTGGGCGTCCGTCGGTTTGGCACAACTCGGAGCCAAAGGAGAATTGAAAACCTGTCCCGCACCTCTGCTTGCCTTGCTCAAGGATGCCGACCCCTACATAGCCTGCGAAGCCGCCTATGCCGCCGCTTATCTGGGAGAAACCGCCAAAGGCATCGAACGCCTGAATTATCCGGCAAAAGAAGCCGATAGAAAAATCGGTTATTCCCTGCTGGAATGCCTCTCTCTGGATAAAGCCATGCAGCCCGCCATCCGCGTGCATCTGGCAGACCTGAAAGACAAAGCCGAAACACTTCCGCGCAAAGCAAACGAAGATGCCGGCCTCATGGCACGCGGCATTCTGGTTAATCTCGGTGAGATGGATATAAAGAACCTGCACGGTCCGGAGTCCTATAAAGCAGGCTTGAAACTGAATCACGGACGCAGACCCATGGTTCCGCTGCCAAACTGATGAAAATTGGATGTAGCTGAAAAGAGACCGGTGGTAAGTATCTTTGTTTTAACACAATACCGCCTTATGCCTGCGCCTTGAATTTGCGGAGCTGCCACACCAGCATCGTGCCCGCTATCAGACTGGCCAACAAGTCGGAAATCGGCATACTGTACCAAACGCCTGCCACGCCGAAAAAACGAGGCAGAATTATCAGACAAGGCAGCAACACCATCATCTGGCGAGTAAGGGAAAGAAATATTGCCTTACTCGCCATTCCTATACTCTGGAAGAAATTGGCGGTAACCATTTGAAAGCCTATAATGGGGAAAAACATCACCACAATGCGCAGGCCCTTTGCCGAAAGGGCAATCAGTTCGGCATCCGAAGTAAAAATACTCACCACCCAGTCGGAGAAGAGCATACCTACAATAAAGCCGAAAGTAGTGACGCAGGTTGCATAGATTATCGTCAGTTTCAGAGTCTTGATGACACGGGCATGCTGTCCGGCTCCGAAGTTATAGCCCGCAATGGGCTGCATTCCCTGGTTCAGTCCCATTACAATCATTACGATGATAAATACCAGCCGGTTGACAATGCCGAAAGCGCCGATAGCCAAATCGCCGCCATACTTTTTCAATCCCTGATTGATAAGAATTACGATGAAGCATGCCGCCATATTCATCAGGAACGGCGACATGCCGATAGCCAGTGAATCGAAGACTATCTTACGCTTCAAACGGAAAATACCGCGGTGAAAATGCAGCAGTTCGTCTTTATTGCTGAATATCCTGAGCTGCCATATCAATGATATGACCTGCGCCACAATCGTGGCAATGGCCGCCCCGCGAATGCCCCAGCCGAAACCGTAGATGAACACCGGGTCGAGTATCGTGTTGATAATCACCGTGGCAATGGTGGCATACATCGCTTTCTGCGGATGCCCCGAAGAACGCAGCACCGCATTCAACCCCAGATAAAGATGCGTAACGGCATTGCCGAGAAGGATAATCTGCATATAATCGCGCGCATACCCCACAGTCTCGTCACTGCCGCCAAAGAAGTAAAGAATAGGGTCGAGGAATGCCATTACAACCACCGTAAAAGCCACACCCAGCAGAATATTCAGCACAAATACATTGCCCAATACCCGCTGCGCCGTGTCATAGTCTTTCTGCCCGAGCTTGACGGAAATCAACGTAGCCGCTCCCACACCTACCAGCGAACCGAAAGCTGCTGCAAGGTTCATCAAGGGGAAAGTCAACGCCAGTCCCGAAATAGCCATTGTGCCCACACCGTGACCGATGAAGATACTGTCCACCATATTATATAAGGAAGATGCCGTCATAGCGATGATTGCCGGAACGGCGTACTGCATCAGTAATTTACCTATATTCTCCGTGCCCAACGCTGTGGGTGTTTTTTGTCCTGCCATACTTTTTACCTGTTTTTTCGAGGGCGCAAAGGTACTCAAAATTCGTCAGGTGAGCAAGTATCGCGCCCCGTCTTAAGGAAGAACCGCACTCTCTCCTATCGGAAGCGTATCAGAGACAGGGAAGAAAGCGTATCAAGCCCGACCCAAGGCTCCTTCTCCCGAGAACTTACCCGGCAATTATCCCACAACCTGCCACAGAGCACACGGAGCATACGGCGAATAAATTCCCCTAAAGGTTCGCTATCTGAAAAATGTTTCGTATTTTTGTCCCCAAATTGAGTGAATTATAGCGAAATGAACGTATTAGAACTAAGTGAACAAGAAATCATTCGTCGCAACAGCATGAATGAACTTCGCGCGATGGGTATCGAACCCTATCCCGCAGCAGAGTATGTAACCAACGCTTTCTCTACCGATATTAAAAAAGAATTCAAAGACGACGCCGAACCGCGCCACGTATCCGTAGCCGGACGCATCATGAGCCGCCGCGTCATGGGGAAAGCCTCTTTCATCGAATTACAGGACTCCAAAGGCCGTATCCAGGTATATATCACCCGCGATGACATCTGTCCGGGCGAAGACAAGGAAATGTATAATACCGTATTCAAACGCTTGCTCGATTTAGGCGACTTCATCGGTATCGAAGGCTTTGTATTCCGCACTCAGATGGGCGAAATCAGTATCCATGCCCAGAAGCTGACCGTACTTGCCAAGAGCATCAAACCGCTTCCTATCGTAAAATATAAAGACGGTGTGGCCTACGACTCGTTCGACGACCCGGAACTGCGCTACCGCCAACGCTACGTGGACCTCATCGTGAACGACGGCGTCAAGGAAACATTCCTGAAGCGCGCCACAATCATCAAGACCATGCGTGCCGTACTGGACGAAGCCGGCTATACGGAAGTGGAAACACCGATTCTGCAATCCATCCCCGGCGGTGCAAGCGCACGCCCCTTCATCACCCACCACAACTCATTGGATATGGACCTCTACCTGCGTATCGCCACCGAGCTTTACCTGAAGAGACTTATCGTAGGCGGTTTTGAGGGTGTATACGAAATCGGAAAGAACTTCCGTAACGAAGGTATGGACAAAAACCATAACCCGGAATTTACCTGCATGGAGCTGTACGTACAGTATAAGGACTACAACTGGATGATGGGATTCACCGAGAAACTCCTCGAACGTATCTGTATCGCTGTAAACGGCAGCACAGAGACTACCATCGACGGAAAGACCATCAGCTTCAAGGCTCCTTACCGCCGCCTGCCCATCCTGGATGCCATTAAGGAAAAGACCGGCTACGACCTCAACGGCAAGAGCGAGGAAGAAATCCGCCAGGTGTGCCGCGAACTGAAAATGGAGATTGACGACACTATGGGCAAAGGCAAGCTGATAGACGAAATCTTCGGCGAATTCTGTGAAGGCACATTCATACAGCCTACCTTCATCACCGACTATCCGGTAGAAATGAGCCCGCTGACCAAGATGCACCGCAGCAAGCCCGGACTGACCGAACGCTTCGAGCTGATGGTGAACGGTAAAGAGCTGGCCAACGCATACAGTGAGCTGAACGACCCCATCGACCAGGAAGAACGCTTCAAAGAGCAGTTGAAACTGAGTGAAAAGGGTGACGATGAAGCTATGTTTATCGACCAGGACTTCCTGAAAGCGCTGCAATACGGTATGCCTCCCACATCGGGCATCGGTATCGGCATCGACCGTTTGACGATGTTGATGACCGGACAGGCATTCATCCAGGAAGTATTGTTCTTCCCGCAGATGCGCCCCGAAAAGGTCACTCCGAAAGACGCGCCTGCCAAATTCATGGAACTGGGTATCCCCGAAGAATGGGTGGCAGTTATCCAGAAGGCCGGCTACAACCTGGTTAGCGACATGAAGGATGTAAACCCGCAAAAGCTGCACATGGACATTTGCGGCATCAACAAGAAATATAAATTGGAACTGGCAAATCCGACCGTGAAAGATGTGGAAGGTTGGGTTGAGAAAATCTAAGAAATGAAACTACCCGGTAAGATAGCCATTATGGGCGGAGGAAGCTGGGCCACTGCCATTGCAAAGATGGTACTGGCACAAGAAGAGACTATAAATTGGTATATGCGGCGCGACGACCGCATTGCCGATTTTAAGCGTCTCGGTCATAACCCTGCCTACCTGACGGGCGTCAAGTTCGATACCAAGCGTATCAATTTCAACTCAAACATCAACGATGTAGTCAAGGAGTCGGATACGCTTATCTTTGTAACTCCTTCTCCTTATCTGAAGGCTCACCTGAAGAAGCTGAAGACAAAAATCAAGGATAAGTTCATCATCACTGCCATTAAGGGCATCGTACCCGATGACAACATGATTGTATCGGAATACTTCACCAAAGAATACGGTGTTCCTACCGAAAATATCGCAGTACTGGCGGGTCCCTGCCATGCGGAAGAGGTTGCGCTCGAGCGGCTTTCCTATCTCACGATAGCGTGTCCCGATATAGACAAGGCGGACAAGTTTTCCCGCCGTCTGGCAAGTTCATTCATCAAGACTTCCGTAAGCAACGACGTGGCAGGTATCGAATACGGTTCCGTACTCAAAAACGTATATGCCATTGCCGCCGGCATTTGCAGCGGACTGAAATACGGTGATAATTTCCAGGCGGTACTCATGTCCAATGCCATACAGGAGATGAACCGTTTCCTGCAAACCGTACATCCGCTGAACAGAAACATCAGCGATTCCGTTTATCTGGGTGACATGTTGGTGACGGGATACTCCAACTTCAGCCGTAACCGTACGTTCGGTACGATGATAGGTAAAGGATATTCCGTAAAAAGCGCCCAGATAGAAATGGAAATGATAGCCGAAGGTTATTACGGAACCAAGTGCATCAAGGAAATCAACAAGCATTACCACGTGAACATGCCGATACTGGATGCTGTGTACAACATCTTATATGAGCGCATTTCACCGATGATTGAAATCAAGTTACTGACTGACTCTTTCCGGTAATGCGGAAAAGAGGACAGCAAGGACAAAATACAGAATTTAAAACCTATAATATTATGATTAGTTTGAACATTGAAAAGACTCTTGGATTCATTTCCAAAGAAAATGTTTTCGCCTACGAAGCCCAAGTCAAGGCAACACAGGAAGCATTGGAAAACGGAACCGGTAAAGGCAACGACTTTTTAGGCTGGCTACACCTTCCTTCTTCCATTACAAAGGAGCACCTGGCAGACCTGAAAGCTACCGCGCAAGTGCTGCGCGAGAATTGTGAAGCAGTGGTTGTTGCCGGAATCGGCGGAAGCTACCTCGGTGCACGCGCCGTTATCGAGGCTTTGTCAAACAGTTTCGCATGGTTGCAGGACAAGAAGTCCGGCCCGGTTATTCTGTATGCAGGACACAACATCGGTGAAGATTATCTGTACGAGCTTACCGAATATCTGAAAGACAAGAAATTCGGTGTCATCAATATTTCCAAATCGGGAACCACTACCGAAACGGCTTTGGCCTTCCGCCTGCTGAAAAAGCAATGCGAAGACCAACGCGGCAAGGAGATGGCCAAAAAGGTGATCGTTGCCGTTACAGACGCCAAGAAAGGCGCAGCACGCGTTACTGCAGACAATGAAGGGTACAAATCTTTCATTATCCCCGATAACGTAGGCGGCCGTTTCTCCGTACTCACCCCGGTAGGTCTGCTGCCCATTGCCGTTGCAGGCTTCGACATCGAAAAGCTGGTAGCAGGCGCGGCAGCTATGGAAAAGGCTTGCGGAAAGGATGTTCCGTTCGCTGAAAACCCGGCAGCTATCTATGCAGCCACCCGCAATGAACTCTACAAGAACGGCAAGAAGATTGAAATCCTTGTAAACTTCAACCCCAAATTGCACTACGTAAGCGAATGGTGGAAGCAACTTTACGGTGAATCCGAAGGTAAAGAGAACAAGGGTATCTTCCCTGCATCCGTGGATTTCTCTACCGACCTGCACTCCATGGGACAATGGATTCAGGAAGGTGAACGTACCATTTATGAAACTGTCATTTCAGTAGAAAAGACGCAGTATTCGCTGCAAGTTCCTTCGGACGAAGTCAACCTCGACGGTCTGAACTTCCTCGCCGGAAAGCACGTGGACGAGGTGAACAAGATGGCGGAACTCGGCACACAACTGGCTCACGTAGACGGTGGCGTACCCAACATGCGCATCGTGATTCCTGCACTGAACGAGGAAAGTCTCGGCGGATTGCTGTACTTCTTTGAGAAAGCATGCGGCATCAGCGGCTACCTGCTGGGGGTTAATCCGTTCAACCAACCGGGTGTGGAAGCCTACAAGAAGAATATGTTCGCCCTGCTGAACAAGCCGGGTTACGAAGAAGAATCCAAAGCCATCCAGGCAAGACTGTGATAAATTAAAAATCGAGAGTTGAGAATTGAGAAATGGCTGCACACAAATTACCATGTGCAACATCAAAAGGCTGTTTCTTGATTCCCAACTCTCTGTTTTATTCCCCTATTTCTAATTTTTTATTCTCAATTTATCAAGTGTTTAAAGAAGCAATATCCCGCTATTTAAGAGAACACGGATACGACAATATCCGGCTGAAAGCCGTTCTTTTCGACATGGACGGCGTGTTGTTCAACTCCATGCCTTATCATGCCGATGCATGGCATACGGTAATGGAACGTCACGGTCTGCATCTGAGCCGCGAGGAAGCTTATATGCACGAAGGACGTACGGGAGCAGCAACAATCAACATCGTATATCAACGGCAATACGGCAAAGATGCCACTCCTGAGATGATAGAAAGTATCTATGCCGAAAAAAGCGAAGAATTCAACAGACATCCCGAACCCGAACGTATGCCCGGAGCATGGGAAGTGTTACAGAAAATAAAAGCGGAAGGGTTGACTCCCGTATTGGTAACCGGTTCCGGCCAGCACTCCCTGCTGGACAGACTGGCGCATAACTTTCCCGGCATGTTCCAACGCGAACGTATGGTCACCGCCTTTGATGTGAAATATGGCAAGCCCAATCCGGAGCCTTATCTCATGGGACTGGAAAAAGCAGGGGTAAAGGCCAATGAAGCTATCGTCGTGGAGAATGCCCCCATCGGCGTCCAGGCGGGAGCAGCGGCAGGGATATTCACAATCGCTGTCAATACCGGTCCGCTGGACGGACAAGTGCTGCTGGATGCGGGAGCCAATCTGTTATTCCCTTCCATGCAGGCTTTCTGCGATAACTGGGAAGCTGTGCGGGATGCGCTTGCATCTGAAGAGTAAAGAGAGGACAATTCTTGAAATTGAAGTTTAGAAAACAAAGAGACATTATGTGGAGAAAGCTGCTTGGAATACTGACATTGTTTTCTTTCCTACCGTATTTTTCGATTTGTCAGAACAAGCTTCGGGAAAATGGCTGGTATCATATCTTGTCCGGACAGACGGACAGCATTTCCAGAGAGCCTATCGTAACGACGAAGGATTTCATCGCCCTTAAACTGGATACGGATTATTTCGGAAAATATATAATCAGCGGACAAATCAGCAACTATAAACGAAAGAAATGGGCTGAGGAAACGGGAAAGGCAACAGGCAGGCAGATAGCTTTCATATTCAACGATTCTGTCATAACCAATCCACGAGTCAACTGTAGTATAGAGAGCGGTGCTTTCCAGATAACTTCCGTTCTTGATGAAAAACTACCGGACATATATAAACAACTGAAACAAGAGAAGATTGATTCTATCGCAACGCTTTTCAAGGACTGGGAAAAAGATTCTCTCTATTTTGCCATGCCCCCGGAATACAGAGATTCCATAAGAATGGCAATTGATTACTGGGAAGCCTACACATGGATAAAGCTAACCACTAAGCCCGATGAACATTATTGGTACAGCATAACAGACTCTGCCGAGTACAAAAAGCTGGAAGAAGCCCTGAAAGAAGAACTAGAGAAGTCCAATCTTAGCAGCAGGGCTTCAGATTACATGCAGTCGGATACATATCAAATGTATAAAATGTATGTATGCAACAACCCTGAATATATCAACCTTATGTTCCAATGTTTTCTTTTCAAGAAAATCAGAGGGTTGTACAGCTATCTGATAGACGATATTATCCAGACCAAATACCCTTCCGCCCCAAGTATAAGGACGTATGTTGACAAGACCGACAATTCCGATGATGAGAGATTTGCCGTATATGAATGGCAACGACAGATATGGGTCTTGATGAATAAGGACAAACAGACGGATGACCCAAGAGATATATAAATAAAAAATCCTTGATAACCAATAGTTTATCAAGGATTTTCCTGTGACCCCGGTGCGATTCAAACGCACGACCTTCAGAACCGGAATCTGACGCTCTATTCACTAAGCTACGGAGCCTTAATTCGGATGCAAAAGTAGAAAAAATCTCCGCATATTCCTAATCTTCATACATTTTTTATATCTGTTTTACATATTACTCTTTCAATATTATTTTGAGAACATTAAACGGATATACATATACATTTTGTTATTTTTTCAATCAAAATAGAAACAAGTATCAATATTATTTCTATCTTTGCCGAACAAATTAATAGAAGTTTCAGAAATTAAACCTATGAGCTACCTGATAAAACCCGAAGGATACAAACCTTTATTGGACTTAAAACAAACGGAATTAGGCATTAAACAGATTAAAGAATTCTTTCAGTTGAATCTTTCTTCCGAACTCCGCCTGCGTCGTGTCACCGCCCCTCTCTTTGTATTAAAAGGCATGGGTATCAACGACGATTTGAACGGTGTGGAACGGGCTGTGTCGTTTCCCATCAAAGATTTAGGCGATGCGCAGGCAGAAGTGGTACATTCGCTTGCCAAATGGAAGCGTCTGACACTTGCCGAATACGGTATAGAACCGGGATACGGAATTTATACCGATATGAATGCCATCCGTGCGGACGAAGAGCTGGGCAACTTACATTCTTTATATGTAGACCAATGGGATTGGGAGCGCGTTATCACCGAACAAGACCGTAACATAGACTTTCTGAAAGAGATAGTCACCCGCATTTATGCTGCAATGGTCCGTACGGAATATATGGTATATGAAATGTATCCGCAAATCAAGCCCTGCCTGCCACAGAAATTACACTTTATCCATGCGGAAGAGCTCCGGCAGATGTATCCCAATATAGAACCGAAATGCCGTGAGCATGCCATTGCCAAGAAGTTCGGTGCCGTATTCATCATCGGCATCGGTTGCAAACTAAGCGACGGCAAAAAACACGATGGACGCGCTCCGGACTATGATGACTACACAACTCCCGGCTTGAACGGTCTGCCCGGCTTAAACGGCGACTTATTATTGTGGGACGATGTGCTTCAACGCAGTGTGGAATTATCCTCAATGGGTATCCGCGTAGACAAAGAAGCCCTCCAGCGTCAGCTCAAGCAGGAAGGTGAAGAAAAACGTCTGGAACTCTATTTCCACAAACGCCTGATGGGAGATGCGCTGCCCTTGTCTATCGGTGGTGGTATCGGTCAGTCCCGGCTGTGTATGTTCTATTTGCGCAAAGCCCATATCGGAGAAATACAAGCCAGCATCTGGCCCGAAGATATGCGCTCGGAATGTAAGGCACACAACATACATTTAATCTAAATACAACCTGTAAACAATATAAAGTCCCGCAGAGTTTCAAAGGAAAAAGCAAAAAACTCTGCGGGGCTCTTTGTATACTATGGTGAAATATTTGTATCTTAGCGTCGTAAACTACTAACACTTCCTATTATGAACGTTCAGATCGAAGATAGCTGGAAAGCACATTTGCAGCCTGAATTTGACAAAGATTACTTTTACACATTAACGAATTTCGTGCGTGAGGAATATGGTAAATATGCCATATATCCACCGGGAAAATTGATATTCAATGCTTTCAACTTATGTCCTTTTGACAAGGTAAAGGTAGTGATTATCGGCCAGGACCCATACCATGGTCCCGGACAAGCACACGGACTCTGTTTCTCCGTCAACGACGGCGTGCCCTTCCCGCCCTCTTTAGTCAATATTTTTAAAGAAATCAAAGCGGATATCGGAACAGATGCACCGCCTACCGGCAACTTGACCCGTTGGGCGGAACAAGGCGTATTACTGCTCAATGCCACTCTCACCGTACGTGCCCATCAAGCCGGCTCCCATCAGAACCGCGGCTGGGAAACATTTACAGATGCCGCCATCCGTATTCTTGCCGAAGAACGGGAGCATTTGGTCTTTATATTATGGGGAGCTTATGCACAACGAAAAGGTGCTTTTATCGATCGCAACAAACACTTGGTACTGACATCCGCACACCCTTCTCCTCTTTCCGCATACAACGGTTTCTTCGGAAACAAACATTTCAGCAAGACGAATGAATACCTGAAAGCGCACGGAAAGGAAGAGATAAAATGGTAAGGCGGCACTGATAAAAAAGGGGTACGAAAAAATGTGCTTGACGATTTCTTCAGGCACGGAATTACACGGAGTTCGCGGAAGAAGGAATGAAACAGGTAACGTTATTAAACTCCGTGTAATTCCGTGCTTAAAATCAAGTAATGCCGCCAGAAACAGTTGGCAACATCACCCTAATTAGTACCACTGAATATTACTCTGTGTCTGGCTTCTCTGCTCCCATTTCAAGTCTTGCAAAATACTTGCGTTGGCACGAATGGTAAAGTTGTAGTATTTCCACTGCCCGAAAGGAGACAGACTGGCCGACATGCTGAAACAGTGCAGGTCACGTGTGATATTAAAGGTGGTCTGTACTATCTTCTTTGCTTCAAAATCGTAACCGGAGTTAAAGCTCACCGCCCACTTATTGGAAAGTTTTATATTACCCGAAGCGCTCAAGTTATGAGTATAACGGTAAGGATAGCGCATCTTTTTCCGATTGATAGGCTTGCTACGGTCTTCGGAAATATTAAAACTATAATTGAAATTCAAAGACCACGGCATCTTGAACACCTGATAACCATCGGCATCCACCGCTGCCTTTTCCACTTTCTTCTTGGGAATGCCGCTCTCATCGGAACTTGCCTCCACATCTTCCCCTTCCTCGGAAGAATTTTCCTTATCTTTCTCCTTATCGGCATCCTTAGTGCCGCTCAGCTTCTCTTTCCACTTTTTCCACGTTTCGTTATTAAACGTATAGCTAAAGGAAGAACCGTATCCCTGGAAAATACCGAAACGTCCGTAGGACCATTCCGTACGGTCATTCTCTACCACATTTCCATTCTTATCGAACTTATAACCGTATGTCTTGAATGAAGAGCTCATACTGAACGTGTAATTCTTGCTCAACTTCAAACGCAAATTCAGCCCAAGGTCACCCCAAGGACGTGTCGCAGCCGCCATATTGTAATCAATATTAGCTCCCAACTCGTCAATCAGACTGATTTTCTTAATCGTATCCTTCTTACTGCTGTAATACTTCATCTCCAGGTTGTTGGAGATACTGAAGGTTATATTTCCCTGCTTGCCTCTTCCCGGCACATCAAACGCCTGACCGGCATAGGGAGAATAAACCACCGTATCCCGTCTTCCGTCCGCATAATTCTTGATATAGGAGTCGTAATAACCGTAGCGCGAGGAACCAAAATCCGGTGCGGCACTTATGCTCACCGACGGGGTTATGACATGGCGGATCTGTATCTTCTTTTTGGGAAGGAATATAGGATTATACATACCGTATATCTTCGTATTGATACCCAGGCTGGCTCTGTAATCATACACACGGTGAAAACCGTAAATCGTATCAGTAGCCACTTCCCTGCCGCTTCCTCCGGCATTAGGGTCCCAGTCTTTCATGACCTTGCGCGTATACCAGCGTTCGGTATAGTTGACAGAAGGCGTTACATTGAAGTACTTGAACAATGTGAAAGTAGCGCTGATGGGTATCTCATGCTTCATACCGTTTTTCCAGTCCTTTATCAGATTGGATTTAAACAGCAGGTTGTCCTTGGTCTGGATACTGTTGGTCAAACGCCCCGTATACCGGATGGAAATCTTCTCATACCATTTTTCTTCACCCGCCGCTTTCTTACGCTTAAAAGGGTAAAGCGTGGACAAAGAGATATTCAAGTCGGGCAGAGTGACATTGACCGAGGAGTCTTTCATAGTCTGTGCGATATTGGTGGTTGCCGCAATCGTCAGTTTCCTGTCGAAGAAATAACGGGAATAACTGATACTTGAAGTTTTTGTATTCTGCGACATGGCATTCGAGTTGTACATATTGCCGATGTTGGTACGCTCATAACTACTGGTAGCAAAGTTCACGCTGGCAGAAAATGTCTGATTCGGATTGGCCTTCGCATCCTGTCTGTGAGACCATACAATCTTGAAGTCCTTAGCCACAGAATAATCCGGTAATCCTTTATCACCGGTTTTGGTTACCTGGTAGCTTGCCTGAAACAAGCCCGAATATTTGTACCGTTTGATATAATTGGACTCGGCATTCAAAGCCCAGGAACCTTTCGTAAAAATATCAGCACGCAACTTCAAATCCATCTTGTCACTGATGGCAAAGTAATATCCACCGTCCGTCAAACCGAAACCGCGGCTGGAGTCATCCATATAGGTAGGCATGAGGAAACCCGACGAATAGCTGCTCGAAAACGGGAAGAAAAAGAACGGCACGGCAAGCGGCAAAGGCACATCCTCTACCACCAGATAGGCAGGTCCGGTCACTACATTCTTTTTGGGGCGCACTTTTGCGTAAGTCATCTGCATATAGAAGTGGGGGTGCTCATGGTGGTCGCAGGTCGTGTATCGGCCACTCTTCATATACAATTCGTCATTAGCGCCTTTTTTTGCATTGTTTCCGGTTACATATCCTTCGCCCTGCTGGCTGACTACATTACTTATAATACCTTTCTTACTCTTGAAGTTATAGCGAATCGTATTAGTCTCGTATGGGGTTTCGCCATCCTTGAAAACCGGTGTTCCCTTCTTCACGCCCAACGAATCCTCCACTCCATGGGCATAAACCGTGCTACTATCCATATTCATGGTAATAACATCCGCCGCCAATTCTATCTGCTGATAGTTTACTTTTCCCTGACCATAGAGATGCGCATATCCGCCTTGAGTAAATACAATGGAATCGTTTGCCTCATAAGTCACCGGAGCGTCCAAAGGCTGTTTCTTCTTGCCGGAAGCAGCCAGCGTATCCATCCGCAAAGAATCGGGTTGCAAGGTATCGCGCATACCTCTCCTATGAGAAGATGCAATCCCCTGCCCCAGCGAATCACTCCGCAAAGAGTCCACTTGCTGTCTTCCTGGTGGTACAACACCGCGCCGACGACGTTGCGAAGCAGCCTCACCGGAAAGAAGAAGTAAGACGAATAGTAGTATGAATGATATGAATGTATTTGCTTTCAATGGCGTCATTAACTAATAGTTTACGCTTGAACGGGCAAAAGTACGTAATTTATACGGATAATCTCCCTTTTTAAAGAAATTTAGATTGCTACAAAAACAGTTTACACCAATAATCAAAGCGTTGCACGCCGGCTTTGCCATAACGCAGCAGGCTGTCACGCGCTTTCTCTACACTTTTTTCCCTGTCCAGATGTGTCTTGGAATAAAACTTATCTGCAAAACATACAACCTGCTCTTCCATACTTACCGGAAGCATGTCCCGGTGAGGAACAGGCAGATTTTGCGCAATAATATCCTCCAGTGCGAGACCGGCCCCCGTATGCCTTTCACAAACCAAGGCATGACGCGGATATCCTTCCGAACGCACCAGGTCCGCTCCCAAATAGCCATGACAGATATAAGGTTTATCGCCAAAGCAATAAATGCCGTCGGCATCTGTCAGGAATATACCTATATCGTGCAACATAGCCGCTTCATACAGAAAATCTCTGTCCAAAGACAACTCCGGATGGCGGTCGGCAATCCACAAAGCCTTATCGGCCACAGAACGGCTGTGCGTCAGTAGGATATGCCGCAATTCATTGGCTTCCGGATAATATTTATCAATCAACCCTTGGGGACTCATTTTTATTTTTTGCTGAATTTATAAACAATGACTTTCCGGCGCAAATCGCAACTGCGCAGAGGAGTGCGGTATACTTCCTCCACCCGGTAGGTGTCTTCCGTATCCTGCAGGAACTGTTCTTGCAGTTCGTCCGTCACCAACACATAACCTTGGGCAGGGTTCAGTTTATCAAAGATACGCACCCGATCGCCCAGATAATAATTTATGCCATAGAACTTAACCCAGTCGGCATACGAATAGACCATACCTTGAGGTTCTAACTCATTCAGGCGTACAGCCAGATGCCTGTCCGACTTCACCGCCAATATAGTAGGCTGATAAACGCCGTCCAACGACACAAATATACACAAAATGCAGCCAGCCGTACCATACAACAGCGAACGCGTGTCCGCACGCTTTACCAGCATATACAGCAAACAGCCGGCAGCTACAAGCGGCAGGAACACGATCAGCCATTTCGGCAGTGAGAGCTGCACTGTATGCAGTGCATTCACAAAAGCTATATTCTCGGCGGCATGCTTGCCTGTTCCCCAAATACTTTCGGGAATCATGTCCAAACGCACGGCAAAGAAAGTAACGGTAAGCAATATTGTCAATGCAACGAAAATCCAGGCAGAAATCCGGAATACTTTCGCGCCTCGTTGCACCAATGCCAGCAGGTATTCGGCAAGCAGCATTCCCATAAACGGATAGATAGGCAGCAGATAAACGCTACGCTTACTTTTGGGAATACAATAGAAGATGAAAATCGTTAAAATCACCACCCACGCAAAAAGCTGCAACGGTGACTGAGAACGGAATTTGCACCAAGCTTTCTTTAAACGTTCGCCAACGGAAGCACCTTCCGGCAGAAGATGTATCTTTTTCCATTTCAGTCCGAACAAGGAAATAAGCAGCACTAAAGTCCAGGGAATCCATCCCCAAATAATAGTCAGGAAGTTATACCACAACGGATTCTCGTGCGATGCATAGGACATTTTCCGGAAGAAACGTCCGGTATTTTCTTCCAGCATCAAATTGACAAACGCCTCTCCGCCTTGCTGATAAGCTGCCCAAAACCAAATGCCCAAAGGAATGAGGGACAGCAACCCGATGCCCAGCAATGAAAAGAAAGCCTTTCCGAACGAACGCCCGCGCAACAGCTGATACACCCCGATACCCAGACAGGGAAAGATAGAGCCGACCGGCCCTTTTGTCAATGTAGCGCATGCCATCAACAGTACGGCCAGCCAAGGAATTCCTTTGCAATTCTTCTCATCCCATCGGAAAAGCAGACACAATGAAATCACGATGAGAGAAACTTGCAGCATATCAAGCCGGCAGGCTACTGCCGCACGGTGTACTTCAAAAGAGGACAAAAGAAGGATAGAGGTCAGGAATGCAGTCTTTACATCCTTGCGTTTGGCTACGAAGCTGAAGAATACCAACTGCATAGCCAGAAAAGCAAGCGCCGACGGCATACGTGCCGAGAACTCCGTAACTCCTCCCAAGACGGATGAAATGACGGCTATTGTCCAATAAAGGAAAGGCGGTTTATAAGCTATTTCCACTCCGTAATTCGTCGGGAGTATCCAGTTACCGCTTTCCAGCATGGTATATGCAACTATCGCCTCACGCGGTTCCCCTTTCGAATAGAATATGGTTTCCCCTAAAAAGGGAACCAGTACAAGTACACTTAACAGTGCAATAAACCAGAACGCTATCTTTCTGTCCGACATATATTTTCGTTTTTATATTTTTCCGGCTGCAAAAGTACGAAATATTCTACAACAATACCTAACTTTGCCGGCTCAATGATAGCGTAAACCTAAAATGAAGCATTTAAAAAGATTTCCCGAGTTCATACGTTTTGTCATGGTGGGTGTCCTTGCAACCGCTTTGCACTACGGGATATACTTCTTACTGCAACGGTTCATCAATGTAAATATAGCCTATACCCTCGGCTATGCCCTGAGCTTTATCGCCAATTTCTACCTTACCGCATATTTCACGTTCGGCAAAAAGCCGTCATGGAGCAAGGCGTTCGGTTTTGGAGGAGCACATTTATTCAATTACCTGCTGCACATCGGTTTGCTGAATACATTCCTCTGGTTGGGACTCTCCAAAACCCTTGCCCCTATTCCGGTATTCGCCATAGCCATTCCGGTCAATTTCCTGTTGGTACGCTTCGTTTTCAAACGAAAAGACTGATATTTCTCAAATCAATAATTTTTAATTATAATATTTATCCCGGACTTCTCCGGAAAATAATATATTTGCAAAGTATTTACCATACACATTTGCGAAATGAAGAAAGTAACCCTACTGATTCCGGTCTACAACGAAGAAGCGATGCTCCCTACCCTATATCAGCGCTTGATAGAACTTATCAACCGCAACGGCACTTATGCATGGGAAATCCTATTTATCAATGACGGCAGCAGCGACCGGACGCTCGATGTTATCCGCCAACTCCGACAAACGGACAGCAGGGTAAATTTCGTGAACCTCTCGCGCAACTTCGGCAAGGAAATCGCCATGCTTGCAGGCTTCGACTACACCACCGGAGACTGCTGCGTGGTAATGGATGCCGACCTGCAAGACCCTCCCGAACTTGTAGACCGGATGCTGCAATACTGGGAAGAAGGTTATGACGACATCTACGCCAAACGCCGCAACCGTGGCGAAGAGAGCTGGATGCGCCGCCGGCTGTCACTTGCTTTCTACAGCATCTTACAAAAGATGAGCCGGATAGATATCCTGCCGAACGTAGGAGACTTCCGCCTGCTCGACCGCCGCTGCGTACTGACGTTAAGACACTTGCGCGAACAGGAGCGCTATACCAAAGGACTATTCTGCTGGATAGGCTACCGGAAGAAAAGCATAGAATTCGACCGGGGCGACCGCCTTGCCGGACACTCCTCATGGAGTTTCTTCAAACTGCTGAACCTGGCAATCGAAGGAATCACCTCCTCTTCCACCGCTCCCCTGCGCATTGCCACCGTTTGCGGTATTCTCTGTTCCATTTCCAGCTTTATCTACGCCATCTATTTCCTGATAAAGACCATCATATACGGTGACCAGGCCGCCGGTTTCCCCACCCTGATAGTCGTTATTCTGTTCTTGGGCGGCATCCAACTGTTCGCATTGGGCGTTATCGGAGAGTATATCGGACGCATTTTCAAAGAGACCAAAAGACGCCCTGCTTATATCGCATCGGATTACAATGAGAAGAAATTGGGATATGACGAATAAATTACTATCGCCCGCTAATTTCCGTATGGCTAAAGAGGCGGTTGCTCACTTTTCCGCTTCCGCCACAACTGATAACTGTTGAAAATGTTTTGCCACATATTATATCTTAACTAACCTATCAAACTGATTATCATAGAAGAATTCCACCTATTACCAACTGTAGGTAACCAAAGGCTATTACCTGCCCCAAAAAGAAGCAAGGCTTTTGCCTTACAATAGCTTTTTCAGTTCCTCAATGTCCGGCAAAGCGTTACGAAGCCGTTCCGGCATATCTTTAGAAGCACGGTATGTAGCAACTCCCATCGGCTTATTATAATCACGAACGGCAAACTCTACAAAGGTCTGATTCATTTCTCTGCAAAGGATTATGCCGATAGAGGGATTCTCGTGCGGCTTTCTGATATATGTATCTAAGGCGGATAGATAAGTATTCAATTGCCCCAAATAAGATGTACGGAATTTCCCGGATTTCAGTTCGACTGCAACTAAGGAATTAAGTTCCCGATTGAAAAAGAGCAAATCAATGAACATTTCTTCTCCTGCAACCTCCATGCGATATTGATTGCCTATAAAACTGAAATCTTGCCCAAAGGTCATGATGAACTTCTTCACATTGGCAACAATCGCCTTTTCTACTATCTTTTCATCTAAATCTTCTTCCTGTTCATTCAGTTCCTCCACATTAATGAAATCAAGCAAGTATTCATCTTTGAATGAACAAACAGCTTTTAGAGCTTGCTTAGTATCGGGCAATGTTTGTGCGAAATTATTAGGTAAAGTTCCCCGATGGTTGTATAGATCTGCTTTTAAATAATCCCTTAAAGTGTATTTACTCCAATAGTGAATGGCGCACTCATGTATATAAAACAGCCTTGCTTCCAAAGTCTTAGCTTTGGATATTATTTCGGTATGATGACTAAAGCCGATTGAAAGAAAATCAGACCAGTTAAATTCGTCAGCCAGTGGCTGGCGAGTTACGCTCAACAGCAATTTTTCATCTAATACCCAACCGCCAGCCGCTGGCTGGCGATTTAAGACAGGCTCCCATTCTTCATAGAAAACTCGCATATTCTTTATATTCGAAACCGAAAATCCCCTTAACCCCGGCAATTCTTTTTGCAACAGAGAAGATATCTGTTCAATTGCACCTTTCCCCCAAAAGCCTGTACGGGAATTTTCCGATACATAACGTCCGATGCCGTAATAAAGAGATAGCTGTTCCTTGTTCACCGATGCGGCTGCACGGTACTGGCTGCGTAGAATAGCTTCTTTTATGGTCTTTACTGCTTCTATATAATTCTGATTTATATTCATTTGCGATTTGTTATATGCGACAAAAATAATGCCGGCGATTTCTTCTTCGCCATACTCATGTTTTTATATTGTTAACGATGGGCAATATAGATATTATTTTTGTTACCCCATAGCATTTGAGTAACAAACTGGTAAGAGAATAAAGGAATTTACAGGTTAAGTCAAGAAAACAAGCCCAGCAAAAGGAATAACGCAGAAAATACCGCAATTACATATATCAATTGTTTGCATTAATTTACCAATTCTTTCTTTCTCTTTTTCCATAGTTGCCAGCTATTGAAAATATTTTGCCACATATTATATATTGATTAGCATATATAATTGATTATCAGGAAAGAAGCCCACCTATTACTAACAGTGGGTAACAAAATAGTAACAAAAAAAACGAAGAAATTCGCTTTGTGGTGGGCTTCTTATGCAAAGGTAACAAAAGGCAATTACCTGCCAAAAAAGAAATAAGGCTTTTGCCTTACAATAGCTTTTTCAAGTCCTCAATGTCGGGCAGAGCGTTACGAAGTCGTTCCGGCATATCTTTAGATGCACGATAAGTAGCAACTCCCATCGGCTTGTTATAATCACGAACGGCAAACTCTACAAAGGTTTGATTCATTTCCCTGCAAAGAATTATCCCTATAGAGGGATTCTCGTGCGGCTTTCTGATATATGTATCTAAAGCGGATAAATAAGTATTCAACTGCCCCAAATAAGATGTACGGAATTTTCCGGATTTCAACTCGACCGCGACCAGGGAATTAAGCTCTCGATTGAAAAAGAGCAAATCAATGAACATTTCTTCCCCTGCAACCTCCATACGATATTGATTGCCTATAAAACTGAAATCTTGCCCAAAGGTCATGATGAACTTCTTCACGTTGGCAACAATCGCCTTTTCTACTATCTTTTCATCTAAATCCTCTTCTTGTTCATCCAGTTCCTCCACATTAATGAAATCAAGCAGGTATTCATCTTTGAATGAACAAACAGCTTTTAGAGCTTGCTTAGTATCAGGCAATGTTTGTGCGAAATTATTAGGCAAAGTTCCCCGATGGCTGTATAGGTCTGCTTTTAAGTAATCCCTTAAAGTGTATTTACTCCAATAACGAGTAGCGCACTCATGTATATAAAATAGCCTTGCTTCCAAAGTCTTAGCTTTGGATATTATTTCGGTATGATGACTAAAGCCGATTGAAAGGAAGTCTGACCAGTTAAATTCATCAGCCAGTGGCTGATGAATTTCTACAAGAAGCAATTTTTCATTCAACACCAAATCATCAGCCAACGGCGGATGATTTAAAACCTTATCCCACTCCTCATAAAAAATACGCATATTTCTTATGCTTGTTGCTGAAAATCCCCTTAGCCCCGGCAATTCTTTCTGCAACAAAGAAGATATTTGTTCAATTGCACCTTTCCCCCAAAAGCCTGTACGAGAATTTTCCGACACATAACGTCCGATGCCGTAATAAAGAGATAGCTGTTCCTTGTTCACCGATACGGCTGCACGGTACTGGCTGCGTAGGATAGCTTCTTTTATGGTCTTTACTGCTTCTCTATAACTCTGATTTATATCCATTTGCGATTTATTATATGCGACAAAAGTACAAAAATAGTGCTGTCAGTACAAATAAGTTTAGTCCGTTTTGGATATATAGACAAAGGAACGTACTAAACTTAATCTGTAACCTTTTTATTATAATACTCCAAAAACGCTACTTCGCCTATCTCACTTAACAGTTTCTGATTTTCAATAAAATTCTGTCCATACTTCAACCAACGCTTAGTAAAGCCTTTAAATCTGGCACATGGGAAGCTGCTGCATTGGAAACAATGTGTTATCTCTTTCTCCAAACAACATAAATGAAATGTTTTGCATTTTTCACAGCGAGAACTATTCAGTTCGGCTCCTTTACAGGGATTTTTCTCTCTTGTATACGTAGGACATCCCCCGCAGAACACACCGCAGGCAGGAATACGTCCCTCATAACGTTGGATTTTAGTTACTTCCCTTGCCATCCAAAAATTAGTAAGAGAAAGCTGATTCGCCTTGCGCTTTTGCTCTTCCTCTACTACATAACCTTTTTTTTCAAAGAAAGGGCGAGCAGTCAAACTCACTTCGGATGTAATCCGCATAATCCCGGCTGTAATTGCATACCGTTCTATTTCTTCCAAAAGCATCGTAGCAATACCTTTACCTTGAAAGTCCTTGTGAACAAACATAGAATGTAAATAGCCATGAGGCGTAATAGATGAAAAACCAACGATTTGTGACTGTTGATTAACAGCTACAATAAAATAGTGGGTCTTTATCATCTCTTCAATGTTAGAAAGGTCATCTCCGCAGGATGCCCAATCCTCAACTTCTACCTGCGAGTAATCGCGTCTATTTATCACGATAACTGTATTTTGAAATAACTCTTTTAGTTCAACCGCATCCGACTGTTGAGCTTGCCTGATTGTAAAATCCGTTTTCATATCTATTATATTAAATTCTTTCCAGCCTTTCTTATTTTGTAGCTATTATAGAATAGACCATCGGAATATGATTACTCAAATGTTTTATCCTATATTTGTTAGGTTCACATTCAACTGTTTGGGAAAAACAATTATAGGGTGAATAATCAAATTCATCAAAAGAAGATATGGTAAGCCCACTTTGTATAAGGCTATTTATAACCTCCCTCAAACTATGATTCCACGTTACACATTCTTGCAACAAATCATTTTCCCCGTCCGTATAGGTTCCCTCTTGTGTTTCTCTGATTGCACCGGAATTGAAGTAGTTATATTCAATCCTTTTAAAGTCATCATCAAACATCCACACAATCGGATGAAACTCCACAAATACAAACTTCCCATTTGGTTTTAGATAATTTGAAATAATCTGAGCCCACTTATTCATATCCGGCAACCAGCCAATCACTCCATAGCTTGTAAATATGATGTCGAATTGTTCATTCAAATGAGCAGGCAAATCATAAATATCACAGCAGATAAAAGTTGCATTAACATTTGCTTTCCCGGCTAATATCTTTGCATGGTCAATCGCTTTATCGGATAAATCAACACCTGTAACATTTGCGCCAAGTCTACCCAACGAAATAGTATCTTGTCCGAAATGGCATTGTAAATGCAGAATAGATTTCCCTTTTATATCTCCAAGTAAACCAAGTTCTATATCATTGAGAGACGACTCACCTTTCAAAAAGCCTTCGACATCGTAAAAGTCAGATTTCAAATGCACATCTACCCTGTTGTTCCAAGACTTCCGGTTTATTTCTAAATAATCAAAATCTTCATTCATTCTTTTAATATTAAATTGATTATATGCAAATATAGCAAAAGGTACAGTATCATTCATTGTGAATTGTACTTTTTACTGTATTTCAGCCAAATACCTCTCTTTACAGGCTAAAACCTTTGCTCCTTTTCTGCTCCTCTTTCGGTTGTATCCTTTGATAGAGTTTGCTAAACTGCTCCCTGAACCAATCGGAAACATTTTTTCGATTGATGATTAGCACCAATTTGTTCTTTCCAACAGTTGAAGCTGTTACTATTTGTGCAGTCACCTTATCCGTTACGAAATTCCGTTTATACTCTTCGGAATAGAGTGTGCCATTATGTTCTATCTTTTCCCCTAACATCAGTTTTGCTGTTTGTTCAGTTGAGAAACCGACAACACGACATAGCCTTTCCATTCGGAAAAGTTCTTTTAGTAGTGGTAGCCATGCACAAGCCTTTTTAATCATCTGTGACAGCCGTGATATCTCCTTTCGGGTTTCATCCAGTTCCTTGATGTGCTTACCCTGCACTTTTACCAATTCCCTGCTGTACTGTTCCCGTTGCTTCTGCATCATAATTTGCAGTCTTTCGATGCTCTCGTCACGAGCAACAACTTCATCACGAAGCTGCTGGTTCTCCTGTTTCAGTTCTTTGATTTCTCCACTGCCCAAAAGAGAACCTACCTTTGCGATAATGGCGGTTTTAGCTTCTGTCTTAACCACTTCCAGCCGTTCTGTGCCGATTTCTCTTTTGATTTGTAGTAGTCGTTTCTCCGCTGCTTTCTTTTCGGATTGGAGTTGCTGCACGTCTGTTTCGAGTTCACCCGTCTGTCGTTTCAAATCGCGGTAATATTGGGCTGTAGTGGTATGTCTGGCTTCCGATCCACGTACACCACGCTGCAAACCGTATCTCTCCATAACTTTAGCGTAATCATCATGATAGGCTACCAACCTATCACGGTTCAACACATCATCTGCACACAATCGGGCTGCATCGGTTTTCTTGCGATAGGTACGTTTTCCCTCCGTTTGCTTTTTCTGCTTCGCCTTTCTGCGCTCACCCATTACTATCGGCACAATGGTAGCATGTATGTGCGGTGTGGTTTCGTCCATGTGAAGAACTGCGGAAACGGTGTTCTCCTTTCCGAAAGTCTTGTGCAACCATTGCATACTATCGTCACACCATTCATCTATACGTCCGTCCTGTTGTATCTTCATCATGTCCTCGTGCGTTCCCGACAGCATAACACGAATAGCCCTTACTTGGTCAGGCGTAATTTTGCGCTTGATGCCTGCCGACTTGATGCGGTGGGCTATCGCTTCGTCACGTTCCGTTACTCCTTTGGGAAGTTGTACAAGTTCCCGATTGAGATGCGTTCGTGTGGGGTCAACGTTAGACGCTATCACCCGGCGTTCAATGTGGTCGGACATCCGGGCATCGGATGCGCCTTTTGCTTTCTTGAAATCAAGGGTAAAATATCCCATATTGAATTACATTTTTTCGTTAGACAATTCCGCTTGCCTTGCATACGTGCCGCATGGCTCACGGGGTTTCAAAAGGGGCATCGCCCCTTTGCTCGATAGGGTGTTTTTAGCGGTGCTTGCACTGCGTTAAGAAAACGCCCTATTGAGCTATGGCTTTTCTTTACTTAAAAGCCTGTGGGTGCGTGCGGCGGTTACATCCTAAAACCTTTGCCTTTCTTCTTGGTTGGTTGCTGCACCTGCCTTTCGGTCTGTTTTGTCGGTTGTGGGAACTCTAACGACTGCGACAATTTCTTACCCGTAAGATAGTCGTTCAAATCTTTATAGTTACTGTAGATACGAGAAGAATCTCGGACACGCCAGCCGTATTCCCGATGCAATTCCTGCACGGCTTTCATTCCTGCCGCATCGTTATCGAAAAAGCAATGTATATGTTCATAATTCCCTAACGGGTACAACGCTTTAGAGAGATTGGAAACGGAGTTCAAAATGATGTAGTCTTGCTTGTCAAGGTCGGGATAGGTAAGACAGGATTTCTGCCGTAGGGTCAGAAAAGAAAGATAATCCATAAATCCCTCGAACATGTAGCAGGTTTCTCTCGGCTCTCCCTTCTGTCGTATATAAGTGATGTCTTTGGGTGCGATACAACCTTTAAAATACTTGTTGCGTACCTCGTACCCACCCGAAGCATTCGGAAAACCAACAGCAAAGAACTGTTTGCCATTATTCACAAAACGGACTTCCTTACATTCTCTTTTTGCCAGTTCCGTATTTATCCCCCTCTCCTGCAAGTAAGAATACAAGGCAGGAGAAGAAAGCGGCACAACTTCCAACTGCTGAAAACTCGGCTGTGTAGAAGATTGCTGCCGAAAAGAGAAAGAAACAGGACGGACGTGTAATGCCTGCTGCGCAATCTTATCTAAAAGGTACGGCACACTGTCGGATGCGTAGAGTTCTTGCGCCAATGCAATGATGTTGCCACCTTTGCCTAATCGTAGGCTCGGTACAGAACGCCTTACTGCCTTTCGGCAGTAGGTTTTCCCGTACCTGCCCCCAAACCGTACTTGCAT
>ENA-UESP01000075-UESP01000075.1-human-gut-metagenome-genome-assembly--contig:-NODE-75-length-74276-cov-17.239855_pt1 | contig 74276 bp, 55 predicted proteins | sample MGYA00243003_ERZ508004 | MGnify/ENA primary metagenome ERZ508004 (study PRJEB26167, sample SAMN06115443) | human gut metagenome | host: Homo sapiens | place: China:Henan | collected 2015-07-29 | study...
CGTTTTTATTTATATACTTAAATTAAATGTAGAATGATAGTAATAATAGCAACAGCAATTGCTTGCTTCATCGTAGGTGGAGTGCTCTCGTACATACTGTTCAGGTATGCTTTAAAGTCCAAATACGACAATGTCCTGAAAGAAGCAGAGACGGAAGCGGAAGTAATTAAGAAGAACAAGCTGCTGGAAGTGAAGGAGAAATTCCTGAACAAGAAAGCAGATCTTGAAAAAGAGGTAGCACTCAGAAATCAAAAGATTCAGCAAGCGGAAAATAAGCTGAAACAACGCGAAATGGTACTCGGACAGCGCCAGGAAGAAATTCAACGCAAGAAGATGGAAGCCGAAGCTGTCAAAGAGAATCTGGAAGCGCAACTTGTCATTGTAGACAAGAAAAAAGAAGAACTTGACAAACTGCAACAGCAGGAAATCGAGAAGTTGGAAGCAATCTCCGGATTGTCCGCCGAAGAGGCTAAAGAGCGCCTGGTGGAATCATTGAAAGAGGAAGCTAAAACACAAGCCCAGTCCTATATCAACGACATCATGGATGATGCGAAACTGACTGCTAACAAGGAAGCGAAACGTATCGTAGTACAGTCTATCCAACGGGTAGCTACAGAAACGGCTATTGAGAATTCCGTTACAGTATTCCATATCGAGTCGGATGAAATCAAAGGACGCATTATCGGACGTGAAGGTCGCAATATCCGTGCATTGGAAGCTGCTACCGGCGTTGAAATCGTTGTTGACGATACTCCGGAAGCGATTGTTCTTTCCGCTTTCGACCCGGTTCGCCGTGAAGTAGCCCGTCTGGCTCTCCATCAGTTGGTAACCGACGGACGTATCCACCCTGCCCGTATTGAAGAGGTAGTGGCGAAAGTACGCAAACAAGTGGAAGAAGAAATTATCGAAACCGGTAAACGTACAACAATCGACTTGGGTATCCACGGTCTGCATCCTGAATTAATCCGTATTATAGGTAAGATGAAATATCGTTCTTCATACGGTCAGAACCTTTTGCAACACGCACGCGAAACTGCCAATCTTTGTGCAGTGATGGCTTCGGAGCTGGGATTGAACCCGAAGAAAGCTAAACGTGCAGGTTTGTTGCACGATATAGGTAAAGTGCCCGACGAAGAGCCGGAATTGCCGCACGCATTGCTAGGTATGAAGCTTGCGGAAAAGTATAAGGAGAAACCGGATATCTGCAACGCTATCGGTGCCCACCATGACGAAACGGAAATGACTAGTTTACTCGCTCCTATCGTACAGGTTTGTGACGCCATCTCAGGTGCACGTCCGGGTGCTCGCCGTGAAATCGTAGAGGCGTATATCAAACGTCTGAACGATCTTGAACAGTTAGCTATGTCTTATCCGGGTGTGACAAAGACGTATGCTATTCAGGCCGGTCGTGAACTTCGCGTTATCGTAGGTGCGGATAAGATTGACGACAAACAGACTGAAAACCTGTCCGGTGAAATCGCCAAGAAGATTCAGGATGAAATGACTTATCCGGGGCAAGTGAAGATCACTGTTATTCGTGAGACACGTGCGGTTAGCTTCGCTAAATAAAAAAAACAGAGAATAATTTCACCACAGATTACACAGATTCTCACAGATTATTTTCATTAAAAAACAACAGTTTAATGATTAATCTGTGAGAATCTGTGTAATCTGTGGTGAGTAGTCTTATTAAACTATGAAAGAGTATCAATTCGAGGTCTGTGCCAATTCCGTAGAAAGTTGCCTGGCAGCTCAGACAGGAGGTGCCAATCGGGTAGAACTATGTGCAGGTATTCCGGAAGGCGGGACTACTCCTTCTTACGGAGAAATAGCAATGGCACGTAAAGTTTTGAACACTGCTCGCCTGCACGTTATTATCCGTCCACGAGGCGGAGACTTTCTTTACTCTCCCTTAGAAACAAAGATAATGCTGGAAGATATAGAGATAGCCCGCCATTTGGGAGTGGATGGAGTGGTTTTCGGATGTCTGACGGCAAACGGAGATATTGATACTGTTGCCATGAAAGAATTGATGGAAGCTTCACATGGATTATCCGTCACTTTCCATCGTGCTTTTGATGTCTGTCGTAATCCCGATGAAGCATTGGAACAGATTATCGAACTGGGATGCGAACGGATTCTGACCTCCGGTCAACAACCTACAGCCGAACAAGGTATTCCTCTACTCAAAAAACTACACCGTCAAGCCGCAGGAAGAATCACCTTACTCGCCGGATGTGGCGTAAATGAAAAGAACATCTCCCGCATTGCCAGAGAAACCGGAATACAGGAGTTTCATTTCTCTGCCCGCGAAAACATTCCAAGCGGGATGAAGTATAAGAATGAATCGGTATCTATGGGCGGAACCGTACATATCAACGAATACGAACGAAATGTAACTACCGCCCGGAGAGTAATGGCTACAATCCACGAATGTTCTTCATCAGTTGCTCGCCAAGACCGATAGTATACCCTTGCGAGACAAAGACTACCCGATTGGATGTGTCGGCAATAATAAATACGGAATAACTCTCTGTAAATGTATGTAATACGTTTGTAACATCCACCGTGTTCGAACCTCTTATAAAAAGTTTTTTTAAAGGATAAAGAAGATTTTTATGTTTTACAGCATATAATCCAAAAACATTTCGTACCTTTGCAGTGTTAATAAAGAAAACAAGATGTAAAATCGCTCTTCAAAACGTGGAGGGCAAAAAAAGAGGAAACAAATTATGAAAAAGAATGCAAATGAAAAGATTATGATGTTACAGTACCGTATCAAACGCTATCAAGCAATGGGAAACGGCGCTATGTGCCAAACCTTGAACGGTAAACTTCAAAAACTGCTGTCACAGCAGGTAGCCATGTAAATAAACACACTAATTATATTGAAAAAAGCGAGGAACTTTCGAGTATCCTCGCTTTTTTTATACATTTGTACTCAATAAATAATAAAACACATAGATTATGAAGAAACTATTGATGTCGGTTGCAGTACTTTTATTAGCCGCAACCACCTTTGCACAAACACCCGGTTATGAATTCACAACCATTGTATCGCACAAAACGACTCCCGTCAAGGACCAGGCTTCCACCGGAACCTGCTGGTGCTTTGCCACCGCTTCTTTCATGGAATCCGAATTACTTCGTATGGGAAAGGGGGAATACGACCTCTCGGAAATGTTTATTGTCCGCCAAAAATACATGAACCAAATGGAAGACAACTACCTCCGCCGGGGCAAAGGAAACATTGGAGAAGGAAGTCTGGCACATACTTTCAAAAATGCCTATAAACAAGTGGGGATCGTACCGGAAGAAGCCTATTCCGGTCTGATCAATGGTAATACGGATCATAATCACGGAGCGTTATGCCGCTACTTCAAAGCTTTGGTCGATGCCAATATCGCTTCCAAGAAACGTACACCACAGTATTATTCACTTATTGATAATCTATTCGATACGTATCTGGGCAAACTACCGGAGAAGTTCACTTATAAAGGAAAAGAATATACACCGCAGTCTTTCACTGAAAGTCTGGGACTGAATATGGATAATTATATCGAGCTGACCAGTTTTACCCACAAACCTTATTATGAAACTTTCTCACCGGAAGTACCCGATAATTGGGAAAACCAGCCAATGTATAACCTCCCTCTGGATGAATTGATAGAAGCCATCGACTATGCACTAAACAAGGGGTATACCGTATGTTGGGATGGGGACGTCAGCGAACAAGGTTTCTCTTTTAAGAACGGAATTGCCATCAATCCGCAAGTGGAAGATATAAAAGACTACTCCACTACCGACCGTGCCCGTTTTGAAGAGATGCCTAAATATCAACGTCTGGATGAAGTTTTTAAGTTTGAACATCCTTATCCGGAAATCAAGGTAACACCGGAAATCCGCCAAGAAGGCTACGAGAAATTTGTAACGACAGATGACCATTTAATGCACATCACCGGTATTGCCAAAGACCAAAACGGCACTAAATACTATATAACTAAAAACTCTTGGGGAGCGGACGGTAATAAATTCGGGGGATATCTTAATATGTCCGAAAGTTATGTACGCGCTAAAACAATCTGCGTCATGGTACACAAAGACTCCCTGCCGAAAGAATTGAGAAAGAAACTCGGAATCAACTAAAAGATATAAGTCCTATAATTGAGATAAGGATATTCTGAAAATAAAAAAAGCAACTACTTCATTGCGAATTAGTTGCTTTTTTTAGGGATATTCAGTAAATGTCCTTGAAATAATCTGTGATAATTTGCGTTAATCTACGCTTTAACCACTTTTTCCTCTTATTTCTTTCTTAATGTGACATCACTGATTTCTACAACGCCACCTTTATTCTGAGCAAGAATAGCTACATAGCAATCTTTCAAGATAGCAGCGTCATCATCCGTATCAGATACTTCCAAATCAGCATTTGCTTTCTTACTGCTGATAGCGTTCACAACTTGTCCCATATCGTAATAAACTACCACTTTCGTCCATTTGTCTGCATCCTTAATTTTGAAGTTGTACTGTGCTCCCGAAGCATTCGGTTGAGAATCAGCATCATAATCACGACGCATAAAGAAGGTGGTATTGTACTTGCCATTATCATTCTTTTCTTCATTCGTCTGCTTGATATATACACTTACCGGAGTACCGGCTTCTTTTGCTTTCGCATAAAAAGTAAGGACATAGATACCTTTCTGCAACCCGTCTGTAACACGCTGTCCCAAGAAAGCCTTGTACCAGGAAATGTTCTTTGCAGCTCCGGAGTTATCTATCTTCATGGCATTAGGATATTTGGCATCACCCGTCTGTTCCCAAGCAATGGTAGTTGCACCGTCAGCTTCATTATTCATGATGAACCATTCACCGGCTGTCGCCTTATTCGGATTGGTCACCTTGTTCGTTACTTCTGTTGCGAATTTCTCGTTTTTAATCAGATTCTGAGCGCTTACGCTTACTCCTGCAATAGCCAAAAGGCCGGCAAATACTACTTTTTTCATCTTACTGTGATTTAATTGTTTAATACCTTTATAATTCTAAGTTCTTATTTTACTTCACTTGTTGAATGACAAACTTATAATTCCCAGTCGCTTTCTTTTCTTCTGTCTTCAGTGTGATGCGATAAATCTCCTTACCCCAAACATTAGAAAGGCGGGGATCATCCAATTTTATAGTTTCCAGTTCTGCTTTAAACTGAGACGGATAATCCAACTCTACTTTCTGTCCTTTCACTTCAACACGCACTTTGCCGGGAGAAGGAAAGCTAACCTTTCCCCAAGTCAGGAAATTAAGTTGATTGGGAGCCAGTGCCTCATTCAATGTATAGTTGTCCGTAATCATCAGTTTACGGTCGTCCAATGCATACGAACGAATCCAACTCTTTACTTTTGCTTCTGCCGGATAAGCTGTGGCAATATCTGCAGAAAAAGTACGCTTCTTTTCATTGCAAACAGTATTGGTCGCTTTATATTGTTGACCGAATTTCTGCGGAACTCCGTTTATCATCGGTAAGTTATGATAATTGCTTTGCATGGTCCAGATAGTATAACGGTCTTTTCCGAACGTCTGCTTGGTATAGGTACCGACTCCGGCATCAATAAATACAGGAATCGTATTTACATACAAAGAGAACGTTCCTACATCATTATGGTTATGGCTTTCGTTATTGAATCCGCCTTTGGCAGCGAGCAGCATACCATTCTTATTTTTCATGTAGCAGAATTCAGTTTCGGGATACCAGGTAACATCCGGCATATCGTGTTTCGGGGTCGCTTTTTCCAGGTCATTACAGCAAAGCAGGGATTGAAGGGAACGGAAAGCGTCATTGCCCATAGTAGCATACGGCTTTCTGCCATTCAGCAAGTAAGCTGCAAAATGCATCATCTCATCACTGCTGACCGCTTTACCGAAACGGTAAATCAACAGAGGGTCACCCCCACCCTGTGCCGAAGCATCGGCGAAGTTCACTACCCAGCCATTGCCTACGTAGGAACGGGACATATATTCACCCATCCGGCGAATCATCGGTTCATTAAACAAGGATATCTTGCCTCCTGTACCATCGGAAAGAATTTGGAGATAATCATAGAGTTTTCCGGCAGCATGTCCCCAATAAGAGGTTCCTTCTTCACAAGCGCCATCGGACTTTACGAAATTAATGAATTTATCCACAGACTTCATAGAACGATAAACGGCTTTGGCCAGCTTGTCCTTATTATTTTCCATCAAGAGGAAACATTGCAAAGCATTGGAATTACACCAAGGATTCCAGTTATTGATAATTTCTCCCGGTTGCCAGTTGAAAGCCATCCACCACATCTCATCATCATTCATATAAGGATCGAGAATACGTTCTTTGATTGCTTTACGCATTTGTAGGGATACTACAGGATTGATCTTATCGAATGGCTTACGGAAAAAATAGTGTACCCACGCCATCAAGGCTCCATACCCCCCTGAGCCCAAATCAATAATCTGTTCGCGGAAATCGGGAAGCGAACGTTTACTGCTCTGACGGGGCAAGTGTGCGGATAAAACCCATGAATTCATTTCGCAGCTCATATAAGCTCCATTGAGCAGTTGGTCGATAAAGCGTCCTTTTCCCTCCGCCAGTTCGGCAAGCATCAGGGTATTAAGTGCTCTACGATTATCGTCGTAAGGAACCTCCATCACTTTTCGGTTGCCGCTACGCTCGTATTCCAAATAAGCGGTGGCAGGAATCAGTTGCCATTTGTAGTTGAGAAGTTTTTCACCGGCTTCGATAAGACGTTGTTTGTTGGGACCCATCAGCGAATCCCAAGCGGCACGATCCGTATAAGCAGGATAAGGCACCCACGCTTGTTTCATCACTAACACATTTTTCAATGTAGATTCGTCTGCCGCTTTTTGCAGCATATTGCGTTCGGTGTAAGCATTGGCTTTGAAAGTGAAACTTCCTAAAGCGGCTACTAAAAGAACACAAAGCAAATGTTTCATTCGATTCATGGTATTTTTGTTCATTTAAGTAAGGCAAAGATAGTGTATATCTTATAAAATAAGGTGAGTAAATCATACGAACCTAATGACAAAAAAGTACATACCTCCAAAATCGTACTCATCATTGCCTTATTTTAAGTTCAATCCCAATCACTAAATTCAAAACTCAATTGTTCCCAAACGCCGTGTTGTTCATCGGCTTCCTCCTTCGGATTAGAGACGGAAAGTCCGATAAGGCGAATCGGGTGCTGTTCATATTCTACACTTTTAAGCAATTCTTTTGCAAGCGGAAGTATACGGTCCAAGGTTGTTAACTCTTGCGGCTGGGTAAGACTTCGGGTTATCTGACTAAAATCATGAAACTTGATTTTCAGCGTTAGGGTGTTTCCTTTGAAATCTTTATGGTTGAGTCGTTCGACGAGCTCCACCGCCACATGATATAGTTCGATAATCACCGATGAACGGGTAGAGATATCCCGCTCCAATGTACGTTCGCATCCGATAGATTTACGAATACGGACAGCCTCCACCGGACGTTCATCAATCCCCCGTGCACATTCGTAATAAAGAGCCCCTACCTTTCCAAAATGCGCTGTCAGCATTTCCAAAGAGCATTTCCGTAGTTGGAGCCCGTTACGAATGCCGAGTAGATGCATCTTCTTGGCGGTCACAGGGCCTACTCCCCAAAATGATTCGATAGGGAGACGAGCAATAAAATCAAGCGCTTGTTCCGGATGAATAGTACATAATCCGTCCGGTTTGCGATAGTCTGAAGCTATTTTAGCCAGGAATTTATTATAAGAAACTCCGGCAGACGCAACGAGATTGAGCTGTTCACGAATCTTTTGCTTTATTTCTTTGGCTATGTCCACTGCCAATGAAATGCCTTTCTTATTCTCCGTCACATCCAGAAAAGCCTCATCTAAAGAAAGAGGTTCAATAATATCCGTATACTCATGAAAGATTTCATGTATCTGCCGGGAAACTGCTTTATAGACATCCATCCGCCCATGCACAAAAATCAACTGCGGGCAAAGACGTTTCGCCTTTTGGGAGGACATCGCCGAACGGACACCATAACGCCGGGCTTCATAGCTGGCAGCAGCCACAACTCCCCTCTCCTCTGCATGACCTACCACCAAAGGCTTGCCACGAAGTTCAGGATTATCACGCTGTTCTACAGAAGCGTAAAAAGCATCCATGTCGATATGTAGAATCTTTCTATGAGTCATTTATTCAATTATTACAGCAAACTTATCAAAATATTCTTAGAAGCAAGAATTATATATAAAAAACATACGATACAAAACAAAAGATCCGACTTTACTACATTTCTGTATGTAAAATCGGATCTTTTATTTCCACCAATTCATTGACTACCAATGTTTTTTGTGGAGCTGGAGGGAATCGAACCCTCGTCCAAACGAGGAAATCATAAGCTTTCTACATGCTTATCTTTGCCTAGATTTTCGAACAGGAACAGAACCAAAGCCATCAATTCCTGCCTTATCCTCTAAAGTTTCATCAAAAGTGCGAGGCCACTTCCAACTATCCCCGATGTAACTGCACCACTGAACCGGAACGCTTCGGAGCAACAGCTTCCGAGTGATGTCTCGTCCTGGCACCTTGTGCCTGGATTAAGCTAATCTACTATGATTCGATTAAGCAGCAAGAGCGTAATTAGTTTCGCCAGATAAAATTTTGATAACTGAGATTTAAGTGGAAATTACCGACCCACTGCATGCTTACCTACCATTTCTGCCCGCTGTCAAATCCAGTCAACCCCATGACTTTGCAACAAGCTGAAAATTCTGTTTTATTGGATGCAAAGATAGAAAATGTTTTGGTATCGTTCATCATTCTTTTGCAATTATTATCACTTTACTCCTACCTTCCCCTACCACAACCAGATATAAAAGACAAGAAACATTTTCTAAATAACGAAAAGACATTGGTGAATATTATATCAAAGCATTATCTTTACCGGGCAAATTTATTCTTAACACGAGAAAATACCATGAAGAAACTTTTACTCATTAGCCTGTTTCTAGGAAGTTGTGCTACCCTCCCTGCACAAAAAACATCCAAGATTCCTACTGTTTATAAGCCTGTCCGTACAGAAATGTACAAAAAAGGATGGATAGATTTCAATAAAAACGGTATTAAAGATGTATATGAAGACCCATCCGCACCCATTGACGCACGTATAGAAGATTTACTCAGCCAGATGACACTGGAGGAGAAAACGTGCCAGATGGTAACCCTTTATGGATATAAACGGGTACTGAAGGACGACTTACCTACGCCTGAATGGAAGAACCAACTATGGAAGGACGGAATCGGTGCTATCGACGAACATCTGAATGGTTTCCAACAATGGGGACTTCCTCCATCGGACAATGAATATGTATGGCCTGCCTCCAAACACGCTTGGGCATTGAATGAAGTACAACGTTTCTTTATTGAGGAGACGCGTCTCGGCATTCCGACGGATTTCACCAATGAGGGAATCCGAGGAGTGGAGAGTTACAAAGCCACCAACTTCCCCACCCAACTGGGGCTAGGCCATACCTGGAACCGCCAACTGCTCCGTCAGATAGGACTAATCACCGGACGGGAAGCTCGTATGTTGGGATATACCAATGTATATGCCCCGATACTTGATGTAGGACGGGACCAACGTTGGGGGCGTTACGAAGAAGTTTACGGAGAATCACCTTATTTAGTCGCTGAATTAGGTATCGAAATGGTAAAAGGTATGCAACATAATCATCAAGTAGCGGCTACCGGAAAACATTTCATCGCATATAGCAACAACAAAGGCGCACGTGAAGGTATGGCACGTGTCGATCCGCAGATGTCTCCACGCGAAGTAGAGATGATTCATGTCTACCCTTTCAAAAGAGTGATTCGTGAAGCCGGACTGCTCGGTGTCATGAGTTCTTACAACGACTATGACGGTTTCCCGATTCAGAGCAGTTATTATTGGCTGACCACCCGTCTGCGTGGTGATATGGGATTCCGTGGATATGTAGTATCGGACAGTGATGCGGTGGAATACCTTTACACCAAACATGGTACGGCAAAAGACATGAAAGAAGCGGTCCGCCAAAGCGTAGAAGCAGGTTTGAACATACGGTGCACATTCCGTTCACCGGATTCGTATGTACTGCCTTTAAGAGAATTGGTGAAAGAAGGTGGACTCAGCGAAGAAATTATCAATGACCGTGTACGCGATATTCTGAGAGTGAAATTCCTTGTCGGTCTGTTCGACCATCCTTATCAGACTGATTTAAAGGGCGCAGATGAGGAAGTAGAGAAAGCCTCTAATGAGGAAATAGCCTTACAGGCCTCCCGTGAGTCTATCGTGCTCTTGAAGAATGATAAGAATGTACTGCCGTTGAATGCCTCAACTATCAAAAAGATAGCAGTATGCGGTCCGAATGCTGACGAACATTCATACGCACTTACCCATTACGGTCCTTTGGCCGTTGAAGTGACATCCGTACTGAAAGGCATTCAGGAGAAATTGGAAGGGAAAGCGGAGGTTCTTTATACGAAAGGCTGCGAACTAGTAGACACCAACTGGCCGGAATCGGAATTGATGGAGTATCCCTTGAGCGAGAACGAACAAGAAGAAATAGAGAAAGCCGTCAGCCAGACAAAGCTGGCAGATGTAGCAGTGGTCGTGTTGGGCGGTGGACAACGTACCTGCGGAGAGAACAAATCCCGCAGCAGTCTTGCTCTTCCCGGTCGTCAACTTGATTTGTTGAAAGCAGTAGTTGCTACCGGCAAACCTGTTGTACTAGTGCTAATCAACGGACGTCCGCTTTCCATCAACTGGGCGGATAAATTCGTACCTGCCATTCTCGAAGCCTGGTATCCTGGATCGAAAGGTGGAAAAGCGGTAGCAGATGTACTTTTTGGAGATTATAATCCGGGCGGCAAACTGACCGTTACTTTCCCCAAAACAGTGGGACAGATACCTTTCAACTTCCCTTGCAAGCCTTCCTCTCAAATTGACGGTGGCAAGAATCCGGGATTGAATGGTAATATGTCACGCGTCAATGGTGCTCTATATCCTTTCGGTTTCGGATTAAGCTATACTACTTTCGAATATTCCGATTTGAAAATATCTCCAGCCGTCATCACTCCTAATCAAAAGACGTATGTCACTTGTAAAGTGACGAATACCGGCAAACGGGCAGGAGACGAAGTTGTCCAACTCTACGTACGTGATGTACTAAGCAGTGTCACAACATACGAAAAGAATCTGGCAGGGTTCGAACGGGTACATCTGAAACCGGGAGAAACAAAAGAAATTACGTTTCCGATAGACCGTAAAGCATTGGAACTGCTGAATGCCGATATGCACTGGGTGGTAGAGCCGGGAGAATTTACGCTAATGATAGGAGCCTCCTCTACGGATATCCGACTAAATGAAACATTAACCGTCTCCGGATATAGTGACAATGTAATATCCAAAAACACAAAAGATGATTCGCCTATCAGCGCAAGTACCAATCAAGGAACTGTCAATCATGCTATTGATAATGACTTATCCACTTTCTGGGAAGGAAATAAAGGAGATTACATTACTTTCGCTTTAGAGAATGAAGCCAAGATAAACAGTATATCTATTACTTTCAACCGTGAAAACAAGGTCTGTACCGATTTCGAGATTCAATTATCCAGTGGCGGAGGGCAATTCCTTACTGTATATTCCGGAACAATCGACACTTACAGCCGACCACTCACTTTTAACTTTAAAGAAACAATTGCCAGTGATTTACGTATCGTATTGGGCAGTGACCGGGTGGGAATAGCAGAAGTAAAATTACCTCAACTCAGAAAAAACTGATTAAGTTATCGACTATCAGGAATCCACTCGGGAAATGCTATTGTCACTTTCCAAAGTGAATTCCTGATAACGATTTATGAATTATTATTAAAACAACAATTCTATCTTCTCCACAACTACCCCTTTATTCTTCTGATTACTTGTGTCGTACAATTCATTCCGGAGTGAAACCTGAACAAATTCCGCAATCGTCCAATCCAAAGGAATAGTATATGTTTGCATAGAAGCCGGATACCAATAAGAATTTACTCCCGGCCAATCTTGGGGCAACATAGCAGCTTTTGTCGGAACAAGAGAAGAAACAGGTATTAATATATCGGATACTTCTTGCCCCAGTTGAAATACAGCACCATATCCTCTGCCATCTTTATCTACAACATTACAAATAGCCTTATCAGTTCCGTTCAACCCATAAGCTCGAACTTTGATAAATGAGGGAGATACTTTACTCATATCACGACAAGCAATCTTATCACCGATAAAATGAGAAAATGTCGCATCACAAGGAGTCACATATGTATCATTCTTCCCTAAATCTGCAACAGAGAGTTGAAATGCAGGAATCAATTCTTCACCACAAGAAACTGATCTGAACGTCGTTGCCGGACTTAAATAGGTACGCGAGTATCGTATACGCTTCCAGCTATCCTGCTCTCCCAAAAGTGATAAAGGTGCAGTGGGAGACACTAGACGAAATGCATAAGTATCCTGTTCGTAATAATCCCACCTATCCGGTAAACAATCTGTTTTTGTCGGGAAAAGCAACGTTTCATCACCGGTCTCTACTGCATAATGATACCGGTAACTATCTTTCTCAAGCCAATTCAAGTCTACTTGCGCCTCATAATAAAATCCGTCTTTCGCCATCATCGGAATTCGTTTACAGCCCCACGGATTCAACATCAGATAAAGAGATACCTCTTTGGGGTGCTCATCTCCAAACACTTCGCATCTGAATGTCATCGGTTGTCCCGATACAAACTCCGTTGCAGTCCGATTAGCGACTTCCCATTTCTTCATCGGCTCCTGATACAAATCCTTTGCCGGAAGTTCTTCTTTACTTATCAGTTTTCCCGTTGATAATTTATATTTTCCGGGTAAAACGGTCAGTACCGTATCTAATCCCGGTAATTTTATCTTCATTGTACGACTATTACAACCGGCTTTTCTCACCATCCGATTAGGATTAACCATCTTAAAAGGATCATCCAGTTCCATAATGTCAGGATACACTTCCAACAACCAAGTAGTATCCGATTGTTTATCCAGAAAATAAATACCGGTTCCGGAATAATTTACCACAGGAGAAGAACCGACGCCGGCAATATGAGCTAACGATTGTAAGTTCTTCGGGCGAGTAGTTGTCGTATTGGAATAATAAAACATATCATCCGCATTCAATTCACTCAACTGCTCGTCATAACTTACCCGAAAATCACCAAAAACATTATTCTCCGGATAGTAGCCGAAATGCTTGCCACGAGGAATACGGCGCATCACTTCAGCCGCAATCATTCCACTGACTGCTTTCGAGGGGGTGTATACCATATTGAAATATTGGGTCTGCCATCCTAAATTTGTCGGAGCCGTGCGCAACATATCATACGAGAACATCGTAGCAAACTGAATACCTCCCCGACGGAACTCACGCACCATAGCCGGATACATATATCCTAAAGAATTATCAGTAGAATCAAATTCATAAACGATCTTCGCTTTACCTTTCAATTCCGGATCCATCATCTGTTCATAACGGTCAACAAACAACAAACCGTTTCCTTGAAGACTATAACCATTATTCAATGCTCCGGGATACCATGCATGTGTAGAACCTTGCACTTTTGATTTCCGTATAGCAGGAGCCACCCCGAAGTTCTGACTCACATTATAAAAGGTTAGTTTCTTACATCCCGTACTCCTCACAGCCTTATACAGACGGTTGATATAGTTCACCATTCCGGGTATGTCATCCGGAAACTGACTCGGCTCGTTTATAAACTCTACAAACAAGATATTCGGCTCATCTTTCAAACAACGTCCCGTATAAGGATTGCGGTGTTGGAGTATTTGTTTCAAATAGTTCTCCTGCACCCGGATAGCTTTCTCATCGTGAGTAAGCGTATTTTTAGGATAATATTTAGCAAAACCCGTATTGGTTGTATCAGTCATTTCAGGCCACTGCGAATTATAAGTAACAATTGGACTCAACAACATATAAATATTCCGTTTGTCAGCCTCGGCAATCAAACAGTCCAATAAATCCAAATGCTCGTTTTCCAGCAAATTTCCGTCGCGGTCGGTATTCTGAAAATCTCCCCAGAAGCATAAGCGCAGAGCATCCCAGTTCATTCGTTTGAAATGATCCATATCTTCCGCAATCATTTGCTTGCGATCACCTCTCATGTAAGCTGCCGCACGGAAATCACAAGCGGAAGGCAAGCAATAGTTGGCCCCGAATAAAGAGACCTCCTGTTTATTTTTCTTCCAGCGAATAGTTCCCGCCGCATCAGTGTATACCAATTCCTGTGCTTGCAGAACTGCCGTAAACGCAAGAAATAAATTGATTATTATAAATCGATACATCTTTGTCAGAATTTGAGCGTTGTTATATATTCAGGAATAATCTCTACATTGTTAACTGTGCAAACCGAACCTTTTGAGAAATCGGGAATTGCTTCTTTGGGCAAATCTATCAGAAATGGAGCGTCAGAGCGCAGAGGGCGGAAATAGAAACCTAGCTCCTCTTTCTTCATTTGTTCGGTAAAACGTTTCAAACCTATTGTCCACGGCGCACCATGATAGAAATGATCAAGAACCATTTTACCATTTATAAATGCCATCGCTACATCTCCTGTATAGTTCAGACGAAGGAAATACTCCTGTACTTGTGGAAACTCTCCATTATCCTCGAAACGTACCGTCAGACGACGCGCCCCCACCTTTTTGAAAGAAAATTCCGGTTTTACTGTTCCAACCTCAATAGTTTGCGTCTTGAACCCCTGTTTGGAAGGATAGAGTATATAATCGAATGCAGGATTGCCAAGACTTAATAACTGTACTCTTTCCTTATCCGGAAGAACTGTCGCTTTGGTAATCAGCAGCTTTCCGTTCACCTTACAACTATTCAAAGCCTGCTCGCGAGTCAAGGTTGTGATTTTCACTGTTTTGCCACTTCTTGTTTTAATACTGAAAGTGCTCTTTATGCCGGGAAGTGGTGTAAATACATTTGTGCCACGCACAGTTGCCTTATCAAATACATATTCGGTATTCATACCATCAGGAGTGAAAAAGAAATAATGTTCTTTACCGTTATCATCTATCTTCATCAACAGTTGGGCGGTAGCGTATTTCAGCACAGCATCTCCCATTGGGAAATTGAATGGCAGTATAACACTTTCATCTTTCGGTAGAGTAAATGTTCCTTTGGCGGGAATTTGCAATGTTTCATTCGTCAAATTGAGACGAAGTTGCAAATTCTTTTGGTCGATCCGCCCGGTATCATGATCTTGAAAGTTAACCATAAAGATAAAGCCTGAATCATCTTTCATACGGGCGGCATAGCGCAAAGTTTCACGGTTACCGGGAGCCATCTTTTTATAATCTTCAGGAAGAACTGTTTCCATCGGAGCCAAACGGTCGGCAAAGTCCGCAAGGAAAGAATGCAGCAAACGAAGTGTACGATAGGATTCGTGCTCCAACCCAAACTCACCTAATGGCGCTTGATAGTCATATGAAATTTTAGGCATACCCATCGGCTCATCATTGAACGAGGTTATACCGCCTGCCATTCTCGGTGTAGAACCACCATGATACATATAGTAACCAATGCAATTAGCACCACTGCCCAATGTGCGTACCATCAAGGCTTCGGCAGCTTTTGCCGTGACAATGGGACGACGTTTGTAAATCATCTGCATGCCAGCTCCCATCTCCGCACAGAAAGAAGGAAATTTGTCGGTATCGTAACGCACCGGAGCATAATCGGGATTCCTTTGGATATCCTTAAACATACAGAAAGGAGACATTTCCGGTTCCGCCCAAAACGGATAGGTATAAGCAGCGGTCACAGGAATAGCTTCATTACCGATAACAGCAGCGTTTCCCCACCCCGTAGCTGTATAGATAGGAGTAATAATACCCGCTTCTTCCGCCATCTTTTTTAGTGTTTTCATGTGAAGATCACCCAGTTCGGCAGTAGTAATCTGTTTATCCTGCACGCTTACTCCAATCATCGTAATCGAAGAATCATAAGTAGCGGTAGTCATATCCATCGGTTCACCTGGATAATTTACGCCCCACGGAGCAGCCGAATGTTGATGCTCATTTTCTATCTGCGTACCAATGATCGGACCACCATCTTTGTAGTAAAGTCCCTCAAGCTGTTTAGCTATCTCTCCATAAAGACGTTTGGCGTAGAAGAGGTAATTCTCGTCATTCGAACGGACTTCCAATGGCTTGGCAAAAAGCCAATCGGGTAGAGCACCGTTGCGTATCTCACCGTGTCCGAAAGGACCGATACGAACAATGACATTCATACCGTGTTTTTTACATAGTTCAAAGAACTTGCGTATATTAAGATTGCCGCTCCAGTTGAATACACCTTCCTGTTCTTCATGAAGACTCCAGAAAACATAGGTCGGAAGGACGTTGACACCTCCCGCTTTCATCTTAAGAATCTCTTCTTCCCATTGTTCGTGCGGATAACGGCTATAATGGAACTCGCCTGTCACCGGGATTACCGGTTTTCCATCAATAGACATATAATAGCTATTCACATCAATGCTTCCACCTGAGGGGCTGGTTCCCCCCATCTTCAAATGACCTGTGTAAATAGTCTTCTCTTTTGCCGGTGCCGAAAGCTCATATACTTGCTGAGCCATACTTATTGTAGTAATAGCACAAAGTGCTGATGTTATTATAATATTCTTCATAAGTTTAAATCTTTCAATCTATTTGTCATTTACAATCATCTGTCATAGTTATTTTGCTTGATAGCCCCTTTGGACTCATCTATGAAACTCTGGGGAATCCAAAAACGGTTGTGTCCGTCGTGCACATTGAAATAGCCACGTCCTTCCTGTTTATTGATAGTATCAATACGCTTATTGGCATATTCCACATACTTACCAAAGCGGATAAGATCCTGGCGGCGAAGCCCCTCAAGATAAAATTCATGTCCACGTTCCAAAAGCAAAGCCTCATTGAACGCTTCTGCTGAAGCAGTCTCCGAATCATCCAAAGCAAGCAATCCGGCACGGTTACGAACACGATTCACCAGACCGATGGCTTCTGTAGTCGGTCTGCCTTCATTACGGTTGATACATTCGGCAAGTGTAAGCAGCACATCCGAATAACGATAGATCACTACATCAATGCCACTCTGACCATCTTTCATGTCGGGGTCTTTCCCATATTTAAGAGGTAATGCGCCTTTGGCCAACTGCGCACTATTCGTACGGTCTATCTTTTCACCCTTCTTATTAGTATATGTCGTTATCACATTCTTCAAACGCTTATCACCGGCTTCAAACGTATCATAAAAGTCCCAAGGCATTACATAACCGCCCCATCCGGTCGCTTTCTCCGACCAGGGATAATCGGCCGGAAGCACTTCGGCTGTCATATAGTTCGAATACCAACTGGCAGTACTGTTGCAGGCTAGTTGCAGAATCACTTCATTATTGCCTATTCCTTCTTTCGAGAAAATATAGTTATAATCGGTCTGCAAACCATATACACGTCCGTCCATCTCCATCAGTTCCCGCGCCAAAGTTTCCGCTTTATCAAAATACCCCTTTATCATATAATACTTCAACAAAATCATGCGTGCGGCACCTTTTGTCATGCGTCCACGAGCTTCGGGTACTTCAGGCAGATCACGGATAGCATCCCGCAAATCTGCTTCCATCATTGCATCATACTCTTCTTCTGTCAGTCGCGGCAGATAAACAAATGTCTGGGGATCATCCAAGACTTCATCCGAAGCTACAGGTACAGGCCCGAACATATCATAAAGATAAAGCCCCATCCATCCACGCAGCGCCTTTGCCTCACCCGAATAAAGTGATTTAGCCTCTTCACTTACCGGAGAAGCTTCGATGCGGCGAATCGTATTCCGTGCTTTCGAAAGATAATTATACCGTTCAAAATTTGAATAAGCATGATTCTGTATATCTCCACCCACAGTTGCGTACCATTGTTGGAAATAAAGTTCATCCGATTCCCATGCCCAACAAGACCAAAGCACGTCAGTAGTCATATCCCCTATTATCTGATAACCGGAATAGTCCGCCGAATAAACAGACTTGAAATCACCGGGATTAAAATCATAATAAAGCGAATTAACAGCCAGCTTCAGGTCGGTTTCTGTCTTGAAAAAGTTATCAGGAGAGATTTCCGTATAATCCAGTCGTTCCAGTTCACAAGAAGTCACGGACAACATCAACAAAGTTGCAGCGATATATTTTATTGTTTTCATACTCATCATATATTAGAATTTCACATCCAAGCCAATAGCAAATGAAGCCTGATTAGGGTAAGCCCCGATACCGTTTCCCGTTTCAGGGTCCATCCCTTTATAAGGAGTAAATATAGCAAGATTACGTCCTGCGGCATACACCCGGACCGAACGAATCTTATTCTTAAAGCACTGTGCAGGGAAGGTATAGCCAACAGACACATTATCCAAACGCAGATACCAAGCCTTCTCCAAGAAAAAGTCACTCTTGCTAGGATTGACTCCCGAAGAAGCTTCGGCTACACCCGGCATCGTTCCGGAGGGATTAGCAGGAGACCAACGTTTTTTCACCTCATCCAATACATTAACTCCGTACGTGATATCCTCAATTCCATAGATAGACTGCAACTTGATATCGTTCACTTTCCATCCATTCAACGAACCGTACAGATAAATATTCGCATCCCAGTTCTTCCACCGGAAAGTATTGTTAATACTAAAAGGAATCGGAGTGTTATTCGCCAATACCACCATATCAGCATCATCCAGAACACCGTCTTCTCCCGCAATGCGAATATAACGGCCTTCACCATCACGCATTTTCTCATCATTTTCATCGAGTTGGTAACCATATAAGTCCTGATACAAGATGGCACCGGCACCGGATTTCTGTAAATGTTTGTAAGACTTATCCATTTGAATTAGACCATTAGTCTTATATCCATAAACATTTCCCCAATCTTCCACGTAATCTTGATAGACGGCGGGAATGAAATCCGGATCACGCTTAGTAGTATGATTACGATAATATGAGAAGTTCAAATCTGTAGTCCAACCAAACTTCTTATTATCAAAGTTCACACTGTGAATACCTACATCAATACCACGAGAACGATAGACCGTTGCTGAATTATAATCAATTGTCTTTACCTCATGATAGGACATCAAGTCTTTAGACATAATGACATCTTTACGTAAACGCTGATACAGATCGACCGAGCCGGACAGACGATTATTAAAGAAACCGAAATCAATACCGAAGTTATAATCAGTCAGTGTCTCCCACTTCAATTTTTCATTTCCTATCTTGGAAATAGCCATTCCGTTTACCAAACTTCCATTCGGTGCAAAAGCTCCTTGCGAAACGGAATAATAGGTATTGATTCCTGTCAAGTTACCGGCGTTACCGGTCTGCCCCACGCCGACACGAAGTTTCAAGTTACTCAGCCAACCGATATTCTTCATCCAATTTTCTTCATTCATGCGCCAAGCCGCAGATACTCCGGGAAAAGCTCCCCATTGATGTTCTTTCGAAAAATTGGATGAACCATCTACACGGAGATTGACAGTCAGAATATATTTGGAAGCCAACGAATAGTTCAGACGTGCCAGGAAAGACGCCATCTCATTAGCACCTTTATACGAACTGATAGTAGGTTTCTCTTGTTCACTCGTTCCGATATTGTTCATTTGAGAACCGTCATAAGGAAACTGGGAAGCTACAATCCCCATCCCTTCCCAAGACGATTTCTTATATTCGAAACCTGCCATAAGATTTATATCATGAATTTCATTGAAGACTTTCGTATAGTTGGCAATGGCATTAAACAGATTCATTTGAGATTTCGCATTCTGCTTGGAAGCCTGACCGTCCATGCTATATCCTTTCTTTGTGGTAGTAGGGATGTATTGGTCAGCCTGAACATCTTTCATATCAAAACCGACAGTGGCTTTCAACAACAAATCTTTGATAGGTCTGAATTCCAAATAACCACTGACAAAGAGGTCACGACTAACCGTCTGATCGGTAATATCCAATAATGAGACCGGATTGGGATAAATATCACGAATCGGATTCACGGAATATTTACCTTCTTCATCATATACCGGCACAGTAGGAATAAATGTCATGGCCGAATAGATCAAAGCCGAATTATCCTGACGTTCATTTCCCAACGGCACATCGTGATACTTGATTTGTGAGAAAGTAGAATTAATTCCGGCTTTCAGCATACGGTTAATAGTCTGATCCACATTCAAGCGTCCTGTGATACGGTTCATAGAATTGTTTTTCGCAATTCCCTGATGATCGTAATAACTCAAGGAGAACAGATATTTCGTAGCCTCCGTACCCGCGGAAACAGAAAGGTTGTGTTCATTCACAATTCCCACACGAGTTACCTCATCCATCCAATCCGTTCCGTCTCCTACAAAGTTGGCTATTTGTCCATCGGTATACTTCTTTTCATCTCCGCGCCCCAATTCATCAAACACTTTATTCTGTTCAATCATGAAATCACGTGCTTTCAGAAAATTCGGTTTGTCTTTCATATACTGGAAAGCCACCGAACCCGAATAAGAAATATCCGGTTTACCGGTTTTCCCACGTTTGGTAGTAATCAGTATCACACCTCCCGAAGCATCTGAACCGTAGATAGCAGCAGCCGAAGCATCCTTCAAGATATCTATGGTTTCGATATCATTCGGGTTTAAATTTATCAGACCATTGTCTTTTTCACCACCACTATAAGCAGTACCTGCCGTTACTGTTTTAGAAGAAACCTGAGGAACTCCATCAATCACAATCAACGGGTTTTGCCCGGAAAGGCCGCCGCGGATCGAAATATTCATCGACGCACCCGGATTTGCACTATTCTGCGTTATATTCATACCCGACGAACGTCCACGCAACATAGAGCCAACCGAAGCGGACGCGGCGGTCGGTAATTCATCGGCTTTTACAGAAGCTACCGCACCGGAGATACTGCTCTTTTTAGCAGTACCGTAACCGACTACGACAATCTCGTCCAACGTTTTATTATCTTCTTTCAAAATAAATTCCATCGTAGTAGTCGCTTTCTTTTCTTGGGAAACATAACCAATATAAGAAACAGTTATCACTGCTCCCGAAGGTACATCCGAAAGATTAAAATGCCCATCCAAATCAGTGATAGAGCCATTGGTAGTTCCTTTAACAACCACACTTGCACCGATGATAGCTTCACCGACCGGGTCTTTTACAACTCCTTTCACATGAATCGAGTTCTGTGCCATCAGTGAAACAGCCAGCAACAGGAAGGATAAAAGCAATCCCGCCTTTTTACTTATTGAATATATTGTTTTCATACCTATTTCGTTTTATTCGGTTATTTTCTTGATTGTAGCCCAAAGAATAGCAGTATCGAAAGTGATTTGTACCTCTCCGTCATAATCGCTCGTATAACTGCATACAGCTCCACCTGCATTTGTGGTGTCTTCCCACCAACCGCACCCCTCATCACTAGTCCAATAACGAAGAATATATCCCCAATCAGACACACGAGCCGCATAATATTGGCGTGTAGCAGTATAACCGCCAATTTGATTCAAAGTACAAGTATAACGATAACCATCACGTGCCATTTCTGTAGCAGACGTACCCCAATCTGCAAAATCACTGAAGCCACAACCGGATATAGTAAGCGAACCCGTATAAGGAGTTGTTGAAAATTCTAGTTTCCATACACTGTAAGTATGTGCCTGCAGGTCAATCCACACACCGTAATAACCAGGTTCAGCAATCGTGACAGGCACTACATAACCGTTTTTATTCATAAGCTTCGAATTGACATAAGGACTCACACCAAAAAGGTCACCGTTCATTGTCTTCCCGGAAGTAAAGAAAACCTGAAAATCTTCCTTATCAGCATAAAATTTCCCCTCATATTGATATTCTCCCTTGTGAATCATCGGTGCATAGTAACCATCTAAATAATCCTCTGCTTTCTCTGAAGCATTGACTACCCACATCACAGGATAATCTTCAAACGGATCTTCTTCCTCCGCCAACATGACAACTACCGTAGTATTGACAATAGTTTCATTTCCTCCTGCATCAGTAACAGTCAAAGTAACAGGAAACTCTCCAGTAGTAAAGTCAATGGTACGTTTCAGTTCTCCACTGCGACCGCTAACTGCTACAGTTTCATCTATTTGCATATCCGGTATTTGCATACGAACACTTTTTAAATCGCGATCGTCCGTAAATTTCAAATTCAGATTCCAACTACCTTTATTCGTAGCCGTATTAAAGTCCACCGCTATTCGAGACGGAAGCTGTGTTTGCATGACCGGACTTTCCATATCCGCAATATAAGTTAATAACACATTCTTCTTTGTTTCCCATCCGTTCACATCACAGATTGTTATTAACAGATTCTCTTCAAAAGCAGCAGTCTTCGGTACAACCAGCCGATAATCATAATTAAAGACCTTGGGTTTCTGTCCATTCAAGTCGTAAACTTTATGTATTCCCCAGCCTTCGCAACTCAATGTAATGCTTGCCAATCCGACATAGTTAGAAGCTGTTCCCGATACAAGTACCGTGTCACCAGGAAATGTTTCTATTTCTTCACTTGCCACATAAAGACCGGGAGCCACATCCTCCTTATCATCATCACAGCCAACAGCAAAGCAAATGAGCGTCAGCAACAGATATAGTTTTCCGATTGTTATTAAAACGTTCTTCATGGTATATTCTTTTTAGTTATTATATTTGAATGCATCCAGAACTTCCATTCTATTTCCTGAAAAATCGAACAGAGTGGTATTGCTTACATAATTTTTAGCACCCAATTCCCATCCCATACCTTCAACTTCAATAAAAATAGGATCCCAATAGAGGAAACCAAGTATACGACAATCCTTCGCTTGTTTTATCTCTTTGATAAGTTCGAGCATATAATTCTTTTGTCCAAGCGGGGAGAAATCCTTATATGGCCCATTATCAGATAATTGTCCCGGAGTTCCGTCAGGCAAAGTCTTGTTCCAACTATAACCAGTTTCCATTATCAATATGTCTTTATCAAATTTTGCAGAGATATAGTCCGCCCACTCACGCATCTGTGCAGCGTTTTTCTGTGTCCAATAAGGATAGTAGGAAGCTCCGATCACATCATATTTCGTGTTTCTGTTCTTCAGCTCACCAAAATACCAGTTATACAGATCTTTATCTCCGGCTGCATTCAGATGAATGATTACCTTTGAATCTTGCGATACTGCCTTTACTGCATCATAACCTGCATTATACAGTTCTGAAAGTTGTGCAAAGTTTTCATAACTCCCATCAGGATACAACATTCCGGATTGAGTTTCATTACCCAGTGCCACAAATTCGGGAATCGTACCTTGTGCTTTCATTTTATTCATAAAACCGAAAGTAAAATCATAGAGTGCCTGCTTCAATGCAAGGCGGTCCAATGACTCCCAATCATGCGGCTTGGTCTGTGTTTCTCCATTTGTCCAGTAATCGCTATAATGAAAAGTCAGCAAAATCTGCATCCCCGCCTCTTTTGCACGTTTAGCCAGATACAAAATATCTTCCGGTCCTGAGATTCCTTCCGGCAAACGATTGGATGGCGCATAATCCGGATTTCCCGGATCATTATACAAACGGAGGCGGACGATATTAAAGCCATTGTTTTTAAGAATTTCAATGCAGTCTTTTTCCTCTCCATCCTCATAGAACTTCCCTCCCATTTGTTCTACATAAGTCAATTGCGATATATCACCCCCTTTCAGTAAATCATACGCATTATCTGTCTTTTTCAGGCGAAGTGCATCGAAGCGGCTCCAATTCGTTCCGGCAGACTGACTGTGTAATTCAATATCACATTTTCCTCCTTCTACTTTAATACCACGTACATAAGAACGAATCCAGGTAGTCGGAGATGCCTGTAGAGAGGTCATTTTCCTATTATCCATATCAGTACCTGCCGCAACATAGCAGGCCGTCTGTCCACCACTACTTTTATAATAAAATTCAAGATCGTAAATCCCGTCTTCCAAGCCATCGACTGTTTGGGTAGTGGTTACAGTATATGCGGAAGCTGACTCGTAATGCAACGCATAATTACCCTCACATCCACCCTCTACGACCTTTGCCGCAGAACGCTCTCCATTAACTGTCCAGCCTTCAGGAGAAACCGTTTCAGCAGCATTGTCTTCGAAACTTCCATTAGGAATTTTTACAACTACAACTGAGGGATCGGGATTGCCAACAGCCACAGGATCATCCGAGCAAGCTGCCATACCGCAAACAACTTGAAATCCAACCACAATAAGATTTGTGATTTTCATAATTGAACTGTTTTTAATATTTCTCATATTCTCGCCATTTAAGGTTTATATTATACAATTTAAACAGGATTTTGTGACGATACGAATGTATCGTCACAAAATAGCCTTATCCTATCAGACTGCACAGAGCCTGAATACCCTGATGATTAATATCCAATCTTTCTACCTCCGCTAATAACCGGACAGATTTTTCCTTTTGGTCCAGCCCCCAATATCCTAACGCCATCATATATTTGCAATGGATAATATTCCGTACTGTTAAATCATCTTCCCAAATCAACAAGTCTGGTAGCGACACTGCAAAATAATCCATTTTAATCTTGTCAAACAAATGCTTTTCACCGTAAGAAGTCAACTTATGGAAGCGCCCGTTAGCCTCATCCATACGTCCGAGCTTCAACAAAGCCAGTCCTTGATAGAATATCTTATCAGGTTTTGCGTCGTTATAATACATGGCAGCAGCTGGTTCGGTAGGACCGAAAGTGGCTTGTTCCCAACATTCAACGGCTTTTGCCTTGTTATCTAAAGCTTCGTAAGCACAACCCATAAAGTAGTAGAAATCATTTTCTTGTGCACCGTACAGTTTTCCTTCTCCTAAATGATGCGGATATTCCAGGCATTCTTCCAATAATGATATAGCTTCTTCATTATTGCCGGCAACCAATGCTTTCTTAGCCAATTCAACACGTGCAAACTGATACTGAGCTGGTACCTTACCTTCTCCTCCTTCCCACGGATGGAAGATATGTTCGTCAAGCAATGTTTTTGCTTTTTCGTATTCACCTATTTGATTCAATAAAGTAATTTCCTCCAATATTAAATCGTCACGTTGTGCAATTAATTCTGGATATTTCTGTAAGAATGCCAAACGTTCGACGTGAGAACGATGCACACGTTTATAGAGTTGATCCAATTCCATAAGAACACGCGCATCAGTTACATCAAGCAGGAAAGCACGTTCCATGCATTCGATGGCTTTTACTTCTTCGTCTTTTTTATTGAAGTATGCCAAAGCCAGATTACGCCATACAGTCGGAAATTTATCATCCAGTTCAGCAGAAGTCTCCCATGCTTCCATAGCCAAATCATACTGGCGCTTATCATAATACAAATTACCCAGATAATAAGGTGCTTTCGCATCCTTCGGATTTTGCTCCATTGCACATTGCAAAGCGAGGATGGCTTCCAGACGATTCGGGAAACAATAATCGGAACAAGTGGTGGATGCGTCTATGAATGCCTGTTCTGCTCCGGCAAGATTTCCTTGAACCAGACACCATCCTAAATAATAATAGGTCATCGGAGTAACAATTCCCTCACTAATAGCTACATTCCATAAAGAAGCAGCTTCCTCCCAACAACCGGCGGCACAATAATCAAGAGCTATTTCATCATAGTTATGAGCTTCACCACGCATCATTGTTTTCAGAATTGCCAAATCATCCGCATTACCGGTCAATAGATACTTCTCATAGCGACAACCGAAATTGAACTTATCAAGAGCCAACGAGTCTTCTATCAATTGCAAAGCTTCTTCCGTTTTATTCATCTGACGAAGAACCGTTGCTTTCAAAGCACGCGCTTTATGATTATGCCAGTTACGAATCAATGAACGGTCTATTTCGTCCAAAGCATCCTCCAAACGACCTTGCATAGTAGAAATCTGAGCACAGGCAAAATAGCCTGCATCTTGCCAAGCGGCATTCCAACAAGATTTATAGAAACGGTCGTAAGCCTCATTGTAACGTCCTTGATATTTCAAGGCAAGTCCCAGATTATAGAGAGGCTCACCGTCATAAGGATTCGGATTCCGCTTTTGCAAGGTTCTCACGGCCGTAAGCAGATATTGTTCCGCCTTATGGAAACGGCCTTTACGGATATACCATAAACCCAACGCATTGTTATTGCGCACATCAATCGGATCACGGCGTAACGCTTCTTCGTAATAGTCCACAGGATTGTAGGTAGCGTGTCTGTATTGCTCCAAATGCAATCCCGTCAGATAAAGCTGTTCGGTAGTCTTTATCTCCTCCGGCAATAAGGCCGCTTCGGCTGCATCGGGAATCGGTTTTACTTCTTCCGGTTCAGCGTGCCAGTAAAGCAGTTCTTTTCCGTTGGCAGTAATTTCCAGATTCAGTCTATTAAAATGCTCTCCTGATACATTGATTGTTTCGTCCAACAAATTTTCCGGAGTAATCGTGACTTCTTTACTATAATAAACTTTACCGTCCTCACCTTTCAAGACAATATTTACAGTTTGCCTGGAGGTCGCAAAAACCTTCAAACGCACACTGTCTTCACCTTCGGGATCAATGTTCATCAATAGATCTCTGCTTGCATTCTTTATCACACCCAGCTCACGATACGGCAAGAAGTATTGCACAAAACTCTTTTCTTCATAAGGCTGCAACCAGGTGAAGTCCGGTTGATTCTCGGTATACACCCCTGCCATCAGTTCGATATACGGCCCGTCCTCATCCGTCAGATTACGGTCCCATGCACGTCCGAAGTCCCCATTTCCCCATGTCCACTGCTTCTTGCCTGGAGATATATGATGATTGGCTATATGCAGCATACCGGCATGAGTGTCATTTTCATAACCTCCTTCAAAGTTGAAACGGGAGTTTACCGCCATATAGGAAGTAGGAACTTTGATATTCTTGTAGTTTGAAATATCCACTCCGGCAGAGTAATCCATTTTATAATAAGTACCCGTAGCGATGGGGAAACTGGATACAGCCCGCTTTCCATGATCGAACACCGCATTGATATCAGGCGGGAAGACACTTTGATAATAATCGTTCACAGCAACGGCAGGATTTGCCCACCATAAGAAAGTCTGCGGCACCTCCGTACGGTTATAAAGCACTCCCTTGATTTCGAGAAATGCGTGTCCCGGACGGAGTGTGAAGCCCGCCATTCCTTTCTGGTGGAACATACGTTCCATCTCACTTACCCATACCGTGACGCTACCATCGGCATTTTCTTCGATCATCGTATCCACAGGCATATAAGTACTCGGCCGGTGATGTTGAGGCCAGTTGAACTCGATACCTCCCGAAATCCACGGACCTGCAAGTCCTACCAAAGCCGGTTTTATCACATGATTATAATAAATGAAATGACGCTCCTTTATCTTGTCATAAGCCATTTGTACACGTCCACCTAGTTCCGGCAGAATCATGACCTTGATATATTCATTCTCAATATAAATCGCTTCATATTCCTTATCCGTCTTTTCATTGGAGATGGACTCTATCACAGGATAAGGATATACTACACCGCTACTGCCTTGATACACACGTTTCTCTAAGAAAATAGGATTCTTTTCAGGTTTCCCCACTTCATAGGTGGGAATGACAACCTTTTCTTTCCATGCTTTTACCATAATATTCTGATTATATATTTACTTTATCAATTCTTTTTCGAGTGTTTCCAACGATTTTCCTTTCGTTTCGGGCAAGGAACGGAAGAGGAATATGAATCCCGCTACGCAGATGGCCGAATAAATCCAGAATGTACCATAACTGCCCAAAGCACTATTCAATAAAGGGAAAGTATATGTCAACGTGAAACTGCCTACCCATAAGGCAAAAGTGCAGGTTGCCATTGCTACGCCACGTATACGGTTCGGGAAGATTTCAGCAAGCAACACCCATGTGATAGGACCCAAAGACATCGCATAGCAAGCGATGGCGAGTACCACCAAGACAACCATGAAGAAACCGCTTACCTCGAAGAAATAGCACGCACCCAAAATGAGATAGATACCCGCCAGCCCTCCGGCCCCCAAAAGCATCAGCGCACGACGTCCCAAACGTTCGACAGTATAAATCGCTACAAATGTGAAGATTACATTCGCCACTCCGGTCACTACGATATTAAAAAGTACATCCCCCAAAGAATAGCCTGCCGATTGGAATATTTCTTGTGCATAGTTGAAAATCACATTCGTGCCACACCATTGCTGAAACACGGCTACCACAACACCCAATACCAATACCTTACGGAACGGACGACTGAATAATAGTTTCAGTCCGCCTTCTGACTTTGAGTTACCCGCAGCTTCAACCACCTGAAGTTCCTGCTCTGCATAATCATCCCCGCCTATCTTACTTAATACATTCCAGGCCTTGTTATCCTTCCCTTTCATAGCCAGCCAACGAGGACTTTCCGGTATAAAACAGGTCAGTAATAAAAAGATAGCCGCCGGAAATGCCGCTCCCCAAAACATCCAACGCCACCCCATCTGCCCATTCCACGAAGCGCAGATATCAGCGGAAGTAAAATCGGCAGGGATAGGTTCCGCTATCAGCCAGTTAGTGATTTGCGCTCCCAGAATACCTAGTACGATGGTTAATTGATTCAATGAAACCAGTTTGCCGCGAACAGAAGTCGGAGCCACCTCAGCGATATACATCGGTGATAACCCCGAAGCAATTCCAATTCCGATCCCTCCTAAGAAACGGGCTACCAAAAACCAGCTGAATGTCGAGAAAGCTCCGGTTGCGTATGCGGAAGAGAAAAAGATAAACGCGGAAATCAACAAGAGCGGTTTACGTCCGTAGCGGTCCGCCATCATGCCCGCTACCATCGCACCAATCAGACAGCCCAGCAAAGCCACGCTCATTGCCAGCCCTTGCATTGTCGGTGAATCGGCTATACCGAAATAAAGTTCATAGAAAGGTTTCGCTCCTCCTATTACTACCCAGTCGTATCCGAAAAGCAAACCGCCCATTGCGGAAACCAAACAGATAAAATAGACGAATTTCTTATTATAACTTTTCATACCATTAGAAGATTGATTAATTGATATTGCAAAGATAGAGGTAGCCGGGCACACAAAAAATAGAATTTCATTTTATAAAGATGGACAATCTTATTTTTAATGTATTATTTGACAGATAACGTACATTGTTATATATTTGCGTCCAACAGTCAAATCATATACTATGAGATTATGGTAAAGTTAAAAGATGGATTTACCGGAGAAAGAGCTTTAGTGCTTCCCCGTATGATCGTCGACAGGATGGAAGAAGATCCGTTGACCTCTATGCTGCACATCACTGACATTGGTTATTATCCGAAAGCCAAACATCACTTCCGGGAACGGAAAGAACCGATCAACCAATATGTATTTATCTATTGTATAGACGGCGCCGGTTGGTATCGGATCGGGGAACAGGAATACACGGTATCCGCCAACCAATATTTTATTCTTCCGGCTGGCGTCCCTCATGCTTATGCTTCCGACCAGTCCTCCCCATGGACTATTTACTGGATACACTTCAAAGGAATCCTTGCACCGTTTTATGCGCAGGAAGCCGGTCGGCCGATGGATATCCAACCAGAGCTACATTCTCGCATCAGCACACGGATCAATTTGTTTGAGGAAATATTCAATACATTAAAGAACGGATACAGCAATGAAAACCTCCGATACGCATTCTCGATGTTTCATTTTTATCTGGGCACACTGAGATATGTACAGCAGTTCCGCAATGCGGCAAGTGACGGACAGACGGAAGACGAGAATATAATCGAGCTGGCCATTCATTATATGAAAGAAAACATGGAGAAACATCTCAGCCTGCAGGACATAGCAGATCAGATCGGGTATTCTCCATCACATTTCTCTATGCTGTTCAAAAAGAGAACGGGACACAGCCCGCTCACCTATTTCAACCTGCTAAAGATACAACAGGCCTGTCTGCTGCTGGACACAACCGACATGAAAATAAATCAGATATGCTATAAGATAGGTATAGAAGATACCTATTATTTCTCACGGCTATTCAGCAAGATGATGGGAATGTCACCACGTGAATACCGTAAGTCAACGAAAGGGTAATACAGGCAAAGCGGATTATTCAAAGAATAGAAGTTCGCCCCCGTCCGATTCCGCATAGTCTCTCAACAACGATTGAATCATTCCGGCAGCTTCTTTCAAACCTTCTTTGCCATTATAACCGTTGACAATAGCAAGAATATGGGTCGTATTGATATCCATTTTCGTACGCTCATGGTCACTGGTCGGTGTTCCTATCCCTCCGAAAGAATCACGATACACAGGCAATCCTTCGATATTCAGCACACCGCGTCCGATTCCCTCAAAGGGCTCTCCCGCCTTGCCGATACCCAGTTCAAGGCACGTGCCCTGTATCTTATCCGCATCGAACCCTCCGATAGAATGCCCCGTACGGAGAGAAACGAGATTTATGAGATCTACCAACGTATCAATCTGATATAAAGGAATCCCGCGCATCAGGCGACGGCGCAAAGCCTCTGCCGACGGGCGATAACGTCCGGGGTCCTTGCCACAACGCTTATATGCCTCACGAGTGGCTGCAATCACAGGCTGCCGTTTGATATCCTCCATCTGCGTTGTGGAAGTCAGCTGCCCGGTGAAAGCATTGATTTCACGCCAGAGCCCTTCACTATAACTTGTGTTTCTGACTGTTGCATATACAGCTACTCCGGCAAATACCGGACAAGCTTCTTTAATCTCTTGAGAAATGGAAATAGTATACATATTCAATGACAATAGTTTTTATACAGTGTCCAACATGATTCCGGACAAAATACGTCCGGAACGAATCCCTAAACGGCGGGCGGAGAAGAACTCGTCACAATGGGTATAAGTGCAGATACCGGACAGTTCTATCTGACTGTCAGGAATGCCAAACGATAACAACTGTATCCGGTTAGCCTCCCACAAATCCAGATGATGTTTACCGGTTTGCCCGTTCCACGTCGAAATACGGAGCATATCAAAATCTTGTTCTTTGAATGCTTCGTATACTTCTTCACCCACTTCAAAAGACTCCAATGAGATGCTCGGACCTATGCAGGCTGTAACATCCTTACCTTCCGTTCCGAAAATACGGCGCATTTTCTCTAAAGTACTGCGAAGGATATGTGCCACTGTTCCCCGCCATCCGGCATGCACTGCCGCAATGGCTTGATGAGTACGGTCATACATCAAGACAGGCACACAGTCCGCCGTAGAAATACAGATGCAATATCCGGGTTCGGCAGTTATCAGCGCATCGATTCCATACAACGATTTTTCTTTCTGTTCCGGAGATAATCCGGTAAAAGTGTCCTCAATATGCAAAATCTCCGTACCATGTGTTTGCACAGGGACTACCAGTTCAACAAGAGACTGCGGCAATGCTTCCAAAAGTAGCTTCCTGTTAAGGCACACCCGTTCCGGTTCGTCCCCACTGTAATGCGAACAGTTGAAAGACGCATAAGCCCCTTCACTATACCCTCCCCGCCGGGTAGTTATAAAATGAGAAATGTTGGAATATGAGCTTAGCGACTCATATCCCAACATTCTTTTATCTTCTGTGAGTGAAATCATTTTTCTTCCCAATCTTCTTCTTCGTACTCATAGTCGATGTCCTCGTCATCATCCGCATCTTCCTCATATTCATAAACGATGTCTTCATCCTCGCCCATGTCTTTGAGTTCCTGTTGCAAGCAGGTCACGTCTTTCGGCCGGTGGACAATCGCCTCTATCTTGTTACTCTCCTTATTCAGTTCTTCCCAAAGGATGTTTTTCAACACCGAGATTCCTAAACCGGAAACAGAAGAGATGAATACGTGCGGTATGCCTTCGGGCAATGTAGGCTCGATTTCGTCCATCAGTTCCTGATCGAGCATATCGCTCTTGGTAATTGCCAACACCCGTTGTTTGTCCAGCATTTCAGGATTGAATGTACGCAGCTCGTTCAGCAAGATATCATATTCTTTACGGATATCATCGCTGTCCGCCGGAACCATAAACAACAACAAGGAGTTGCGTTCGATATGACGCAGGAAACGGAGTCCCAAACCTTTACCTTGACTGGCTCCCTCGATAATTCCAGGAATGTCAGCCATTACAAAAGATTTCCCATCATGATAGGAAACGATACCCAGATTCGGTTCGAGTGTCGTAAACGGATAATCGGCAATCTTCGGTTTGGCAGCCGAAATGGAAGAAAGCAAGGTAGACTTTCCCGCATTCGGGAATCCTACCAGACCGACGTCGGCAAGTAGTTTCAGCTCCATGATAACAGTCATTTCCTGCATCGGTTCTCCCGGCTGCGCAAAACGCGGAGCCTGGCGGGTTGCCGTCTTGAAATGCCAGTTACCTTGACCGCCACGACCACCTTTAAGCAGAATCACTTCCTGCCCGTCTTCAGTCACATCACAAATGTACTCTCCGGTTTCGGCATTGTAAACAACCGTTCCGCAAGGTACTTCAATTATCTTATCCTCGCCGTCTTTGCCGAAACTACGTCCTTTACTTCCCGACTCTCCATGACCTGCCATCGCATGACGGTCAAACTTCAAGTGTAGCAAAGTCCAGTAATTACGGTTACCGCGCAAGATGATATGGCCTCCTCTTCCGCCATCGCCCCCGTCGGGACCTCCGTTAGGACAATATTTCTCGCGCCTCATGTGCGTAGAGCCTCTTCCGCCCTTACCCGAGCGACAGTATATCTTTACGTAATCAACAAAATTCGATTCAGCCACGTTGGTTAATGATTAATTGGTTAGTGATTTATATTTAAAGAAGACTACAGTCCGTCCACCGCTCCACAGATATCCGCAAAGATACCCTCCATAGTGCCCAGACCGTTGATGTGTTGGTATTTCTTTTCGTTCTTGTACCAGTCAATCAACGGAGCAGTCTGCGAGTGATATACGTGCAGACGTTTCTTGATCGTCTCTTCATTGTCGTCAGCACGGCCGGAGTCCTTACCGCGTTTGATAAGGCGTACCATCAGTTCATCCTCCGGAACATCCAAATCGAGCATTACAGAAACATCCTGTCCTCTTTCCGCCAACATTTTCTTTAATGCTTCCGCCTGTGCAATTGTTCTTGGGAAACCATCGAAAATTACACCTTTGCTATCTTTAAAGCTATCAAATACGCTTGCCAGAATATCAATCATCAATTCGTCGGGAATCAATTGGCCTTGATCGATATAACCTTTAGCCGTTTTACCCAGTTCTGTGCCGTTCTTGATTTCAGCACGCAATACATCTCCGGTTGAGATGTGATTGATCCCATACTTTTCTACAATACGTTCGCTCTGCGTCCCTTTGCCGGAACCCGGAGCACCGAAAATTACAATGTTCAACATCTTTTTTACCTAAAAATTAATTTGTATTTGAATTTAGTCTACTACTGTATAAATGTCGGGATAGTTACGTCCGAAGCCGTCATAGTCCAGACCGTATCCCACGATAAAGTCATTCGGTATCTCCATCGCTACATACTTGATGTTGAGGTCTACCTTCAACTTCTCCGGCTTCACCAGCAGAGAAGCGATGTGAATTTCCTGCGGATTGCGTGTACCTAATGTATCCAACAGACGTTGCATGGTGAGCCCCGTATCCACAATATCTTCTACAATGACAACCGTACGTCCGGCAATGTCTTCATTCAAACCGATTACCTCTTTGATAACTCCTGTGGAAGTTACTCCCTGATAAGAAGCCAGCTTCACGAATGAGATCTCACAAGGAATCGTAATATGCTTCAATAGGTCGGCGGTAAACATAAAAGAGCCGTTCAACACACTAAGGAAAAGCGGATTCTTACCTGCCAAATCGCGATTGATTTCGTTCGCTACACGAATCACTTCTTTCTGAATATCCTGTTCCTTAATAGAAACGGTAAACTGTTTGTCTTTTATCTGAATGGTATCCATAACCGGTTATTTTAAAAAAGTTGTCGCAAAAATACAATTTTTTATTCTACTCCGTGCATCATCTTCTGTAATTTCTTCGACAGCAGGAACAGAATCAGTGAGGCGACGCCCGACATTACCACAAATACCATAAAGAAATCGTACATCGTTGCAATCTGGAAGCCCAGAATGGTCTTTACTTTTCCGTCTTCGGGATAAAGACCGCTCAACATACCGGCAAATTTGTTGGCGGTGGCAGTGGAAAGATACCATATACCCATCATCAGGGAAGCAAAACGCAACGGACTCAGTTTGTTCACCATAGAAAGCCCGATAGGCGACAGGGCAATTTCACCCATAGTGTGGATAAAGTAAAGTCCCGTCAGCCAAATCATACTTACTTTCACTCCCGGAACCGCATCTTTCACTCCGAAACAGATGAAAAGATATCCCAAAGAGAGTAGCAGGAGGCCGATAGCCTGCTTGGTAGGGGAAGAAGGTTCCATTTTCCGTTTGTTCAAGAAACTCCATACTCCCGGCATGATGTAAGCCAGTACAACAACGAAAAGCGGATTGAAAGATTGAAACCAGGAAGCAGGCATTTCCCAACCCAAAATATCGCGGTTGGTCTGTTCGGAGGCAAAAAGGGTCAGAGAAGCTCCCGCCTGTTCATAGGCAGCCCAGAAGAAAATCACAAAAAAGGCGACGATATAAATGACAAAAATACGGCTACGCTCTATCTTTGTCAACGAACCATCCAACAGAATAAGTACAGGAAAGACGATGCAAGCCGTGAAAATACCGACACTAATCCAGTCGCCTGTGAATATGTAGCCGAAGAATGCCAATAGAACAGCAGTCAAGACAGTTATTATTATGAGATTACGTATTTTTGTCCGTGCATCCATCTTCGGGTGAGAGATGTGATCGGCCTTATCTTCTTTCTTCTCACGTTTTGCATCGGGGATGATACCGATAGCTTCACCGGATGGAGAGAAAAGATATTTATTCTTTTGGGTTTCAAAAAGTACGACGGTAAATAGCGTCATGATTCCGGCTGCCAGAAATCCCCATTTAAAATCATGCGGATCACCGGTGTCTCCCAAGTAACCGCAAATCAACGGAGCGGCAAAAGAACCGACATTCACTCCCATATAGAAAATGGTATATGCCGCATCCAACCGTTTGTCGCCCGGCTCGTAAAGCTGTCCAACCAGCGATGATACCGTCGGCTTAAAGCAACCGTTACCCAAAATCAAAAAACCGAGTCCGCCATACATCAGCCAATGTGCCAGTTCGGTATTGTTCAATGTGGAAGCACTCATAAACATCAGGAACTGCCCGACAGCCATCATCACCGCACCCCAGAACACTGAACGGCGAATGCCCCAATATTTATCGGCTATATATCCGCCAATCAACGGAGTCAGATAAACCAATCCGGTATAGCTGCCGTAAATAGACGCGGCCGCTTCTTTATCAAACAGTAAAGCTTGGGTCAGAAAGAGAATGAAAATCGCACGCATACCGTAGTAGCTGAAACGTTCTGCCGTGCTTGTTGCAAAAATCAGATAAAGGCCTTTAGGATGCCCTTTCAATGCGCTCATGAGTTTATGTTTTAGTAGTTTATGGAGCGCAAAGGTACAAAAAACTAAATAAAATGCCTTAAAAAAGTTACTCTCTATTGAATGTAAACTTACTAACGATAGATTATAAAGTTCTTTTCTACTATTCCTAAACTATAAACGAAGCTTGCGTTTATAAAAACAAAGGCTTTGATTATATAAACGAAAGTTTCATTTATATAATCAGAGGCTTCGTTTATAGTTTTATTACTGATAAAAGAAAGTTTATTACCTATACAAAAGAACTTTATATCCCGTAGAAAAGAACTTATCGACCTATATTCTGCCGGTCGTCTACCTACAATAAATGTGTTTTCTTCCTATAACAAACCGGAAAAGTCAGAAGAATCATGTACATTTGTGGGTAGAAAACTAAAAAGAACATCACAATGAAAATATTTCCAAGCAGCAGTATCAAGAAATTGGACGCTTATACCATTGAGCACGAACCGATTGCATCAATTGACCTGATGGAACGTGCGGCAACAGTACTGACAAAAGCCATCACAGATAGATGGAGCACGGATACCCCCGTCACCGTTTTTGCCGGACCGGGAAACAATGGCGGAGACGCGTTAGCCATAGCCCGCATGATGGCTGAAAAAGGATATAAGACAGAAGTATACCTCTTTAATACTAAAGGAAATCTTTCACCCGACTGCCAGACGAACAAGGAATTGGTGGAAATGATGGAAGAAGTTACATTCCACGAAATCAGTACGCAGTTCGTACCGCCGACTCTGACACCGGAACATTTGGTGATCGACGGGCTATTCGGGTCGGGACTGAACAAGCCGTTAAGCGGAGGTTTCGCAGCCGTAGTAAAATACATCAATGCTTCTCCCGCCACAGTCGTTGCCATCGATATTCCTTCGGGGCTGATGGGAGAAGAGAACACGTTCAACGTGAAAAGCAATATCATCCGCGCAGACGTTACTTTCAGCCTGCAACTGCCGAAACTCGCCTTCCTCTTTGCCGAAAACACAGAGTTTGTCGGTGAATGGGAGTTGTTGGATATCCAGTTGAGCGAAGAAGGAATCGAAGAAACGGAGACAAACTACGAAATGCTGGAGATAGAAGAAATCCGTTCACTTATCAAGCCACGCAAACAGTTTGCACACAAAGGGAACTTCGGTCACGCGCTGCTGATAGCAGGGTCAAAAGGAATGGCGGGAGCCTCCGTACTTGCCGCCCGCGCCTGCCTCCGTTCCGGCGTAGGATTACTGACCGTACATACCCCGATATGCAATTATGATATTCTGCAAATGTCCGCACCGGAGGCTATGGTAGAGACGGACGCCAGCGAAAACTATTTCGCCGTGCCGACCGACACCGATGATTACCAAGCAGTCGGCATAGGCCCGGGACTGGGGCGGAACGAGGAAACAGAAGCTGCCCTGATAGAGCAACTGGAACATTGCCAGACTCCCGTAGTATTGGACGCCGATGCACTGAATATCCTTGCCAATCATCGCCATACACTCACACATCTGCCGAAAGGCTCTATCCTCACTCCCCACCCGAAGGAACTGGAACGCCTGACCGGCAAATGTCAGGATTCTTACGAGCGATTGACGAAGGCTTGTGAGCTTGCCCATACCGCCCATGTTCACATCGTTCTAAAAGGTGCCTACTCCGCCATCATTACTCCCGAAGGCAAATGTTTCTTCAATCCGACCGGAAATCCGGGAATGGCAACCGGAGGTAGCGGCGATGTGCTGACAGGAGTGATTCTGGCTCTGCTTGCACAGGGGTACTCCAGCGAAGAAGCTGCCAAAATAGGTACGTACATTCACGGATTGGCAGGAGACATCGCACAGAAGAAACAAGGTATGACCGGGCTGATTGCAAGTGATATTATCACCTGCCTGCCCGCAGCTTGGCGGCTTGTAAGCGAATAAAAGTTAAGAACTTAGTGTTTATTTCAATAACTTCATTAACTTTGTTTTCAAAACAGTTAAAAAAGAACCGAATATGAAAAAACTGATTATAGCGGCGGGCCTGCTGATGACGACTTCCGCCTACGCACAGACCGAAGTATTGACAGGAGTCACTCGTGGAAAAGACTACGGAGTGGTATATAGTCTTCCCAAAACTCAAATAGAGCTTGAAATAAAAGCGAATAAAGTGAAGTATACTCCGGGGGAATTCAGTAAGTACGCCGACCGCTATTTACGGTTGAACAACGTCTCTACCGATCCCGAAGTGTATTGGGAACTGGCAAGCGTAAAAGTGAAATCCGTAGGAGTGCCCAATGGCGACGCTACTTACTTTGTGAAATTGAAAGATAAAACGGTAGCTCCTCTTATGGAACTGACTGAGGATGGTATCGTAAAGTCCATCAACGTGCCTTACAGCCAAAACGGTTCTGCAAAGAAGAATACTCCGACCGCTCCTGCCGGGCAAGTGAACGCCAATCCCCGCGACTTCTTGACCGAAGAGATTCTGATGGCAAACTCCACCGCTAAGATGGCGGAACTGGTAGCCAAAGAAATCTATAATATCCGCGAAAGCAAAAACGCATTATTACGCGGACAGGCCGACAATATGCCGTCGGACGGCGCGCAGCTCAAAATCATGATAGACAACCTGAACTTGCAGGAAGAAGCCATGACCAAAATGTTCTCCGGCATACGGGAGAAAGAAGAAAAGACCTTCACCGTACGCCTTACACCGGATAAAGAGTTCAGTAATGAAGTGGCTTTCCGCTTTTCCAAGAAACTGGGCGTGGTTGCCAACAACGACTTGGCAGGAACTCCGTTCTATATCAGCTTGAAAGACTTGAAAACGGTAAAGATACCGCAGGAAGACGGAAAGAAGAAAAAAGACTTGGAAGGAATCGCTTACAATGTACCCGGACAGGCATTGGTTACACTGACCGACGGAAAGAAGAAACTTTATGAAGGTGAACTCCCTGTCACTCAGTTTGGTATAATAGAGTATCTGGCTCCGGTTCTATTCAATAAGAACTCGACTATCAAAGTGTACTTTGACCCGAATACCGGAGGGTTGCTTAAAGTGGATAGAGAAGAAGGAAAATAGAAGGAACACATTATCCATATTTTCTTCTCTTTACTCAATCGGCTTCATGAACTTTATAAATCCGTCTTTCTGCATCTGAGAAAGATAGATAGTGATACGCGACTCGTAGCCCGCTTCATGATGGAAGTGGTCTGCGAGTTTCTCTATAATCTCACGTACCGTACATTTCCCATCTATCAGTTCCCATACAGCCGTACCGTGTTCCTCCAAATATATCCGACGCTCTTTCGACATCCCTTTCGGTACAAGAAAGCGTTGCATCCACGAATACTTAAAACGGGGAAAGGAGAGCACAATAGTCTCCCCTTCCCGTTCTGCTGTTATATGTTCACTGCGACAGGGAATAACCTCTAACAGGTTTGTTTTCTCTTTGGCAGCCATCGTTTTTATTTCTGAATATTTGCTTCTTCCAAACCGTAACCTTTCTTTCTGTTCTCTGCTTTCAACATCAAAGCAACGATCAAAGCCAATATGCCAAAGAGAGCAAAAATACTCATCGGCAATGTATAGTCATAGGTTTGCGCGCCATCCACTACCGGACCTTTGCAATAAGAATTCAGTACCCATCCGATCAACAAAGGCACACCCATCAATCCCCAATTCTGTACCCAGAAGATCAAGGCATAAGCCGTACCCAATTGTTTTTCCGGAATAATCTTCGGAACAGAAGGCCACATGGCCGAAGGTACCAACGAGAAAGCAAATCCCAAGATAATCATGATAATCGTAGCAAACCACCATACATTCAGGATAGGCAGAGCGAACATGGTATGCACGAATATCAACATGACAGATCCGATAACCATCAATGTAGCCCCCTTACCGATACGGTCATACAAGGAACCGAACAACGGTGTCAACACAATAGCGCCGATCGGCAACAGTCCGGGAATAGTTCCCGCCAATTTCGGGTCCACGCTATACTTCTGAACCATCAAATCGGCGGCATACTTGATGAACGGGAACACAGCCGAATAGAACAGCACGCACAGAAGGGCAATCAACCAGAATCCCTTGTTGGTAATGATATACACAATATCTTTCATACGGAACGGCTCTTCCGGTTCCAATCCTTCCGCATCCAACGACGCATCCAGTTTCTTATCGTAGAAAGTATAAATGAAGAAGGCGATTGTACCTACACACAACATTATGAGACAAAACAAAATAGGAGCAGGAATATTGGTATGGAACGCCCCGCCTTCGTCCGTATATCCGAAGAAGTCCGCCAAAGGAACAGTCATCACCATGGCCAAAGTCGTCCCGATACGTGCCGTAGCCATTTCAAGTCCCATAGCCAACGCCATTTCTTTACCCTTAAACCATTTGACGATAATCTTGGAAACAGTGATTCCCGCAATCTCGACACCCACACCGAAGATGGCATATCCCAATGCGGCAAGAGTCACTTGGGTCTTGAAGCCGAAAAGCATGGCGCCTTCGGGGAAGGTAGTAGAAATGGCATAGTATTTCAATCCACAGCCGAACACCATCAACAGACATGCCCCCATTCCGGTAAAACGGACACCCATCTTATCCAGAATGATACCGCCGAAGATCAACATCAACAAGAATACGTTAAACCAGCCGTATGCACTTGTGAAGAAACCGTAATCAAGGCTATCCCATAATAATTCTTTCTCAAGCATGGGTTTTAGCGGAGACATTACGTCAGTGAGGAAATAGCCGCATAGCATAGTAAAAGCGACCAATGCAAGAACACTCCAGCGTAACACTGCGGAGTCATTCAATTTCTTTTTTAATTGTTCTGTCATTGTTATATTTAAAAAGTGATTAATAATCTAAAACAATTAAGCGCGGATTACACTGACCACCCGGAACATTGAGAATCCGTGTAATCCGCGTAATCCGCGCCTAACAATATGTTAATGTGACAATATGCTAATATGCCAATGTACTGCGAAACGCCGAACGAAAACTGGCATAACGGCAAATTATTAATTATTCTGCTGCAGGAGCAGGAGTTTCAGTAGCCGGCGCCGGAGTCTCGGTAGCTGGCGCGTCAGCAGCAGGAGCTTCTGTTTGCGGTGCAGCTGTACCTGCGGGCAAGTTATACGGGTTAGTTTGTTGTTCCTTCTGTGCCTGTTCCAACACTGCGTCTGTAGCAACAGCCGAACTAGGAACCACATAAGCGGTAGCAATGCTCATTACAACCATAAAGATAGCCAAACCCCATGTTGCTTTTTCAAGAAAATCTGTAGTCTTGCGCACGCCCATAATAGCGTTAGATGAAGAAAAACCGGAAGCAAGTCCGCCTCCTTTTGAGTTCTGAATCAGCACGATGAAGCACATCAACAGGGCTGCAATCACCATTAAGATAACGAATAATAAGTACATTTTTAGTTATTTTGAATTAGCGTTAATAATCAATTTCTCCAAAAATCTGATTTGGTCTGCAAAGTAAGCATTTTTTTTTGGATATTTCAAGCTTAATTTTTTAATTATTTCAAGAGCTTTTGAATATCGTTGCTGTTTAACATAGATTTTAGCCAAAGTTTCTGTAAAACAGCTATCATCTTCCTCTTCTTCCCCACTCACCGTATCCGATTCATCACTCATTGCATCCGATTCCTCCCGCAAAGGTTTTATATGCAACGGAGCGTCGCTTTCACTCTTTTCTATGAAATCGTCGATCAGTTCAAATCCCTTTAGCTTAGGCGCTTCCTCCGCCGATTCATCCGTTCCGGAAGTCTCCTCAAGCAGATAGGAAGTATAGTCCATCGAATAGTCGAAGCCGGTTTGGGCGGTCACTTCCTCCGGTGCCGTAGCCAGGAAAGCGTCAATCAAAGCCAATGTACGGTCTACCGAAGGCTCGTCTTTCAGCACCTCAGTCAAAGGAACTCCTTTTTTCCGCGACTGAAGATCGAAACGGCTGCCTTCAATCAGTTGAAACAACTTCCGCCGGTCGGCTATATAGAGAACGGCCTTTCGCAGCTCCCCGCCGAAACTGATATCATGGAGAATATACAGATTTTTGAGATACAACAGACGAAGCGACTGAAAATACGGATACCTCGCAAGCAGATTGCGCAACTCGTACAAAGTATCCCTATTCAGCGTCTCCGGATGCTGAATCCATTGTTGAAAGTTAACAGAAGTCATTTATATTACCAGTTTGCTACGGTTGCATTGAATATTTGGTCGGTGATCTCTTTTGACATTTCAGCTATCAGCCCGTCCTGCACGGCCGTCAGCAATTGGCTGGAGTCGTAGGTACGGAAAGCGGAGAACTGCTGTTCAAAGTCTTCGGCATGATTTGTGTTGTTGACAAAACGGACGTTCACCGTGATGGTCAGCTTCGTTTCCGAAGAATAACCATCGGCGGACACCGCCTGGTTATACTGATTATATCCCGTGATCTCACCGTCAATCTGCAAGTCCGCGTTCTGATTCGGCTTCAGCAATTGCAGACGGGTCTGGCGGATAAATATATCTTTCAGGTCTTCATTGAACTTCGTCGCCAACGGGGCATACACATACTCCGACTTTATCGGGAAATCGGCAATGGAAATCGTCTTCACCTTATCATAGTTGATAGATGAGCCGTTAAACTTATAGGAAACAGTGCACGCGATGACCGCCAATGGCAAAACCGCCAGCAGCAGAGGGCGTGTTATCTTTTTAATCCAAATCATATTCTTTTATTTTTCTATAAAGTGTACGCTCGGAAATGTTCAAATCCTTAGCCGCACTCTTCCGTTTTCCATGATGTCTCTCAAGTGCTTTGCGTATCATTTCTTTTTCTACTTCATCCAGCGACAGGGACTCTTCCACATATTCTTCCGTGTCCTGAATATCGTCATCATCTTTGCAGACAGCCGGTTGCTGCACCGGATGAATAATGGCAGGAACCGAAGGTTGCGCCGTCACTACCGGAGTGGCAACTACCGCACTGACCGGGCTTACCTGTCCGGCACGTTCAGCCATCAGATTGTGCACCATCTTTTTCAGTTCCGCCACTTCCTGCCGCATATCGAACAGAACGGAATAAAGAATCTCCCGCTCGCTTTCAAAACCCTTGCTCTCACGTGTACCCAGCAATGCGGGAAGACGTTGTGTATTCTGCGCGGGAAGATAAGTTTGCAAGATGGCAGCGTTAATCTCCCTGTTAGTTTCAATAATCGAAATCTGCTCGGTGATATTCTTCAACTGGCGCACATTTCCCGGCCACGGATAGGCCAGCAATTCTTTCTTAGCGTCTTCCGTCAACTGAATGGCCGGCATTCTGTATTTCTCTGCAAAGTCGGCGGCGAACTTACGGAACAACAGGAGTACATCATCTCCGCGTTCACGAAGAGGCGGTATCTGGATAGGCACGGTATTCAACCGATAGTACAGGTCTTCACGGAAACGTCCCTCCGCAATGGCTTGCGTAAGATTGACGTTGGTAGCCGCCACAATACGCACATCCGTCTTTTGTACACGTGACGAACCGACTTTGATAAACTCACCGCTCTCCAGTACACGGAGCAGCCGCGCCTGAGTAGGCATGGGCAACTCCCCTACTTCATCAAGGAAGATTGTCCCTCCGTCGGCTTCTCCGAAATAACCTTTCCGCTCGCCGATCGCACCGGTAAACGCACCTTTCTCATGTCCGAACAGTTCGGAATCAATTGTGCCTTCCGGAATCGCTCCACAGTTGACAGCGATATACTGTCCGTGCTTTCTCCGGCTATATTGATGAATAATCTGCGGGAAACTTTCTTTTCCGACACCACTTTCTCCGGTAATCAGCACAGACAAATCGGTAGGAGCCACTTGAATAGCAATATCAATGGCGCGTGATAAAGCTTCGGTATTACCAATAATACCGAAACGTTGTTTCACTTGTTGTAACTCCGCTCTTGTCATTACTCTTTTACTCTTCGTCTACTGTATCCAGTTTCAGTTTATCACTATCATCCCGTTTCTCGTAATACTGTTTCCGTAACGGATTCGCACGGGCCGCTTTTTCCCGTTGACGATTGCGGAACACATCAATGGCGACATAGACTGCCTGACGGAAAGAGTCTTCACTCGCCAGCCCCTGCCCTGCAATGTCGTATGCCGTGCCGTGTGCCGGAGAAGTGCGAACCACCGGCAACCCAGCCGTATAGTTCACGCCGTCGTCCATTGCCAGTGCCTTGAACGGAGCCAATCCCTGATCATGGTACATCGCCAGAATACCGTCGAAATGAGTATAATTGCCCGAACCCATAAAACCGTCGGCCGCATAAGGACCGTAGCACAGGATTCCTTTTTCTTCCATTTCCTTCATGGCAGGAATGATCACTTCCTGTTCTTCCATTCCCAGCAAACCACCGTCACCGGCATGAGGATTGAGCGACAGTACTGCAATGCGCGGAGCACCGATACCGAAATCCTGTTTCAGGCAACGATGAAATATCATCAGCTTCTCCTGAATCAATTCTTTGGTAATCGTTGTCGCAATCTCCCGGACAGGGATATGCGTTGTCACCAAAGCTACACGGAAATCATTCTTCATCAGAATCATCAATGACTTATTGCCATTGCCCAGCCGTTCCTCGATATACTCGGTATGTCCGGGAAATGAGAACTCTTCCGACTGAATGGTATGTTTATTGATCGGCGCCGTTACAATAACGTCAATCAACCCCTCACGATATTCTTCAATGGCACGCTCCAATGCGCCCAATGCAGCTTTACCGGCTTCAGGATCCGGTTTGGAGAATTCCACTTTTACCTCATCATCGGTACAGTTCACTACACTCAGCCGGTTGTATCCCGCTTCGGAAGCACTGTTAATTATACTGAAATTAGCCTGAACATCCAATGCTTTCCGGTGATAGGCAGCCACTTTCGGCGATCCGTAAATAATCGGAGTGCACAGCTCCAGCATAGTAGGATCCGAGAAAGTCTTTAAGATCACTTCATAACCTACCCCGTTTATATCTCCTTGGGTAATGCCGATTCTTATTTTGTTATCTTCCATGTTTTTATTTATTAGTTTGTTCCGCTTCCTTAGTTTCCTCTCCCAATGGAATCTGGTTCTGCTGAACTTCGTTCGGAAGTTTCAGCGTGTACAGAGAGGCTTCCATCTGGCGAACCAGGTTGCGTTTCATTTTATCAGGTGAATAGACAAATATTTCCGCTGTAATGATTCGTTGGTTCTTCTCGTCAAGACGGGTATGCGACACATACGGACCACCCATAAAGTCACCCTTCATGCGCCACAGTCCGCGCGCTTCCATCGTGTAGCTGTTCTGCACATTGATGGGGCGGACATCCGTCAGTAAGCTGTCGGTTGCCATATAAACGCCTTCCTTGAATCCGGGAATGTTGGCTTTCATCACAGAGTCACGTTTATGGACAAAATATTCTTTGGTAAACGTATCCTTATCCGTATAAGGATAAGAGTACATCACGAAGTTACGGTCGGCAGTACCGGTATTGGTAGAAGCCCAGAAGAAGTCTTCCCCCGTCTTTGAATTAGTCAGCTCGGCAGGCAGCCAGATATCGCAACCGAACAAGCTGTCCACCTTGTTTGAAATAAAGTTGCTGTGCTTCTTTTCGAGCGAAGTGATCTGGCGGTTCATTTCCGCACGGGTGAAGAAATTGATAATCGTCTGTCTGTTCTCCTTCACAAACTTCTCGAACTCTTCTTCGTTCGGAGCCTGGATAGTCAATATCATCTGCGGATTGGCATACACATCTTTCGCATATTTGAAAGAGGCCTTTGTATATATATCCTGTATATCTACAATAATAATGTTGCGTATCAACTTCAGCGTAGAGTCATAATCTTTGGGTGAAGTGTACATGATACGGAAAGAAGGTTCCGATTGCGGCAATCCGGGCATATCGGAATCGAGTGCATCATGCAAGGCTCTTCCTGCCGCACGATCCCAAACACCGTGGTCTACTACTACCAAAAGCTCGTATGCACGTCCACTAGAAGTGTGGTTTCCTTTCAGACCACAAGAAGCAAAGACAAAGGTTACCAAAGCAATGCTCAAATAAGAAAAGTACTTTTTCATGATGTTCGGTTTTATATATTAACTCTTATTATTTTCCTCCTGTTTCGCTGTCGACAACATACCGCAAGCTGCAAAGATATCTTCACCCCGCGAAGCACGGATCGTAGTGAAAAGCCCGTGCGATGTCAGGTAATCACGGAAACGGGTCATCGTATCCATATCCGCTCCCTCAAGGTCTACGCCCGGTATGGCATGAAAACGAATCAGATTGATTCTGCAATCCAATCCGCGAAGGAGCTTCAGCAACTCTTTGGCATATATCTGCGAATCATTGAGCCCTTTAAAAACAATATATTCAAATGAAAGTCGACGCTGTTTGCTAAAATCATAGTTTTTTAACAGTTCCGCCATTTCGGTAATAGAGAACGCTTTTTCCGCCGGCATTAACTCGGAACGCTGGGCCGCCACCGGAGAATGCAGGCTGATAGCCAGATGGCAATCGCTTTCTTCGATGAACCGCCGCAGTCCTTTCCGCAGTCCTACTGTAGAAAGAGTGATACGTTTCGGACTCCATGCGTAACCGTAAGAGGCGGTCAGCACTTCCAATGCCTTAAGTACTTCATCGAGGTTATCAAGCGGCTCGCCCATCCCCATCATCACTACGTTGGTCAGTTTGTCGCGTTCCGGCAATGAATGGATCTGATTGATTATCTGGTTGGCGGTCAGATTGGCGGTAAAGCCTTGCTTGCCGGTCATGCAGAACTTACAGTTCATCTTGCAACCGACCTGTGAAGAGACACATAACGTCGCCCGGTCGTCATCCGGAATATAAACCGATTCAACAAAATGGTTATCACCCACTCTGTACAGATACTTCACCGTGCCGTCCACAGAACGCATTTCATCCACAGGGGGGAGTGCTCCTACCTCATAGTCCTGTTTAAGCAGCTCACGGTGTTTCAATGACAAATTAGTCATCTCATCAATCGAGGTCACCTTCTTTTCGTAAAGCCAGGACGCAATCTGCTTGGCGGCAAAACCGGGCATTCCCAATCTTTTTGCCAATGCTTGAAGCTCTACGAGGGTCATTCCTAAAAGGGGATATTTAGACATTCTTCTTTCTGTTGATGGTTTATATCTGCAAATGTAAGGAAATAAAGTCAGTTTCACCACAGATTAACACAGATTTTCACAGATTAAGAAGAGGAAGAAGAAGGAAGAAGTGAATTCTCAGGTACAGAGATGCAGAAAAAGATAGAAAAAAACATAGAGAACGCAGAGAAGATAGAGAGCATGGAAAATGTAGAAAATGTAGAAAACGCAAAAGACGCGAATCAACCGGATTCATTCATAATAATCCGACTAATTCACGTCTATATGGTGCACCACACTAATTTATTACAGCATTCAAAGATTTTCACTCACCTTTTTAATCTGTGAAAATCCGTGTAATCTGTGGTGAAATAAGTTAGAAGAACAGGAAGCGTGTATCCTTTACATTTGCTTTCAGATACAAGTCGTTCATCAGACGGCTGGCGAAGCGAGCGTGCATATTAGCCAACGTAGCTTCTTCCGTTTTCGCGTCAAATGTCTCGTTCAGTTTGTCCTTGCCGTAAACTTGCAGTACAAATACTCCGGCATTACCCTTGATAGGTGTGCTCAACTTGTTCATTTCAGCAACAGAAGCATAGGCGCCTACCAACGGTTCACTGCTGCGCAATGCGGAAACATAAGCAGGAGCGGCGAAGGTAACCATCTTCAAAGAATCGCTTACAGCGTTAGTCATAGACTTGTATTGGTCGAATGAAGTGGCATTTGCCGATTTCATATCCGCCATAATCTTTTCAGCCTTCTTGTCTTTTACGATTTCAGCTCTCAACTGATCCTGTACAGACTTCAAAGAACGGTATCCTTCCGGTTTGATGCTCACCAAGCCTACAACCATCATGTGATCGCTTTCGCCACATTCGTACAGGCCGGAAACTTCACCCGGTTTAGCTTTATCAAATGTCCATCTCAAAGCTTCTTTAGTACCTCTCACGCCACCGATACCGTGTTCAGAGCTGTTCAAGTCTGCTCTGTCAAGCAATCTGTATCCGGCTTCTTCAGCGTTAGCCACCATCTTCTCAACACTAGGATTGGCTGCGATAAACTGGCTGAAATCATTGTAAGCACGATTGTAAGTTTCTTTACTGAACTCTACTTCACGCTTGACAACAGCTACTTTATATTTGTCTTTTACAGCTTTCTTGTTGGTTACTTGCAGAATTACGTTTGCTTGTCCCATCGGTAAGTTCACCAATTCGTTCACACCTGTATTGTTGATGGCAGAGATGAATTTCAGGTTATCACCGTCGATCTGCGCACCTTCGTACTGAGCGGCAGTCAACCAATTAGAATCACCGGTCTGACCGTATTTTTTAGCCAGCTCCACAAAGTTGGCGCCACCTTTAATCGCATTGTAGATACTGTCTGCCAATGTCTTTGTCTTCAACGCATCTTCCGCGTATACCTGAATCTGGCGGAATTCGACAGAGTCGGCAGCAGCAGCCTTAGCAACAATTTTGAAAGAGTTGATTGTGTTATCGGCACCATTGTAGTAAGGACCGTATACCGCACCTACGGAAGCAGAGTCCAAACGTGCCACTACATCCGACGGGAAAGCAGTCTTGTTATAGAACAAGTCTACGTACGGAGCATCCGAACCTACCGAGCGGATAAAAGAAGTGTAATCGTCTGTTGTAGTAGCCAACTGAGCAGTTGCCTCGTCCACTTCTTTCTGGATAGCAGCTCTGTCCTCAGGGCTTGCAGTCACCTGTACATCGATGTACTTGATGTCACGAGTTTCCTGATATTGCTTGAATTGTTCTTTCTTCTTGTTATACAGTTCTTTCAGTTCCGATTCTTTCACTACGATTGTAGAATCTACTACTGAAGAGTAAGGAATGCCTGCCAGCAACACATTGTATTGATTCACTCTTGCGTCGAAAGCGTCCTGAGCCTCTACCGGGTTAGAAAGAAGAGCTTTAGCGACCAAAGCCTGATATTTTTCAGCCAAACGACTTTGAATCAAAGTTTTCTGAATAAACGACCAGTATTTATACATATTATTGTATTGTTCGGCATACTGTGCCGGCATCTGTGATTCGTTCATCTTAGCATATTCAACAAGGAACTTGTTCAACATATCCTTATCGAAGTTGCCTGTTTGCGGATTTTGGAAAGGAGTCTGTCTCAGCAGAGGATGTACACCAGCTTTCAGAATATCCTGAATTTCAGCAGTGGAAACAGTGAGTCCCAAAGCTTTTGCTTCCTTTTCGATCAGTTTATTGTTTACGTATGAACGCCATACTTCATCACGCACCTGGTTGGTTTGTTCGTCGTTCAAGGCGTTCACTCCACGCATGAGTTTCACCACTTCGGTATATTCCTCCACCAAATTCTGATACTCCTGAGCGGAAAGAGCGTCTCCGTTCACCTCACCTACGTCATGCGCCTGATGCGGCTGCATCACTTTCCATGCGTCACCCGCAATGAAAGCAAACAGCGCCAAGCCGATAACAATCACCAATAGAGGTCCTTTCGACCTAATGTTTTGTAACGTTGCCATTTTGATTAATACGATTTATGTTTATTATTATTTCTTTCTTTTGTCGTTTTAGCGCACGAAGATACAAAAAATGCTAATATGCTTCTATTTATTAGCTAAAAATTTCTTGATTATCGTCATTATTCCAAGACTTTTAAACGAACAAGTTCGATTTTCGTCGCCGTCACCTTGATTATCTTGAATTGATAACGTCCGATCTGAATCACTTCATGTAATTTCGGGAAGCTCTGATATTGGCTCAGGATCAACCCTCCTACCGTCAGATAATCATCCGATTCGGGCAGGTCGAGTCCGAACGTCTCATTCACCTTCTCTATTTCCAGACGGGCGGCTAGCACATACTCATGTTCGTCTATCTGCTTGCAGATATAGGAGGTATTATCGTGTTCGTCCTCTATATCACCGAAAATCTCTTCCACCAGGTCTTCCAACGACACAATGCCGGACGTGCCGCCAAATTCGTCTACCACTACGGCAATCGTCTTCTTCTGCTGCATAAACAGCTTCATCAGCTTATGAGCCGACATCGTTTCAGGCACAATCGGCACTTGCTTCACATTGTCGTGCCAGTCTTTCGGGGCGCGAAACATTTCCGAAGAATGGATATAACCGACTACATTGTCGATATTCCCGTCGTATACGATTATCTTGGAGATACCGGACTCTATGAAACGGTTTTTCAGTTCGTCCAACGAGGTTGTCAGATCGACAGCTACCACCTCCGTACGCGGAACAATGCAGTCGCGTATTTTTATATTCGAGAAATCAAGCGCGTTCTGAAATATTTTCACCTCCGTGTCCAGCTCTTCTTCATTCTCGGCATTGTCGATACTACTCTGTACAAAGTAATCCAGATCGACTTTTCCGAATGCGATATCAGACGCTTCCTTATTCACCTTCATGCCAAAAATGCGAAGAAACAAACAAGACAGTCCGGAGGACAATTTGGAGACGGGATACAAAATAATGTAACAGACAATAAGCGGAACGGCAAAAACATTCAGTACCAGATTAGGATTGATCTTGAACAATGTTTTCGGCAAAAACTCTCCGGTTACCAGGATGATTAAGGTAGAGATAACGGTCTGCGCCAGTACCATAAGGAAGTGATTTTCTATGAATCCCGACAATAAATTGTCTCCGATAATCTGTGCCATCAGAATACCGTAGATAACCAAGACTATATTATTGCCCACCAGCATAGTGGAGATAAACTCATTCGGATTCTTGAAAAAGACAGACAGGATGCGGGAAGTGACTCCCCCTTTACGTTCCATTTCAAAGCGCAGTTTGTCTACCGAGACAAAAGCTATCTCCATCCCCGAAAAGAAGGCGGAGAAAACCATAGTGATAATTAGAGAGATATAAATATTCATAGCTTATTTCACAGAATCTTTTTTCACGGAATCCGGCAAGGCTTTCAGTTCCGGCTGCGTAGTGCCCGCTTCATCATCCACATAGAAAATACCCTCTATATTGTGAATGGTGTAAACTGTCATTTGCTGGTTGGAGTCGAAGCCATGTCCGGTGATAGTACGGTCCGGCTGCTGAATACGTATAAACTTGTCGGAATACACCTTCTGGGTAGCTTCGTTCCAATATAACAATTCCGTATTGAAACGTTCGCCTTTCCGGTTCTGTATATCTACGTTCCCTATCAGCTTCCAAAGCCTTTCTTTGTCATAGTAGTAGGCAGTATCCGCTTTGATACTGGCTTCTATATGAAAGATAGAGTCAAACTGCTCCAGATATACTCCTTTTTCAAATGCCCAATAAGAAGGTTTCTTTCGGTCGAACACCTGCCACTCTTCCGTATTCACTCTATAACGTGTCACTCCGGAATCGGATATAAGGGTAGTGACCCCTAGCGTACTCATCATCGGAAGAGAATCCCGTTCAGTGATAGCTTCACCTATCGCTTTCGACTTGCCGCCACAGGAAGGAAATAAAAGAAGCATAACAATTGTCCCCAGGACAATTGTTATGCTCATGCTTTTATGCAATAAACGTTTTCTTCGTTTTCGCAACATACATTTATCTAATCGTTGTAGTCTCTCCGATCCAACCGCCGATAGTAATGCGGTCACCGGCTTTATAACCCAACATGAAAAGGTCTTTAGCCTGCGGAGTATGAGCAGAATATCTGCCAATCAACTTGTTCGCTTCTTCAGCCACACTAGGATCTACCGCCTTTGCACGTTGCAGTTTGTCAATCACTGCAAAATAGGTACACTTGTTCAGAGCGGATTCATCGCTCCAGTTAGGACTCATCGCATAAAGGTTAGCGATCAAAATGTAAGGAGCACCATAATTTTCGTTGAAGCTGATGGCCTTCTGGCAATAAGATCTAGCCTGAGACAGTTTCTTGGCGGAAGCCAATACCGCTGCTGCCGCATACGCCTTTTCCGCTTTCTTCAAATTGTCAGTCTCCAAGTTCACCGCTTCGTCAAAGAACTTCACAGCACTGTCGATATCACCTTTCTTGAATGCCTGATATGCACATCCTGTGGCAGCTTCGGCAGTAGGTTCCATTTTATAAGCATAGAATGATGCCTGCAGATATGCTTCACTTTCAGTACATTTCATCATTTTCATAATATCGATTACTTTCTTCAAGTATGCCAGATCCGTTTGGTTAGCTTCCACCTTCGGTCCGTAAATGCCTTGCAATGATTCACAATCGGCAGTTCCGCTATTAACGAACAAAGCGACCAAGTTATCTTTGATACCCATATAGGCTTTCTTCTTTGATTCCTTAGTTTCGGCAGCAATAGCCGCATCTGCATACTCGGAAGCAGCCAGATAATCCTGAATGAATTGTTCCTTATGAGTAGGATCCGCTTTCAGCTTATCCAATGACATCTGCAAGAAATAGAACAAAGTAGCGGCAGCCGACTCGCCTTTCACAGCGTTAACAGATTGGCTCAACCACTGATAAGCCTGATTTACGTCCAACTTCGGAGCAAAAGCGATATAATCTACAGCCTTGATACCCAATGCTTCTTCAGGAGAAGAGACCTTTACTCCCTTAGCCAAGAAGTCAGGCGTATATTTGATACGCAAATCGTGCGTATTCATCAGTTCATTAAAGTATTTCTGATAATCCGGATTGTTTCTGTCCTTGATTTGTCCCATCAAGCCTTTCAGAATTTTATATCCGTCCGTAAAAGTATAGAAACGAAGCGTCGGGCAATTTTCCAACACAGCTTTCCATGGAGTATACGCATCTTTAAAGTTACCTGCACGCACAGCTTCATGCGAGATACTACTGTTTGAATTACAGTTCGCATCCTGTGCTACCACAGTAGTCGCCCCTGCTGAAAGGAACAACATAGCCACAAGCGTTTTAATCTTCATTGTATTTAAATTTTAGTTGTTATTATAAAGTCGTCTATTCTCTCTCACTTTGTTGCAACTAATTATTCTACCCGGCGCTTGAAGAACCAACGTTCGTTGAACGTCAATCCAATGCTCACACGGAAGATGTTTTCATTCACCATATTCGTTTCCAATCCTTTGACGCGGACAAACTGCCCACTTATACTGAGAATGGAACGCGAACGAGGAACAGGCAAACCGAAACCGGCAGTCACGCCATATTCGCGGGAAGCCTTTTCACCGTTGATCTTATAATACGGAGTCGTATAATAAGCTCCCAAACGATATTTGATATGGGCAAGGTAAGAACGTCCTATCAAATTAGGAATGTACTCCGCACCCATTGATATTTTATGACGGTCACAGTAAGTATATGTTTCATGCATATCATTGTCCACATCATCACCCTTATAGTTTACATCAGCCCATTTCTGAAGACTATAATCAACACCTACTGTCAACTGCCTATTATAATTGTAAGTAACTCCCACACCAAAAGAATTAGGCAATCCCAATGTTGCATCCAACTCATTGCTGACCGTTGTACTAGCCTGTGTGGTTACCGTTACATCGTTATTCAAATTATGCTTTGGCGAATAAACCGCACCGATTGTCACCGAATGTTTTTTGCCAAAGTCCTGCGTATACTGTGCGCCAAAATCCAACTTATAATCAGAAACAGACACAGCATTCTGTCTCACAAATGAATAAGAAGAAGATGTATTCGGATAAAGCATTGTCAATGAACGAGTGATATCTCCCCAAAAATAAGAGACATTGACTCCCAAAGACAAATTCTTTAAAACCTTCACTCCTACTCCCGCATACAACTGGTGCAACCCGCCATCTCCGGCAAGTGTTTTCGTATAATCCGGCGTTGCATTATTGGCACCATCCGTTTCCGCAGTACCGCTATGACTTTCCGACACATTATATCCTACACTTGAGAAAGGCAATAGCCCCACACTCATTGCTATTCTGGGATGCAAGCGGAATTGCATTGCCAGATAGTCAAAACTAGAGTTCTTAGCGTTCAGCTTCACACCACCGTTATTGACATTCATATTTTGCAGACTGACGCCTCCTTCGAAAATGAAAGTCAGAGAGTCAATGGCTGTATACGAAGCAGGATTCAATGGATTGATCTGCGCTCCATCACGGAGTCCAAAAGCAATTCCTCCCATCGCCTTGCTATTTCCGAAACTTTGATCGGACAAATCGCCATAGCCATATCGTGTATAAGGAGAGTTTGTATTATTTTGAGCAATTGCCATTCCGGTAACCATCGTGAGCAAAAGCGCACATAGTGTGTGTTTAAATCCTACCATTATTATAGTTTAAAATTCTATTTAATCCTTTCAACACTAAAAATCTATCTGCAAAGATGATACTTTTTACGCTGCTATCAAAAGAAAATTCATCTCCACCCGTTAAAAAAACCAAAAGTTCAGGATATTTATGCTTCATAGACTCAATATAACCTGAAATTTCGTATTCCATCCCTTTTAAGACTCCGGCACGTATAGCCGTTTCAGTATCCCGTCCCATCGGGAGTTTGCGCCCGTTGGTATCCACCAGAGGCAAACGTCCGGTGAACTGCCGGAGCGCTTTGAAACGCATTTGCATACCGGGAGAAATATTACCGCCATGATACTGACCTTTCGAGTCAATGAACTCATAAGTAATGCAAGTCCCTGCGTCAATGACCAATATATTTCTATGCGGGAACTGTTCATTCGCACCTACCACAGCAGCCATACGGTCGTATCCCAATGTTTCAGGAGTCTCGTACAAGTTGACTACCGGCAGAGGTGTCTCATGATTCAACCAAAGTAAAGGAAACGGCAAAGCAGCCAGATCCGCCAATACCCGTTCGTTCAAATCAATGACAGTAGCCACAATCCCCTGATTCACCGGATATTTGGCGCAAAGCGCTTTCAAGCAATCCAACGACTGATTGGATTCTGTGAGCACTTCCACCATCTCCCCGTCATTGAAGAGAGCGACTTTCGCCATCGTATTTCCTATGTCGATAATTAAATTCAATGCGTTTTTTTATCTTTAGCGGGCGCAAAGGTATAGTAAAAAAAGAAAAGATGAAGCATACGAAAAGAATTATCTTATCAAAAACGTTGCAAGCCATTGAAATATAAGTGATTTCACCATGCTTGTATACTTGAAAGCTTTATAGATTTTCATACATTTGATAAGTTCCGATCAGCTATAATGAAAATAAAATTAGCTATAATGAAAATAAAATCGGCTATAAAGAGATGGCTACTGTGAAGCACAGGGTATCTTGAGGGTAAAAGCCTATGATTTTCTTTATATAATTATGATTCTCTTTATTAATAATGTACACGAACGCAAGCGCGAGAGAATACGCTTTTTTTCTAATAAATATAATAATATAGAGAAAACAATAAGTAGTATACATTGATTCTTCGTATATTCGCCGCCGAATAAAAAAGAATTTCCCCAAAAGCAACGTCCGATGAAACGATTTAATAACTTTTTCCGCTGTATGTCGCCGCTTGTGCTATTCATGTTGTTCTTTTCCACCACCGGTGCGTCCGCAATGAAAAGCAACGGTCCGGCCGCAGACGGTCATGACTCCATCCGTATCAGCCTGCTGACCTGTGCTCCCGGCGAGGAGATTTATTCTCTGTTCGGACATACAGCCATCCGTTACGAAAATCCTTCACAAGGGATTGATGTAGTTTTCAACTACGGTCTGTTCAGCTTCAACACCCCCAACTTCATACTTCGCTTCTCTCTCGGAGAGACAGATTATCAACTGGGCGCAACCGATTATGCCCATTTTGCGGCAGAATACGCATTCTTCGGACGTAGCGTATGGCAACAGACTCTGAACCTGACCGAAAGAGAAAAGACCGAATTAATCCGTCTGCTACAAGAGAATTATCGTCCCGAGAACCGGGTGTACCGTTATAATTTCTTTTACGACAATTGCGCCACCCGTCCCCGCGACAAGATAGAAGAAAGCATTGCCGGAAAAGTGATTTATCCCGCAAAACCGCAGGACGGCTCACGGTCTTTCCGCAACATCGTGCATCAATATTGCAAAGGTCATCCGTGGGCACGCTTCGGCATTGACTTATGTATCGGAAGCGAAGCAGACCGTCCTATCACACAGCGGCAGATGATGTTTGCCCCATTTTATCTGATGGATGCTTTTGCCGGAGCGCAAATTGAGAATGACTCCATTCAGCGACCGCTTGCGGAAGCCGCCCGACTGATTGTAGACGCCACTCCCGAGACGGATGAAAGCGGCTGGATATTCACTCCGCTACAATGCGCCCTGCTTTTATTTATATTGACAGTCGGCGCTACCATCTACGGTATCCGGCGAAGAACCGGACTATGGGGAGTAGACCTCTTCCTTTTCAGCGCGGCAGGTATCGTAGGTTGTGTTCTTGCCTTTCTGGCTCTCTTTTCCGAACACCCGGCCGTCAGTTCCAATTTCTTATTGCTCGTGTTTCATCCCGGACAACTTCTTTTCCTTCCCTACATCATTTATTGTGACCGAAAAGGAAAGAAATGTTGGTATTTGACCTTGAATTTGATCGTTTTAACACTTTTTATAGTGCTTTTTCCGCTAATTCCACAAAGATTTGACTTAGCTGTTGTACCTTTGGCACTCAGTTTGCTGGTACGTTCAGCGAGCAACTTAATTGTGACATCTAAAAAGAAATAATGAAAGGATTACTGACTTCCCTTATCACCGTACTTACCTTCACCGGGCTACAAGCTCAGTCGTTGCCTGCCGCACCCAAGCTCGTGGTGGGACTGACGATTGACCAACTGCGTACGGACTACCTGGAAGCATTCTCATCACTTTACGGGGAAAAAGGTTTCAAACGCCTTTGGAAAGAGGGAAGAGTGTTCTATAATGCCGAATATACTTTCAGCGGTGTGGACCGCTCGTCTGCCATAGCCGCCATTTACAGCGGAACGACTCCCTCCATGAACGGAATCATCTCCAAGCGATGGATGGACGCGGCTACCCTACGTCCTGTCAACAGCACAGACGACACGGCTTTCATGGGGTACTATACCGACCAGACGTGTTCTCCTTCCAAATTATTGACTTCCACCATTGCCGATGAGCTCAAAATAGCGACTCAAGGCAAGGGGCTTGTATATGCCATCGCTCCCAAATGTGACGCGGCGATTCTTGCCGCCGGACATGCCGGGAACGGTGCTTTCTGGCTCAATCCCAACACGGGAAAATGGAGCGGAACAACTTATTACGGAGAATTTCCTTGGTGGGCAAGTCAGTACAACGACCGCCAAGCCGTCGATTTCCGTATTGCGAATATCGTATGGGAACCGGTATTTCCTCGCGGGATGTACACATTCCTGCCAGACTGGCGGGATATGGTTTTCAAATATAAATTTGATGACGACCGCAACAACAAGTACCGCCGTTTCATCACCAGCCCTTTCGTGAACGATGAAGTGAATGCGCTTGCCGAAGAAGCATTGAGCAAGAGTTCAATCGGCATAGACGACATTACTGACTTATTGGCACTGACTTATTATGCCGGCAACTACGCACATAAATCCGTACAGGAATGTGCAATGGAAATGCAGGATACCTACGTGCGCATTGACCGTAGCATTGCCAACCTGCTCGAACTGCTCGACAGGAAAGTGGGCTTGCAGAACGTGCTCATCTTCGTCACTTCCACCGGATATACAGACAGCGAATCGTCTGATTCGGGATTATACAAAATTCCCGGAGGAGAGTTCTACCTCAACCGTTGCGCCGCTTTGCTGAATATGTATCTGATGGCTACGTACGGGGAAGGAAAATATGTGGAAACTTATCACAACCAACAGATTTATCTGAATCATAAGTTGCTGGAACAAAAGCAACTCAATCTGACGGAAGTACAAGAGAAGTCCGCCGAATTCCTGATGCAATTCAGTGGAGTGAATGAGGCATATTCCGCCAACAGGCTTCTGTTGGGTTCGTGGACTCCGGAAATCCACAAAATACGTAACGGATATCATCGTAAACGCTCGGGGGATCTGGTAATCGATGTTCTTCCCGGATGGTCAATCGTTGACGAGAACAGCCACGAGAACAAGGTGGTACGCCATTCGTTCATCCCCTCACCGCTGATTTTCATCGGTCACTCGGTGAAACCGGCTATCATACAGACTCCTGTAACCATTGAACATATTGCGCCTACACTGGCTCATTTCATGCGTATCCGGGCTCCCAACGCCTGCAGCTCCGCCCCTATTACCGACTTGCGGTAAAAGTTTACTCATAAAAACAGGGTGCAAAACATAAATAAATCAGCATTTTAATGTAACTTTGCAGGGATTATCCACCACGGATTCCACAGATTCACACAGATTGAAAAGAAAAATCTGTGTCCTGTATAAAAGATCCGTGAGAATCTGTGAAATCCGTGGTGCAAAAAAGATAAATAATAAACTAAATAATAGAACATGGGATTTAATGAATTTTTAAGCTCGATTTTCGGAAACAAATCCACACGAGACATGAAAGAAATCAAGCCCTGGGTGGAGAAGATTAAAGCTGCCTACCCGGAGGTTGAGAAACTGGATAACGACGCACTCCGCGCAAAAACGGAAGAACTCAAAAAATATATCCGCGAATCAGCAACCGCCGAACGTGCGAAAGTGGAAGAACTGAAAGCGAGTATCGAAAGCCTTGAACTGGAAGACCGCGAAGAAGTATTTGCGCAAATAGACAAGATAGAAAAAGAAATTCTGGAGAAATATGAAAAAGCATTGGACGAAGTATTGCCCGTTGCTTTCTCCATCGTTAAGGCAACTGCCAAACGTTTTGCCGAAAATGAAGAAATTGTAGTGACTGCCACGGAATTCGACCGCCAGCTCGCTGCAACAAAGGATTTTGTACGCATCGAGGGAGACAAAGCCATTTATCAGAATCACTGGATGGCCGGTGGTAACGGCACGGTGTGGAACATGGTTCACTACGACGTACAGTTGTTTGGTGGTGTCGTTCTCCATAAAGGCAAGATTGCGGAAATGGCAACCGGTGAAGGTAAGACATTGGTAGCTACCCTCCCGGTATTCCTGAACGCATTGACCGGAAACGGTGTTCATGTGGTAACCGTGAACGACTATCTGGCAAAACGTGACTCCGAATGGATGGGTCCTCTCTATATGTTCCACGGTCTGAGTGTGGATTGCATCGACCGCCATCAACCGAACTCCGACGCACGCCGTCAGGCATATCTGGCCGACATCACTTTCGGAACGAACAACGAATTCGGTTTCGACTACCTGCGCGACAATATGGCTATCAGTCCGAAAGACCTTGTACAACGTCAGCACAACTACGCGATTGTCGATGAGGTAGACTCCGTATTGATTGACGACGCACGTACTCCGTTGATTATTTCCGGGCCTGTGCCGAAAGGCGATGACCAATTATTCGAACAACTCCGTCCGTTGGTTGAACGTCTGGTAGAAGCGCAGAAGATATTGGCTACCAAATATTTGTCTGAGGCCAAGAAGCTGATCGCAACCGGTGACAAGAAAGATATGGAAGAGGGATTCCTCGCTTTGTATCGCAGCCATAAGGCATTGCCTAAAAATAAAGCGTTGATTAAGTTCTTGAGTGAGCAAGGCATCAAGGCCGGTATGCTCAAGACAGAGGAAATCTATATGGAGCAGAACAACAAGCGTATGCATGAGGTGACTGATCCGTTGTATTTCGTCATCGACGAGAAGCTGAACAGCGTAGATTTGACAGACAAAGGTGTAGACCTGATTACCGGCAACTCAGAAGACCCGACCTTGTTCGTACTCCCCGATATCGCCGGACAACTCTCGGAACTGGAGAATGTGCCGGACCTGACCAACGAGGAAAAACTCCAGAAGAAGGACGAACTGCTGACTAACTACGCCGTTAAATCGGAACGCGTACATACGATCAACCAATTATTGAAGGCGTACACCATGTTCGAGAAAGATGACGAGTATGTGGTTATCGACGGACAAGTGAAGATTGTAGACGAACAGACCGGACGTATCATGGAAGGCCGCCGCTATTCTGACGGACTGCATCAGGCTATCGAAGCAAAGGAACGCGTGAAAGTGGAAGCTGCTACGCAGACTTTCGCCACGATTACTTTGCAGAACTACTTCCGTATGTATCACAAGCTGTCCGGTATGACCGGTACTGCCGAGACGGAAGCAGGCGAACTTTGGGACATTTATAAATTGGATGTTGTGGTAATCCCGACCAACCGTCCGATTGCCCGCAAAGACATGAACGACCGCGTTTACAAGACTAAGCGTGAAAAATATAAAGCCGTGATCGAGGAAATCGAACAATTGGTTCAGGCAGGACGTCCGGTGTTGGTAGGTACCACTTCGGTAGAAATCTCCGAAATGCTGAGTAAAATGCTGACCATGCGTAAGATTGAACATAATGTATTGAATGCGAAGTTGCACCAGAAAGAAGCCGAAATCGTAGCGAAAGCCGGTTTGAGTTGCGCGGTAACGATTGCAACCAACATGGCAGGTCGTGGTACGGATATCAAACTAAGTCCGGAGGTAAAGGCTGCAGGCGGTTTGGCGATTATCGGTACGGAACGTCATGAGTCCCGCCGTGTAGACCGCCAGTTGCGTGGTCGTGCAGGACGTCAGGGTGACCCGGGTTCTTCTGTATTCTTCGTATCACTGGAAGATGACTTGATGCGTCTGTTCTCTTCCGACCGTATCGCAAGCGTAATGGATAGACTCGGTTTCCAGGAAGGCGAAATGATTGAGCATAAAATGATTTCCAACTCTATCGAACGCGCCCAGAAGAAGGTAGAAGAAAACAACTTCGGTATCCGTAAGCGTCTGTTGGAATACGACGACGTTATGAACAAGCAACGTACGGTTGTCTACACGAAACGCCGCCATGCGCTGATGGGTGAACGTATCGGTATGGATATCGTAAATATGATTTGGGACCGTTGCGCGAATGCCATCGAAAATAATGACTACGAGGGTTGTCAGATGGAACTGCTCCAAACGTTGGCTATGGAAACTCCGTTCACGGAGGAAGAGTTCCGCAACGAGAAGAAAGAGAAGTTGGCCGACAAGACTTTCAACATTGCGATGGAGAATTTCAAACGCAAGACCGAACGTCTGGCTCAAATCGCTAATCCGGTTATCAAACAAGTATATGAGAATCAAGGACATATGTATGAAAACATCCTGATTCCTATTACGGACGGCAAACGTATGTACAACATCTCTTGTAACCTGAAAGCGGCTTACGAATCGGAATCGAAAGAGGTGGTGAAATCATTCGAGAAATCAATCCTGCTCCACGTGATCGATGAAGCATGGAAAGAGAACTTGCGTGAACTGGACGAACTGAAACATTCGGTACAGAACGCCAGCTACGAACAAAAAGACCCGTTATTGATCTATAAACTGGAATCCGTAACGCTGTTTGACGCAATGGTGAACAAAATCAACAACCAGACTGTGTCTATCCTGATGCGTGGACAAATTCCTGTACAGGAAGCTCCGGACGAACCGTCCGCACGCCGGGTAGAAGTACGTCAGGCTGCTCCGGAACAACGTCAGGACATGAGCAAGTATCGTGAGAACAAACAGGATTTGAACGACCCGAACCAACAGGCTGCCGCCAACCAGGATACCCGCGAACAGCAGAAACGCGAACCGATTCGCGCCGAAAAAACGGTAGGACGCAACGATCCTTGTCCATGCGGAAGCGGTAAGAAGTACAAGAACTGCCACGGAAGAAATCTTTGATCAATGAGGTAAGGAGCAGACGACAGGATTTGTACCCGTCGCTCCCTATCTTCCGATTATAAAAGAAAGCCTTAAACGGTTAAAAACTGTTTGAGGCTTTCTTTTGTTCTTTCAAAATAGTACTTTTGTTCAAACTACTAAATGTATTAAATTGTATTGACTATGGCAAAATCTTATTCATTGGCATTCTTTTCTCTGTTTCTATTACTATTCGGCAGCTGTCAAAGTATAGAACAGATTTCCATTGATTATCTGCAACCTGCCGATTTGAGTTTTCCTCCTCAACTTCGTAAAGTGGCCATCGTAAATAATACAAGTAATGCACCGGACGATAAGCTGACTCCCCAAACTAAAAAGTCGAAAGACAATAGAGTTGAAATAAGCCGTGCCATAGCTTATGCCAATGGCGATCCTAAGGTTGCGGCAGAAGCGATGGCGGAAGAGATAGCGCATCAGAACTACTTTGACGAAGTGGTGATTTGCGACTCTGCCTTGCGGGCAAACGATAAAATCTCCCGTGAAAGTATACTTTCTCAAGAGGAAGTCCGCCAACTAGCTTCCGATCTGGGAGTAGATCTGATTATTGCTTTGGAAAATCTGCAATTCAAAATAACGAAAACAGTACGTTACTTGGAGGAATTCGGGTGTTATCAAGGTGCGATAGATGCGAAAGTCTATCCAACGGTATCCGTATACCTGCCCGAACGGAGTAAACCGATGGCTACTATCCGTCTCAATGACAGCATTTTCTGGGAGGATTTCGGAATTTCACCTACAGAAGCCGCCGCACAAATCATCCCCACAAAAGATATGCTGAAAGAGGCTGCAGAGTTCGCAGGAACCGTGCCCGTAAAATATATTGTCCCTATCTGGAAGAACGGGAAGCGTTATCTGTATACCGGTGGCTCTGTCCCCATGCGCGATGCGGCCATTTATGTACGCGAAAATTCGTGGGACGAAGCATACGAACTTTGGAATCAAGCCTACCAATCGACTAAAAACGAAAAGAAAAAGATGCGTGCAGCTCTTAATATAGCTGTTTATTATGAGATGAAAGATAGTCTGGCAAAAGCGGAAGAATGGGCTACTACCGCTCAACAACACGCCCGGAAAACAGAATTGAAAAAGAATGCCGACAACAATAAAATCAATACCGATGAAGCACCGAATTACTTCTACATCAGCCTCTATTTAACCGAATTGAAGGAGAGAAACGCCCAATTATCCAAGCTTAAGCTACAAATGAGCCGATTTAATGATGATTTTTAAGGAAATCGTGTATCAAATCTTATTTTTTTTATACCTTTGAACTAACAAAAAGAAGGAACCCATGAAATTGAGCGAACAATCACTATCTATTATCGAATCGGCTATCCAAAAGGCAGTCGCTAAATACACCTGTAACTGTGAACAAACAGCAGTAACCGATATCCACCTCCAACCGGACCAGACTTCGGGGCAACTTAATGTTTACAACGATGATGATGAAGAATTAGCCAACGTCATGATAGAAGAATGGGCTACATACGACGGTGATGATTTTTTGGAAAATGTAGAACCTTCTTTGCGCAGTATCCTGTGCAGAATGAAGGAGGCAGGGGACTTCGAGAAGATTACCATCCTGAAGCCTTACTCATTCGTTCTGGTAGATGAAGAAAAAGAAACCGTAGCCGAGTTATTATTAATAGACGACGATACGATACTGGTAAACGATGAACTTCTGAAAGGATTGGATAAGGAATTGGACGATTTCTTAAAAGAGCTGTTAGAAAAATAAACTCCTCCACTAATTACAATTCTTTCTATCAAGCTGATTCGTTCCAGCTTAAATTGGAACGAAATATTCAATATTAAAAGTTAATTAAGAAGAAACAGCACTTATTGAATTAACAACAGAAGGCATCCCAAATCTAATTGAGATGCCTTACATATACCAAAAGTATCAGAAAGTTATACCTTCTTCAAAGCCTCAATACTTTCTTTCAAAGATTTGATAATACTTTCCGCATCTGCCTGCTTCTTACGTTCCAATTCAAGAACAGCTGCCGGAGCATTATTAACGAATTTCTCGTTGCTAAGTTTTTTCAGCACTCCTTGCAAGAACCCTTCTTTGTGTTTGAGTTCCGCTTCCATACGGGCGATCTCCGCTTCCACATCAATCATATTCCCCAATGGCACGGCGAATTCAGTTGTTCCGATCATGAAGGAAGCTGCACCCTCCGACTTGCTCTCCACTACTGTAAGAGAAGAAAGATTACACATCTTAATGATAATCGGATTCATCTTCTCTACCGGATGACTGCCTACAACCTGCAATTCAAGTTGTTCTTTCATGGCAATATTCTTCTGCAAACGGATACTGCGAACATTACTGATAATTTCCTTAGCAACCTCAAACTCTTGCAGGAATTTCTCATTCACTTCATTCGGCTCGAACATTTGGGTTACCATCAAGCTGGCACCCGGTTTACGTTCACGCAGTTGCTGCCACAGTTCTTCTGTAATAAACGGCATGAAAGGATGAAGCATTTCAAGCAGACGTTCGAAAGAGCTAAGAACCATATCATAAATAAAACCATTTACAGGTTGCCCGTAAGCCGGTTTCACTATTTCCAGCAACCAAGAAGAAAATTCATCCCAGAACAGCTTATAAACCAACATCAACGCTTCACTCAAACGATATTTAGAGAAAAGATCGGCTACTTCAACTGCCGCCGCATCCAGTCTTTGATCAAACCATTGAACAGCCAAATGTGCATCAGCGGGAATGGGAACGGAACCCATACCGTTTATCCATCCTTTAATCAGACGGAAAGCATTCCAAATCTTGTTGCAGAAGTTACGTCCCTGTTCGCAAAGCGCATCATCGAAAAGGATATCATTGCCGGCGGGAGCAGACAACATCATTCCCATACGTACACCGTCAGCACCATATTTGTCAATCAGTTCGAGCGGATCGGGAGAGTTACCGAGTGACTTGGACATCTTACGCCCTAGCTTATCACGAACGATACCCGTGAAGTAAACGTTCTTAAACGGCATTTTTCCTTCATATTCATACCCTGCCATAATCATGCGGGCTACCCAGAAGAAAATAATATCCGGACCTGTCACCAGGTCACTTGTCGGATAATAGTACTTGATTTCTTCGTTACCCGGATTGTTGATACCATCAAACAAAGAAATAGGCCACAACCATGAAGAGAACCAAGTATCCAGACAGTCTTCGTCCTGGCGAAGATCGTCTATCGTCAAAGCGGCATTGCCTGTCTTTTCTTTTGCCTTCGCCAATGCCTCTTCCGGAGTAGCGGCCACTACATAACCACCCTCCGGCAGGAAATAAGCGGGAATACGATGTCCCCACCACAACTGACGACTGATACACCAGTCTTTGATGTCTTCCATCCAATGGCGATAAGTATTCTTATATTTTGCAGGATAGAATTTCAATTCATCATTCATCACAGGAGGCAAGGCCATATCTGCAAAATGCTGCATCTTGAGGAACCATTGCATAGATAGTTTCGGTTCGATCACTACGTTGGTACGTTCCGAGTAACCTACCTTATTTGTATAGGCTTCTGTTTTCTCCAGCAGACCGGCAGCTTCGAGATCTTTCTCAATCTGTTTGCGGACATCAAAACGATCCATACCGATATACATACCGGCGGCTTCACTCAACGTACCGTTATCATTGAAGATATCAATGCTGGGAAGATTGTATTTTTCACCCAGCATATAGTCGTTTACATCATGAGCGGGAGTTACTTTCAAACAACCTGTACCGAACTCGATATCCACATACTCATCTTCAATCACAGGAATAGTACGGTTCACTAACGGAACAATTACTTTCTTCCCTTTCAGCCATGCATTTTTCGGGTCGTTAGGATTGATACACATTGCCGTATCACCCATGATCGTTTCCGGACGGGTAGTTGCCACTACCGCATAACGGCCTTCCGGATCACCTTCTACTTTATAACGGAGATAATACAGTTTTCCATGTTCTTCTTTGTAGATGACTTCTTCGTCCGAAAGAGCGGTCAGCGCTTTCGGGTCCCAGTTCACCATACGGACTCCGCGATAGATCAAGCCTTTATCGAACAAATCTACGAATACCTTGATAACACTTTCACTACGTTTTTCGTCCATAGTAAAGGCAGTACGATCCCAATCGCAGGATGCACCGAGCTTGCGAAGCTGTTTCAGGATAATACCTCCATGTTCGTCCGTCCAGTCCCAAGCGTGCTTCAGGAACTCGTCACGAGTCAAATCGGTTTTCTTGATACCTTGCGCGGCTAGTTTGTTCACCACCTTCGCCTCTGTCGCAATAGAAGCATGATCGGTGCCCGGAACCCAGCACGCATTCTTGCCTTCCATACGGGCACGACGAACCAAAATATCCTGAATGGTATTATTAAGCATATGTCCCATGTGCAGCACACCAGTGACATTAGGAGGAGGAATGACGATGGTGTAAGGTTCACGGCCATCGGGTTTAGAACTGAATAAATGATTGTCCAGCCAATACTGGTACCACTTTCCCTCCACATCAGCGGGATTGTACTTACTTGCTAATTCCATATTGCTTTATGTATATAATAAATTTATTTATTGCGAAAGTTTGCGAAATACGGGTGCAAAATTAATAAATAAGTAGAATATAGGCGCAAGAATCAGTACTTTTGTTCTTTGAAAATAGCCGAGACGTATGAAAAAAAGAAAGCGGACGATTCGATATATCATTTTAGGTAGTTTGCTGTTGTTAGTATGGCTCACTCAGATGTTGCCGTTTATGGGAGAAATATATGCACGCACGATTTACCCTGTCATATCTTATTGCCTGTCATTTTTCTCCCGATGGATTCCGTTCGCGCTAGGAGATTTATTTATCTTTCTCAGTATCATAGGGGTTATAACCTATCCTTTCTACGCTCGTCTTCATAAAAAGTTACGTTGGAAGAAGATCCTTCTGAATGACGGTGAATATCTTCTGTGGATTTATGTCTGGTTTTACCTCTCTTGGGGGCTTAACTATTCTCAGAAGAATTTCTATCAACGGACGGAAATTCCTTATACTGAATACAATAAAGAGAATTTCCAAACGTTTGTCAATGAATATATCGATTTATTGAACCATTCATATACCCCCGTAACCAGTATCAATGAGAAGCTGGTACGTGAAGAAAGCATACGGTTATATCATCAACTGAGTGACAGTCTGGGCGTACACCGTCCTCCACATAATTATCTCAAAGCGAAAACAATGCTGTTCACTCCGTTTATCTCAATGGTAGGGGTAACGGGTAGCATGGGACCTTTCTTTTGTGAGTTTACGCTGAATGGAGATTTACTTCCTGTCAATTATCCTGCCACTTATGCGCATGAACTTGCCCATTTATTGGGTATCACCAGCGAAGCGGAAGCTAATTTTTATGCCTATCAGATATGCACCCGTTCCCAAGCGATGGGTATTCGTTTTTCCGGTTATTTCTCTGTGCTCGGTCATGTATTGGGAAATGCATACAGGTTATTGCCGGAAGAAGAATACACTCAACTGCTTGAACGTATCCGACCTGAAATAATTGAATTGGCAAAAGAGAATCAAGCGTATTGGACGGCCAAATATAGTCCGGTAGTCGGTGCTGTTCAGGATTGGATATACGACCTCTATCTGAAAGGTAACAAGATAGAAAGTGGTAGGAAAAATTATTCGGAGGTGGTAGGACTACTGATTTCGTATAAGAAGTGGAAAAAGAAATAAAATAAATTGCACTACGGAAGTGCATAAAATAGTAACTTTGTGCACTTTTATGGTGCAATATTTATGAAATCAAAAAAAGATATGATTATGTCACATACCAGACAAGAACAGATGGAAGCCTTCGGACGCTTCCTGGACATTCTCGACGAACTGCGTGTTAAATGTCCCTGGGACCGTAAACAGACGAATGAAAGTCTACGTCCCAACACTATAGAAGAGACTTACGAACTTTGCGATGCCCTGATGAGGGATGACAAGAAAGAAATCTGCAAAGAATTGGGAGACGTATTATTGCACGTCGCTTTCTATGCCAAGATAGGCTCGGAAACAGGAGATTTTGACATCAAAGATGTTTGCGACAAACTGTGCGATAAGCTGATTTTCCGCCATCCGCATGTGTTCGGAGAGGTGAAAGCAGAGACAGCCGGACAAGTTTCCGAGAACTGGGAACAATTGAAACTCAAAGAGAAAGATGGCAACAAAAGTGTATTAAGCGGTGTGCCCGCTGCCCTACCCTCGCTTATCAAGGCTTACCGTATTCAGGACAAGGCCCGCAATGTAGGCTTCGACTGGGAAGAACGGGAACAGGTTTGGGACAAAGTAAAAGAAGAAATAGGTGAGTTTCAGGAGGAAGTAGCCAATATGGATAAGGATAAGGCGGAAGCAGAATTCGGCGATGTCATGTTCAGTCTTATCAATGCGGCACGCCTTTATAAAATCAATCCCGATAATGCACTGGAACTTACCAACCAGAAGTTTATCCGCCGTTTCAACTATTTGGAAGAGCACACCATCAAAGAAGGCAAGAATCTGAAAGCCATGACCCTGGAAGAGATGGATGCCATTTGGAACGAAGCCAAGAAAAAAGGATTATAGTTTCGCATGAACCTGATACCGAAAAAAAAATGAAGGCTCTATTCCTACGAAAACAGAGCCTTCATTTCCCACAGACGAAACGTCTGTCCGCACTCCGACAGAGCGTCTGGTTTATTCACTTACTTTTTTTTGTATCTTTACTTTCTCCCTTACGGTGCATACCTTTGATCATTTCCCTATGGAAACGCATTTCCGCCCGTTGCACAAGAAAGATCTTCTTGCTGGAAAGGATTTTATTGAACTTGCCCAAATAGGTTCTATCTAGTTGGTCGGCAGCAATACGGTTCTCAGCAATCTTCTCATTGATTTCTTTGTATTGAGCTTCCGTAGTTTTATCATCCTTTCCTTTACGCATCAGGTTCCATGATTCGTCATTCAGTTTTTTCTTCTTATCCTGAAGTTCAAAATAAATAGGAAAGAACTTTGCAGCTTCTTCTTTAGTCAGTTTTGCTTGTTCAATAATATATGCCTTTTGTTTTGTTCTGAATTCCTCGCGAGATAAATGTTGTTCACATCCGTCGGCAGCCCAAAGAAGGGGCATAAAGCCACACAACAAAACAAGTAATGCAATTAATTTTTTCATTTTCCGTATTCAATCAGTTTTAATAAATCATTCTACACTCGCGTCACTCAGATAGACATACAACGAATAATCATCCAACATGGCACGATCCAATGCCATATCAATCATTTCATCGGATATGACTTCAGTTTCTATCTCAGTCGCCGCCACATCAATATCTGCAACAGACTTACGATCTGACGACGCCACCCGTATAATCAAGGCAGCCCCCACAAACATAGCTGCCATATAGAGCAATGGTTTCAGTCTTGTCCATATACTGACAGGTTCTTCCTTGAAAACCACTTTCTCTTTTTCAGGAAGTTTATTCATCACCTCTGAAGTCAGGTTCTCAAAGTAACCACCAGGAACTTTGAAGGAATCTTCCTTACCAAGTTTCTTCAATAGGATATCTTCTTCTTTCATTCGTTTTTCTCCTCTCTTTGATTTAGACATAGTCCGAGTCCAAAGGTTTAATCAATATCTTCTAAAAACTTCTCTATTTTCTTCACTGCATGATGATAAGATGCTTTCAAAGCACCGACTGAGGTACCGAAGATTTCAGACATTTCTTCATATTTCATTTCTTGATAGTATTTCAGATTGAACACCATGCGCTGTTTCTCCGGTAAAGTCATTAATGCCTTTTGCAAACACAACTGCGCCTCATCACCCGAAAAGTATGGGTCGCTTTCCAGTTTCTGCACAACCGCCGCTTCCGGATCATCAATGGCCAAGGTAGTGACGGCACGTTGCCTATTCAGGAAAGTGAGGCATTCATTCAACGCAATACGATAGAGCCAGGTAGACAACTTCGCCTCAGCACGGAAATAATCAATATTCGTCCATGCCTTGATAAAAGTATTTTGCAGGAGATCGTTCGCATCCTCATGCGACAGCACCAGCCGACGGATCTGCCAATACAATTGTTCGCTATACTGCGACACAATCATTTCAAATCCTTGTCGCTGCGTACTCTCCTCCTGGAGGAGCTTCAGAACTTCGCGCTCGTTATAAGGGGTCATAATCTCTTGTATCTCTATGTTTATTTATGGTTTCAAATCCAGATCGGTCATTGCCTTTAGTAAAGACGGATCATACTTATAAATGTCATCACAATACATCAAATTATTATCGGCAGACAGATAAACAGTCTGATAATCTATAAACAAAGGCACATATTTCTCCAAACTATAATGTTTCAATTCACGGTAGGCCGCACTGATAGGAAGCTTCTTTCCTTCCTCGCTTATCGGCTTGAGGTCCATTGCAATGCGGATGCGGTCTTCCAGTAATTCATCCGGTTCTTCTAATAAGAAGAAAGCAAAATCGAGTGCTTTCTGAAGACGTACACAACCATGGCTCACCGCCCGGTTCTTTCGCGTGAAAGCCCAACGGGAAGGAGTATCGTGCAAATAAACGGAATAAGGATTTGGGAAACGGAAAATGATACGCCCCAACGAATTTCCCGTCTTATTATCCTGTTTCACAGTATAAGGTACTCCCTTGCCCGCATACCTCGCCCATTTGATACTATGAGGATCGACTTGTATACCATTCTTATCATACACCTTCATGCGGTTACGGGTAAAGTAAGTTGTATCCCTGCGATAAGTAGGAATAATCTCTTTCCGGATAATACTTTGAGGAACATTCCAATACGGATTCAGCTCCATATAGTAGATTCTGCTGGACAACAAAGGTGTTTTATTCCTCACACTTCCCACACAAATGCGCATTTCCAAAATAGAGTCTGCTTCCTCGTTGACGGCTTGCAGCATGAATGCCGCCACATTTGCCATCACATATTTCTTCCCTTTATCCAGAGCATACTGCCAACGCTCCCGTTCCAGATTCAGCAATAAACGATCCCGGTAATAATCCGTAGTATCCGTCTTTCCCCAATCATTCACGCGCACCAATTCTTCCTGCATTTTCTTATAAAGACGGGAAGAGGGTTGCGCCCAATGAAAGGCGGCAGTGGGATTGGCACGCAAAGAATCAAGAGCCGACAATGCAAATTTCATATCACAACGCTTCAGAGGAATACGGTCTATCGAATCATTCCATCTGCGCTCCGGAGGTAGAAAACCAAACTTTAACCGGCACACATACGAAAGGTAGGCGGTCGTTAACTGATATTCCAAATCCGCCAACAGACTATTCATCGTTTTTCCATCCTGCAATTGCAATGTACGTATCTGCTGCAGCCCGCTACGGATACTATCCGCAGAATAAAGATTCGGATTAATCCCATGCCGCGAGATATTCTCCAGCCAATACAACATTGAGTCCGCCGCCTGCACGGTCGGCTTATCGGAGACTAATGAATCATTCAACCATAAGAAATCACCTTCCTTCTGATAATGAGAGACTAACGCGGAATCCCAGGCAGTAGCCTGTTTATTGTCTTTCAAATAGACACGAATAATCTGCCGAATACTATCCGCACTGATCCGATAGGCTGGATTAAACAGTTCCTGAAGATTAGACAGAGAATCCGGTATCGGAGACAAAGGTTTCTCCTTTTTACAAGCAGCCAAGCAAATTATACATACTATTACTCCCCAAAACAACCGACTACTTTTCATATACAGTTCCTCCGTCAACGTCAATACATAGATTTTCTTTCGCTAAAATTGTCTGCGGAAAAATGGCGGACGCTTCATTAAGTAAAACCGATTCATCTTCATATCGGGCAGAGAAATGTCCGATAACCAATTGTTTTACATTTGCATCCAAAGCAATTTGCGCAGCTTGTGCAGCCGTCGTATGATAAGTTTCTTTCGCTCGTGCCTGTTCTGTTTGTGCAAAAGTAGCTTCATGGAACAGCAAATCTACATTGCTGATTTGTTCCACAATGGACGGACGAAAAATTGTATCGGAACAATAAGCGTATTTGCGTGCCGGGGTCGAAGGACGGGTCAAACGCTGATTGGGAATAACTTCTCCTTCGGGAGTAACAAAATCCGCTCCGTTCTTAATACGGTTCAGTTCGTAAACCGGAACTTTATAAAAATCCACCATTTCTCTGATGATATGATTCGGACGTTGCTTCTCCTCAAACAGGAATCCGCAACAGGAAATTCGATGTTTAAGAGGGATCGTAGTTACAGTCACCGAACGGTCATCATAAATCTGTGTCGGTTCTTTCGTCTCAAATTCGTGAAAAAACACTTTATAGGTCAGTGTCTTACAAAAAAAAGCTAGCATCGGCGCGAATAATTCTTCCAGCCCCTTAGGAGAATGAATATGTAAATCGGCCGTCCTCCCCAATAATCCGAATGTAGAGATTAGCCCCAAGAGTCCAAAGCAATGATCACCGTGCAGATGAGAGATAAAGATGTGATTCAAACGGGAAAATTTAAGCCGGGAACGCCGTAATTGCATCTGAGCCCCTTCCCCACAATCAATCATAAATAATTTTTCACGCAAATTGACGACTTGTGAAGTCGCAAAATGTCGTGTAGTGGGCAAAGCGGAACCGCACCCTAATATATGTAACTCAAACTTTTCCATCTTCGGCAAAGATAGAAAAAAAACATGTTAATTTCGCAAGCAGTGAAACAAAAGTCTTATTACCTGCCATATAGTATCAAAAAAGAATATATATTTGCAGATCGACAACCTGTTTCAAGAACATGATATGAAAGCTGGTCACAGTATCAGAAAAAGAAGTATTTAATATGACGAATCCCTTTATATACAGAAAATTATCAGTATTGTTCCTACTGTTTATTGCTTTCGGGAATGTTTATTCCAAGAATAAAGAAATGGAACAATTGTTTTCCAGATTGGATTCCGTATTGACGAACAGTGAAAAGTACGTTTTAGAGAAAGAAGATAAAATAGAAGAACTGCGTAAGAAACAGTCTATGCCTCTAAAACCGGAAGAAAAACTATGGCTTAACAAAATGCTGTATGATGAATATTTTGTCTATAATGCGGACTCGGCTATGGTTTATGTAAACAATAATATAGAGATAGCCGGCGCATTAGGCCGAAAGGACAAAGAACAGGAGTGGCTACTGCATAAAGTTTTCCTTCTTACAGCCCAGGGGCTACTGAATGAGGCTGAGAAAGAATTATTGAATGTAGATATAGCTTCATTAAGTAAAGAAAATATGTATCAGTATTATGATACAAAAATCTATCTATACTCCCATTTGGTGCAATTCATCGGTAACCGCCTGGAACTGACAAATTCTTATTACAATCTTGAGAAGGAATTCAAGCACGAAGCCAAGAAATACATAACTCCTGATCATCCTTCATATTATAGTTTTTGCGCGTCACTACATAGAGAATATCCCCGTTCTGCAGAGGGAGACAGTATAAAATTAAAATTAAAAGATATAGTAGACAAGTCATCATTGTCCACGCGGGTGGATGCCATCAATTCTTATATGCTTGCTATCATGTTTTACAATGAAGGTGATGAAGATAATTACGTAAAATACCTTATTTATTCTGCCATAGCCGATATTAAAATCTGCAACCGCGATATAGCTTCATTGGAGGAACTTTCCAATATCCTCTATTTGCGTGAAGACATAGACAGAGGCTACACTTACATCAGTTATTGCTTTAAAGCCGCATTGCTGTATCCCAACAGGGTGCGCGTAATAAACATATCGACCGTTATGGATAAACTACAGCAGGCCTATCGCGAAAGGAACAAAATACAGGAAAGCAAATTGCGTAAATCACTCTACACCACAAGTATATTATCCATTGTATTGCTCATCTCCATACTACTCATTTATTTCCAATTCAGAAAACTGTCCCGTTCACGTAAAAAACTGAACGAAAGTAACCGACTGCTTAATTCACACGTCAGAGAACTTTCTGAGGCCCAACGAATGCTGGGTGAAGTGAACGGAGAACTTAGCGAAGTAAATGAAAAGCTAAAAGTGATCAATAACCAATTACTAGAGTCCAATTATGTGAAAGAAGAATACATCGGATATGTATTCTCAATATGCTCCAATTATATAACCAAACTTGAGGAATACAGGAAGAATATCAGCAGAAAACTTAAAGCCGGTCAAATAGACGATATCCAATCATTAACTTCCAACATTACGATGGTACAAAGTGAGTTGAAGGAGTTCTATCATAGTTTCGACGCCATTTTCCTACACGTATATCCCGATTTTGTAAAAGACTTCAATTCTCTCCTGCGTCCCGAAGAAAAGATAATGCTTAAAGAAGGCGAACTCCTGAACACGGAGTTGAGGATATATGCGCTTGTCAGACTCGGAATAAACGACAGTATAAAGATTGCAGAATTTCTTCATTGCTCTCCGCAGACGGTTTACAATAATCGTTTAAAAACCAGAAACAAGGCAATAATTCCTAAGGAAGAATTCACCGAGACGGTACGTTCATTGGGTAAAATGCAAAAATAGAGAGAGCAAACAAACCATTTTACTTCATAAACTATTTACCTCCACCAAACACTATATAATTAATAATCAATATATTAACTTTTTATTTATTTACTCTTACTATTTACTTGTATATACACCGTACCTTATACTA